>Ga0209742_10000576_pt1 | contig 19004 bp, 15 predicted proteins | sample DeeMarSeWOR38_10_FD_187462 | JGI IMG/M metagenome (GOLD analysis project Ga0209742, IMG submission 187462) | Marine sediment microbial communities from White Oak River estuary, North Carolina - WOR-3-8_10 (SPAdes) (version 2) | ecosystem: Environmental > Aquatic > Marine > Intertidal zone >... | reverse complement strand
AGAACCAGAGAGATATACCGCCAATATGCTGTGATCGGTGCGTGTACGTTGGGCAACGGTATCGCGAGCGATCTTATGGAGCAGTGAGGTTGTGATTCGCATGGACAGTTTTCATTCACTCCGCTTGAGATTCCAGGGGTAGCTCCTGCTGGAACGGAGGTAATCTTAGCGTCTGGCGTAGGCGGTTTTCAACGAACTTCAAATCAGCATCACTCTTGACGAAATCCAGCTGATCGCTGTCGATCGACAGAACTCTTGCGCCCTGGTGGTGGGCGACAAAGAAAGAATCATAAGATTCATTGAGCTGCGCGATGTAATCCCTCTCCATGTCCCGCTCGTAAGGACGGTCGCGCATGGCGATGCGCTGCATCAGCGTATCGGTGCCGGCGCGCAAATACAGGATCAGGTCTGGTTTGATGATCTTCTCCTCAAGCGCCTGGTGAACGCGATGGTACATCTCCAGTTCATCCCCTTGGAGATTGATACTTGCGAACAAGGCATCCTTTTCAAAAGTGTAATCGGAGAGCAGGTTCTCCATCTCGGATAGCAGCTGCCCCACCGCATTGCGCTGCTGGTGATAGCGGCTGAGCAGGAAGAAGACCTGCGTTTGGAATGCATAACGTCCCCGGTCGGCATAGAAATCAGACAGGAACGGGTTTTCTTCAAATACCTCCAGCAACAGAGCAGCCTGGAAAGCCGGCTGGAGCAGACGGGCTAAAGTAGTCTTACCTACACCAATCACGCCTTCGATGGCTACATACATAATAATCAGTCGTCAGGTGAATGATCTATTTGCAGTCCCGCAGGCTGGCATTGTGGCCACCAGATAACCCCATGATTAATCATGCGAAATGGTCCCACGGTTTGAGGTTAAGCATACCAGTGAATGACGCCTCACGCAACCTGTTTGCCGAATTTATCCTTCATTATTAATCCTTTTCTATCCCTTGCTGATTCCACCCCCAATTTAGGCTCTCATTCGACTCTTATTTTTCAACCCAAGTCCTGTGCTACGATCAGGACAAATATCCTCCAATTAAGAGTTTTGGCATGATAAAGCTGTTAATCAGAAGTGCTCTTCTGCTCATTTTTGTCTCGCTCAGCCTGGGTAGTGAACCATCAAGTATCAATGCTCAGGAGAACCCAGAACCACCTTTCCGCCTGCCGTTCCAGGATCCCCCAGGACCGGAGACCTGGTTGTTGGGTCAGGCGTACGGCAATACCACCGGGGCTTATCGTCAGCGCAACAGCACCTACGCCGCCGGTCAAGGGCTGCACTTCGGGGTTGACCTTTCCGCCCGCTGTGGCTACCCGATTGTGGCCATTGGGGATGGCGTCGTCTCCAAGGTGGATGCTCTAGAGCATGGATCAGCACCGCACAATTTAATGATCGACCACGCCAATGGTTATGCCTCTTTCTACGGGCATCTGTTCGAACGTCCGGACCTGGTCCCCGGGCAAACCGTCCAGGCCGGGCAGATCGTCGCCAAAGTCGGTGACCCTGATGAATCCTGCACCTCCCGGCCACACCTGCACCTGGAGATCCGCAACGCGGGCGCCTACAACCGGGCTTACAATCCACAAATCCTCATCGCGGCAGATTGGGACAGCCTCGCCTTGGTAGGCCCATTTGGGCGCAGCTATGCGAGAGACCTGAGCGATCCGCGACGCTGGCAAAATCTTTACGACCAACCAGAAACCACCTTCTGGGGACCGCTCTTGAATGACTATAGCTCTCCCTGGCCGCTGGATTGGAACCGCTGACCATGAATCCCCGTCGTTTGCCTCTGGCGTTGATCTCTTTAGTGTTATTCCTGGCGGGATGCAGTTCAGAAAACCCATCTCCGCCCGAGATCATCATCTCCCAACTCCCATCTGCTCAAGTACCTGCAGCATCCCCAACCATACCAGTTGAGGAGTCGATAAGTAATAATCTCGACTTCACCCCCATTTACACAGAATCCTCGCCTTCAGTTTCTATTACACCGATCACCTCACCGAGCCCAACCCCAGCACCTGCTCTGCGCAGGTTGACTACAGGTGGGTGCTGTGTCGATCCCTTCTGGTCTGCAGATGGTCAGCAGCTGCTATATATTGACCGGCCCTCCCTAGAAGCGCCTGCAGGATTATGGGGTGTAAGTACCCAAGGGAGTGAACCGCAATTTATCACCGAGCGCCTGGGGATCTATTCCCCGGACATGCTGCTGCGCGCCTTCCCTAAAGATGGGGCTACACATATAGAAGATCTTTCAACAGGGGAAAAGTGGATCATCCCCAACGGTGGGCGGGCGGTCAGCTTTTCGCCAGACAAGGCCTGGCTGGCCTGGACTGCTGGGCAGACTGGACCTCCGTTCAATACCGCCCGGCGCGATATCTGGATCAGCCGCGTCGATGGCAGTCAGGATCGACAAGTGTTTTCCGGTATTCGCGCTGGTTTCGAGGGTTGGTTCCCTGATGGACGCATACTGGTCAGCGGGCTGGTAGAGGGCCCTGCCAGCGAACAGGCACTCTGGGCTTTGAGCCCGGATCAAACCCAAGATGGCCAGCCGATCCTGGTCGAATTGGGCCGCGGAGCGCGGATCCGGCAGGCTAGAATCTCCCCAAACGGGGAATGGGTCGCCTATATAACTACATTCAGCGCTGATCCAGCCCAGGATGGGTTGTGGCTGGCGAACTCACGCACTGGAGAGCGTCGCCGTCTGGATGCTTTTGGAGGCTACCAGTGGCGCGACGACCAGCGCCTCTTGATCGTCCCCCTGGATCTCAACCAACCCATGCACCGCTTGCTACAGGTCGAGGCTCCCTCTGGACAGGTGCAGCCACTCAGCGACCCATCGATAACACCCTTCAGGATCGCTAATGGCGATTGGAGTGTATCCCCAGATGGCCAGATGATCGCCTTCGTCTCCGCAGACGACGGAAATATCTGGCTATTAGAACTGCCGAATTGAATCGGGGACTGCCGCTTGCACTAGTCTGATTTATGCTATTAATCTATCGCATAAAGGATGACATTATCATCCTGATAAACAGGTTCGAAAGACAGCTGACTGTCCGCAAGACCGAGATAATAACTGAGCCCATATTCTTCTGCGATATCTCGGATCGATCCTTCATCCAGATGATAGAAATTGTTGCGCAATTCGTCTTTGGACACAGGGGCTCTCAGGGGGTATCCGGCATTGCCCAGCACAATCCGCTCGTGCCATTCAAGGATATCTGCCGCATATTGGGGGGCATGATTGAAGGAAACAAACTCGGCTCTTTCAGCATAAATGTAGAATTCTGACAACAATGGATCGACAAGAAACATTGCCTGCTTGGGGGTGTTTTCGCTGATCCATTCAAGAGCGGTTTGAATCTTTGGCGGACGGTTCCTTTGGCCTCTCTGGTTCATCGTTCGAAGTACAGTGATCGAGTGCCAGGCAAGCAGAATGACAGCCAAAGCCAGGAACATTGGCACGCCTTTACTCAGCAGTTCTTGAGCGCTATGCCAGGGTTTACGAAGGCGCAACAAATCCTTCAGATTAACATAGGTTAGATCGCTGACCATTAATGCCACCAGCACCAGGGTCAGAAAGGGGACCATCACATCAGGATATCTGAACCAATAGAATCGCAACAAGTTGGTTTCACCAATGGCGTAAATGGCCAAACCGATGGCAAATAAACAAACACCCCCAAGTGCATATGCGGCCGTAAATCTTGCCTCGATTGTCTTCCTGATCAGGTATACAGCAAGAAATAGACCCGTGGCAAGAGCTAGATATAAGAGCCAGGGATCCTCCCCCCACGAAGATGGGAGCACATGGTGGGGCACGCGTAAATTGACATATATCTCCCAGGCTTTGTTAACATTGACTTCTCCCTGAGGGAGTAATTGCTGGACGATAGCCAGCAGACCAAAAATGCCGGTTATGAAAAATGGCCAGGATCGGCGAATAAGCGGTCGCCATTCGCTGCGCCAGGACTTTAGCGTTAACAACATGGCGAACCCAGTGCAGAACAGCGCGTATATACCGACAAGCACATGGAATGATAGCGCCGCGCCAGCAAATGCAAAACCAAGCAGATATCTTTTTTTAAATAAATATGAGAATGAGAGCAGGGCAAAAGCATATGCAAATGTCTTCGTGTCGACACCGCCGGCGATCCACTCTCCGGCGATGAGCGACTGATCCTCCAAGAAGAACACTAACAAGATAAATCCCAGGGCGAATCGCAGCCGGATAGCTCGAAAGAAAACAACCAGCGCAAGCGCCAGGATCGAATAAGCCAATATCCGTCCAGCATAGGCGCCATAAAGAAAACCGAGCTGGTCGACCAGAATGCCAGCTAGATAATTGAACAACTTTCGGTAGCCGATATCAAGGTTAAGGTACCAATCTCCGGGCAACCAGCTGTGGTTTACAATCTGCCGGGCAGCAGGCAGTACATCAACCTCATTCCCGCTGAAGCGGTTGAAGGTAAATTCTTGAGCCATGATCACCAGCCAGATCAGGAACATCTCAATGGCAAAGATGACCCATTTCACAATTGCGGCGTCTTTGGAGGGTAAATTCAGGTGCATAACCTTACCATCGATCGATATTATCTAGATCTCATCAATCATTATACGCTTTAGGATTTCAAGGTGGTTTGAATAACGGAGTGAACGGAACAAAAAAACCAAACCCGCGAGTCTCAGGACTGGCGGGTTTGGCGTCCCCAACTCCCGCTTGGGTTTGCGCACAGGGCACAAACAATAAATAGGGTAAAGGGGAGTTACGGGACTGATTATATTCATTATACACGCGAAAAAGCCAGTCGCACATTAATTTACGAAGATTTGTCAGCGATGAGCTTTATGAGGCAACTTTCGCCTAATTCAGAAAACAATTCTTAACAAGAAAGAGACCGCGCCTGGTTTTCAACGCATCCAGCTGGTCCAGTTCTGGGAGAACACCATATTCATCCACAAAAACAGGTTCATCCAGCACGACCACGCCCAGGTCATAAAGGAAAAATGCGTTGGGATCATATTGGGGATGTGTGAATCTAGAATATTCTTGATTTTGTCTTACCCGAAATGGGGCTTTTCCCCCTACGACCCACTTTAATCACCGACAAGTTCTATCCTTAGCGCCTCTATTCCAGACAGAGCGACAGGATGCCATCTCCAATTCGCACTCCTAGAATAGAGAGATGATCTTGATTCTACCTCAGGATTAGAACCGGCTCCTGACATGGTAGCCCGCATCAGCCAACGCCCGGAATTCCCGTTGGCTCTCAAGAGAGTTCGGATTCCAGGTCAGAATTTGCAAGAAGTACCGGTTCTGGCGCCCGAAGATGGCAAAGGTTTGGGGAGGCAGATCCATGAGGTTTATCTCCTGGTTGCTGATGCCATCCATGATCAGCAGCTGCTCAACTGATTCATCGCCTGGCTCACCGCCCGGTAACGATGTAACAGGGGTTTGCTCGTTGATCTCAGCAGGCGTAAATGGGACCTCACTGGCTCTGAGCTCTATCTGTTGGGCGTAGCTCTCCAGGAGCATCAGGATTTGATTGTGCAGCGAACGGTGCTCTCTTTGGGCGCTGTACCGTAAAGCTTCGTGCAAATCATCCGGCAAACGCAGGGTAAACCGCTTCATGGCATCATTTTAATGCTATTTTGATGCTATGTCAATTGTTGCATATTCAGCTAACACAATTGCAATCGCAAAGCAAGAGATTTTCTGGTATGAATCTGGGTCGAGTTGCTTGATTCTGTACTGCTAGATCTCAGGCAGCTGTCATTCACCTCTTGCGAGGTATACGAAATACCACATACTAGCGATGTTGTGAGATGTCCAATTCAGAAAAATCAGATCAAGGAAAGCGGAGAGTAATCATTTGGGTTTCTATTGCTCATAAATATTCATCATCTAGTGAAAGGATTTGTATTCATGTTTACGGGTCTGGTTGAGATGTTTAGATCAAAAATACTCAAAAGTGAAAATGGCCAGGATCTAGCAGAATACTCCTTGTTGCTGGGTTTGATCGCCCTGCTGGTTATTGTTTCTTTGACCATCATCGGTACCAGCTTCAGCGACATCTTTACCTTGTTGGCTAATGCCATAGATGCCGGTTTGTAATTGGTTGTGAATGGCTTCGGCAAATAAAGGGGCATAGACAGAGTTGCCTTGCACAACCACGTTATCTTTCTGATTATCCTGTGAAATCCTTAGAATCGAATTGGGAAGGTTGTCCTAAGAGAACGCCGATGATAAACTTGCAACCCTGGCATGAACTTCTGGGTTGTCTGAATCTCTCCTATTAGATTGTTTTTCCCCCGACCCCAATACCAGTGAATTATTCAACCTGTTTGTTCTTGCTCTTTAAATACATGCTTCTACCCCAGTAGAATACCCCCAATCCTCCCAAGAAAAATCCTAATCCAATCGGTCCAGTCCAAAATAGTACGACAAAGCTCCATTCGTTCATGTCTGATGTCTCCTTTCTGCAGCATGTTACAGCAGTCTTTTTTTAGAACTAACTTGCAGTAATCCTGGTTAATATTATGGCTTAGGATTAAGCAAAATTCAACAATTCCCCTAATGCTTAAGGTCGCCATAGGTAGGGACAGCAGCACACTCAAAACAAAGAAGACCTGAAAGGTTTTCTTGTGATGAAAGCATAATTCCAACCTGAACTTTCAAAGACTTGAAAATTAAGAAACAGTGCAAATAAACCTTTCAGGTCTCATCCTGAACTAAGGTTAAATGGATATAGGATTTACGGGGTGAGCGACAAAAGGAGCGAGAAATCCTCAAATAGGTGTCTTGTAAGCGGTCTTGTCAGGGATTTCTCCTCCAGCTTCGCTGGAGACAGACTTTGCTGCGCTCCTCAAAATGACATGAACTTCAAAACCCCGAAGAGAATAAAAAAAACTCCCCCAAACAGCGGGGGAGAAGAATGTGTGAATTTTAGTTGATTTCTGAACTACATGCTAGCTGCCGGGTTCTAACACCTTCACGGGTAATGCTTCCAGCTGATCGATCATCTGGCTTAGCACATCATATCCACCCTGCCAAAACTCAGCTTTGCGAATATCAATCCCAGCTTCATCCAGTATGCTCGCCGGCGCGTTGGAGCCACCCGCAGAAAGGATCTTCATCAGGCGCGGCTTGAAGGACTCGCCTTCCACCTGATACTGCTGGTAGAGCGATAGGACCAGCAGCTGCCCAAAAGCATAAGCATACACATAAAAGGGAAAATTATAAATATGAGGGATGGAGACCCATTCCCAGCGAAACTCGTCGCTCAATTCAACCGCGTCTCCAAACTGGTCCTTGAGGTTCTCCATGTACGCATCGGAAAGCTCGTCGACCGTGGCACCCTCATGGGTCATATCGTGCGCCTGGCGCTCAAATAAGGCAAAATAGATCTGGCGCATGATGGTGGCATAGGCATCATCCACCTGGCTGAAGAGCAAATCTTTGCGCACATCTTCATCTGATTCCTGTTCCAAGAGGCGGTCGACCAGGATCATCTCGGCGAATGTAGAAGCGGTCTCGGCCAAAGGCAGGGAGGCGTGAAAGGTGAACAGGGTGTGGTCTGCCGCCAGCATCGAGTGCAAGGCATGCCCCAGCTCATGGGCCAGGGTGGTTACATCATATGCCTTACCCTGGAAATTGGTCAGCACCCAGGGGGTTAATCCTGGCTGGACTGAGGCACAGAACGCGCCGCTCATTTTGCCCTGACGGACCTCGCTGTCGAGGTGATTTTCATCCAATACCCGCTGGGCAAGGGTCGCCAATTTCGGGTGAAATTCAGCCAACGAATCGAGCACCATCTCGACTACCTCGGGATGTTCGTAGGTTTTATCCGATCTCACAACAGGGGCATATACATCATAACGACGCAGGCGCTCTACCCCTAACCAGCGAGCTTTCATCTTGAAGAAACGCTGGAAGACGGTCGTATTGCGCCGACTCACTTCCAGCAAGGTGTCCACTACCTCGTCTGGAATATCATTTTGCAGGTTTTTAACGGAAATGGGGCTGGGGAATTTGCGTAAATCGATGTTCTCATTGCGCCAGTCGCGCACCAAGTTCTGATACATCATCCCCAGGATGGCACCATCATCAGCATAGACCCGGTACAATTCCTGATAAGCAGCTGCGCGTAGATCGGGATCATGATGTTTTACATAGACCATCAATTCACCCCTAGTGAGCTCTTTTTCCTCACCATCGACTGAGATCTTATAAGTATAGCGGTTGGTGATCGTATCGTAGAGCGTGTTGATGGCGTTGAAACCAGTCACGTCCTTGATGTTGATGATCTTTTCTTCCGGTTCGCTGAGTGTGTGCGGTTTGAAGTGCCGCATCTCCTCCAGCCAGTAAGTGTAGTCACCCGCCTCCTTCATCAGCTGCGCGGCGACATCATCTTCGAGAGCTTTCCACCACAAGCTGAAAAACAGCACCCGGTTCTGGATCGCGGCATTAAACTGGTCGACCTTTGCCTGAAAATTCTGCGCAGCCTGGTTTTGGGTGTCTTCCGTATACCACAAACCCCCGAAAGCGCCGATGCGGCTCATCAGTCGGCTAATATCATCCAATTCTTGCACGAACCTCATGAAATCCTCAACCGAGATCTCAGGAGTGAGCACTGGACGCATGCTCTCGAATTCGGCCACCTTTGCCTCGACCTCGGCGAAGGCGGCTTTCATCTCCTCGCTATCGTAGGCGGGAAAAAGGTCAGCGAGACTCCAGCGCGAAAGTTGATAGGACATATTTTTATCGTTCATCGTTTCTCCAAAAGTAATATTTTTTAGAATCTTGGGAATTTGATCTCAGATTATACCAATAACCCGGTGAGGAATGCCCGGCTTCAGATATTGAATCGTACCTGCATTACCTCCCCGTCCTGCAGCACGTAATCTTTCCCCTCCAGGCGCAATTTTCCTGCTGCGCGCGCGGCGGACAAGCCCCCCAACGCCACCAGGTCATCCCAGGCGATGATCTCTGCCCGAATAAATCCTTTATATAAATCGGAGTGGATCAAACCAGATCCCTGATGAGCTGTACCACCGCGCGCAATGGTCCAGGCTCGTACCTCATCATCCCCGATGGTAAAAAACGAGAGCAAACCCATCAAGTCATACGAGAGTTGAAGAATGCGAACCATGCCCGGTTCAGAAATACCGTACTCTTCAAGGTAGATGCCCATCTCCTCGGGAGGCAGTTGGGCGATCTCCATCTCCAGCTGACCTTGTATGGAGGCGAGCGCGCTTTTCTTATGAAGATAGTCGATCGCAGGCGGTCCCTGACCCTCGCCTAAATTTAATAAGATCAATATCGGCTTCTTGGTCAACAAGCCAAAGCCTGCCAGGATACGGTCCTCATCCGAGGTGACCTCGATATCGCGCAAGGGTTGCTCCTTGGAAAGAGTCCCCTGCAGGCGCTCAAACAAGGTCATCTCGCGCTCGATCTCGGCTTTTTCACGTCCGCCCCCTTTACGCCGTTCATCCGTTAAACGCTCGAGCTTGCGCTCCACGGTCAGCAGGTCATTGAGCAGCAGCTCTCCATCCATCATAGCGATGTCGCGCCGGGGATCGACCTCCCCTGAGATGTGGGGCACGTTAGGATCCTCGAAGCAGCGCACCACATGCATCAACCCATCCATCTGGGAAAGCTGGTTGAGTAAAGGTCCGGAGATCTCTCCACCACTGCTGCCCCCTAAACCGGCGATATCCGCATAGGTGACTTTAGCGAAGATGATCTTTTCTGGCGCGGAGAGCGCGGCGACCTGCTCCAAGCGAGGGTCTGGTACATCAATAACAGCGGTATGCACCTCGAAGCGCCCGCCGCCCGTCACAATCGGCTGATCGCCGCGCGTGAGCACATTGAAGATGGTTGTCTTGCCGCTCTGGGGCAGGCCAATGATCCCTAGCCGCATGACTCTACCTCAAGCCAATTTTGACAAATTATCGTTTAGCTCCCTGTGTCTGGCGAAATATTCCTCCCGCAGCATGTCCATCACCAGGTTATCGTACAGCTGTCCATTTTTGAAGATCGACTGTCTCTGGCGAACCGCTACTTGAAACCCAGCTTTTTCTGCCAGGCGTACTGCGCGCTGGTTTCCGCTGTGCGTAAAGAGCCTCACGACGCGCAAACCAAGCTCGACAAATAGGAACTTGAGTAATACTTCCTGGGCATCCAAAGCGAATCCAGTCCCCCAGAATTTTTTATCGATCATGATCCCTACCGTCGCTCTCCAACGTGGTCTCAACCCGGTGTAGCTGATCGAGCCCACGAATTCTCCCTTTTCCTTCGAGATGATGATGAAACGGCCTTCTTTAGGATCGTAAGAAAACTCTCGCTCCTGGAAACGTTTCAGGTACATACCTTCTGTGTAATCGGGGGGTAGGGTCTTGCTCCAGGCTTGCGTTTCCAGGTCATTGCGCATGGCAGCCAGCCTGGCCATGTCTTCAGGTCTCTCTTCGCGCAGTACGATCTGTTCGCCTTCTAATGCCATGGACTATCTCTCCTGTGCTGCAGCCCATTCTGGGCGAAGTATATCGACCAGAATACCATCATAGTATTGCCCCTGGTGGAATCCTTCCCGCCGGAATCGCCCGCTCTCCTGGAAACCAAGACTTTTTGCGAATTCCCTCGCAGCTTGATTCCAATCTGCCATCCAGCTGGAGATATTATGAGCGACTGTATTTTCAAACAGGTGTTTTAACAATAAACCAATGACTTCCGTGCCGTAACCACGGCGCTGGCTCGTGGGGGAGATCACCACCGAGATCCAAGGGGCGTGCGGGTCCCATTCCCACTCCATCTCGGCGTGCCCAACCAATTCTTGCCTCTCGGTAAGAATGATCGCCAGGTGGGCTTCGTCTTTCGCCTGCCCCCATTTATCTAGGAGCGCCTCTACTTGCTTCCTGGAAAGTGGGATATCATCTGAGAAACCATCGGGAAGGTAGCGCCGACCACTCAGCTGCGGATGGTTGAGGTATGTCTGCAATGCCCCTACATCATCCGCTTCAAAAGGCCGCAAGGCGAGGTTTTCGGTCTGGAAGATCATTCTGAACCTCCTCCGGCTTGACCCCCATACCAACATTAGTTATACTTTGCAGGCAGTAGTTGCCAGAAATGCCGAAGTGGCGGAACAGGCAGACGCGCACGACTCAAACTCGTGTTCCTTCGGGAGTGTGGGTTCGATTCCCACCTTCGGCACCTGCGAGAATTTCGACTGGATTATATCACGGGCCCTTCCTGGTTCAGGGAGGGCTTTGTTGATCATTGAACCAGTTTCTCCACGCTGTGCATATCTCGGGGATTTTTGTTGCTATAATAGATAAACTACCTCTACAATTCATCGTCCATCTGAAGCTTTCACTCTTTGATCACCTGACTTTGAGAGGTGTGCCTTTGGTATTCTCGTGGGAAAGGAACGACCGATGAATGAGCGCCAACAGCTTGAACAAGCCATCGCAGCCCAGGAGTCTCTACGCGGGACACTCGATGATACCGTCATCGACGCCACCATCGCGGCCATAAAAGATAAACTGGCTGCCCTTGAGTCATCTCCAGAGCAGCAACGCAAACTGGCCACCATTCTGTTCATAGATATCGCCGGGTCAACCAGGCTTTCACAAGGCCTGGATCCAGAGGAGCAAATGGCTGTAATTGACCCGGTGATCGCACGTCTGGCGGCAAAGGTGGATGAGCACGGCGGGCATGTATCCCGCTACCAGGGGGACGGCTTCAAAGCCGTGTTTGGCTTGCCTGTCGCCCACGAAAACGACCCCGCACAGGCCATCCGGGCAGGGCTGGTGATCCAGGCTGAGGCTGACCGGATCGCGAAGGAACTGGAAAAGGAACGTGGGCTCTCCGGCTTTCAGGTGCGGGTGGGGATCACGACAGGACTGGTCTTTTCCGGGGGGGAGACAGAAGGGGAAGACACGATCAAGGGAGAGGCGGTCAACCTGGCGGCCAGGTTAGAGAGCACAGCAGAACCAGGCACAGTGCTCATCTCGCACGACAGCTACAAGCATGTGCGGGGGGTGTTCGACGTTGAACCCCTGGAGCCGATCCAGGCTAAAGGCTTTTCCGAACCGGTGGCTGTCTACCGGGTGCTGCGGGCTAAAGAGCGCCCCTTCTACCGGGGGATGCGCGGCGTGGAAGGCGTTGAGACGCACATGGTAGGGCGAGAACTGGAATTCCGCCAACTACAGAAAATCCTGGTAGACGTGATCGAGGAGGGGGAGGGGCAGATGGTCACGGTGGTCGGGGAGGCCGGGTTGGGTAAGTCCCGTCTGCTGTATGAGTTTGAGAACTGGGTCGACTTGCAGGCAGAGCAGGTCTGGCTGTACAAGGGACGCGCCCGGCTGGAGACCCAAAACCTGCCATATGGCTTGCTGCGCGATCTGTTCGCCTTCCAGTTTGGCATCCAGGATGATGACAGTGCCAAAGCCGTGAGAGAAAAGCTGGTGGCCGGTTTTGGGGAGAACTTTGGTGAGAATGAGGAGAGCGAGAAGCAAGCCCATATCATCGGGCAGCTGCTCGGATACGGCTTCCAAGACAGCCCGCAGTTGAAGGAAATTCTGGAAAATCCGCAGCAATTACGCGACCAGGGGCTCTTGAATTTGGGAGACTATTTCAAGTCCATCTCCGAGATGAGCCCTACCCTAGTGTTGTTAGAGGATCTGCACTGGGCCGATGAGGCCTCGCTGGATGCGCTCAATTGGCTGGCGATGGAACTGAATGACCAGCCGGTGTTGATCCTGGCGACCGCCCGGCACAGATTATTGGAGCGCCGGCAGCATTGGGGAGAAGGGCAGGACTTCCACCGTCGCATCCTGCTGGAACCGCTCTCGAAGAGAGAGAGCCGGAATCTGGTGGCTGAAGTCCTTCAGCGAGTGCAGGATGTACCTGAAGCGCTGAGCGATCTGGTGGTCAGCAACGCTGAAGGCAACCCCTTCTATGTGGAAGAGCTGGTCAAAATGTTGATTGAGGATGGGATCATCATCCGGGAAGACCCCCACTGGCGGGTGGAGACAGTTCGCCTGGAGGAAGCACATGTACCCCCCACGCTGACCGGGGTGCTGCAGGCCCGGCTGGACGGGCTGCCGGAAGAAGAACGCAAAGCCCTGCAGGGGGCATCGGTGGTAGGGCGCGTGTTTTGGGACCAAATCCTGGAGCACATCAACGGGTCATTGGGATATAAGATCACCGATAGAGAGGTTGCGGAGGTGTTGGGCGAACTGCGCTCACGGGAGTTGATCTTCCGGCGGGAGACCTCGGCCTTTGCCGATGCGCGGGAGCATATCTTCAAACACGCCCTGCTGCGGGAGGTTTCCTATGAGAGCGTGCTGAAGCGCGTGCGGCAGGCCTACCATGCCCTGGTAGCAGAGTGGTTGATAGAGCATGCTGGCGACCGGGAAGGGGAGTTCACTGGATTGATCGCTGATCACCTCGAGCTGGCAGAGAAAGAAAGCGAGGCGTTTCGTTATTTGGTCAAGGCAGGAAAGGAAGCCGCATCAAAATATGCTAATGAGGAGGCGATTCGCTTCTTCAACCGGGCATTGGCACTGCTTATGGCACAGCCGGACACACCTGAGCGCGCCAGGCAGGAACTGGACATCCTGATAAGTCTAGGGCCTGCCGTGATCGGGACCCGCGGCTTGAGCGCTCCAATACTCGAGCATACTTACAACCGTGCCCGCGAACTTGCCGGGCAAACAGGGCAATTCAACCAATTATTCTACGCCATCTGGGGCCAATGGTCATACTACGGTCAGATAGGTGATTTAGATAAAGAGAAAGAGCTGCGCGTGCAACTCTTTCAACTGGCAGAGCAATCTGGGGATGAGTCCCTGCTGCTCGAAGCCCACCACTCAGCATGGTCTTCGGAACGGGCGCAAGGAAATTTATTAGCAGCTTTAAAGCACATTGGATATGGGATGGAGATTTACAAACCGGAGGTGCATCATATCCACATCCGTATCTATGGACATGACCCCATGGCATGTGCTATGGATACCAGTGCTGATACTCTTTGGATGCTTGGCTATCCAGACCAAGCGGAACAGCGGGCGATGGAAGGGTATGCGTTTGGTGTGCAGCTTGACCATCCCTTCTCTTCTGCACTTGCCAGATGGCCGATAATTAGTGTGAAGCTATCGCGTGGCGAGCTTGAGGAGGCAGCAAAGGAAGCAAGCGAATACCATGCATTTGTCGAGGAACTTGGAATCCCCGATGCAATAATTCTTGCGTTAATTTTTCAGGGAACTTTACAAGTAAAGTCAGGAGAAGCCGAAGAAGGAATGGCCAAAATCCGTGAAGCCCAAAGCATGGCTGAACGCATTGGCTCTGTATTTGCCCTGCCATTGATTCATTGCAATTTTCTGGAAGCATGTCTGGAGACCGGTGAAATTGAGGCAGGACTAGAAGTTGTTGAGCGTGAATTGGAAAACCCCTCACTCACCGGGCAACGCTGGTTGGTATCAGAAATACGCCGACTGTACGGTGAGCTGATCCTGGCCGATGATCCTGACAGTACTGCAGAGGCGGAAGCCGAATTTCACCTGGCCATCGAAATTTCCCGAAAACAGCATGCGAAATCTCTCGAACTGCGGGCTGTCATGAGCCTGGCGCGCTTGTGGCAAAAACAAGGGAAAATCAAGCAGGCTCAGGAGCGCCTCAGCGAAGTTTACAATTGGTTCACTGAAGGATTTGACACCAGGGATCTGCAAGAAGCAAAGTCGTTGTTGGATGAGCTAAACGCGGAAATCCATTTTGAGAAAATGGTTTAGGATAATAAATACCTGCCAGATTCGTCCAGGAATGCTATCATTTCCATCGGGGTAGGATTACCCACCCAATTTTGATTCAGCTATCGGTACACCTGATTCAACCAGTTTCACATAGAGCGCCCGTGGGGCGTCCATGGAACAAACGATGTCATGGTTCCCCTGAATGAGCAGCGTGGGCGGGCAACCCGGATGAACATGGCTGAAAGGTAATTTAATGTCCTTCTATTTTCCCCTAGAGAAAATTTAGTATTGCAGAATTGATCACTTCTGGCTTGCTGATATTAAGCGAATGACCAGCACCAGGTACAACAAATGTTTGAATATTGGGGATGAGTTTTTTGGCTCGTTCAAACACAACCGCCGGGGAATCCCGATTAACATTATCTAGCTCACCAACTACCAATAAAGTAGGGACTTCCAAACTTATCAGATCATCGTCAGACAACATTTCAGGAAGGATATATGGCTTTTCCATTGGGAGGCGCGCACATTTCATGCCCATTACTTCTTGCTTAATCTCATCACTTTCTGAAAGTTTATCGGCAGCGATCATTGACCGGTAAAACCGTTTAACCAAGAAATCAAATCCCAACATGGTTGATATCGAACCACTCAATATAAACCCTGTGCTAAAGGGAGAAAAGGTCGCTGCGGGCGAGAGTAAAACAATCTTATTGAGACGCTCCGGCTTTTCAATTGCGTAGTTGATGGTTAAATAGCTCCCCATTGACAAGCCAACCATATATGTCTTTTGTATTGCCAAACCGTCTAATACCTGTGTTAACCAATCAGCAAATTCGCTTCGGTTTGTGTAACTCTTTTCCACCGAACTTTTCCCCACATCGCCAAGTATATCCAACCCATAAACGCGATGTTTATTGGATAATGCTGCAACACTATCGATCCAGCTGGTTGCTGAGCCACCCTTCCCATGCATGAGCACAATCGGTTCCCCATCTTCCGGGCCTGAAACAACGATATGGGTTTTGCCATAGGACGTTGAAACATATTTTGACTTATAAGGAACTGGCCAGGATTTAAGAGTACGATCGTAAGCGGCAATATAAGATTTCTTGGCTGCTTCACTTTTATATACAGATTGATACTTGGTCATTGATAACTCCTTACTAAAATCATCTATGTTCGAGTTTATGCAAATTCAACCAAATAAGGGAAAAGTCAGTGCAACCTCACTTGTAGGGATTTCTAACGATTATTGATACTGTCCTCAATTCTTTTTTACCATTATCGCCAGAAATCGATCCACATCGTACAGCGCCGACTGGGCTGCCGGGTTTATCTGTGGTAATAGCAAGTCAAAGGCATGGTCTGTCCACGGAAAGACGATGTTGATCGCAGGTACACTTGATTCAACCAATTTTGCGTAGTGATCAAGGGTGCCCGCTAAGGGAACGAGGAAATCATCGCCCCCTTGTATGAGCAGCGTGGGCGGGGAACCAGGATGAACATGGATGGTTGGGCAGGCCAATCGATACATGTCAGGTACTTCCTCGGGATGGCCGCCCAACAAGATATCCAACCTGCCTGCATAATTGAAAGCCTTTTTGGGCTCGACTTTTGTGCCAATGGGCACAGGGGGTATTTTTGCTGACAGATTTTCTACATCAAATACTTTGTATCCAGCCTCCAGGTCTGTGTTCCCGTAGTAGGAGACTATGCCACACACGGACAGATCGGCACTTTTCAGGTCCTCTGGTGTCAATTCAGGATGCTCAGGAGTATTCCCTGCCAAAAGGGCGATATGTGCTCCTGCAGAAGCGCCCCCAAAAACAATTTTTTCAGGGTTTACACCATAACGGTCAACGTTGGCCTTCATCCAGGCAAGCGCGTGTTTGGCGTCCCCGACCATGCCGTAGATGTCTACTTCGGGAATAAGACGATAGGCGACATCCATCACGGTATGTCCTTGTGCTGCCAGGTGGCGAAAGAAATGCTGTGTGCCATAATCTTTATCCCATACAGCCCAGGCACTTCCATGCAGGAAGACGAATGCCAGGCCCGAAATGTAGCTATCCCCCGGACGCCAGATATCGCACAACAATTCACGTTCTGTATCAGGAACCGTCCAGAAAGGGATATCGCGCTCCCAGATGGGCTGCGGAGAGGTTTTCATCTTCAAAAAAAGCGACCAGCGCCTCTTGACCATATGCTTGGCCTGCTGAGAGGGTATCTGGTCTTCCCAACCAGCACCAAAGGCTTTTTCAAAGCCGTTATGACTCCGGGTACACCGCCAGACATACCAGATCATCATGCCAGCACCAAGGATCCCCATCGGAATGGCCCAGAAGGCTTGATATAACCACCCAAGAACCGCTCCAACAGCGCCCATGACAGCCCAAACCGGCGACAATGCTCCTGCGGTCAATTTAGGAATCAATACCACAAATCCTAGCGGAGGCTTTGGTAATCGAACAAGGAATAGGAGGCTCATAAGAAGTGATATGCCTGAGAGGATGTAAGCCAGAATAAACATGATTATCTCCAATACTTGTTTTCAGAGAAAGGCTAAACGGTTTGCACTAGCAGGGCTAGATAGTAAACGAAACATCCGTTGAACGCTTTTCTAGATGCCTGTTCAACATCAAGCAACTTGCTTTTCGATTTTGCGAAAATAAACAGACAGTAGAATGGATATCACCAATAAAATTGGACCCCAAGCTAAAGGACCAGTGGGGATAAAAATATTTGTTGCAAAACTAATCACGCTCAGGAATGAGAAAATTGCATATAGAATAAATAACCAGCGAATAGTGTTGTTGAGCCGGGAGGACGAGAAAAGAGGTGCGACAAATATCGCGGCCAGTGAAGAGAAGAAACCCCAACCCAAAATTTCTAGGGCAAACATCACTGAGCCTGTGCCATAGGGTAAAAAGCGTGTCAAATCTGTTGGCACATTTGGCAGGCTTTGTTGGACAACTGTGAGTTGTACAAAGCGGTTGATACCCACAGTGGCGGCAAACAAAATTATGAAGTTGACCCCAAGCGATCCAAGAACCTGGTTATCTTCCTCATGAACATAACGAATAGCAGTAAATAGTACGACAAGTGTTGGCACAGTAAGAAAAGTGCCAATACCTCCAGCCAATTGCACGAATGGAGAAGGGGAGGCAAGAGAGACAAGGCCATCGGTTGATATGGCGTAAATTAGTACGAGAAAATAAATTCCTCCAAGAACCGCACCAAGCGATGATGCCCAAAAACCTAATTGACTTGCAATATTCTTTTTCATATTAACTCACACTCCTTCTTCTCAAATAGGGTGCTCAATTTTTGTATACCATGAGCGCCAGAAATCGGTCTACATCGTACAGCGCCGACTGGGCTGCAGGGTTTATCTGTGGTAAAGCCGCGTCAAAGCCATGGGCTGTCGATGGAAAAACAACGTTGATGACTTGCACACCAAATTCGACCAGCTTTGCGTATAGCGCCCGGGTGGCGTCCATGGAACAAACGACATCATGGTTCCCCTGAATGAGCAGCGTGGGCGGGCAACCAGGATGAACATGGGTGATGGGTGAGGCAAATTTATACATGTCAGGTGCGTCCTGGGGCCAGCCACCCAACAAGAAAAACAAGGGATCTCGTCCTAGATCACGCTTACTCGGGGTGGAATCTGGCCCATTGTGCAATGGAGACCTGCCAGCCGTTGGTTGAAATTTCATATACTGATATAAAGTCAGCAAGTCCGTAGGACCATAGAATGAGATTACGCCACTTACGGATAAATTAGCACTTATGAGATCCTCTGGTGTCAACTCAGGATGCTCAGGTGTATACCCAGCCAATTGGGCAAGATGTCCACCTGCAGAAGCACCCCCTAAAACGATCTTCTCAGGGTTCACACCATAACGGGACGCATTGGCCTTCATCCAGGCGATGGCGCGTTTGGAGTCTCCGACCATGCCGTAGATATCTACTTCAGGACAAAGACGATAAGCGACATCCATCACGGTATGTCCCTGTGCCGCCAGGTGGTGAAAGAATGGTCTTGTGAGAAAATCTTTATCCCCTATGGCCCAGGCACCTCCGTGACAGTAGACGAACGCCAGGCCAGATATATGGCCATCCCCCGGTCGCCAGAGGTCACAGAGCAGTTGTTGATCCGTACCTGGAATGGTCCAGAATGGGACGTCACGCTCCCAGATGGGCTCCGGAGCGGCTTTCATCTTTAAATAAATTGACCAGCGCCTCTTGA
>Ga0209742_10000575_pt1 | contig 19031 bp, 21 predicted proteins | sample DeeMarSeWOR38_10_FD_187462 | JGI IMG/M metagenome (GOLD analysis project Ga0209742, IMG submission 187462) | Marine sediment microbial communities from White Oak River estuary, North Carolina - WOR-3-8_10 (SPAdes) (version 2) | ecosystem: Environmental > Aquatic > Marine > Intertidal zone >... | reverse complement strand
AGGGTTTATGTTATATGTACCTCTAAGACCAAGAGATGTATCTTTACCACTATCTCCACTGACTTCTTGGTCTGTACTACCTAACAAAATTTCACCAACAAAATAGCTGTCGTTCGCAAATATTGATGATGACGATAAAGAAAGTAAAGTACCAATTAGTAGCCGTTTCATAAGTTCCTCTATTAATTCTTTAGTTAGATATTAAATGCACAGGGCGATTCTCTCATGCATATAGGTAATTATGCGGTTGCACATTATTACAAGAATTTGCCAAATGTTCTTATTCGTGAGGTGATAATAGCCAATTCGGCCCTAAATATCTAACGAATCACCCGAAACCTGCCAGATAAACAGAAGGCTGCATTAGCCTGGAAGTGATCTTTTAGGGATTGAATATCGACGCCTGGTTACGGGAAGTGCTTATTGTGAATTTTTAGGTGCAGGAATGTCTGAGAAAGGAAGGAGGCGCTCATTTTTAGAATATTACTAAATGACTGCAATCAGTATAAATGAGTCTATTGTTCCCCATTGTCTTTTTGTCATTTCATTAAGTTGTTTGGATATAGCCCACCCCATATCGAAGTAGCTTTGCGGTTTGATTGGCCAGAATTTATTCTGGTAAAATACAGCAATTAAAGTTTTTGTATCTGAATACGAAAATTCACGCGCGTTAAAAAGAGGCTTAAATAACAATGATTTTGCGCAGGCGCCTACTGATTATCTTTATCGCTCCATTACTCTTAATATTGAATGCCTGCGGAGGAAGCGACTCGGGTAGTGCTTCCAATCTCACGCCCACTGCGTTTCCTTTGGAATGTGATTTAAATTCAGCGTATACACCAGCGGCCTCACCGCTAACATCGACAGGCACTGGTGTACCCACTACCACCGTAATCGCCCTTCACGGAAAAAACGGATCACCGGCAGCGGCACACATGACAACACTGGCGGCTGACCTTAATGCCCAGGGCTTTAATGTCATTATGCCTTATATGACATGGTCCGGTTTTAACTGGGATGGAACTCTCTGCGAAGGCATATCGTATATCAATAGTTTGATCGTGACGGAAAATAATGCCGGGAATTCTGTCATTTTATTAGGGCATAGCCTGGGCGGATCGATTGTGCTGAACTATGCGGCACTTTCAGATACCACTAAACCAGATGCGGTAGCAGTACTGGCACCGGGACATTTTATTCATAGCTCATCGGTTTTGGCCAGTGCGCACGCGCCAAGCATTCAGCTGGCCGAAAACATGATTGCCTCGGGACAGGGGGACGCAATTGCGACCTTTCAAACATCCAATGGTGGCGTACTTTACGATATAAGCACCACACCTACTATTTATTTGTCATTCCATGACACCAGTGAATTCCCAGACATCAAGGCTGCTATTCCTCAAGTGTCCGAACCAACTCTTTGGCTGGCAGGCCTGAGTGACCCATTAACCGATACGGCAAAAAGAATGCAAATTATCAACACGATTCCAGCAGGTGCCAACTTTACTTATCGCGAAATTACCGGCGAACACATTAGCATGGTGGGTAACGCCACCGCTGAAATCGCGCCCTGGTATCAAGGCTTATAAGCGTTTGTATTGGAGTGTTGTCAGATAATCTTAACGAGCAAGCGCTAAATTAAAGATTTGTTGAAATGTCTTCCCTGACTCACAAGCTGTGAAATATCAACTTTATAGATTTGTTCAGGCAATAAAAACTGTTTAGCATAATCCTTATAAACATCGGAAGTTAAAAACAACTCGAACAACTGTGGGCAAATGTGATTGCCCTTGCTCATGAAACTCAGAATTCGTAAGGATTCACTCAAGGTCCTGGCTTTATTAGTAAGGCCGATCGGCTGATGTCAACGCTTCAAAAATATCAGCGATTGCCATAATACGTTCGGAGATACTTAAGTCTTCTGCCTTGAGGCGGCGTGGGCAGTCTGTACCATCGAGCTTTTCGTGATAACTACCCGCCCTACGTGGCACGCGGTGTAACTCACGTGGAAATGGCAGCTTATCCAGCAACATCATGGTCTGGGTACTGTGTTCATTGATTTTGAATCGTTCTTCAGCAGTTAACCTCCCGCGCTAGATGCTCGGATTTTATAACTCACCAAAATTGTAGGCATGTTCCGGCACATCCATAGCAACACTGCAGTGATTATCACCAAAAGGATGACGTGTGTGATTACGCCCCACCCTGTGTTTGTCTTTGTCTGCGAATAAACACTCATTGGCCGGAAGTTCAGCTTCAGGGGTGAGTAAGTTTCGCGCCAACTCTTCCTGGGACAATCCAATACTATCACTGAAGTACCTTTGCCAGGATTGTTTACCCAACTCCAGCAAGCGCGCAATACGATCCTCATCCAGGAATTCTCCACCCACGTTGCATTCTGCGATAAATGCGCAGTCGTCTAGAAGCTGCTGTAGTTTTTCAACCAGCCGTTGCTGAACAGTTACCTGGTCGGTTTCGCTGCAAATGAGCGCCTGGTATTGTGTGATCTGGAAATCCCGCCACGATACTTCAAAGCGCATACGAATTTCATGAATACGATTATACAATCCTTCCAACTTAGTCGTTTTATCAACGACATATTCTGGCACCGCCATTTATGGTAAGCCAGACAGCTGCGCGTTCATTTTTTATTTTACATATAAAAAAAAGCCCCTGAGTTTTTTAAGGGGCGTTTTTGATAATCTGTGCTAATTTTCGAAAATAAAATTAGAAACTCAAGATATTATTTCCGAACTATTGCGAGGCATTCATTGCTTCTACAAAACGACGATCCCAACCGGTACCTTTTGCAGCTTCTTTGAGATGTGTCAGAATACTGCTTCGTGTGGGTGTATCGCTGAGCTTGATATCAAAAGTATCACTTTTAATGAAATTCCGCTCAATGCCGGATACCTCGTAACTTCCCAGATAGGTCACCACCCCGGGTTGCACATCGATGGCAACCTTTTCGAGGAATTCCTCCTTTTCCAAACCCTGGTAATTAAAGTAAAACGCATCCTGACCTGCCATAAAACCGACCAGGTAATATTTTCCGGGCTCCAGATTTTCGAAGAAAAAATTGCCGTTGGTATAAGTGTGGCCTTGAGGCGGAGACTTAAATGGTGGTGCGTATACTTCACCCACTTTATACAGCATGACGTTGGTAATATATTTATTCGGAACCGTTATATTGCCATATGCCGCTGAAGCGTCTGGACCCGCCGCGTGTTTGATCGGCGCCGCGCCCATGCAACTGGTCAACATTGCCGTAACAAAAACCATTATAATAGTAGTAGCAATTGTGCGCTTCATTATACCTCCAGCAATAGGCTCATTATTAGTATAGGTATATCGTCTATGCATTGAATATTTAAAGACAAAGGTTCGACTATAAGTGAAGTCCGTCACAAAACCGCGTACCTTACTTGACATATTTATGCACAAAACCATATCCCAATCGCAGCGTTCAAACCCCGGTACTACTCGCTTCACTGACTTGCCCATGCTATCTTCAGCGTTCCATATTAAACAGAAAAGGATACACGCAGCCATGCAACTGTCTTATTTGCGTATTATTTGTCGTGTAATTATTTCAGTCTGTTTACTTCCAATTATATTATGGAATTTTACAGCAGTCGCAGACAGCACACCGACTAAAGTCACGCTGGGAACCGCTACCAAGGGCGGTGGATTCCAGCTCTTCGGGCAAAACCTTGCCGAGGTTATTAATGCAGCCGACCCTACCCTGCAAATTGAAGCGATTGCGACGCGGGGCAGCAAGCAGAACCTGCTTTTTCTGGAAGAGGGAAAGATTGACATTGGTCTCGTGGAAGGCAACGCTGCCCGTCAGGCATTAGACGGTATTGGGCGCCCTGCCGCCAACCTTAAGGTGCTCTCCGTCATGTACCCTAACCCGGGCATGTTCGTGGTGCTGGCCAACTCCCCTTATAAAAGTATTGACGATCTCAAGGGTCATCCTGTTGCCTTCGGCACACGTGCGTCGGGATTACGCATCCTGGCAGGCGATGTATTGGATGGTCTTGGTTTATTACCGGATCAGGATTTCAAGCAGGTTATCCTTGATAATGCTGCTGACGGACCGCGCCTGGTGCTGGAAAAAGAAGTCGTGGCGTTGTGGGGTGCGGGAATCGGCTGGCCTGGTTTCGTAAAAGTCGCCAATGGGCCTGCAAGCGCGCGATTTATCGCCCCTTCGCCCGAGCAAATTCAAAAGATTCTAAGTAGACACCCGCATCTTAAACCCATGACAGTACCGGCTGGTACTTACCAGGGACAGGAAGCAGACATCAACTCAGTGGGATTATGGTCGTTGATACTGGTGAGATCTGATTTGCCGGATGAAGTGGTTTATCGTCTTGCGCGTGCCATTCACAAAGGCGGAAGCACACTGGCGAATAGGCTTAAGCAAGGTGTTTACACAACAGCGCAAAACACAGTGGAACAGGTGCCTGATTCACGCCTGCATCCAGGAGCTGCAACTTATTATCGCAAGATAGGCATGCGTAACAATTGATAGCGGTTGTGCTAGACGGCATTTACCCGTACGTTCACTGTTAGCGTTGGTCGCGTACCGGCAGGACCGATGAAACTACCGGAGACGGGCGGCACCGCTTCCGGTTGACGCGCCACAGCCACTGCGATGTGCTGGATGCCAGTAACCTGACCGCTAGTTGAATCAAATCCTTTCCAGCCTGGCCCCGGCAAGTAGACTTCTGCCCAGGCGTGCGTCGTACCATTACCGGCTTCCGTTGCGGGCGCATGCAAATAACCACTGACAAAACGACAAGCCAGATGCAGATGGCGACAGGTTTCCATGAACAACGCCGCAAAATCACGACAACTGCCGCGCCTGTCACGCAATGTTTGCGCTGGGGTTTGCACTCCCACTTCTTCGCGTACGATATACTGAAAATCATTGGCAATTGTGTTATTAATACGATCCAGCAATACATACGTTTCTATAAATGTTCCGCTATTGCACTCGAGATTAAGAAATCGAATCCAGTCCCGTATCGCGGTTTCATCGGCGGGATAGACCGGCTGCAAATAAGGCGCGAGATCTAATTGTACACTTTTACGATAATCAAATGGATAATTAACCGCATAGTCTCTCACAACAAAATCCAGTGGTGCATCTTCAAAGTGTTCTATGACAACTTCACTGAGTATTGATAACCGATCGGCAGGCTCTTCGAATGTCACCACAGCAACTGAGTTATCGTACACGTCGCGATGCCATTTGGTTTTATACGTTGGAGAGATGCTGAGTGTCGACGAGGTAATACGCACGTCATGCCCTTCCCGAGGGCGCAGGAATAATCGATGTGGCTCCAGAGTTACCGGCTGGGCAAACAGATATTCTGTAAGATGACTGATGCTAAGTCGTTGCATGATAATCTCTGATGTTTTAAAGGTTCCTGTTTTTTAGCAGAATCAATAATTGATAACAATTATGCCGCAGCTTCTTTCACGGCTTTGTCGAACTCCTCCAGCACTGACTCTTCCGGTGGTTGTGTAAGCAGGCTGACAGCAACAATACTGAGCAAGGAGAAAACAAATCCCGGCACAATCTCGTAAAGGTCAAACAAACCTCCACTGAGTTGCTTCCAGATTACCACAGTTGATCCGCCCACTATAATACCCGCCAATGCGCCATAGTGATTCATGCGCCGCCAATACAGTGACAGAATCAATGTGGGCCCAAACGCCGCACCAAACCCGGCCCAGGCATAGGCCACCAGAACCAGCACCTGGCGATCCGGATTCCAGGCTAATAGAAGAGCAACGATAGCGATCACCAGTACCGCTGCACGTCCCGTCCAGACAAGTTCCTGTTCACTGGCGGCACGCCGCAACAGGGCTTTATAAAAATCACTGGTAAATGCTGCGGCAGAAACCAGCAATTGGGAATCCGCAGTACTCATTATGGCGGCGAGGATCGCTGCCAGGCAGAGACCGGCGATGAGTGGATGAAACAAAGCATCCACCAACAGAATGAATACTTTTTCCGTATCGGCACCTTGCAAGGAAGGTTGCAGGTAGTCAATGCCCACCAGGCCTACCACGACCGCAGCGACCAGCGTGATGAATACCCAGGTCACGGCTATAAGCCGTGCTGCCGGAATTTCCGCGACAGAACGAATGGCTTTAAAGCGGGCCAGAATATGCGGCTGGCCAAAATAACCCAATCCCCACGCTAGCAGGGAAATTATTGTCAGCATACCCAGCGGTTCGTTTTTTACATCGGTCAGCATATCAAGTAACGCGGGATTGGTTTCACTAATTGATGCTATCGTCTCCTTCCACCCGCCCAGGCTTGCGATCGCAATGAGTGGTACGACAACCAATGCCAACACCATCAATAATCCCTGAAACAAATCCGTCCAGGATACGGCAAGAAAGCCGCCGAAAAACGTATAGCTCACTATAACCAGGGCACCAATGGTCACCGCCCAGTGATAGGGTAAGTCAAATACAGCGTTGAATAATTTACCTCCGGCCACCAGACCGGAACTGGTATAAAATAAAAAGAACAACAGAATAAATAACGCGGAAACCACACGTAATAAACGCGTCTTATCGTGAAAACGATTTTCAAAAAACTCGGGTAAAGTTTGACTGTTACCCGCAACGACACTGTATTGTCTAAGACGCGCAGCCACCAGTTGCCAGTTAAAGTACGTACCCACGAGCAAACCTAAGGCAATCCAGCCGGCTTCCAGGCCGGCAGCATAAGCATACCCTGGCAACCCCAGCAACAGCCAACCACTCATATCAGATGCGCAAGCACTGAGCGCTGTGACCCAGCTACCCAGACGCCGACCGCCAAGAATATAATCGGATAAATCCCTGGTACGCCGATATGCCAGATAGCCAACAAGCATCATCAGGCATATATAAACAATAAACGTCGCACCAACCATGTTATGAACTCCCTGTGTCTATCAGTACTGCCACTGCTCTAACACGTCAAATGCAGCGCAGCGACGATGCGCGCACAATTCTGTTGTAGTTCATTAAACCTGACGACGGCTTCAGGGGTAGTGGCGATCTCCACGCGAATACCTTTACCGGCGAGATATTCTCTGGTTGCATCCGGCACCTGCATACGCCCATAGTAACCGCTACCAATAATTACCACTTCCGGTTTGCTCTGCACGACAGCTTCCAGGTCATCGATCGCCAGGCTATGTCCTTGAGTACGCCACCACTGATCCTGCACACCGTCGGGGCTGATAATGACATCTGACCGGTAGTCGTTATCGTCAACGCTAATCCAGCCAAATTCGTAGTGAGTAATCTTCATGGTATCCGCCTTGACTTGTTAACCACTCACATCGGGTAGTGTTTTGATGTACAGGCTGGCGGCAAAAGCAATTAATGATAAGAGCAAAATGACTGTTTGCACATTAAAAACATCAGCAATAACGCCCACCACACCACCCAACAGCATGGCAATACCAATCACGGTATTACTCACAGCTACATACTGCGCGCGATTATCACTGGTAGCCATATCCACAAGGTAAACCTTGCGCCCCAACCGAACTGCGCCATGGGCGAGTGTAATCAGAAAAAACATCGTCACAACGCTGCCAATCCCCGGCGACCAGTCGGCATGAAAACGGCTGACATACCAGGTAACAACACCGACTACCGCTGCCAGCAACGCGGCGCCAGCCATCACGTTACGACTGCTGCGATCGGCCAGCTTGCCAACAATGGGGGCACTTAAACTGCTGGCTAAACCATTGGCAATGATCAACCAACCCAGCAGTGCCAACTGACCCTCCAGCTGTTGTTGTACCAGTATCACGTAAAAGGGAATGACCAAAGCAACACTCAACAATAATATGCGACTAATCACATAACGTTGAAACGCCTTATCATCAACGAGCAAGCGCATACTGCGCAATGCTTCCGTTAATGCATTGCCACCCCCTTCGGTCGCCCCTGCCGGTTCGGTAATGGCAGAAAAACTGGCAAATGCAAGTAACCACAACAAGGAGGCCACAACGACAAATATTATCAACACCGTGAGATTGTTCCTGCCGATGAAGTCACCCTGCAGCAGCAGACCAATCACCAGCGTGGCAAGGCCGGCAAGCGAAGCGCTATACCCCATGAGGCGGCCACGTCGAGTTTTAGATACGGTTTTTCCTAATACATCTTTCGCGGATACCGAACACAGGCCGCGCGCCAGGCTATAAAACACCAGACAGGCCAGCAATAACCAGCCGGCAAGTACACCACTGGTATGCCAGGCTGTAAGCGCCATCAGCAACAACATCAAGGCAGACAACAAGGCACCTATTAGCCAGACAATTTTACGTTTTGGCATCGCACGCACATAGGCGGCCACCAGTAATTGCGGCAGTAATACTCCCGCTTCGCGGATGGGTACCAGGAATCCTACAAACGCGGCTGGCACACCCAATACACTGAATAGCCAGGGCAATGTCAGTCGCGCACTGACCAGTTCATCGGAAATCTTGTTCAGCACATTGGCCGCGAGGTAGGCAAAAAAGTTACGCGGCTGGTCAGCGCAGGCTACATCCGGGATTTCTTTACAGACCCGCGCGTCCTCTTCACCGGTCACTTGATCATATAACCAGTCTAATCCCTGTTCTATGGGCGTGCGTGATGACATTGTTTCGCCTAACTGATGGTTATGGGTCGTATCAGATTAACCTGACAGTCCGGCTGGCAGCAAGGATTGAGTAACGGGTACCTTTCAATTTGGCTGAACGTTAACTATTAGTCTAACCGATCAGCCGGAATCGAAACGCTTTCGCCACGGCGTGCGCGCGGTTGACAGCGTTTAATTTGGTTTTGATATTGTTGATGTGATATTTGACGGTGCGTTCGGAGATACTCAGGATGATCCCAATCTCCCAGGATGACTTCCCTTCCCCGGTCCACTGCAGTACTTCGCGCTCCCTTTCCGTCAAGGCTGGCAAAGTGGGATCCGGGCTGCGTGCGTTGATGCGCTGCATGGCCTCATGCAGATGGGGTGTCACATGGTTCAATAGTTGGGAATAATATTGATTGTTCTCGCTCTCAAGCGCCAGTGACAGCAAGGTGCCGTTTTCACGGTCACCCACCAGATGCGCAAGACCATCTTTCAGCTGGTAGTCGCTGGCCATGGTAACAAATTCCAGTGCCTTACGATTCTGAGTATCGAGTTTCTGAAAAGCCGTCGACCAGGTAAATGAATGCTTGCTGGCGAGTGCGTAACTGACAACAGGATCGACTTCTATAAAGTCATTTTCAAAGTAGACTTCGCCCCACCGATCACTATAACTGTGATTTACAATATCAGAAAAAAAGACGCGGTTAATGCCTTGCGATTGCCCAACACCACACATTACCGCAGCGGAGAATGGCACGATGTCACTGAACTTATCCAGTGTCGCTTTAACGCCATCAGTATCCTGAATATCAATGCAGTCGTGAACTATATCCAGGATACCCAGCAAATCCTGTTTGCGAATATCCATATTCTTTATAGAAATAAAATTATAGAAACAAAAGTTACAGAAACAAAGACAACAGAGACAGATACTCTAAAGACAGTAGCCGAAATGCATAATTAATGGGCAACAGATGTGCGACGCAACAACCCTTGCGCTTACGTTAAGCCAAGAGCACGAGACAAGTCAATCAATGGAGCAAGTTATTGATTGAATTAAGATGCAAGGCGTTGCTGCCTGGTTTTGAGGAGATCCAGATACCAGGATAATCGCCTCGGACAGCACCTGGAATTTCTGTCGATAAATGAGAACCAGTCCAGTTGTGCCATGAAGGCCAGCACACCATCGGTCATGCACTGACTGCCGATCACCTGCACTGGTAAACCTTTCTTACGCAAGTGAGACACCAGCGCTCGCGTAGTCACCATATTGCAGACACGTATTTGATGCGCGAGACAATACTGGAACACACCTTTATAGAGAATATCCGCCACGGTAAGATCATTATCGATAAAACAATTTCGCCATTCTTTATCAATTGCCAGCCGTGAAATTTCACAGGCATCCGAGGTGTGCAGTTCGGTATCAAGGGGAATTAATTTGGGAAAATATTCTTCCAGCATCCACTTTTCCTCGGCCGGTAATATTCGCAATGCGGCAATCACCTTATTCGCTGGACTTAAAGTTAAAAAATGTATGGCTTGAGTATCAAGAGGATCAATATCAAGATTGTCGGAAGGCGCGCCGATCCAGCGCAGCTCAGAACGGAAAACACTGGCTCGCAAGTGATAATAATCGAAGCTGTATTCGGCGCTCAAACCACAGATTGTCTTAAAACCTGCCTGTTCGGCCAGGAGATTCTGTTGGTTTGAATATAACTGCATGACATCAACACCACTACTGCTTGACTACTACCACAACGGACCACGGTTAGATACGTCTTAAAAAATAGATTAAAAAGCGGGTTGTATCTGATAACCGAATCACAAATTCGGCAGAATTGATGTATGACGCGATTCAGCGAGCGAAGTTAATCGATGGATATGCAGATACGGTATGACGCGCTGTCAGTAATGAAAGGTAAATTCAGTCAGGCCTGGATAGAATGGGAGAATACATGCTCTCAGGAGACAGGAATTTCCATCTGGTACATGACGCTTATTCCTGATACGCGGCGAGTGATTGGCGCAGACGCTCCAGCGCCTTGATGATGGTGCCATGGGCCAACGATTTTTCCAGTAGCGTTCTTTTTTCGTGTTCAAGTTCCTTTGCTGGTTTCAGGTGCTTCAGATGATATTTGGCGTTTTTAAATAGCGGTATTTCATAATGCAAAGCCTCTGCAAGCGGTCCTCGGGCATTGGGATAATTGTAATGCTGGAATAAATTGGCTTCCTTACGATGAATCCCAGGCTCGTTCCCCCAGTCGATATTCTGTTTGACCACGACAAACGGTTTGTATACTTTTTGCAGATATCTTAACGCCTCCCCACTTGCGGTATAACCTAGCAAATCAATAGCATCCAGCTGATCGTTTAACGACCAATCCTGTGACGATTCTGAATCAAAATCTATGATTTTTTTTAGATTTTCAAAGCTCAGGTTTTCCAGCCTGAGTTTATCAATCAGCCGGTCTGAACGTTTTGTCATTGTATGCTCCACGGTGAATATCCAAGTATCGCGTTATGAGTAATCAATGACACAAAACGTACAACTCTGACACTGTTCGAAAGGACAGTTGTTCAGCATAGCGTGGTTATGAAAAACTGCCCGCTCAGGTAGACGTGGTTCTAGGTAAACGTAATTCATGGATGAAGATACCGGCCTCGGTTAGCAAAGGAATGCACCGGAACAAATCACCGCAACTGGATGAGGAGCAGGATCAGGCTCATGAACTAAATGCAGGCTTATTCATCTGGCCTGCTGTTATGTTTCTGGTAACAACGCTTGGTCTTATATTCGGTTATCTGGTTCTGGAACGTTAGGTTGCACACGTGAGACTGAATCGTCCATCCTGTGCTTTAGTATCCGTGAATCGCAATAAGCGTTTGCCTGATAGATCTCTCTAGTTAGTTAATCTTCTTGTTTGACTCCTAAAGGCTTATCCCTAGTATCTCACTTTTGCCTGTTCACCGGGAACAGGCGTTTTTTTGCCCACGCAAAGCACAAATACCGTTTTTCCTGCCCTCAATCATTCTTCATGTTAACGAACACTATATAATGTTGGGTAATACCGCGGGATTTGTTAACTGGTTTTAGCATTCTTATATCTTTTATGAACACGCGTTTACTCACGCTCATTGTGGTAGTCACCTTTTCGAGTTTGCTGGCCTTAGCCTCCCCTTTGGCGCAAACAAAGAACGCCTCGCTGGCACAGGCAATCCAGGAACAACTGGCCGCTGTTGAAGATATCGAACTACCTAAAGAACTGGATATCCAGTGGCGGAACCTGCGTCGCTTTTATTCACAACGCCAGTTTCAGCCAGTGTGGTTTGATGACATAGGTTTAAATGCCCGCGCACAAGCCTGGTTGAACACTATTGAGAAGGCCGAAAGCCATGGCCTGGATCCCGGCGACTATCAGCTGGGCTTCTTCCAACGTCATCGTGGTGACGAACCAGTATCGCTGCGCGTCTGGATCGAATTACAATTAACCAAAGCATTATTACTCTACATCAAACACATGCTGGCAGGCCGTCTGTCTCCCAAGGACATGAGCCTGGACTGGCACATCGCCAAACCATCAGTCAACACAGTGGCGCGCTTGCAGCACATTCTGAATACCGCGGACTTTCAGGAGGCGCTGGACTCATTGCAACCAACTCAGGATGGCTATCAGCGATTGCGTAAAGCATTAGCCAGATACCTGACGCTGCAGGCAATGGGAGGCTGGCCAACCATTCCCGACGGCCCGCTATTGCAAATTGGCGATACAGACGAGCAAATGATATTGATACGCCAACGCTTGCAGGCCGAGGGCGATCTGCAAATTGCGCGGGTAGCCGGAAAATTGCTGTTTGACGAAATGTTGAAAGATGCCGTGGAGCATTTTCAGGTACGCTATGGTATCGATGTCGATGGTGTTGTGGGGCCGGAAACCCGGACAGCCATGAACGTACCTCTTGCAGAACGCATTCAGCAGATTCAATTTAATATGGAACGCTGGCGCTGGTTACCGCAAGACCTGGGCGACCACTACATTCTTGTTAACACGGCTGGTTATGAATTAACAGCCTACGAAAAGAACCAGCCGGTATTCGTTTTACGCATTATCGCCGGAACACCCGAACGTAGGACACCGGCAGTAGCCGGGCCGCTGGAGAGTATTATATTCAATCCCTATTGGTATATTCCCCGCTCCATTGCATTGAACGATATCCTGCCCCTGCAACAACGCAATCCAGGCTATCTGGCACGCATGGGCATCCGCGTTTTTACAAATAGTCAGACGGCATTGACGGAAGTGGCGGTGGAGCGGATCAACTGGACGCAACTGAATGAAGAAAATTTCCCATACCAGTTGCGCCAGGATCCGGGGCCGCGCAATAGTCTTGGCAGCATCAAGTTCAAATTTGCCAATGATTATGCGTTGTATCTGCATGATACGCCAAAAAAACGCCTGTTCGATCAGGAGACACGGGCCTTTAGTTCCGGCTGTATTCGTGTGGAAACGGCGATTGACCTGGCCGATTATTTGCTTAAAAACAATGACACGTGGACGAAGCAGACAATCCAGCAAACCATCGATTCCGGTGAAACCGTCGTGGTGGAATTGCAGAGCCCCATTCCACTGTATCTGGTCTACTGGACCGCGTGGGTAGGCAGTGACGAACACGTCTATTTTCGCAAGGATATTTATGGCTGGGATCAGTCGCAATCGGAGTGTAAATAAGTTAAAGTGGCGCAAGCTCAACTGAGCGAGACAAGAAGTGCCGTAGCGAATTAATCTGCTTTATATCACTGAGCATTATTCCATTTACTATTCAATCCGTTTACAGGTTATTCCATATACTTAGTTAAATGATCAAGCGCCGCGATTTTCTTAAATATGCCCTCACACACTGCACCTTCGGGGCTGCGACTATTAGTATCTCACCGGTGTTATACGCCAAAAGTAAACCCGTCGCTGAACGGCAACTGGCGTTCTATAACCTGCACACGGGGGAGAAGCTCTCCGCCACCTATTGGGCAAATGACAACTATATTGACACCGAGCTACAAAGTATAAATCACCTGTTACGAGATCATCGCAGCGGTGAGATGCAACCCATCGACAAAAACCTGCTGGATTTGCTCTATGTCCTGCAACAAACTGTGGACAAAAACGGCACCTATCACATCATTTCCGGTTATCGCTCACCCAAAACCAATGCCAGACTACGCCAGCAGTCTAACGGTGTCGCGAAAAAAAGTTTACACATGCTGGGCAAAGCCATCGACGTCCGATTACCCGGGGTGGAATTGAACCACCTGCGCAAGGCCGCGCTCAGTCTGCAGGCTGGTGGTGTGGGTTATTATCCCAAGTCTAATTTTGTGCACCTTGATACCGGTCGTCCACGGTTTTGGTAATCAAGGTAAATTAGCCATTTCTAAATTACTTTTTCACTAAAGCACCTCTTAAACCTTTACTCAGGATTTTTCGTCCGGTCGCTTGTTAGATCCCTGCGATAAGACTGCAGTAAATAACCTAACAAATCGTGTTTAACGGCGCATAATAATACGGGATAAATGCCAAAAAACGGTAACAGCGTCATAACCAGTGAATCCGTATTGTGATGCGCAATACCCGCAACGATACAAATCAACCCAATGGCAAAACACTCCACTTGCGCAGCCACATCAAGCGCATGTTCAGGCAGACGGCGAATTGTTTCCCGCAACATCATGAACAACGGGTCCCGGCCAAACACCCCGGTTATGAGTGCATAAATAGCTACTGCAGATAGCAGCAACTGCCAGAAACCTGAAAGTGATAATTCTGTGGCGAGCGCAATAACAAGCAACACGCCGAGCATGAAACGCACCAGGCGTAGAGATAACGGTAATGAACTATGCTCCTGATTGGTAGCATTAAGCACGGTATTCATACGCAGCCCTCCATAAGCATTTGCTAAACTACACAATCGCCAAAGTACTGATTATTAGCTTAGACAAGTGGAATTTAGGCGCGCTTATTGTTTTCTTAACACAGGCTTAAACGAACTAATGCCTAAGCTTTGTTAGCCATTGCTGATCAGGCAATAAAACTGACAGGGGAAAAATAAGGGATTAAGCTGTTTTCTTTTAATATTGATTATTTTAATATGCCGTGTAACGTACTGTTAAAACTGATTGCACTTCAAAGGTTGCTGCTATGCTCACGATGATTGTCGGGTTATTACTGTTTTTAGGCACTCACTCAATAAGAGTTTTTGCAGAAAACTGGCGCAACCGCCAAATTTCCGAACGCGGCGAAAAAACCTGGCAGGGCATTTATTCGGTCATTGCATTGGCGGGATTTTTGTTAATCATCTGGGGTTACGGACAGGCGCGGCTGGAACCGTTAGTTGTCTGGCAACCACCGGTATGGACCAAGCACCTTGCTGCATTGCTAACACTGCCGGCGTTTATTCTGCTGGTCGCTGCTTATGTTCCGGGAACAAAAATTAAAACCATGATTGGCCACCCCATGGTGCTGGGCGTCAAGTTATGGGCGCTGGCGCATTTACTTGCCAACGGCATGTTGGCGGATATTATTTTATTCGGCAGCTTTTTATTGTGGTCTGTTCTGGACTACCGCGCTTCACGGACGCGTGACAAAGCCGCTGGCATGGTGTATCAAGCCGCTGGCATCAGCCGCGACATTATCGCAATTGTTGTGGGTATTTTTGCATGGGCTGCGTTTGCCATTGTACTGCATGGCTGGTTGATTGGCGTTAAGCCGTTTGGTTAGTCACTGCAAGTTATGGTTTTGCCGTAGTGGTTCGAACAGGTACTCCAGGCCGTTGATTTTTATTTCGTGCACGATCCGCATCATCCTTCCCAGCTCACCTTCCGGAAAACCTTTGTTGGCAAACCAGACGACATAAGGTTCAGGCAAGTCAATTAACAAACGGTCGCGATACTTTCCGAAAGGCATACGATACTGGGCGAGCTTCAGTAACTCCTCTCGGCCTGCAAGCAAGATGCCGGAATCATCTTTGTTATTCATAATAAAATAATAAGCTGCTGAACATTCTTTTACAATCATGACTATGAATGGTCGTTACCACAAGTTAAGTACATCCCGACTTCGGCCTTTTTTTGCATAAAAACTGGAATTTACGCATCTGGAATGGATGACAAAGCTGCACCCAGGTTTTATGATCAGGTTAACGCTTCTCCTGACGAATAACACTACTAAAAGTACGATATTGAACTACTACATTGAACATAGTGCATTTTGTCACGCAAGTTTTAATCAAATGGAATTGAAAAAAGATAACACGAGAGGTAAACATCATGAATCCCTTAATTCGCCTGATCTATGCCAGTGAATCCACCAATCCCGCCAATGCGGAGTACGGTGGTATCCAGGTTGATGTTGGCCGAATATTAATGCAGGCCAGAAAAAACAATCCCCGACATCAGATTGGTGGTGTTTTGTATTGCAGTAACAACTATTTTTTTCAGTGTCTGGAAGGCAGGCAGGATGTGGTCAATCAACTTTATAATAAAATAGCCGAAGATCCGCGTCACAAGAATGTACAAAGCCTTTCAGTGAAAAGGGTAAATGAAAGATACTTTAGCAATTGGTCCATGAAATACGTCGCGCTGGAAGAAAGCATCAACAAACTCCTTAAAACACACGGTTACGACGCATTCACACCCTTCGACTTTGACGATGAAATGATTGACAAATTACTGAAATTATTTGTCGTCACTAAAGATTTTGATAGCGCTGCGGATCAAAATTACGATACGACAGCCCTACCCAAACGCAAAACGGGATTTCTGCGACGCCTGTTTATGCGTCGCAAATCCGAGCCTGCTTAGCACAAACATTCATACCGTTGCGTGATCAATTGCTGTGTGGGTGCCGCAGGATTATTCCTGGATGATTGCATTGTGATAGACGTCCTGCACGTCATCACAATCATTTAGCATGTTCAGGAATTTTTCAAACATTGCGATATCGTCTCCGCTTATGGGACAGTCTGTTTGCGGAATAAACGTGATTTCGTCAACCTCGAATTCAATATCACCCAGAAGATCGGTCAACGCCGTTTTTGCCTTATAATATTCGGCAGGCGGGGTAAGTACGGTAATCATATCGTTTTCCGATTCCACGTCACTGACATCGACATCCGCTTCCAGCAGGGCTCCCAGAATCTTATCTTCATCATCTCCTTTGAAAACAAGAACCGCGCGATGATCAAACATATGAGCCACAGCACCGGGTGCACCAATTTTAGATTTCGCCTTGGTGAAACATAAACGCACGTCGTTGAAGGTGCGAGTATTATTGTCGGTGAGACAATCCACGATCACGTTACATCCGCCGGGACCAAAACCTTCGTAGCGAGCCGGTAAAAAATCCTCCCCTGCACCGCCCTTGGCTTTGTCCAATGCTTTCTCTATCACGTGTGCAGGCACCTGGTCTTTTTTCGCGTTGTCGATTAACCGGCGCAACGCCAGGTTGCCATTGGGATCAACACCACCGTTCTTGGCGCTAACATAAATTTCACGACCGTATTTGGAATATACTTTCGCCTTGGCATCAGAAGTCTTGGCGATGGATGCTTTACGATTTTGATATGCTCTTCCCATGGAAATGTACTCTGAAATCTGTGATTTACCGCCTGGTGATTGGACCCGCCCGACCTACTGTCTCTAAACAGGGTCAGGCGTCGCATTATAGCGCTAAAATATCAGCGCTGTTTATTCTTTTTTTGTCGACTTTTACAAATTATTCCTCTATATAATCTGAGAACGAATACCGCTTCAGCAAATCAATGATTTGCTGTGCCGGCTTTATAGTACCCGAGCATGGAATGGATTCAGCCTTCTTCGATTTCGTCCACATCCACCTGCCCGGTCAGGCGCCGGCGGATATGCGACCATACCATGCCCACTGCCAATAAGGCACTGATGACGACTTCGACCATGTAGGTAGTGGCGCGGATGGAGTCATACGGGATGACCTTCCAGGTGATGAGCAGCCACAGTAGTGTGGCCATAAGCGCAATGACCAGTAGCATACCGAAACCACCCAGCGACCGTAACGTCGCGCGCAGGTAGATAGTCCAGCCTATAACCAGGATAACACCGACCAACGCCTTGAGCGCCAGGGGGCCTGCTTCTTTCATGCTAAGCCAGTCAATATACGAGTAGCCTTCCGGGTTATAGGTGGCAAACACCAGTAATAGCGCAACCAGGAACCGTACACCTATCCCCGCCCAGCTGATTTCTTTTACTGTCGTCATATCGACCCCGTTGTTTAAGCTAATCGAGATTAGCAGGCAGTATACACAACAACAATACGTCGACGAAAGCTGCAATGATATTCTGGCGCTCTATTATTCTCCTGAGTGATCGACTAAATCCAGGCGCTGGTCATAAATAGATGACCTGATCTCCAGCAAACCAAGAACGGTGTGAAACAAATAATCATGCGAATAAGCACCGCCGGTCTTCTTTGCCAATGATTCTCTGTCAATATCATCAAAACTTTCACCAAACCAGAGAATAGCGCCCACATTGCGTTGTGTATCGGGCGCCATAAAGTTGGGCAATCCATGAAGATATACGCCCTTCTCGCCCAGAGATTCGCCGTGATCGCTAATATATACCATTGCCGTTTCAAATTTATCTGAATTCTTCTTTAGCAGCTGGATTGTTTCTGATAAAAAATAGTCCGTATATAAAATGGCATTATCATAGGCATTGGTAATTTCTTCCGCGCTGCAATTTTCCAGCAGGTTAGTATGACAAGCTGGCGTAAATTTTTCGAATGACCGGGGATAGCGTTGGTAGTAGGCAGGACCATGATTGCCCATTTGATGTAGTACTACTACAATGTCACCATTGTTTTTACTATCTATATACTCCTGCAAACCATCCAGCATTCCGATGTCACGGCACTCAACATCACACACCGGATTTTTTTCCGGCGACCGAAAATCTTCATAAGGCACTCGTAAAGCGACATTTTTCGAATCCGAGTTGTTATCCCTCCAGAGGATATTGGCTCCTGCGTGTTTTAGAACGTCCAGCAAATTTTCAGTCCTGTTGCCTTTATCAACACTAAATTCATCAGTACCTAAATATGAAAACATGCAGGGGACCGAAACTGCGGTTGATGTCCCGCACGACTGAAAATTATAAAAACTGTAGACCTGTTCCTTTTCCAGCAACGGATTGGTTTTTCTTTGATAACCGTTGAGCGAAAACTTGTCGGCACGCGCGGTTTCACCAACCACTATTATAACTAGTTCACGCTGGATATCTGACGCAGGTATATTTGCATCCATACCCAGTGCAGCCAATATTTGGTCGCCGCTATCCAGGGTACTCGTTACGTAC
>Ga0209742_10000574_pt1 | contig 19048 bp, 12 predicted proteins | sample DeeMarSeWOR38_10_FD_187462 | JGI IMG/M metagenome (GOLD analysis project Ga0209742, IMG submission 187462) | Marine sediment microbial communities from White Oak River estuary, North Carolina - WOR-3-8_10 (SPAdes) (version 2) | ecosystem: Environmental > Aquatic > Marine > Intertidal zone >... | reverse complement strand
CAAATCTCTTCATGATATACCTCCTGTCCTACTTTGCCGGCATATAAAGTTTACTTAACCAACTACAAACAACGCGCTTTTAATTACTGTTTCGACAAAGTTGCAAAACAAACAATATTAAGACCCACTCTCCTTTTATTAAATTTTTAATTGAGTTCACTACTAGTCATGCATTATATTAGCCAAATATAATTTACTTTAATTAACAATCTATTACGACACCTATCTCTCCTGCGCCAAATAAACTGTAAATTATGACGACAATAGTCGATAAAACGAGGAGATTTTGCGTACTTTAACCAACAACTAACAGAATAGGTGTAAATATTATCGACACTTCGAGTTGATAAAATAATATAATAATTGTTATTAAAAAAATCATAGCCTTTGCGCTAAAATTAAAAAGCATATGATTTTTAATTTTCAATACCTATATATTTATTATTTTTGATATATCTTAAGAAAATACATTTTTTTAAACTTATCAAGTTACCCGATGCTTCAATTACTTATTGTTTGATTTAATTAAGAGGCATATTTAGCATATTAAAATAATTTGTAAATCGGATGAAAACTAAAATTAGATTGTCCTTATTGCCAAGCATATGAGTTTATAATTTATCTTACGATTAACCAATGCATAATAAATTTTCGATTTTCTTAATCTCCATCCGGTCACGACAATAATAATAAATATTCTTAATTTAGCCTCAATTTGTTATTTTAACCAATGTGTAAAACAACAAATTAATCGTAGAGAAAACACCTGACTTTATGTGTTTCGGTGACATCATGAGGATCAGGATAGCCGTTACGGCATTTCTGGGAAGCTTTGGCGCAGCGGGGATTGAAGTGGCAACCAATGGGGGGATGCATGGGGGATGGCATTTCGCCGCGGAGTTTGATGACTTCCCTGCCGTCTTTTTCAATGGTGGGCACGGCAGATAAGAGTGCTTTGGTGTAAGGGTGCATGGGATTGTTCATGACTTCCTGCACTAAACCATATTCTACGATACGGCCCAGGTACATCACGGCGACTTCATGGGCTAGGTACTCCACGACGGACAGGTTATGCGTGATGAATAAATAAGAAAGCCCTAATTTGTCTTGCAGATCTTTCAACAAATTCAGGATTTGTGCCTGCACCGACACATCCAATGCGCTGGTGGGTTCGTCACAGATAATTAGCTTGGGCTCAACTGCTAACGCGCGCGCGATACAAATGCGCTGCCGCTGGCCACCGGAAAATTCATGAGGATAACGCAGCTTGTGGTCGGCGGATAAGCCTACCTGCTCTAATAGTTCCTCGACGCGTTTTTCCCGCTGCGTGGCGTCGCCACCCACTTGTTGGGCGATCATTCCCTCCTCGATAATGTCTTTCACCATCATGCGCGGATTCATGGAGGAAAATGGATCCTGAAAAATGATTTGCACATCACGGCGCTTGCTACGCAGTTCGCGTGACTTCAACCGATTGAGCTGAATGTCTTCCAACTTCACGCAACCCGCGGTAGGACGAACTAATTGAAGTATACCTTTGCCCACGGTGGTTTTACCGCAGCCGGATTCCCCGACCAGCGCCAATGTTTTACCTTTGGGTATCTCCAGCGACAAGTCATCAACCGCTTTGACAAAGCCTACGGTACGCTTGAACAATCCCTTTTGCACAGGAAAATGCACCTTCAAGCCATCCACATGGAGTAACACAGGTTCATCCGCACCAACCAGCAACGTACTCACTGCTGCCGCCTGTATTTGTCCTTCACGTTCCGATATTTTATTGGGGCGTTCCTTGCGTGGATCAAGAAGATGACAAAGCGCACCACCACCATTCTCTGTTTTATGCCAGGTTGGCAATTCATTACGGCAGGTGCTCCAGGCGTAGTCACACCGCGGTTCGAAACGACAGCCTTTGAACTCTTGTGCCAGAGACGGCACAGAACCCTGGATAACTGCCAGCTTTTGATCACGCTTGGTCATGGTCGGCAGGGAATCAAACAGCTTTTTGGAATACGGATGTTGCGGATTGGAAAAAAATTGGTCGCGATCAGCCTGTTCGACAATTTGACCCGCATACATTACGGCGACGCGATCGGCCATTTGCGATACCACACCCAGGTCATGCGTGATGAGCATGATGGCCATGCCAGTGTCTTTCTGCAGTTTTTTCAGCAACTCCAACACTTGCGCCTGAATCGTCACATCCAGTGCTGTGGTGGGCTCATCAGCGATCAGCAATTCAGGATCGCCGGCCAGGGCAATGGCAATCATCACGCGTTGTTTCATGCCGCCGGAAAGTTGATGTGGATATTCATCAAAACGGCGCTTGGGATCGGGAATGCCCACCGCATCGAGTAATTCCAATGCTTTCTTCTTGGCGGAGAAATCCCCAAAGCGGCTATGACGCGAGACGGTTTCCCGAATTTGCCGGCCGATCGTTAGCACAGGATTCAGACTGGTCATGGGTTCCTGGAAGATCATGGCCATGCGCTTGCCGCGCACGTTACGCATTTGCAATTCTGTGAGTTGCAGCAAATCTTCATCGTGCAACTTGACGCTGCCCGCGACGATGCGGCCAGCCGGCTCCGGTACCAGACGCATCAGTGACAACGAGGTCATAGATTTACCGCAACCAGACTCACCGAGCAACGCAAAGGTTTCACCCTTCTCGATCGTAAAGTCGACACCGTCCACGGCGCGCACGGTCTGATCACTGGTTTCAAACCAGGTTTTTAAACCCGTGACTGTTAATAACGGACTTTGCTCGTTTGCTTTGTTATTTTCTTCTGCCATTATGATTTACTTTTAATAAACTTCTTTTACTTCGCTCGAGTAATACGTGGATCAAACGCATCGCGCACCGCATCGGAAAAAAGATTTGCGGCCAGCACCAGGGTAAACATAAATACAAATGCTGCGATCAGCGACCACCAGACAACCGGATCACGCGCCATTTCCAGCCGCGCGCTGTTAATCATGTTGCCCCAACTGATGGTAATTGGATCGACGCCAACACCCACGTAGGACAACACGGCCTCTGCCAAAACCAGGCCGCTGAAGTCGAGCACCACGGCAATTAATACGATATGCATCACGTTGGGTAAAATGTGACGCATCATGGTTTTGAAATGCCCGGTACCGAAGGCATGCGCCGCTTCAATATAATCGAGCTGACTGACTTTAAAGGTTTCACCACGCAACAAACGGCACAAACCGGTCCAGCTGGTAATGCCCAGAATCATGCACAGGAACAACAGGCGCAGATCCGCACGCTCCGTGACAGTCTCAAACATTTCCGGGTTATTCGCCATGTACACCTGCAAGGACAATATGGCCGCGGCGATTAACAGTACTCCGGGAATGGAGTTCAACGTGGTGTAAAGATATTGAATCACGTCATCTACCCAGCCGCGAAAATGACCCGCCATGATGCCCAGCATTACAGCGAACGGTAACATGATCAATGTGGTGAGAGTACCAATCACCAGACCGGTGCGAATACTTTTGAGACTGAAATACAATACATCGTTACCCACTTTATCGGTACCCAGAATGTGATACTTGTCCGCAAACATGATCACGAAGGCAGCGAGAAAACAGATCACCCAGAAGGTCAGCAACATGGAACGGAATGGCACGCGTGTCTTGCCGGTGGCGATTTCTCCCATCATCGCACCGAACGGCTTGCTATAGTGCTTCGCCACCCGCCAATTAATCAATGAACATACCGCAAGCCAAAACACCAGACTAAAAACCAGTGACAATGCCGTACCCATGACGATATTGGGCCAGAAATCTTCCTCGGGATTTTTCAGATGCCGCCCACCATATGTGAGGCGTGGATAATCACGCACCTGCCCTTCGGGTGTTTCAATAGTTTCTTTGGCATAGAGATGTGCGGCAAATGGCGCGGAATAGGTTTTTTCCTGTTGCATGCGCAGTGGTGTCACCAGCTTGTCGAACACGCTCACCACTTCTCCGGAGTAATGTAATTCTGTCTGCCCTTCTTCCTGTTGCAGGGCTTCGCGAAAGTGAACAGAATCCAGCAGACCAATCACCACGTAACACATCAGAACCACCAGGGCGGACATCGCCAATGGCCGTTGCAGCACATGGCGCCACGGGGCACGTAAATGTTCTTTTTGCCGTGCCTGAATTCCAAACCAGGCAATTGCGATCACTAAAACGTAAACCAGTATATCTGTCCACAATGGAACAAATTTAATTTGCAGAGCCTCAGCAAGACCAACCGCGCCAGAAAACACAGCTAATACCGTCGCGAATAAAATCAGATAGGGCTTGGAACTCGTCATGCGACCGCCGCCCCCAACCGGATTCGAGGATCCACAATGGTGTATGAGATATCGGTGAGGATTAAACCAATGATGTAAAGCACTGACCCCAGAAATACCATGGCCCGCACAATGGCAAAATCCTGTGATTGAATTGCATCGATGGTATAACTACCTAACCCTGGGATACCAAAGAATGACTCCAGTATCAGGCTACCCATGAATAACAAGGGAATGACTGCCACAACACCGGTCAGAATAGGTACCAGCGCGTTTTTCAATACATGCCTGAACAACACTACTCGCTCCGCCAGTCCTTTGGAACGCGCGGTCCTTACATAGTCCTTGTTAATCTCCTCCAGAAAGATGGTGCGATACCAGCGGGTACCGGACCCAATACCACCAATCACGCCGATAATGACCGGCAGAATTAAAAATTTGCTGGCCGTTTCGAGATCCACGCTGTAGCCGGAGATCGGTACCAGATGCAGCAATTTACTAATCAAATATTGTCCACCGATGATGTAAAACAAGGTGGAAATAGACATTAGTACTACACATATCACCACACCCATATAGTCAACATAAGTGGCGCGAAAGAACGCAATGATCAGCGCAAAGGTGATATTCACGAACAGGCCAACAATAAACACGGGTATGGCGATTGCCAGACTGGGCCACATACGTTGTGTAATATCGTGGGTAATGTTGCGTCCGTCATCGGCATTTCCAAAATCAAAGGCAAATAACCTGACCGACTTGTTGTAAAAAATCGTATCCGTGAATACCCCACCCTCTTCCGGTTCACTGTTATAGAATAATGGTTTGTCGTAGCCATGTGCCCGCTTCCATTTCTCGACGTCTTCCTGCTGCACGTGCTTCATGCCCAGGTGCATGCGCGCCATATCATCCGGCTTGTTGACGACAAAAAACAGCGCGAAGGTAATGATGTTCACACCGATTAATATCGGGATGGCATACAACACGCGTCTGACGATATACGCAAACATCAGGCGGCCACTCCTTTTGCGCGATTCTTGCGTCGGTATGAATACATCGCTGGCAACAAACCCGCGACCAGCACACCACCCACTATATATATCGGTGTTAAATTGGGATGGTTCCATTCCTCCCGGAGCTTAGCACGCAGTTCAGGATCGATGCGCTTGTATTTCATGGTATTGTTCGCCATCAAATTAGGTTTTGAATTGAAGTACCATTGATGGTATAGCGCGAAATTCTGCGGATGCAGCCCCCACAACCAGGGACTGTCGCGGCGCGCGATCTCCACCATTTCATCAATAAGCTTTTGCCGCGCCGAGCCGTTGGCCATGTTTTTCATTTTCTCGAACAGCTCATCAAATTTCTTATTACTGTAGTTGGCCGCGTTCTCGCCGTTCTTTTCCATTTTCATATTGGGCCCGTAGAGCAAAAACAAAAAGTTTTCCGGATCCGGGTAATCAGCATTCCAGCCCCATTCAAAAATCTGCGCCGTGCCTTTTAACATTTTGTCCTGAAAGCGATTGTAATCCGTGCCGCGAATCACCAATTGAATATTCAGTTTATTAAACTGTTTGCGCAGCCAGTCAAGCCTCGCCTTGGCATCGGGGCCTGTTGCGGGTGTATCAAAATATAAAATGAGCGGCTTGCCGCTTTTGGCATCACGACCATTAGGATAACCGGCTTCGGTCAATAATTGCTTCGCTTCTTCAATGGATTTGCGTTTTGCTTGCCCGTCCACCCAATCATACACATAAGGATTGATGCCTTCCTCGCCTTCGCGGTAACCGAAGATACCCGGCGGTATGGGACCCTGGGCCGATATACCCCGGCCATTGAGGAATATCGAAATGCGTTCTTCATAATCCACGGCAATGGCAATGGCCTGGCGTAATTTACGCGCTGACTCGGCATCACCACCCACCACCGCGTCGCGCATATTAAACCCCATGTAATAAGTCGAAGTACCAATCGCAGTAATCAGGCTAATACCCTTTTCCTGCATGGTATCGCTCAAGCCCGCTTCACCCTGGTTGTTGAAATTAATGGCCTGATCGAAACTATCCGAACTGATACCGGACGCGTCATAATAACCTTGTAAAAATTTATTCCATGACGGAATGTCTTCTTTTTCCAGGCTGTGTACCACCTTATCAATGAAGGGTAACGGTTTGCCGGCGTCGTCCAGAAAGCCGGCCGCCTTGTCTTCCGGCTCACCCTCCTCCGGGTAAGTCTCGCCATGAAAGTTGGGATTGCGCTCCATCACCATTTGCAAGTTGGGATTGTTTTCCGTGAGCATGTAGGGACCGGTGCCTACAGGATACCAGTCCAGGGTGATGTTTTTCTTTTCCATGCCCGGTTGTGAATAAAAGCGATCGACTTCCGGTGGTATCGGCGCAAAAAATGGCATCGCCAGCCAATACAGGAACTGCGGATACTTACCCTTTATTTTGACTGTATAGGTATAACGATCGATAACCTTTACGCCGCTGATGGCATACTTGTTTAAATCTAGAAAGGCTTCATCACCCTCCTTCTTTTTCAACTTGGCATCCGCGCGCCGCAAATCATCACCAAACTTTTTCAGACCGACAATATACTCAGTCATCAATCCATAAATCGGAGAATGCAACCGAGGATGTGCCAGCCGCTTGATCTCGTAAACGAAATCATTGGCCATCAATTCGCGGGTACCGGTGTGTTCGAAGTCCGCTAACGTGAATTTGGTTTCGATTTCCTCTGGCGTTAAGTCCAGGTACAGCGGCGCGCCGTCTTTGTCCTTGGCGAACGCGGGGTGGGGCTGGTATTTTACACCCTGTTTGATTTTAATTTCGTAAATGGTGTAGGCGATGTCTTTGATCGGCGCGTTGTCCGGCAATACTTCACCATTTTTGTTGTAATAGATCGCCCTGGGTATCGAAGCCGCAGCTAATGGAATAATTTCGTAAGGACGTTTTAAAAAGTGATATTGCAAAGGCGGTTCATAGATCTGACCGGTGAACGCGATTTCGTTGGAACTGTAGGACTGCGCCGGATCCAGGTGTTTTGGACGCCCGGAAAAGGAGGTATATAAAATGTTGGCGGTCGCGTCTTCCCCGGGATAGGGATTATTCCAGGTACCTTCCTTACACCCGGTCGATACAATGGCGCTAATGATGACGACAGAAACGCGAAACCAGTTATACAGCAAGTGATATCCTTCCACTACGAGGTGTAATCCAATAGATTCATTTTCATATGACAAATTCCTGTCAAAACTATCCCGCTAATCCCGATGCCAACAGGGACTATGTGCTCAGTTCTGTTGCAACTCTTTTGCCAGTTTATTTGCCAACAGGCTTAGGTTTCACGCACGCTTGGCGTATAATACGCGCACGATTATTTTTATCATTTGTTATGTAAGTTATTCAATTATAGTCAAAAAATAAAGGAAAAGAACATGGGTTTTCTAAACGGCAAACGTGCACTCATCGTGGGATTGGCCAGTAATCGATCAATTGCCTGGGGCATTGCGCAAGCCATGCATCGCGAAGGCGCGGAATTAGCGTTTACTTACCAAAATGACAAGCTTAAATCACGCGTGGAAAAAATGGCTGATGAATGCGGATCCAAACTGACGTTTCCCTGTGACGTATCAAGTGATGACGAAATCAACAATGTATTTTCTTCCTTACGCGATACCTGGGACGGACTGGATATCATCGTGCACTCGGTCGCCTTCGCACCCCGCGAAGAACTGGAAGGCGAATATGTGGATGCTACGTCACGCGAAGGTTTTCGCCTCGCCCATGAAATCAGTTCTTACAGCTTTACCGCATTGGCCAAAGCTGGGCGTCCGATGCTGCAAGGGCGCAATGGCGCATTGATCACCTTGAGTTATCTCGGTGCGGAACGCGTGTTGCCCAATTACAACGTGATGGGACTGGCGAAGGCCAGCCTTGAAGCCAATGTGCGTTACATGGCCGCCAACCTGGGACCGGAAGGTATTCGCGTCAACGGTATTTCCGCCGGCCCCATTCGTACCCTCGCCGCCTCTGGTATCAAAAACTTCCGCGCCATGCTGGATTACAATGAACAAAACACACCGCTGCGCCGTAATGTCACCATCGAAGAAGTGGGCAACGCTGCGGCGTTCCTGTGTTCTGATCTAGCTTCGGGAATTACCGGTGAAATTACTTATGTGGACGCGGGCTATAACATTACCGGTATGGCGCGACTGGACGCATCCAGCAACGAGTAATAGCTTGCAGTGATACTTTTATGGTTTACCTCCTTTAACCCTATTAATCCTTTTTAATAAAAAAAAGGGGGTAAACTCTGCGTTTCAGATATAGTTATATTCTTCTGGCCTGAGTAATTTTGCTAACCGCATCGCTTCGTTGAGCCTTCTATTCAACAAATGTCACCTTGTTGCGGCCTTTCTCTTTGGATTGATAAAGCGCACTGTCTGCCCGCATAAAGATCTGCGTTGGATTGTCACCTTCATGCATCATGGTAACGCCAAAGCTCGCTGTTACCTGCTCATTGATACCTTCAATGGATTGTTGCTGCATGGATTGACGAATACGTTCGGCCAGTTTACAAGCACCATCTGATGTGGTTTCAGGCATAAGAATAACAAACTCCTCGCCGCCAAATCGCGCCACGAAATCGGTTGCGCGCAAGTTATCTTGAATGGCGCGTGCAAATGTTTTAAGTACTTCATCACCTCTAAGATGCCCGTAGACATCGTTGAATTTCTTAAAGTGGTCAAGATCAGTCATGATCACGGCCAGACTCTGTCCATAACGACTCACGCGATCCATCTCTGTCATGATACGTTCATCCAGATAACGGCGATTGGCAATCTCAGTGAGTGGGTCGGTCAACATCAGCTCGCGGATTTTCGACTCTTGTTGTTGCAGACGACCGTACGCATCCTGAAGATTTTCTTTTGCGGTGACTGCCTCTTCTTTGGCATAAATCGCCAGCAAATGTGAGTGCTCACGGTCTTTGACAAAATAATGTAAAACAATATAAATCAGGACACATCCAGCGCCCATGTTCATCATGAAATAAAGCGTGTTGATATGTTTGGGCATGGGGGCAACCATTTGCGACAAAGTCTCGTCAAACAGTCCGGAGAAGATGGTTAACACGGTAAACGCCATCAACCAGCGAAACGCTGATTTATTATCTGCGAAAAACATAGCGGCCAGCGGTGAAAAAAATGCCCATACCATCACGACACTGCCATTGGCAAAACCACCCAGGCTGGCTTGCAGTAAAAACGGCAGTAGTAAAATCAATAACAGCTGGCTGAAACGAAAAAATTCAAAGCGCTTGGTTTTAAAAAAATAAGCGATACTGAGAAAGGATATGACTGCATAGCTGAGCGGGATCGCCCCCGAAAAGGGATACCCGGATGCGACATATAACGTTCCCCAAAAGATAGCCAGCACCGCGATACCACCGCTGACGATGGTCATTACCGCTTTCTTCAGTCGCATCTCGTTCGAGTCTTCCGGCAAAACGCCCAGGTTGGCGTAGTTCCAGAAGATGTTATGCAAGTAGTCGTTTTGCATGACTTGCAATGACAATCAATTAATTCACACAGAAGTCGTAACAGTTAGGGGATGACTGCAAAATACAGCGGCAGGTTGCAGGCTCAATATCTAATATCGTACAAATATCCTTTAACTTAAGATTGCAATGGACAGATTTGCATCGAGTTTTTGACAGGAATCAATTGGATGGCGCGTCTTCAAGCGAAACCCCGGATGCACATTCAGATGTTCGCTTAAGTTTATGCTTTTAATATATTTTCTTCCCCTTCACTCTTGCCGATGATCACCGCACCACAAGAGTCACTGAAAACATTCACGGTGGTGCGGCACATATCCAGTATACGATCCACGGCAAGAATCAATCCGATACCTTCAATGGGCAATCCGATAGTAGTGAGAATGATAGAAATAGCGACCAGGCTCGCCGCGGGAATGCCCGCAACACCGATGGAAGTGAGCAACGCCACCATCACGATGGTAAATTGCTCGGCGAACCCAAGATCCAGTCCATAGGCCTGGGCAATAAACATGGCCGCCACACACTCGTACAAGGCAGTACCATCCATGTTGATCGTAGCCCCCAAGGGCAACACAAAACTCGAGGTACGATTGGACACACCGGCATTTTTCTCAACGCACTCGATGGTTAATGGCAAAGTGGCAGACGAGGATGATGTGGAAAACGCGGTTAATAATGCTGGCGCCATGGCACGATAATGTCGCAATGGATTCACACGGCCTAAAAACTTCAGCAGCAATGGCATCACCACGAAAAAGTGTACCGCCAGGGCAAACACCACGCTGACAAAAAACATGGCCAGAGGCTTGAAGGCATCAAAACCGGTACTGGCTACCACCTTGGCCACCAGCGCGAAAACACCGATCGGCGCAAACTTCATCACCCAATCGGTAATCAACATCATAATGTTATAAACCGCGTCCCAGAAATTATAAATCGTCTCCGCGCCGGGATGCTCTATCTTCGTCATGAAGAAGCCAAACAACAAACTGAAAAATATCAGCCCTAACATTTGCCCGTTGGCCGCGGCAAATACGATATTGGTGGGCACCATACGCAGAAAGACTTCTGCCACATCACCGGCACTTTTTCCTTCGACCTTGGATTTGATGTCTTCTACATCACTGGACAAACCAATCATGTCCTTGGCCGGCTGCCCATCGACAATACCCGGGGTCATGATGTTGACTACAGTCAAGCCAATCAGGATGGCGATCAGGCTGGTGGTCGCATAATAAAGAATGGTTTTGCCACCCATGCGCCCCAGCGCGTGGTGGCCACTCATGCCCGCGATACCAATAACGATGGATGATGCAATCAAGGGAACAATTAGCATCTTGAGCGCATTGAGGAACAAGGTGCCGACAAATTCGTAGGCGTTATAGAAGGTAAATCCCCCCGCCCCCATATCAGTACCGGTAATGGAACCGGCGATAACTGCCAATACGAGCGCAATCACGATTTGCCAGTGCAGCTTGATTTTGGGCATACCCTGTCCTCTTGATGAATAGTGACAGTTGATAGAGATGAAGACTGATTTATTAACAGCGCGGCGCCAGATCGCACACTGTTGAAATTATGTCATTCCTGCCTGGAGGAGGCAAATCGGGATCTGACTGGAAAGGAAAAGCTTTTATAAATTGAGACTAAAGAAACAAACTACATGTTGTCTTCTTGTACGATAATGCTGGAATTATTTTTCAGGTTTTGCAGAAGATTCACGAACGCAGCCTCACCACGAATGCCGGCAAGGTTGCGCGACAGAGTTTGCCGCTTGGCTTCTTCCATAGTGGCCACATCGCCATCAGTGACTTTATTGACACCAATCACGGCATAATCACCCGATGCCAGTTGAGTACCGGCAAAACTGTTTTTACCTTCTTGAGGTTTTGCCATTTTAAAAGCTTGTTGCACGATCTTGCCATCGATAGTGCGGTCAGTACGTTTTAACTCGCCCGCTTCGCTCCATTCGACATTAGCGATCTTGGCGGCCGCTGCCGGTGTTGCTTCGCCTTTAGCAAGCTGTTCGATAATATTCAAACCCTGCTGTTTGGCGCGCTCGCGGGCTTTTTCATTAATCAGTTGCGCCTTGATGGTTTCCTTAACTTCATCGAACGGTTTTAACTTGGCGTCCTGGTGTTCTTTCACCCGGATAACCACCACGTGATTCTCACCAATACTAATGGGTTCGCTATTGTAACCCTGCTTTAATACATCATCGCTAAAGGCCGCGGCTGATACTTTAGGATTCGCCGCAATGCCTGGGCCACCGGAGCGTGGAAACATATTCGTGGTTTTGATTTGCAAACCGGTTGCACCGGCCGCGTCTTCCAACGTATCCGGTACTTCATAGGCCAGATTCGTGAGTTTTTCCGTCAGTTCAAAATACTTACGTTCGGCAATACCTCGTTGATATTCTGCAATCAAGGTTGGTTTTACCTCTTCGAAGGGCTTGGCTTTTTGCTCGCGGATCTCTTCCAGTTTAATAATGTGATAACCAAATGCGCTCAGCACGGGTTCACTCACCTCACCCACTTTCAAGCTGAACATGGCTTCTTCATAGGCCGGATCCAGCGAATCCTTACCAAAAAACCCAATGTCGCCACCCAATTGGGCGGAACCCGGATCGTCCGAGTTTTCCTTGGCCAGCTTTTCAAAATCAGCGCCTTCCGCAATCTGCTTGCGTAAATCTTCTGCTTTTTGCTTAGCAGCCTGAATTTGTTCCTGGGTCGCGCCAGTATCTACGTTCACGAGAATATGGCGAGTGCGGCGCTCTTCAGGCGTCACATATAAACTGGCGCGCTCTTCATAAAACTGTTGAAGCTCTTCTTCAGTGGGCTGCTCATCGGTGGCAAGTGCTGCCGCATTCAGCTCAAGATATTCCAGGCTCACCATCTCCGGCGACATGTAACGATCATTGTTCTGGTCGTAGTATTGCTTGATGGCTTCTTCGGTGGCATCGGTTTCTTGTTTAAAACTGTCCGCTTTTAAAACCATGTAACCAATGTCGCGGGTTTGCTCCTGCAATTTAAGCAGGTAATCCACATCGTGCTTGGTCACAACCGGTGTGGCGGCGACACCGGAATACATTTGTTGCGAAAGCACCGCGCGTTGAATGCGATACTCAAACGTGGATGGTGATTCACCCTGGGCGCTGAGTTGTTGCTTGTAAAGCTGGTTGGAGAATTCACCGTTCTCCTGGAATGCTTCAAAACCCTGGATGGTTTGCACTAGAAAATCATCGGAGATGCGGTACCCTGCCTCGTTGGCATTTTGTACGATCACCTCGCGATTGATGATATCGTCCAGCGCCTTTTGTTTGATTTGCGGATCCATCAGGGAAGGATTGAATTGATCACCGAACATTTCCCGCATGCGATCACGCTGCAGATAGAATTCGCGTTGGTAGGTCTGCTGAGTGATTTCCTCACCATTAACATTGGCCACCACCAGTGATCCGCCGGTGCCGAAGTACTCGTTGATACCCCACAGGGCAAAGGGAATAATCAGAAGAATGACGATCGCCCAGGCGATCCAGCCTTGCACACTTTCTCTTATGTAACCAAGCATTTAATATGGCGCCAACAATAAGCAATCGATTCGAGAACTATTCAAACTGTAATTTTTGCTGAATTTTCTACTGAGCTACAAATGAAAGGCGCTCCGTATCGGAACGCCTTTCCCATTGTTATGGCGGAGCGGACGGGACTCGAACCCGCGACCCCCGGCGTGACAGGCCGGTATTCTAACCAGCTGAACTACCGCTCCGGGCATTTGGTGGGTGGTGTAGGGATCGAACCTACGACCCTCGCCTTGTAAGGGCGATGCTCTCCCAGCTGAGCTAACCACCCAGCGAAAGCGCGCTAGTTTACGGCATCCTTGAGCGCTTTTCCAGCTTTAAATGATGGATTTTTGGCGGCTGCAATTTGAATGGGTTCACCGGTGCGGGGATTGCGCCCGGTGCGTGCAGCACGTTCACGAACCAAAAATGTCCCAAATCCAACCAGCGAAACCTGGTCACCTTTACTCAACGCATCAGAAATGGCGCCAATCATGCCATCCACTGCCCGACCGGCAGCGGCTTTGGAAATATCGGCACTCTCGGCTACGACGTCAACTAATTCTTGTTTGTTCACAAATGATACCCCTTATTTTGTATTTTTATAGAAAGATAGCTTATAGCTAATCCCAGTCCTGCGAGTACATCGTCTCTAACTACTTACCAGTATTTACTCTGCACAGTCCGTCGCCAGCGGTCTTGCTTCAATCGGAAATTTCCGTCAACAAAGCCATGACCTGCTGATAAGGGACAGGCTTTATACCAATGGGTTCCGAATGGGTCAAGCGAAGACCGTTCCTACCAGCATGTGAAGCTTCACTGCCGGGGTTCATCGTGGAGTCATATCGAAAAGTTACGGCAAGTGCTCTTTAGAACCAGTCCTAATTGTAATGCGCAAAAGTCAAAAGCCAATGACTTTTGCGCTGTTTTTTCAGGATTTGTTTGAGCGTTCTATGTGCGTCAGTGCGTTCTGATCGAATTTTCCGCATCTTCAGAGCCTTTTTGCTCAACCGCGACGGCTTCTTTTCCCTCGCTGCCGGGTAATGCCTTGGGCATCTCAGTCAAGGCGACTTCGAGCACTTCATCCACCCAACGCACGGTACGGATGTCCAGACTTTCCTTGATGTTTTCTGGAATCTCCGTCAGATCACGGCTATTTTCCTGCGGAATCAGAACGGTTTTTATGCCACCACGATGCGCGGCAAGGAGCTTCTCTTTCAAACCGCCGATGGGCAGGACTTCACCCCTCAGGGTAATCTCGCCTGTCATGGCCACGTCGGATCGCACGGGGATACCCGTGAGTACCGATACGATCGCGGTACACATGGCGATACCCGCACTGGGTCCATCTTTGGGCACAGCGCCTTCCGGCACGTGGATATGGATGTCATTTTTCTCGTAGAACTCTTCCGACTCGATACCAAGCATTTTGGCGCGACTGCGCACGACGGTCATTGCAGCCTGAACCGACTCTTTCATCACATCGCCCAGCTGTCCGGTAATCACGTGCTTGCCTTTACCCGGAACGATAACCGCCTCGATAGAAAGCAAATCGCCGCCGACTTCCGTCCATGCCAGCCCGGTGACCTGTCCCAGTTGGTCTCTTTCCTCGGCGCGACCAAAACGAAAACGTTTCACACCCAGGTAATCTTCCAGATTTTCTTCCGTGATCGTGATGTGATGTGTCGGCTTGTCGATATCTTCAAGCAAGATGTTCTTCACTACCTTGCGACAGATTTTGGAAATTTCCCGTTCCAGATTCCGCACGCCGGCTTCACGCGTATAGTAACGAATGATGTCACGGATTCCTTCTTCACTGATTTCCAGCTCGGATTCTTTCAGGCCATTGGCTTTGATTTGTTTGTTAATCAGGTAACGCTGGGCGATATTTACCTTCTCGTCTTCGGTGTAACCGGAAATGCGAATGACTTCCATCCGGTCCAGCAATGGCCCGGGGATGTTCATGGTATTGGCGGTTGCCACAAACATGACATCCGACAAGTCATAATCCACTTCCAGATAATGATCCGCGAAGGTATTGTTCTGCTCCGGATCCAGCACTTCCAGCAATGCTGACGCGGGATCGCCACGGAAGTCCATTGCCATCTTATCGATCTCGTCGAGCAGGAATAACGGATTACGGGTGCCCACTTTTGACAGATTTTGAATAATCTTGCCCGGCATGGAACCGATATACGTACGACGATGGCCGCGAATTTCCGCTTCGTCGCGTACTCCACCGAGCGACATACGAATGAATTTACGATTTGTTGCACGCGCAACGGATTTACCCAAAGAGGTTTTGCCCACGCCCGGTGGACCCACCAGACACAGGATCGGGCTCTTCGCCTTTTTCGCACGTTGTTGCACGGCAAGGTATTCGAGAATTCGTTCCTTCACTTTTTCCAGACCATAGTGATCGGCTTCCAGCACTTCTTCTGCGGCACCCAGGTCATTACGCACTTTACTGCGCTTCTTCCACGGAACGTTGACTAACCAATCAATATAATTGCGCACCACAGTCGCTTCCGCTGACATAGGTGACATCATTTTCAGCTTATTGAGTTCGGATTCGGCCTTTTCTTTGGCTTCCTTGGACATACCCGCTTCTTCGATCTTGCGGGTCAGGTCATCGACTTCATTGTGGCCTTCGTCGAGATCACCCAGCTCTTTTTGAATGGCTTTCATTTGCTCATTCAAATAGTACTCGCGCTGGCTCTTTTCCATCTGGCGCTTCACACGTCCACGAATGCGTTTTTCAACTTGTAGCAAGTCGATCTCGGCTTCCATTAATCCAATCAAATGTTCCAGGCGCTCGCGCAAACTAATGATCTCGAGAATCTTCTGTTTCTCTTCAATCTTTAATGACATGTGCGCAGCGATGGTATCCGCCAGTCGACCTGGCTCGTCAATGCTGGATAATGAGGAAAGAATTTCCGGAGGCACTTTCTTGCTGAGTTTGACGTATTGATCAAACTGCGCCATGACTGAGCGCATAAGAACTTCGGACTCGCGCTCGTCGAGCTGAGTGGAATCGGGTGATTCCACCTTGGTAATTTGCGCTTTGAAGTATTCGTCGGTACCCATCAGGTGCAGGATGCGTGCACGCTCGCTGCCTTCGACCAGCACTTTGATCGTGCCGTCAGGTAATTTGAGCAATTGCAGGATATTGGCAATGGTACCGATCTTGTAAAGATCTTCAGCGTCGGGCTCATCTTGTGAGGCATTTTTTTGCGCAGCGAGCAAAATGCGTTTGTTTTCCTCCATTGCCGCTTCCAGGGCCAGTATGGATTTTTCCCGGCCGACAAACAGCGGAATGACCATATATGGATACACGACCACGTCACGCAACGGTAACACGGGCATCACCTGGAGCTGGTCATTGACAATATCGGAAATCTTGTCTTCTTCAGACATATTTATCCCTCTCTGGTTGAGAAGGTGCATCCAAACTTATAATTAGTGGTCGTTATTACCTGTGCGTTACACACGCCGCCTAGAGACTTGCTTCTATTCGGGAACACTAATTAAGCGATTGCAACACCTCCAAGAAAATTATTGTGTAACGCCTAACCTAATTCTGTGCAATTCGTTTGCCATACTAGTTAGTCTAGTATGTTTGGGCGTTGCGTATAGACTTCAAGGGGACTCAGTTTTCGACATATTTCGTACAAATACTATGCCATTTGCACGATTCTTCGCCTGTTGGCAGCGAAGTTTGGGTATGGGATCACACTTTTACTAAAAGATTAGTATTACTAGATCAGTAGTGGTGCCGCATCAATCTGATGCGGCACGACTTTGTTCGCCACCTTCGAAGATCAGTAAAGGCTTGGATTTGCTTTCGATGACGTCCTCGTCAACGATCGCCTTGCTCAAGCCTTCCATCGAAGGTAAATCATACATAGTATCGAGTAATACATGCTCGAGAATGGAACGTAAGCCACGTGCTCCGGTCTTGCGCTCCATGGCTTTGCGCGCCACGGCATAAAGCGCTTCGGAACGAAATTCCAGTTCGCAATCTTCCATCTCAAACAATTTCGCGTACTGCTTGGTAATCGCGTTCTTCGGCTCGGTAAGAATCCGTACCAGCGCGTCTTCGTCCAGTTCTTTCAGAGTTGCAATCACTGGTAAACGGCCAACAAATTCCGGTATCAAGCCGTATTTGGTCAGATCTTCCGGAGCGACGGTTTCTAGCACTTCACCGATACTCTTCTTGTCTTGTTTGCTTTGAACCTGGGCCGAGAAACCAATGCCGCTCTTTTCAGAGCGATCGCGGATAATGCGATCCAGGCCATCAAATGCACCGCCACAGATAAACAGAATATTCGCGGTATTGACCTGAAGGAATTCCTGCTGCGGATGCTTGCGTCCACCTTGCGGTGGCACCGACGCGATCGTCCCTTCAATGAGCTTCAACAGTGCTTGTTGCACGCCTTCACCGGACACGTCACGGGTAATTGACGGGTTGTCCGATTTGCGGGAGATCTTGTCGATCTCGTCGATATAAACAATGCCGGTTTGCGCCTTTTCAACATCGTAATCGCACTTCTGCAACAACTTCTGAATGATATTTTCGACGTCCTCTCCCACATAACCGGCTTCGGTTAGCGTAGTGGCATCGGCAATGGTGAAAGGTACATTAAGTAGTCGGGCCAATGTCTCCGCCAGCAGGGTTTTACCACTACCGGTGGGACCGATTAACAGGATATTACTTTTTGCCAGCTCGACATCGTCTTTCTTTTGACCCGCCTCTAAGCGCTTGTAGTGGTTATACACCGCGACTGAAAGAATCTTCTTGGCGCGAGGCTGGCCGATGACATACTCATCAAGAATCTGGTTGATTTCATGGGGGGTTGGCAGTTTGCTACCGCCAAGGTTGGATGACTTCTCTTCAACTTCTTCCCGGATAATGTCGTTGCATAACTCGACACATTCATCGCAGACAAAGACCGAAGGTCCGGCAATCAGTTTACGCACTTCGTGCTGGCTTTTACCGCAAAACGAGCAGTATAAAAGCTTGCCGCCGTCGTCACCCTTATTGTGCTTGTCGTCTGGCATATCTTACCTCTTCATACATGTGAGACAGCGCAGGAAGTCATTGGTTTTACTATCCCGCGATCTCAATTTTGATATCGTCTAGCCCAATTGTTACTTTAACTTCAAAGAGGAACAGATCGCAACAATCTTTAACAAAGGTAATATATTTCAGGCGCTTAGGCAAACTTATTCAGACGAAATACCCGCGCGGTTCATCAGTACTTTATCGATCAGACCGTAATCCACCGATTGTGGGCCGCTCATGAAATTGTCACGATCGGTATCCACTTCTATTTTTTCCAGCGGTTGACCGGTGTGTTCTGCCATAATTTTGTTAAGTCTTTCACGGACTTGCAGAATTTCTCGGGCATGGATCTCAATATCGGAAGCCTGTCCCTGCACCCCGCCAAGCGGCTGATGAATCATCATCCGGGCATGCGGCAGGCAAAAGCGCTTACCCTTGGTGCCTCCCGTCAACAATAAGGCGCCCATGCTGGCTGCCTGGCCAATACACATGGTGCTCACGTCACATTTGATGAATTGCATGGTGTCGTAGATGGCCAGGCCGGCGGTCACTGAACCACCTGGAGAA
>Ga0209742_10000573_pt1 | contig 19074 bp, 20 predicted proteins | sample DeeMarSeWOR38_10_FD_187462 | JGI IMG/M metagenome (GOLD analysis project Ga0209742, IMG submission 187462) | Marine sediment microbial communities from White Oak River estuary, North Carolina - WOR-3-8_10 (SPAdes) (version 2) | ecosystem: Environmental > Aquatic > Marine > Intertidal zone >... | reverse complement strand
CTATTTTGGCGAGAAACGTCGCGAGGGCGGCGTGGCCGTAGACGTGTGCACCTATTCCGAAGGAGAGGTAGAGCGAATCGTGCGGCTCGCATGTGAACTCGCGCGCAGCCGGCGGGGGCGGGTGACCTCCGTGGACAAGGCGAATGTCCTGGAGACCTCCCGCCTGTGGCGTGACGTTGCCACCCGCGTCGCGCGCGACGAATTCTCCGACGTACAAATGGAGCACGTGCTGGTTGACGCGGCGGCCATGCAGCTGCTGCAGAATCCGCGCTCCTACGACGTGGTGGTCACCGAAAACATGTTCGGGGATATTCTCACCGACGGGGCTTCGGTACTTGCCGGCTCCATCGGCCTTTTGCCATCCGCTTCCCTGCCCGAAGAGGGGCCGGGCCTGTACGAGCCGATTCACGGGTCGGCGCCGGATCTGGCCGGTCGCGGTCTGGCTAATCCCTGTGGTGCCATTCTCAGTTGCGCCATGCTGCTGAGGCATTCACTTGGGCTTGAGCGGGAAGCGGCCACGGTGGAGGCGGCGGTGTCCGCCATTCTGGCGCGCGGGCTGGCCACCGCGGACGTGGCCTCTTCCGGCGACAGGACCGTGTCCACTGCCGAGTTCGGGCTGGCGGTGGCGGAGGAAATTACGGGCGAGAACCACGGACGGGCCATCGCCTGAGCGTTCGTTGGCCGTCGGGTCGCGGAAATGCTTGACCTGGCGGGCGACGAATGCGTAGAGTGACAGTGACTCATCGAGACCGGCGGAGGGACAGGCCCTTTGATGCCGGGGCAACCTGCGGAGCTAACCACTCCGTGACGGTGCCAAGTCCTGCGGCTGACGGAGCTGTTGTCTGCCGGGAGATGAGTTGTCGTACAGCGCCGAAGGGGCGAAGGGTACGGCAACCCCCCGCCGAAACGGGGTTCTCCAAAGGATTTCCGATGAGGGAATTGATACCAGGAGGACCCTGAGCATGAGCAGTACCACAGAGCCCGCGCGAGCGCAGCCGTCGTTCGTATCGTCCCACCCGCGTCCCCGTCACGAGACGCAGGTGATGGACGGCATGTGCAGGATTCCCAGGCTCGATCTCATGCGAGGGGGGCACCTGGACGACGTGGAGATTTCCTGGCGTCTCGCAGGTCCGTCCCGCGGACCGGTAGTGGCGGTGCTCGGGGGCATCTCCGCTGACAAGAGGGCGGCCACCACGGACGATCATCGCGGCTGGTGGTCCGGCCTGATCGGGCCGGGTCGGGCTGTGGATACAGGCCGTTACCGCGTCCTCAGTTTCGACTGGCTGGGCGGCAGCGCCGGCAGTTCGGGACCCGCCTCCGGATCCTTTGGCGATACGCCTTTCCCGGCCATTTCGCCGGAGGACCAGGGCCAGGCTCTGATATGGATTCTCGGGCAGCTGGGTCTGACGAAGCTGCACGGATTCATCGGCGCTTCCTACGGGGGCATGGTGGCCCTGGCGTTTGCCGCCTCGCATCCGGACCGCCTGGACAGGCTGGTTGTGGTGAGCGCGGCGCACCGGGCCCATGCCCTGGCCACCGCCTGGCGCAGCGTGCAGCGTCGGATCGTCCGCCTGGGCCTGGAGACGGGCGCCGGCGAGAAGGCTCTGTCCCTGTCCCGCGGGCTCGCCATGACGACCTACCGGTCTCCGGAGGAGTTCGACGCCCGGTTCGCGGGGCCTCCGAAAGCCGAAGAGGGCTTCTACCGGTTCCCGGTAGAGGATTACCTGGACGCAAGGGGAGAGGATTTCGTGCAGCGCGTCGTGCCGGAATCCTACCTGTGCCTGTCCGAGTCCATCGACCTGCAGGACGTGGATCCGACACTGGTGGTGACTCCGACAACCCTGGTGGCCGTCCGGCAGGATCAGCTCGTGCCGCTGGTGCAGATGCGCGATCTGGCGCGCCGTATCCGTGGCGCCTGCCGACTGGTGGAGATCGACTCCATTTTCGGGCACGACGCCTTTCTGAAAGAGGATGACACGCTCACGCCGGTGTTCTTGGAAGCCCTGGAGGGAGAGCTGCGATGACGGCCCACTCACGAAAAGCCACCGCTGCGGTTCGTTCCGGCCTTGGGCGGGATGGCGAACACGGAGCGGTGGTCCCGCCCCTGTATCTGACCTCTACGTACACGTTCGAGGGCTTCGATCGCAAGCGCGACTACGATTACAGTCGTTCGGGAAACCCGACCCGGGATGCCCTTTCGGGGGCGATTGCCGAACTCGAAGGTGGCGCGGGGGCGACCGTCACCAGTTCCGGCATGGCGGCTCTCACCCTCATATGTCATCTCATCGAGGCCGGTGATCTGATGGTGGCGCCTCACGACTGTTACGGCGGCACCCATCGGCTGCTGACCTGGCTGTCACGAAGGGGCCACTTCCGGGTCGCCTTCGTAGACCAGACCGACCCGGAGGCTCTGGATGAAGCTTTTGCTCTCGGTCCCAGGCTGGTACTGACGGAAACGCCCAGCAATCCCCTGTTGCGGATCACCGATCTTGCGGAAATCTCCCGCCGATGCCGGGAGGCCGGTGCACTGATGGTGGCAGACAATACGTTCCTGTCGCCGGGCTGGCAGACTCCCATCGCCCACGGCGCCGACATCGTGGTTCATTCGACCACCAAATATCTGAACGGTCACAGTGATGTGGTGGGCGGCGTTGCGGTGGCGGCGACCAGCGAGCTCGATGAGGAACTGGCCTGGTGGGCGAACTGCCTGGGACTCACGGGGGCCCCCTTCGACAGCTTCCTGACGCTGCGCGGTATCCGTACCCTTCACGCACGCCTGCGGCTGCACGAGGAAAACGCCCGGGTCCTGGTAGAGACCCTGTACGGGCATCCGGCGGTCTCCGCCGTTTATTACCCAGGTCTGGAGGATCACCCGGGTCACGAGATCGCCGCCCGACAGCAGAGCGGATTCGGCGCCATGGTGAGCTTCGAGCTGGCGGGCGGGCAGCCCTCGGTCGAGGCGTTCCTGGACGGATTGGAGCACTTCTTCCTTGCCGAATCCCTCGGCGGCGTTGAAAGTCTCATTGCGCATCCTGCCACCATGACTCACGCGGCGATGGAGCCGGAGGCGCGACAAACCGCAGGCATCAGCGACAGTCTGCTGCGCCTGTCCGTGGGCATCGAGGATCCCCGGGATCTGGCTCATGACGTGCTGGAGGGTCTGGAGCGGGCATCGAGGGTGGCCGCGAGCGAACCCGTTTCCCTGGCGGCCGCTCGCTAGGGAAGCGGCCATCGTCGCCGAGGATCCGGACACTTTGCTCCGGACGGCCCCTGTGGGAGGTAATTGGGCCTCCCTGGCAGCGCCGTTCGTTGTATAAATGAATCGGAATGCGCCGGCGGATAGCGCTCTGTTCGGGAGCGCCTGCGGGCTCCAGCGTACCTCAACCCGTAGCAGCTTCACCCTGGGCACTGGCACCGATGGCAGACGTCAACAGCGAACATCCGAATCCCGACGCCCACTCAGGCAATCGCCTGACGGAGGCCAGGCGGGTGGTGGTGAAGATCGGGTCGGCACTGCTGGTGGATCCCGGAACCGGGCGCCTGAACGATAGCTGGTTCCAGTCTCTCGTGGAGGATCTGGCGAACATGCGGTCCCGGGGCCAGGACGTGCTGGTGGTTTCCTCGGGGGCCATTGCCCTGGGGCGCGGACATCTCGGACTGGGGACCGGAAATCTTCGCCTCGAACAGAGTCAGGCGGCGGCCGCCGCGGGCCAGATCCGGCTGGCCCACGCCTGGCAGGAGGCCCTGGCCCGCCACGAAATCCCGGTAGCCCAGGTTCTCGTCACCCTGAGTGATACGGAGGAGCGGCGCAGGTATCTGAATGCTCGCGGCACGCTGGAGACGCTGCTCGGTCTCGGGGCCGTGCCGGTCATCAACGAGAATGATACGGTTGCCACCGAGGAAATCCGTTACGGAGACAATGATCGCCTGGCCGCCCGGGTGGCCCAGATGGTCAGCGGCGACTGCCTGGTATTGTTGTCGGACGTGGACGGTTTCTATACCGCCGATCCCGGCAGCAACCCTGCCGCAAGGCTGATGACCGAAATATCCGACATCACCCCCGAGATCGAGAGCATGGCGGGTGAATCCGCTACCGACGTGGGATCCGGTGGCATGATCACCAAAATTGCCGCAGCCCGAATTGCCCTCCGGGCGGGATGCCACATGGTGATAGCCAGCGGCCACGAGTCCCATCCACTTCAGGCAATCGAGACGGGAGTCCGTTGCAGCTGGTTCGTGGCCCGAAGCTCACCGGCGAGCGTGAGAAAACAATGGATTGCCGGCACACTCAAACCCCGTGGGGAACTGGTGGTGGACGAAGGCGCGGCGGCCGCTCTGGCCGATGGCAAGAGCCTGCTGCCCGCCGGCGTCATCGAGGTGCGGGGGGATTTCCAGCGCGGCGATGCGGTGATCGTACGGGATGGATCCGGCAGAGAGCTGGCTCACGGCCTGGTCGCCTACTCCGCGCCGGCCGCTCGCCGTATCATCGGGCGAAGAAGCGGTGAAGTGCCGGATATCCTGGGTTACCGGGGGCCCGACGAGCTGATTCACCGCAATGACCTGGCCATGAACCGCAGGATGAACTCACGATGACGGCCGAGGGAAAAAAAGTCGAACAGCAAGATATTGCGTCACTGATGGACCGCATCGGCCGTTCCGCCCGTGCGTCGGCTGCGGTTCTGGCCAGGACCGAATCGGCGACCAAGGACGCGGCGCTCGGCCGGGCCGCGGAACTGCTCGAGTCCCGGTGTGCAGAAATCCTGAAGGCCAACGGCCGGGACATGGAAGCCGCCCGGGCCCGGGGTCTTTCTGCCTCCATGCTCGATCGACTGCGCCTGGATGAAGCGCGGGTCAGGGCGATGGCTGCCGGCATCCGCGATATCGTGGCGTTGCCGGATCCGGTCGGTCAGGTAATGGCGGAATGGGACCGTCCGAACGGACTGGTCATTCAGAGGGTCCGGGTGCCCCTGGGCGTGATTGGAATTGTCTACGAGAGTCGCCCTAACGTCACCGCAGACGCGGGAGCCCTGTGCCTTAAATCCGGAAACGCGGCCATTCTGCGCGGTGGCTCGGAGAGTTTTTACTCGAGCCACGCCATTCACGCCTGTCTGGAGACCGCCCTCGAGGAGAGCGGACTGCCCGGGAAGGCCATACAGATGATTCCTACCACCGATCGCGAAGCTGTCGGTTACCTGCTCGGCAGCATGGCGCCCTTCGTCGACGTGGTAGTGCCCCGTGGCGGAAAGAATCTTATCGCCCGCGTCCAGCGCGATGCCCGGGTTCCCGTCATCGGCCACCTGGAAGGTCTCTGCCATGTTTATGTGGACGGGGCGGCAGACCTATCCATGGCGATTGACGTGGTCCTGAATTCCAAGATGCGGCGAACCGGTATCTGTGGTGCCGCGGAGACCCTGCTCGTGGACCGGGCTTGTGCTACCAGCCATCTGCAGCCGCTGGTCCGGGCCCTGCTGGAGGCCGGCTGCGAAGTGCGGGGCGACACCGAGGCTCAGAGGGCGGATCCCCGCGTGGTGCCTGCATCCCCGGAGGACTGGGATACGGAATACCTTGACGCCATCATCGCCGTCCGGACCGTCGATGCACTCGACGGGGCCATACGGCATATCGCGGACCACGGTTCCGGTCATACTGACTCCATCATCACAGACAACGCGGAGACGGCAGAACGCTTCCTCAGCGAGGTGGACTCGGCCATCGTCCTCCACAACGCCTCCACCCAGTTCGCCGACGGCGGAGAATTCGGCATGGGCGCGGAAATCGGCATCTCCACGGGACGGGTCCACGCCCGTGGTCCGGTGGGCGCGGAGCAGCTGACCAGTTTCAACTATCGGGTGCGGGGCAGGGGACAAACGCGCCCTGCCTGAAACTGGAATCAGGCGGCCGATCCGGATCCGGTCGATTTCTCCCGGAATGCCTGCAGAAAATCCGGCAGGCGAAACTCAAGGCATCCCGCAAGAATCAGGCTGTAACCCAGGAGTTCGGTCATCTCCTCTGCAGCAAGCTTACCGATGCGGTACGACTCCTCGTCCAGGAGGCCGATCCACAAGGCTTTCTGTCCGAAGATCCTGGAGAATCCCAGAGCAATTGCCAGGCCGGCCAAGATCAAACCAAAACCCGCGGTGTCCGAGAACGCGCGGACCTGAGCGCCGATTTCCGTGGATCGCCGATAGAGCATCCACGCCGCACAGGCGCAGGCAATCAGGGCAGGCCATATCCAGGCGCCGGCGTGCAGCCAGCGATCGAGGTGGTAGTCCTGTTCCCGGATCAGCAGAACAGCAAAAACCAAGGCGAGGAAATCAGAGAGTGCCCGTGTCGGGTCGCCGGTCCGGGACCGCAGCGCCAGCGCAAGCACTGTGGCCGCCAATATCAATGTCTGCAGCATTTCGACAATTGAAAACTCGCTCGTCCCGAAGGCATCCCCGGCATGAGGGAGGGAGAGCAGATTGAGAGCGTCGTTTCCCTGGGCCGCAATGAAAACCAGGACCTGGAACATGATCAAAAGCAGAAAAAAGTAGCTCAGGTACCGAAGCCAGGGTCTGTCCCGCCACCAAATCATGTCGATCTCCTGCTGGAATCGGGGTGGCGTGAAAGACTGCCGATTGGCCACCGGGTTTGCAACAAGCAGCAGCGGCACGAGGTCAACGAAAATGGTGCACACTGATGGGCAAAGTCATGCCGGTAGCCATCATCGCCCGGTCGAGAGGAGGACAGGAAAAACGGATATTCTGCTTTTCCGGGAACCGATGCGCCGCGAGGTCACCAGGGTCTTTCGGTTAATGTATTTGCAGCATGGCTGAATGCCCCTGAATGCCGCGAGTGCACAATTCAGGAAGCTGACGGTCGAGACCCTGTGGTGAAACCGTAGAGTGCCAAGGCTTTCTTGATGATGCCCTCCCGTGCGCGGGATCCGGCGTTATATTGGCCAGATTCCCCGAAAACAGTAACGTTTCGAAAAGGCCCCGCTGTTCAAGTCCAGAAGAATGTCGCTGCATCCCGGTGTCCGCAATCTTGTACTGCTTCTGGTGGCCACGACCGCCTACGGTCATTTGATCAGGCCGCTCGGGCCCTATGTCGGGTCGGAGGCTTTCTACTATTTGCTCAACAAGGGATTGCTGGCGGTGCTGCTGCTCGTATTTGTGGCAACGACCGGTCAGCTCCGGGCTGCCGGTCTGGCGGGAGGCATGAATCTGCGTACCCTGCCTGACTACTGGCCCATGTTTCTGCTGATGGCCCTGATTCTGGCAGGTCCCGTGTCGCCCCCCGAAACAGGCATGCTGCTGGTGCTGGCGGGAATCGCCGTCAGCGTCGGGTTTGCGGAAGAGCTGATGTTCCGTGGCCTCGTTTTTCACTGGTTTCGGGATCAGTCGGTTCGGCGTCAGATTTTGATCTCGGCATTCGCATTCGGCGGCGCCCACCTGGGCGGACTGCTGGTGACGGATGCTGTTGCGGTCATCGTCGCCCAGAGCATTTTCGCGTCCGGTGTCGGCGCCATTATTGCCAGCGCCCGTGCCCGTGACCGCTCTATCTGGCTCCCGGTGATTATCCATGCAGGCTTTGATTTCGCCGCGTTCGCCGCGGCCGGCAGCGTGGGCGGGGCACTCGAGGACTCTCCGGCCACCGTGGTCAGGCTGCTGGTTGCAGCCATCATTGTCTGGCTGTGGGCCGCCCGGCTCATATGGCGCGCCGCGCGGTATGAACTCGCAGACGTGTCCGCGTGAGGGTTATCAGCGTCTGACGCTGAGCGGCGAGAAGCCCATCCCGTCAGGTTCTTTCCCGGCGCGCAATGTTCGAACGATGGTGCCGGTCTCCAGGTCGATCTCCGTAATCACGTCCGCGTTGGCGTGGGCAACGAACGCGTGGTCGCCTTTGCCGTTGACGATTACCCCAATCGGCACGGAGCTGTCACCGAAGCGGTCGCCGAACAACCGCTCTTCCACATCCATGCTCCTGAGATCGAATTCGACTATGAGAACCTCTTCCAGCGTCTCTTCGTCATAAATGGCCAGGTCTCCCGAGCGTGCCCGGGTGACAAGCACCATGCCCCCTGGCGTAGCGGTCGCACGAATCGGGAAACTCTTCGATGGAATCTCCCGGATCTTCTCGAAAGTCTCCGCGTCCAGAACGGTGATGGTATCGGCATCCCTGTTCGTTACCCACACGTACTTCCCGGAGGCGGAGACCGCGACACCTTCGGCTCCCTGTCCAGTGGCGATGTTCGCAATCCGCTGCCCCTTCTGCAGATCCAGTACGGTGACCGAGCCCGAGCCGATATTGGCTACGTAGGCTCTTTGTCTTTCAGGGTCGAGAGCCACCATGTGAGAGATCTCCTGATCTGTGTCAATCTCCTGAATGACGGAACCTTCTTCGATGTTCACGATCACGAGGGCCTTGTTGGCCTCGACAGTGACCGCCGCACTCTGGTCATCAAGCCACTCGACGCCGTGAGGCCTCTCGTAGTCGCCCAGGTCGATGTTTCTGACGATCTTCGAGGCAGGGATGTCGATAACGGTCAGGCTCCGTCCCGAACCATCCCGGTTTCCGTAATTCGTCACCAGGGCCGTGCGACCGTCGGGAGATACCGCCACCTCGTGGGGCCCCTGGTGCGTTGGCAGGGTAGCGACCACCTCACCGCTCTGGAGGTCGATCAGCGAGGCCGTCGCCTCCGCCTTGTTGGCCACCACCAGTGTCGCTGCCTGGGCGGTGGCGATCGACAGGACCCCTCCGAACAGGATGGCCGGGAAGACGTGATGGATAATTCTGCAGACAGACGGTGTCATTGAAATTCCCCTGGATACAGTGTTTTTGGAACCCATGCTGGCGATGCCCTTGGGTCCGAAGGGCGAGCATAATATACGTTTGGTAGAAGTCCAGACGACTGCGCCGCCCCGCGCGTGTCAGATCAATGGGAGTCGGGATGATCCCGCCGAACCTGATGCCGGAATTCCTGCTCGGTTCCTCCTGCGGAGCGGGTCGGCGCAAACTTACACTTTATATTCGCAGAAGTGAGGGGATCCGATGTGCCACGGTTGTGCGTCGCCACGCTTGCCATGGCGATACATCATAGTCTGACACCTGGCGTGGCTCACGGTCATGAATGACACCGAGTGCGTTGATTTCCTGCGCTGGTTGTTACCCCGTCTGCATTTCCGGTGGGCGGGATTTCGCCGCGTCCGCGGTCAGGTCTGCAAGCGATTTCGCCGCCGATTTTCGGAACTCGGTCTCACCAGCGCGGATGCGTATCGTGATTATCTCCAACAGCACCCGGACGAGATGTCGGTAGCCGACTTCCTGTGCAGAGTCACCATTTCCCGATTCAACAGGGATCGGGGTGTCTTTGCCTACCTTGGCGACACCGTGCTGACGGAGCTGTGCGCGCACGCCCGTGCCAGGGGTCGCTCGGAATTGACGGCCTGGAGCGCAGGCTGCGCGTCCGGTGAGGAACCATACACCCTCGCCCTCGTCTGGCACTTTCGCGTGGCGCGGTGCCGGCCGGCCATCGGGTTCCGTATCCTGGGCACGGATATTGACGAGGTCGTTCTGGAGCGTGCCAGACAGGCGCGGTACGCTCCCGGCAGCCTGAACGATTTGCCGCGCTGCTGGGTGGCGTCCGCCTTCGATGTTTCCCCTGACGGCGGCCACTGTCGACTGAAAGACGAAATCAGCCGCTATGTCCGTTTCCACAAGCATGACCTGCGAGAAGGCCCGCCGTCCGGCAAGTTCGATCTCGTTCTTTGCCGAAACCTGGCTTTTACCTATTTCGACCAGCCACTGCAGTGCGCCGTGGCGGCCGGGGTGCATCGGGCGCTTCGAGAGGGCGGGATGCTGGTTATCGGCCAGCACGAAAAGCTGCCCGAAGCCGTAAACGGCTTCACCAGCCTTTCAGATACGCACAGGGTGTATCGGAGAGACAATACGGGGGCGGACAAGACGCACGGTTCCCGGCCCCTGTGTTGAGGCCGGCGCCGACCCGCCGGAGGCGACCAAGAGATGGCCACGGAACTGACGAACAGCATCGATATCCGGAGTACACCGGAAGCCGTTTACCAATATGTGACCCAACCCTGGAAGTGGCACGAGTGGCATCCCAATTCCAGGTCGGCAACTGGTCCGGGCCACCCGCTCAAGGTGGGTGACACGTTCAATGAGGTGATCGAACTGCAGCCGCTTTCGCCCCTGCCGGTCCGGATGAGGCGAGAGACTGCTTATCAGGTTCTGGAGGCGGAACCGTTCAGGGCCTGGACGGTGGAAGGCCAGGCCCGGGACGGCTGGCTAAGGATCCGGTACCGGTTCCAGTGCATCGACGGTGGAACGCGTTTCACCCGAACCCTGGTCTTCCAGACCCGTGGGCTGAGCCGGGTCCTGATGCTGTTTCTGAAGAAACGCATGGCCCGGCAATCCCTGATAGCCCTGACAAACCTCAGGAACAGGCTGGAGGCCGGAGTCGGGACTTGATCCGGGCCCGCAGGTTTCAGGCCGCGGAGGTCAGAGTTTCAGAACAGCTGCCGCTTTTGGGTTCCTAGCGCTCGCAACTGTTGACGCAGCTTCCACTGCTTCTGATGGCTCTTGTACCGTGACAGTACGCCGATGATCACCGCAATCACGGCCAGGATCAGGAATCCGTTCACACTGCTGCTCCCTCGGGTCCACGCCATTCCCTCCTGATCTCACCATAGGGCCAGGAGCTCATGAAGAATGAGAATTTCGTCACAATGCGTGAAAAAGGGCCGATCATCCCGATATCGCCAGTCGTGTTCCGGAATATCGGTGGTGATCCCGGCTGTTTTTGCCCGATTTCGCACAGCATCAGCTTTGAAAAGGACGTGATGCCTCTCGCCGATCCGGGGCGCTATCGCCTCGGTGGCCGTTGACGTGGTTGATATGATCTTCGAGACTCCCCGAAAAGGTGGTCGGCAGAGCGGCGCCCGGGCAATCTCACGGAGGGGCACATCTAATGAGCGAGCTTACGATCAAATCTCCCGACGGCGCGTTTACCGGCTATCTGGCCACGCCGGCTTCGGGGAGCGGTCCGGGCATTGTGGTCATTCAGGAAATCTTTGGCGTAAACAAGGTGATGCGGGATATCGCCGATCATCTGGCGCAGTGCGGTTACCTGGCGCTGGTCCCCGACCTTTTCTGGCGCCAGGAGCCGGGAATCCAGCTGACGGATCAGACCGAGGAGGAGTGGAGCAGGGCGTTCGAGCTCTACCAGAATTTTGACGAAGACAGCGGTGTCGGCGATTTGCGGACAACTATCGATACGTTGCGCGGCCTCGATCAGTGCTCGGGCCGGGTCGGCACGGTGGGATACTGCCTGGGAGGCAAACTGGCATATCTGTGCGCCACTCGTACGGATGCCGATTGCAGTGTCGGCTATTACGGCGTCGGCATCGAGTCGGCTCTTGGCGAGGCCGATAACATCACCCGTCCTCTTCTCCTGCATATCGCGGAACTGGACCAGTTCTGTCCGAAAGAGGCTCAGGAGCAGATTCACAAGGCGCTGGATGGTCACGGCAACGTGACGCTCCATGATTACCCGGGCTGCGATCATGCTTTCGCCCGGATCGGCGGGGAGCATTACGATTTCGAGGCCGCCGCCCTGGCTGCGGAACGGTCGCTGAGCTTTTTCAACCATTATCTGCGGTAGCGAGAAATAGCCTGGCTACGAAAGCATGCCTTCGCCGATGATCCCAACCGGCGCGGAAGCCGGCGGTCGGTGCGGCGGCAGACCCGAACCGGCCCGATAATCCCCGGAACGGGAATGAGTACAGAAAACAACAAGAACCTGATGAGGGCGTTCTACGAGGCCGGCGCACGAGGGGACATGGAGGTCTGTTTCGACATGCTGGCCGACGATGTCACCTGGACCAATATCGGCAGCACGAGATTCTCGGGCACCTACAGGGGCAAGGCAGAACTGCTGGAGAGGTTGCTGCTGCCGCTGTTCGGTCAGCTGAAGTCGGGAATCTCCTCGGAAATCGAGAACATGATCGCCGAGGGTGACCACGTGGTTGTGCAGACAAACGGCACGGCGGAAACCACTGATGGCGCGCCTTACAACAATTCCTATTGCCAGGTGGTCCGGGTGCGGGAGGGAAAGATTGTGGAGGTCAAGGAATACTTCGACACGGAGCTTGTAAGCTCTGTGTTTGGCCGCCCCGGGATGGAGTGATCTCCAGGACCGATGAGAGATTGCGGTCTCACGTCGGAGTATCGCCTTTCCAGAGCGGGCTGGCCATCCGGGTACCGAAATCCGGGAACATGACGTTGAAGGCCACGCTGATGCGGGTGGCGTCGCTGAGATTCGGCGGAACCGAATGCTGCAGCCAGGCCGGGAACATGACCAGCATACCCTCTCGAACGTCCAGGGTGACCTGGTCCGGATTCGACAGGTCCTGGTTTCTGGCGGGCGGAATCATGACGCCCAGCTGCACCCGGGGATCGTGGAAGGTGATGGCATCGGAGCCTGGGGCGGTCGCCACGTAATAAGCGCCGCTCAGGTAATTGTTCGGGTGGATATGTTGCCGGTGGGCGAAACCCTTCTGGCTGACGTTGGCCCAGCATCCGGTGATCGCCAGGTCGCCGTACTCGATAGTCAGGCTGTCGCAGATTCCCCGGGCCGTGGACAGGATGACCTCTACCAGGCCTGCCAGTTCCGGGTGCAGGTGCAGGTCCTGTTCCGTCTGCCACTGCCCGCTGCGGTCCAGATCCCGTCGCTGGCGGCGAATCAGGTCAAGACGGGACTGGATATCGCGGTTAATCGGTTCATAGGTCTGCCGGGCCAGCTGGGTGGCCCAGACGTATGTGGGGAACAGTTTCAGTACACCGGATTTCTCGATTTTCATGGTTGATCTGCCCCCCTCTCCACTGTGAAATCTGCTCCACCTGAGATCCTGGTCCACGTAGCAGAAAGAGGGATCTTAACGGCCGTGTGTGCAGCCGGCTACCGACCCGGACATGCGGTTCTCGAACCCGATCAGGCCCTGCAAGCGAGCACTCCGGTAAACCGTCGACACCGGACGCGCGATACGCGCCTGATCGGGCAGCTCCCGAAGTCCTCCGTTTCTCAAGCCCTGCGCAAACCCGTTTTTCATGACATATTTCTTTTTACATAAGCTGTCTACAGTTTCGAGTCCATTTTCCCTTTCGAGTGTAACTATATGAAATAAATGAATTTGCCATCGACGTCGCTGCGCCTGTTTGTTGCGGTGCATATTGCCTGCGGAGAAATCGTCAACTAAATAAACAGGTTACAGCCACAGGGTCGCGTCCGGCGGGCAGCGGCCGTGGCCGATGTAAAAAACACGCCCGCGATAGGAGGAGGAGACATGGGATTCTTGGGGAATCTCTTTTCACACAAGCCGGACTTTCCTGCCATCGATCCCAACAGTACGGCGGCCTCGCGTCTGGCGGAGGTTGAGAACGAGCTGGACGAGCTGGCCGGGCAGGTAAAGGATCAGCTGGAGGTCGTGCCTTCCGAGCATGCTGCCTACGTGTTCATTGGCAAACCGCCGAAAAATTTCGGCCTGGCATGGATCCATGACGGGAAGGTGAGTGGCCTGAATACGCTGGTCGAGGAGCATGGTCTGAAGCCCCTGGAAATCGAGAAGCTCGTCGATCAGTTGCGCGAAGCATACGAGCGCAATTCCGACGTCGATCGTTTCTGCGCCACCGTGCACGACAGGGACGTGGTGGTCACGCCGTCGGCTCGGCTCGAGAAAGAAGTCCATCAGATCATCGACAGGGTGGTTAAGCACTGACGCCGCTCCCGGGGCCGCGGTCCCGATCCGGATGATCGAAAGCGACCGGGGAGAAACTCCCGGGGGTTAAACCCGTCCTGAATGGTTCGAGCCCTCAGTTTCGCCTCGGGCGGCTGAAGCAGGTACCCTGCGGCAGGAGCCCGGCCTAGGTTCAATAGCGAAGCCTGTCAGGCCGGGCGTCGGCCAGTGCCGGAACGCCCCTCTGCAGAAGCCTGGATTTTGAGCTATACAGCTATTGGGGACAGGCCCAACAGGAGACTCCAATGGCAACCAGAAAGGCATCGGCCAAGAAGTCGAGTGTGAAAAAGAAAATCTCGAAGAAGAAAACTTCTCTGAAACAGAAACTCGCCGCTGTGGAGAGGACCCTGGAGGAGGGCGCCAAGGATATCGGGCGTCGGATCAAAAAGGAGATACCGACGGTAAAGGCCAAGGTCGCCAGCGCAGGTAAAGCGGTGGCACGAACGGCGGCCGCTGTGGAAGAGGAAGTCAAGGATGATGTGGCAGGCGTGAAACGCCGAATAGCGGCACAGAAGGCTGCTGAAACCCGAAAACGGAAAGCGGCCAGGAAGACGACCGGAAAGAAGTCTGCGGCGAAGAAAAAATCGTCGGCGACGAAGAAACCTGCCGCAAAGAAAAAATCCACGGCCAGGCGGAAAACAGCCGCCAAGAAATCTGCAGTTCGCAGGTCGTCGGCAAAAAAGAAGACGACCCCACGAAAGAAAGCCGCGAGCAAGAAGTAACTTCGGACTTCTGGATCGGGATTGACCGGCATATATTCCCCGGCACGGAGGGGAGAGGCGGCTTTTTGGCGCGGTTTCGACCTATCAGTTTTTCCTGAGCGACAGGCAGGCGGGTGTGTATTACAGCGGCGAAACCCGATGGTTCTTCCGCGGCGGGATACCGGAGAAGATCGCTTCGTGGTTCGGCACGCAAGACGCCGGTCGATTCGAGCCTGAGCGAACGGACCATTACCTGGAGATTCCCTCCTGCCGTACCCTCGGGGTGAAGATCAGGAGCGGGAGGCTGGAACTCAAGGCGCTGGTCGGCAGCGCGGGAGAACGCAACTTCGCGGACACCGTGACGGGTTTCCGCGAGACCTGGGTCAAGTGGTCATCGGGTAGCGGGAGCGAGCAGGGGCTTCGGGAGCTTGTAACCAATCCCGATGATCGCTGGATACTCGTAAGAAAGAAGCGGTGCCTTCGAAGATTCTCGCTGGAGAATAGCGACGTAAAAGAAATGCCGGCGACCGCGGCTCAGGTTGTGCCGGGTTGTCACGTCGAGCTGACCGCAGTCGAGGTGATCTCGAGTGGTGAAGGATTTCTTTCTCTGGATCCGGCGGAGTGGGAGAGGGCCGAACCCTGGTGGAGTCTTTCCCTGGAGTCATTCGGCGAGCCGGAATCGACGCTCGGCAACCTGGACAGGGCGGCGGAATATTTTTTTCAGGATCCGCCGGCTATGCCTCTGCCCGCCGCCTGTTCCCTTTCCTACCCGGCCTGGCTCGCGGAACTTCAGTCTGCAGCACAGCCGGCCCGATAAACCAGAGCCCCCACCGGATTAAGGCTCGACGACAAGCGGTACGTCCCGGCGGATGGCGCGCCGGGAAACGGAAGGTCTATACTGCCGGCGAGGCGAATAAAGAGTGGGGGAGATCATCATGTCGTCAAACGAGCCAAGGAAATACCAGGGAAGCTGCTTCTGCGGTGCCGTGCATATCACCGCGACGGGCGCCCCGTTCGCCATGGGATATTGCCACTGCAAGGACTGCCGGGCCTGGAGTGCGGGACCGGTTAACGCCTTCACCCTGTGGCAGCCAGAGGCGGTGGAAGTGACCCGCGGACAGGAGTACCTGAGGAGCTACAACAAGACCGAGGCGAGCCATCGCCAGTACTGCTCCAAGTGCGGTGGCCACGTGATGACCGATCATCCGGCGGGTAAGTTCACAGACGTGTACGCGGCCATTCTGCCCGACCTCGAATTCGAGCCCGGACTGCACGTGAACTACGAGTCCGCGGTGCTCAGAATCAAGGACGGGTTGCCAAAGCTAAAGGATTTCCCTGCCGAAATGGGCGGTTCGGGAGACACGCTCCCCGAGTGAGCTTACGGTCAGCCGTCACCTGACGTTTGGGCATAGATAGGTTTGGGCCAGCGTTCAGCTGGCCCTCTCTTCTGTCCTCACGCGAGCCGGTGGTACAGACGAACCATTGCTTCTTCGGCCACCAGCATCGCGAAGACTACTGCAATGAATATGGCGACCCCGTGAAACGGTCCGCCGAAGGTGACCTCGTCGCCGAACGCCAGATCGACCAGGGCCAGTATCAAGAACTTGGATCCGAAAAGGATGAGCCAGGCGCAGAAGAAACGAAGAAATTTGGCAAAAGCCCCCGTTTTGGAGCTGAAATACGCTCCGACCCGGTGCTCGAATGCAAGCGTCAGCTTGAGCAGGACCTGCAGCAGAAATGCGGCCAGCAGAGAAATCGTGAACGAGTCGATGCGCACGTGTTCCGAGTATTCGACGAACAGGTTGAGAACGACGAGGTCAATCAGTACGGCCGTGAAGTACCGGTTGAACAGTCGTTGTCTCGTCGTCGGAATTTCTGCCGAGGCTACCCCGGTAAGGTTTTCAGTCATGAGTCGGTGATCCTTATTTCACGCGTACAGAGGGCCGCTTTCTCAAGGTGCTGGAGATCATCGTCGGGATTCGGGACGCAATTTATCAAAAACGGGACATGGCGGTTCCTGTGACGGTACCCGGGACCGGTGATCCAGCCCCGACGCTAGGCTCCCGGCGCCATCGCCATGTCTTCGCAACGGCATTCGCCCGTCACCCTGAGCTTCTTTACCAGTTCCCTGAGCGCGCTCCGCAGACCTTCCTCGAGTACCGGGTGGTAGAAGGGCATCTGAAGTGATCGGCTAACCCGCATGCGCTGATCCACGGCCCACGCAAGCAGGTGCGCCATGTGCTCCGCTCCGGGTGTGAACATCTCGGCGCCGATGAGGGAGCAGCATTCCTTGTCTGCGTAGACACGCAGGAGGCCGCGATTCTGCCCGATGACCCGGGCACGGCCCTGGTTATCGAAGGACACCTGGCCGATCTCCACCGCGCCCAGGTCGAGCTGATCGTAGCGCTTTCCCACCATGGCGATCTGGGGATCGGTGAAGGCGATGCCCAGCGGCGTGCGGCGACGGTGGGCGGAAACTTCCGGGTAGCGCATGGCGTTCTCACCGGCGATCCGGCCCTCGTCGGCCGCTTCGTGAAGGAGCGGAATGTGGCCGCTGGCGTCACCGGCCATGAAGATCGGCAGATCACCCAGCTGGGTGGTAGTGGGATCCCACTCCGGACGACCATGATCATCGAGTTTCGCCCCGGTTCGTTCCAGCTCAAGGCCATCGAGATTCGGACGGCGTCCGGTGGCGACCAGCACCTTTTCGAACTGTTCCTCCTGCTCACCACCGTCTGCATTCCGCCAGCGCAGCCAGACGCCCGACGGGTCGGCAATGGCTTCTTCCACCGTTGCCGACATGTTCAGTTTCAGCTCTTTGCCCAGGATGTCTCGCATTACTCGCTGAACTTCCGGATCCGTGACCGGGCCGAGGGTGTCGGCGTTCGAAAAGAACGTCACGTCGACACCGAGACGGTGCAGAGCCTGGCCCAGTTCCAGGCCGATGATCCCCGTTCCCACTACGGCGAGCGTGGAGGGCAGTCGCTCGAGTTCGAAAACGTCATCGTTTGTGAGTATTCGGTCGCGAATAGCCTCGAACGGCGGTGGTATGTGGGGCGAACTGCCGGCCGCGATGATCACGGCCCTGGCTTTCACCTCGACCCTGTTGTCCACGAGAAGGCTGGTGGGGCCGGTAAAGCGGGCATGCCCCCGAAGCCGTTGTTCCTCAGGCAGCGCCTCCGTGTCCCGCACGACGCCACCGGCGAAACGATCCCGTTCGCTGCGGACGCGATCCATCACCGCCGATCCATCCACTTCATATTCCGGGACCCGAATTCCGAATCGGGCCGCGCCGTCGATCTCATGGGCCACGTCGGCGGCGGCGATCACGAGTTTCGAAGGCATGCAGCCGACGCGGGCGCAGGTCGTGCCGTACGGGCCCGACTCGATCAGCAGGGGACGGCCACCCTCGCGTTCCACGGCTCGTCGGGCGTTCAGTCCGGCCGTGCCGGCGCCGATGATGGCGACATCTACCTGGCGGGTTTCCATATGTGTCTCTCCGATGTGATCGCTGGCCGTGCCGGCATCAGTTGTGCTCTGTCCGTCCCGCCGTCAGCTCCGGACGTCGGATCAGAGATTGTTTGTACTCTTGAATACATCATACTTTCGCAGATTCCAGGGTCTTCGGGCCACCCGGCGGTTGCCGCCAGGCTCGAGGCCGGCAGTGTTGTCTGACATGTGTCTTTCGAAGGGCGGGGGGGGCGAGATGAGTGCCGACCGTAAAGCGTGGCTGGGCCTGGCGTTGCTGGCCTGTTCACCATTGACCGCCGGGGCCGATCTTCAGGACCTCGCCGGTGCCTGGGCGGCGTATCCTGAGGTGGACGGTCGAAGGGCAACCGTTGGACTGAAGCTGGATGGAAATGAGAACGGGAAACTGTCAGCCACCCTGGTACTGCCTCCCATCGACGCCTGGAACATTCCGCTGGGAGAGGCGCGCTTCGAAAATGGACGGCTGATGACTGCCCTGGGCGAATTCGCCTACGATGACACGAAGGATACCCTGACAGGTGATCTTCCGGCCGGTCTGGTCCCGGTCCACCGGATCCCGATCGTCCTCAGTCGGACTGAGCGACTGGCACAGCCGCCCGAATCGCGCAAATTCGGAGAGTTGGTCACTCCCGTTTGGACGTTCAGGACCGGTGCGCCCGTTTACGGCAGTCCGGTGATAGGGAAGGGCGCCGTCTACCTGGGCAGCGACGACGGGTATCTCTACAGCCTTGAATCCGGGACCGGGGATCTGCAATGGAAAACCGCGACCGGGGGACCGATCAGGGCCCGCCCAGCGCTTGGGGGCGGGAGAATATTCGTTCCTTCCGACGATGGACGGCTTTACTGTCTAGACCAGGCTGACGGCAAAATCATCTGGACCACGCTCACTGGAACTTCTCCGGTACCCCGCAGTGATCCGGAGTCTGAGGGGTACCGGTATGACCACTTCTCATCCGCTGCGCGTGTCAATGATGAGCGGGTCTTTGTCGGCACCCTGGATGGAGACCTTGTGGTTCTGGATCGCGAAACGGGTGAGGAGAATTGGCGATTTAAAACAGGAGATGCCGTCGTTTCAACACCGGCCCTGGTGG
>Ga0209742_10000571_pt1 | contig 19130 bp, 16 predicted proteins | sample DeeMarSeWOR38_10_FD_187462 | JGI IMG/M metagenome (GOLD analysis project Ga0209742, IMG submission 187462) | Marine sediment microbial communities from White Oak River estuary, North Carolina - WOR-3-8_10 (SPAdes) (version 2) | ecosystem: Environmental > Aquatic > Marine > Intertidal zone >... | reverse complement strand
AATCTGAAGGACTGTTCTCCTTTCAAAAGCCAGCATACCGACGGTATTACTAAGGCAGATCTTCAGCGCTCCGAAGAACTGCTGGCCATGAGTACACCGTTTGTCTTTCAAAAAGATTGGCGATTAGTTTTGCAGTTTTTGGATGAAGCAGCACCACTCGACCCCCGTTCTGCCGAGCTGCACTACCGGCGCGGCCAGGCCTTGCTGGGCCTGGGCCGCTATGAAGAGGCAAAAGAGGCCCTGCAGCTGGCCCGTGACGAGGATGTCTGTCCATTGCGGGCACTGACGCCGATGCGGCGAATCATTGCCGAAGTCGCGAGGGAACAGGGAGTCAACCTGCTCGATTTTATTGATCTGCTCCAGCAGCGCATGCAGGAGACACAGGGATATTCCATCCTCGGGCAGGAGTATTTTCTGGATCACGTGCACCCGACCATAGAGGGGCACAAAATTCTGGCTGTCGCACTCATTGAAGCCATGGCCGGCCAGGGACTTGTGCAGCCGGGACCCGGCTGGGGAGAGGAGAAAATTGCTGCGGTTGCAGCGAGAATTGAGGGGGGGATCGACCAGGAAGCACATGGCCGGGCGCTGGCCAACCTGGCCCGCGTGCTTTTATGGGCGGGAAAGAATGAAGACGCTGCCCGTCTGGCCGGGCAGGCCCTGGATATGGCCGGCGAATATCCGCAGGTTCTCATGAATGCCACCAGCACCATGGCGACCGCCTATATGCGGGATAATCAGCCTAAACGTGCGCTGCAGCAGATCTATTCGTCAGTTGCAAAAGCCCCCGGCTCGGTTGAACTTCGGCTGAAACTGGGGCAGATTCTTCTGGACCGTGATTTCCGGAACCTGGATGAAGCAGCGGCGAACCTCCTGCTGGTTACCCAGTTAATGCCCTACTATGACTGGGGCCATGCTCTTTTCGGCATTGCCATAGCTGAGCGCGGCCGTCCCGGGATTGCCTACCCAAGCCTGATGCAGGCCCTGCGGTTGAACCCGAACAACAGCGCTGCCCGCCAGAAACTGGCCCAAATAAACCCTCTGCTTGGAGGACAGGAACCCAGCCCGCAGCCCCCTCTGATCCAGCTGGATTACTACCCTTCTGCTGCGCCCCGCATGCTTGTGCAGGGACGTCAGGATGCCAGCGGTCATTTCATCCCGCACGGTATTGAAGCAGAGTTTTACGAAAACGGCCGCCTTAAACGACTTACCGATTATGTAGAAGGGGTCCGGCACGGCATTGAAATCACCTGGGATAGTGACGGCGGGCTTATTGACCGCCTGGTTTACCGGCAGGGCAATCCTGTTGATAGCCAGGGAGTCCAGTAGCAAAGAACGCAGAGCGTGTGTTCTCCCTCGTCAAAAATATTGTTGTCCTTTCGATTTTCTTTCAGAGAATCGTCTTGAAACGAAAGGTTCTACTCAATAACTGTTCCCTGATCAGATGCACGTTGCGTTACTCAGATAGCTTGGTGGTTCGGTCTTCATATGGTGGACGAAGCAGATTATCATGATGCTGGGGACTTGAGATATGGGTGCCACAAATCCATCCTTGTTTTCCGGGTAAATACAATACTGGTTGGACACCAGACTTTTATCCTGCCATCCTTATCCATAATTCCTATTTTTCATGGCAATTCGTGGAAGAAGCATTCCATGTGTGACTTGCTAAAGACAGACTGCAGCAAATAACACACAATGTAAACTTGGCATTTTATGTCTGGGTCATACTTTAATGTGTGCTAAAAAAATGGGGCGGGCTTTACAGCCCGCCCCATTTGGTGAGACGTTGTTTGAAATGGGTTTTACCCCTTTTCAATTAGTGTGCGCCGAACGGAGCACCATTTTGGAGCATATGGTCATAGGCCCCTGGTGTGGCACCATGACAGCCAATACAAGCTGCGCCCCAGGCCGCCGGCAGGGTCACGAAGCTGTCCGCGCCTGAAGTATGGCAGGCATCACAAGAACCGATGTCCTGCGGGAAGGTGACATCAGCCCATTCAGCCACAGGTCCAAGCAGATCGCAATCAGGACATGCAGCATGAACAGCATGTACCCGGTTGGCAATCGGATCTGCGTGGTTGCCGGATTGATCGTGACAGGCAATACAGCCGTCCGTACCGAAGTAGGAGCGGTGAAACATGGAGCCCCAGTCGTTGTCAACATGGCAATTCTGGGTACAATCACCAGCAACCCTGAGCTCTTCGGTGGCGGTTCCGACCTGGAAGGTGGTCAGGGTCCAGCCGTCTATACAAACACTATTACGGTATATCCCACCAGGGCAATCGGCTAGATCCGTCGTAACATAGGCCATCGCCATGTACGTGCCATCCGCAAGGTCATCAGGAATTGCAAACAGCTGGTACTTGAAGCCATCGGCATCGGTCCTTACCTGGGGATCGCTCGAGTCGACTAATATGCTGTGGCCCTGAGTCGGAAGAAAACCCTCGGGCAGGCTACAACAACCAGCATCAAACTCAGCTTGATCACAAATTCCATCCCCGTTTCCTACATCCGCGTCATCTACAGTACACTCCGGATCGCCATCTGCATCTAAACCATCATTTACATCATACACTAATAAATCTTGGGCGGTACCAGTTGCTAAGACAGGTACTGCCTTGGCCCGCGGTCCATAGACGTAAAGATTGGCAGTACGAGTTCCACCTTCAACGTTGTAATCGCCAGCAGCCATATTTGATACGGTCACTGTCACCAGGATTTCTTCACCAGCTTCATAGACACCGTCAGCATTGGCATCATCGCTTAAGGTGATGGTTGACGTGTAATTTGGTGTGATGGATGGTGGAGCACTTCCATCGTGAGCCGGATTTTCTTTAATTGTTGTCACTTCATGAGCATCTTGAACGCTAGGGGCAATAGCACCGTTGTGACAGGTAGCGCAAGGTGTACCAGCCGCAGCAGCCAAATGAGTTTGTGCAGCATCATCTATATGGCAGGTGCCGCAGACTTCAGCACTCGGATTGGTGTACCATGCGTCAGCCATATCCTGGCCAGCGTTAAAGTGACAGACTTCGCAGTCCTTGATCTGCTTTGGATAGGTGACATTGCTATACCCTCCACCGTTGATACGGTCCGGGAATGCAGGCATGTCAATTGCAGCGTGAATCTTGTGAATGAGGGAAGCCAGCCAGGCTTCGGCATCCTGCATTAAATCACCATCCACACCGATCGGGCTGTGGCACATGTTACAGACCTGCGGGCTCTGGTAGCCGCCGCCGTGGGCTGCTTCCTGCAGCGGGTCGTTATGGCAGGCGGTACAGGCCGAGGCATCGACAATGGTGCGTGTTGTAGTGTCGATTACGCCTGTGTTGGCACCGGCAGCAGGCATGACAAAGTCTGCTACACCCATGGTGCGGTTGAAGCCCGCGATGTCTCTTGCGTCAGCCCGGACATAAACCCGCTGGGTATGGGCCAGATCCCCTTCAGGGGCGTCGGTACCTGCACCGACGAAGGGCGGAGTTACAGCCATCTGGAAGGAATAGTCACCACCACCGAGATCTGTCGCTACGACCCCTGCGTCGTCTCCCCGTTCCTCAACCCAAATTTCGAGATAGTCTGAACCCCAGGTGGTCTGGGGAGCATTTCCTGTAACAGTGCCGGCCGGGACGATATCAGCCATGTAGACGCGGAGATTACCGGCATCGCCCGGAGCAGCCATGATGCCTGGAAGGGGGTCGCCGGCGGAATCAGCAACATGGAAGGTAACGGTCAGTACATCGCCGGCGCTGCGTGCGACAACTATGTCTGATACGACCGGTTTCTCAAGTGCTTCTGGATGCGCAACAGCAATATCGTATACTGCGCCATCACCGTGACAGACATTACAGCTTTCATTGGTATGTGCCGCCGGAGCATCAGCACCTGGAGGACCTGCTGGCCCCGCTGGTCCCTGGGCGCCGGGTGCGCCGTCATCGCCTTCGCAGCCGGTGAGCATGCCCACCGCGAAAGCGAGCATCAAAACAAGTAAAACAGAACTCAATTTACGAATTAACAATTTACCCATAACATCTTTCTCCTCTGTTGAAATTGCATTAGGTATACTTCTCTTAATCAGTACTGCTGAGCTCTTTTCCCCTTTCCACCTCCTTTGTTTTTAAATTATGTTTTAAAACTTTGTCTGGTCCATCAGAGGACCAGTCTGTTTTAAACCTTTGCTGCTATTGTTCTTTATTCTGTGTAATTAACAAAATTTGCGGGATATGATCCGTCCTGTAAACAGCACAATCCGGCTCACCTTGGAAATATCCAATCATTGACAATCTCTTATACCACTGCATCAAATTATTTCAATAAAAAAAATGAAAAGCCATTCAGTTGCGTCTGCCTGTTTTCCAGGCCAACTACCTGTTTAGCTTAATAATTGGGCGCATGATTTTTTGTGCAAACTGCTTCGGTTCCGGATCTTCATGAGAGAGCAACATTTGGAATGACATTTTATCATATTGTTATAATTGAAGAATATCTTTTTTTGCAGCCTGCATCAACACGCCCGGTTGACTTTGTCCGGCGGGCAATCCCTGCCTTGGCAGGAGACAGCAAATGTTTATGGGATAATAGAAACGAAATGATTTCTAATATCCGTAAAAAAAAGGAATGGCCCGGCATTAAGAAAAGAAGGCAGGGGATACCCGGCATTATTCAGAGGAGCGTGGCAAGTTTCTTACTGCCCTTTTTCCCTGGTATAGAAGCGCAGTTCTCCGGTGTAGACCGGAATGGCGAATTTCATCAGCAGGGTATAGATGAGGGCGCCGGTGGCCCAGACCCCGACAGTGACGGCCTTTTCAATAAATGTGGGCACGTATTCGTAAATTTCACCCAGGGTGCCGGGGACAAAACCGGGAATTGAAAGCCCCATGCCCTTTTCAATGTAAACCCCGATAATGATGAGGACACAGGCAATATTGAGGGTGAGGAAATTCTCCCTGGTCTTGGGCCGCAGGAAAAGGAAGAATGCCGTGATGTTGAAAAGCATGGCAGTCCACATCCAGGGCACCAGCGCATTATGGCCGTGCAGCCCGAAGTAGAGATACTTCATGGGCGCAAGATGGATGGAGCCTGAGTAGAATTCCTTGAAAAATTCTGCTGCCAGCAGGAAAAGGTTGATGCCCATGGCATAGGCAACCAGTTCGGCAATCTTGAATATCGCCTTGTTGTCAATCTCTATCTTGGAAACCTTTCGAACGACCTGGAAGATGATCATCATCACTGCGGGACCGGAGCAGAAAGCGGAGGCCAGAAACCGCGGCGCCAGGATGGAGGCGTTCCAGAAAGGCCTGGCGGACAGGCCGTTGAACAGGAAGGCGGTGACGGTATGGATGCTGACCGCCCAGGGAATGGAAAGGATTATGAGGGGCTTGATGATCTGCAGGCTGTATTCCTTGCTGTGTGCCATCTTGTAGAGGGCGTAAAAGGAAATAAAGAGGTTTATGGCCAGGTAGCCGTTCAGCACGACAATATCCCAGGCCAGCAGGGAAGAGGGGAAGTTCATCCTGCCGATAAAGGGAATGACATGCCACAGACGGTCTATCCTGCCCATATCAATGACAACGAACATGATGCACATGGAAATTGCCGCCACAGCCATGAGCTCACCAAACAGGACAATCTCCTTGATGGGCTTGAAATCGTAGATATAGGCCGGCACAACCAGGAGAACGGCTGCCGCTGCCAGACCCACGAGAAAGGTGAAGTTGGAAATATAAAAACCCCAGGAAACCTGGTCCCGCATGGCGGTGACAATGAGCCCTTTCTGGAGCTGCGTAGCGTAGGAAACAGCACCGATGAAAATAAGCAGGCCGAGAAAGGCAAGCCAGGCATAATATAATTTACTGCCCACGGTCACCTGTTTGAGGACGATGAAGAAATCTTTAATTGGATTCATTATGCCGTATCCCTCCGCTGGTCATTCATCAGGTAGCGAAAAAGTAATAGAATTTCGGTGAGGTGTTCAGGTCTTCCTTAAGACGGAAAACCCTTTTGTTTTCAATGAGGTAGCGGATCTCGCTTTTGGGGTCCAGGAGGTTGCCGAATTTCCTGGCACCCACCGGGCATACCTCGACACAGGCAGGGTACCGCCCCGGATTGCCGCGGACTCTCTGGATGCAGAAGGTGCATTTTTCCACGACACCCTTGTAGCGGGGCCTGTTGCCCAGATAATGGGTCTCCGGGTTTAATTCTTCCCTGGCTATCTGCGGTTCTCCCCAGTTGAAACGCCGGGCGCCGTAAGGGCAGGCGGCCATGCAGTAGCGGCAGCCTATACACCAGTTGTAATCGACCACAACAATACCGTCAGGTTCCTTCCAGGTGGCCTTTGTGGGGCAGACCTTCACACAGGGCGGGTTTTCACACTGCTGGCACTGGACCGGCATGTAAAAAAAGCCCTCTTCAGGTACTTCTTCAGGATAGTAGTACTCGTCTGCCTCTTCCAGGTCACTGACCCACTTGTGGCCTTTTTCGAACTCAAGGACCGAAATATAATGTATCTGCGGATCCCTGGACTGGTTGTTTTCGCGCACGCAGGCATAGACGCATCTCCGGCAGCCAATGCAGCGCGACAGGTCAAGCCCGTAGCCGAACAGCGTATCAGGCAGAGCATCAGTTGTTTTGATGTTGAAGGAGGTTTTGTATTTGTCACTATAATCCTTTTCCAACCGCTTAATTACCTGGGCAAGTTCATCCTTGTTCATCTCCTGAAAATGTTTCTGGAAAAAGGATTGCCACACCGCGGCGTCGGAGGTGCCGACAGGGATTGCCAGGGTTGCAGCCCCGGCTGCGGTCCCCTTGAGAAAGTTGCGGCGCGTCAGGGGCTTATACTGATTTCTGCTGCTCTTTTTACTCATCGCTGTATCCAGTAATATTCTTATGGTTTTGCTTGGTTGGCAGCCGTTATGCCTGTCGGTTATTGGATATCTCCCAAAGGGTTCCTGGGAATTTCCTCGTCTGAAAGTTTCCTGTATTTTATTTCCAGGGGATTGTCCGGTGGCGGCATGGGTTTTATGGGTTTGAATCTCGGGCTGTGGGGATTGTGACAGTGCACGCACAACCGGTATTCCTTCCTGCCGTTCCATTCACCGGTCCGTTTACCATGGATACCGGCCTTCCAGTCCCTGAATATGGTGCCATGACACTGGCCGCAGAGGTTGTAGGATTCCTCAAAGGAGACAAGGTCGCCGTTGGCCAGCCGCAGTTTGTCCCGGTCATCAGGGTTGTGGCAGTCAAGGCACCATCTCTGTTCGCTGGCATGGTTGAACATGGCGGAGATTTCAACATGCTCGTCCTGTAATTTTCTTCTTTTGGGATTGACTTCCATGTCAGCATGGCAGTCGGAGCAGGGAAAGATGCCTTCGGAAAAAGGGGGAGGCGGAACAAAGAATTTGGGTATATCGTCGCAGCGGGCAGCCTTAACCGCCGCCAGAACAAGTATTCCCGCACTGAGACAGAGAGATATCAACAACCTGTTACTGTTTCGCATATCGTATGCTCCGCGCTGAAAAACTGGTGGTCAGGCTGATTTGTCAGGCAAGATGATTCCTTTCATCTCCTCAAAATGCTTTAAAATAGTTTCCCGACAGATGCAGCTGATGGGACTAACTGTTATCTTGCTCATAGGATTTTGAAAGCAAGAATACCACAATACTCAAACCAATGAAAACCAGAAACAGATAGGCAGAGAAATTCCTTCTGAAGGCAAGCTGCTTAAAGGATTCGTTTATCTCGCCTTCGATAACTTCGAGATTCTGGGTATAATCGCTTGATTTTATCCTGACGGCGTCGACATCAATGGAGTGAAAAAGGGTGCGGAAGCCGGCATGATTTCTGAAATAGGCTTTTTCCTGCCTGTCGGTTGCAATACCAAGCACTTTCAGCCGTTTCAGATCCGTATTGATGCTGTTCAGCTTGCTTTCCACCATGAACAGGGCCTGTTTCATTTCCTTGGCCCGTTCGTAGGTATGGCAGTGGGAGCAGAGCTTCTCGTTAATTATATCCATGCTTGCCTGCTGAATATCATGTGAACCGTGGCAGGTTAAACAGCTTGGCCCTTCACCGGTGGCGAGGAAGGTTTTGCCGTGGCCGCTTTGGAGATAGTTTTCCATGATGGCGATGTGGCACGTGCCGCAGAATTCAGGAATATCATTACTTTGCGGGGCGCCTTTAAAACCTCTCTGGTGTGACATGGACATACTTGCATCTTCAGGGGCCCCCCCATGGCAGTCGTGGCATGAAACATTGTTCTTTGCATGCCAGCTGTCGCGCCATTCCTGGACGAGGTGCTGCATTTCAGGAGCCATGCTGTCCGAGGTATGACACTGGATACAGGCGCTGATCTCGCCCTTTGCTATGGCCCAGGGTGAGAGCATGAATTCCTTTTCAAAGGTTTCACGGTAACTTGCCAGGGAAAGACCCGTTGAGATAACAGAGATTGAAACTAGTACTGGAATTATCAGGTATCTCTTCATGAATACATCCCCCAGATGGTAAATATGGCCCACAGAGCCAGAACAGTTAAGCCAAGGCTTAAAAGCATAGGCCGCCTGCGTATATTTCTTCCTGCATCCTTGGCATCAATAAAAGGCCAGAACAGCAGGACCAAGGAGAAGATCACCACCAAACTGATACCCATGACGTCATTGGGTATGGTTTTTATAAGCTGGTAAGGGGCGAGGAAATACCATGCCGGGCGGATGGATTCAGGCGTTAAAAGTGGATCTGCCTGGATATTGGCTTCCGGGGGCAGGAAGAGATTCGGGAAAAATGTCAGGATAAAAAAGAGAACGGTGAAATAGAGCATCACCATGAATGATCGCTTTAAAGAGAATTGCGGGAAGCATGGCAGACCATCAGGGTGCGGCTCGCGTCTGAATTCTTCCAATGGTGGTGCATCTGCCGCATCCGGTTCAATGCTCGGCGAGGTTGAAAGCCCCTGGCGCCTGATAAGCAGAACATGAAGGAGCATCAGGCCGACGATAAATACCGGCAGGATGACAACATGGAATGAAAAGAACCTGGACAGCGTAATACCGCTGACAGACTCACCGCCCCGCATGTAGGAAGAGATCCCTTCACCGATGACAGGCAGGAAGGAAGGGATGGTTGAGGTAACCGTTGTCTGCCAGAAACCGGTCTGGTGCCAGGGCAAAAGCTGGCCGGTGATGCAGGCTAGCAGGACCAGTAAAAACATGAGTGCACCGGAGACCCAGGTAATCTCTCTTGGTTTTTTATAGCTGACCCGCAGGAAGACATGGACCATATGTATGATGATGACTGCGACAATAATATTGCCGCCGACATTATGGATCAGCCTGAAGAGCCAGCCGTAAGGGATCTCGTTGGTAATGGTCTGTACGCTTTTAAAAGCATGCTCAGGGTGGGGGATGTAGTAGAGCAGCAGCATGATGCCGGTGACGGCCTGGACGATGAAGGCTATGAGAGCTACAAAACCGAGGGTGCTCCAAAAAGTGGCGCCTTTAGGGGTTTTGAACTGCCGCAAATGCCTGTTGACGAGTTCTTCGAGACCTATTCTGACTTCTATCCAGTGTATGATTTTTCCCCACATGGTTTGACCCCGCAGTAAGTTGTCCTGGTATGAGTGCATCCTCTACCCGATGGTAATCTGATCTGCCGTGATTTTAAGCGGATAGCGCGGCAAAGACTTCGTGGCAGGACCGGAAAGCACGTTGCCCTCCAGGTCGAATTCCCCGGCATGGCAGGGGCATATCAGCTTATCATTGAACTTGTCGTACCCCACGAGACAGCCCAGATGGGTGCATATCCTGGAAAGGGCTATGAAGCCGCTGCCTTTGCGGTTGATGAGGACCAGGGGTGTCTCATTGAAAATGACTTCTTTAGCTGTGCCAGGCGGGATCTCATCTTTATTGATGGTCAGCTGTGTTTCTTTGGCACGGCTTTTGGGTGGTATCAGGAATTTTGATGCAGGATACACAAAAGAGATAAGGGTAGTTGTACCGAGGAAAGCAAGTGATGATTTTAATAATTGCCGCCTTTCCATAATTACCCCCCCTTGAAGCTGTTAGCTGTTTGCAGAGATAGTGCCATACAATCCTTTTGTATTTACTTTTATGGTTTGTATCGTATCATTTATATTCCAGTGATGGCGTGACCTTGTTGATGATCCAGAAAAGAACAAATGGTGTTGCCGCAACGGTCAGGGCCCCGAAGAGTCCTTCCTTGAATGTTTCCAGGTTATGGGGAATGATCGGCAGGTGGTAGTGCATATAGCCCGCAAAAGAGAGGGAGAATGCCTGGCCGCCTATAACGACGTTCCAACGCATCATGAAGACGCCGAACAGAACGAAGATGAGGGCAAAAAAGACCCGCCTGATCGTAATCCCCGGTATGAGCAGCATGATAAAGGGCACCAGGTTGCCAAGGGTATACTGCAGGACAAAGATATTGATGAAATCCTTGCCGTACATGACGGAGCGCAGGATGTCCCATGACTTCATGGCTGTATAGCCCCTGAATATCAAATCAAGCAGTTCAAGAGAGATGGCGGCGACCAGAAAACCCAGGAGGTAGCGTGAGGTCTTTGTTATGACATCGAGCTCGGCGCCGGCAATGACCTGTACAGATTCGTCACCCTTGCCCTTGGCAATGATGGCGCTCCATTTCTTGAACTCCATGATAAGGATATAAGTGAGCATGCAGAGAGCAATACCGGAAACAACCGCCGACATGATGAAGATAACCGGCATGAGCGGTGACATCCAGAGGGCATTGGCCTTGACGGAGCCGAAGATAAAACCGGCGTAGCCGTGGAGAAAACAGGCAACCGGGATACCGATGCCTGCCAGGATCTTGACGGCCTTTTTATCCAGGGCGATTGCCCTGTCGCTCAGGTCGAAGGCGCCGAGAGAAAGCATGAGGTAAAGATAATATTTAAAACGGTCGGCAGCGCCTTCCTTGCCTTTGAGTATCTGGATCTGGTCCACAAAGAACTTGCGGTAGACAAAATATATTTCACTTAAGACGATAACGGCATAGGTGGAAAAGACTATGCCAAAGGCTGCAATGGCCGAGGTGAAATGGGGTGTGAACATGACATTCATGCCCCGGAACGGCTGCTGCAGGTGGAACTGCAGGGGCATCATGGCCACCGGCAGGAGAGCAAGGGAGAAAACGAGGGAAAAGCGCGCGATTGTTTTCAGGTCCTGCTGCCCGAAGACATGATACAGTGAGGATAGAACGAAGGCCCCTGCTACGAGACCGGTCATGTAAGGATACATGACAATCTGGATGGACCAGTAGATGAATTCGTTCGGATATGTAAAAAGTTCCTTTGTCGTCCAGTCAAGACCGTGGACGAACATGTGTTCCGCACCTTGGGCAACTATATGTTCTACCGCCATTTGACTTACCTCACATTGGTATCCAGGCCGATGTAATAGACCTGGGGTTTTGTGCCGTATTCATCTTTTAAGACAGCTACACGTTGATCCATAATTATCTTAGTCACCGGATCGTTGGGGTCTTTCAGGTTGCCGATCTGGCGGGCACCGAACGGGCAGGCCTGGACGCATGCTGTCTTCATGCCTTTTTTTATGCGGTGGTAGCAGAAGGTGCATTTTTCCGCCACTTTATAGACCGGGTGGAAAAAACGCATGCCGTATGGACATGCCATGATGCAGTAGCCGCAGCCGATGCACCATGATCTGTCCACCAGTACTACGCCATCCAGAGTCTGGTAGGTTGCCCCGACAGGGCAAACCTGGACACAGGCAGGTTTTTTGCATTGGTTGCAGAGTTTCGGCACAAAGAACCCCTTGGTTATCTGATCGGCAGGGATTTCGTTTTCGTCTATTTTTGAATCCGTGTATCCATCCCGGCCTCCGTTAGGTGAATCAATATGGGTCTGGCCGTTCTTCATGAGGACGTAACGTTCCACCCATGTTCTGGTAACAGGCGTATCATAGGGGACTTCGTTTTCCAGTTTGCAGGCCTTGACGCAGAGGCCGCAGCCCACGCATTTATTTGTGTCCACCAGGAAAACCCAGCGGATGGAGGAATCACCCGTATAGGCTTTCACCTCGGCCGGGCTCAGCATTCTGAAGGCTGAAAGAGGCAGGGCAGTGGCAAGGGTGGTTTTAAAAGTATTTTTTAAAAAATCTCGCCGCGAGCAACTCATTACATATTCTCCAAATCGGGGTTATGCGGATTATGGCAGTCAACACAGTCTTCGCCGGGATTATGATCCTGGGGGTTAATACCGGGAAGCTCGGCACGCTGGCTTGTGGGGTAGGGCAGATAGGTGTGGCACCTGAGGCAGAGATCCCTGCTGGTATCTATTGCCAATGCTTCAGGATTGTCTGGATGATCAATGGCAGGCCCGTGGCAGTTTTCACACTGAATATTTTCATGGGGTGAATCAAGAAGGGATTCTGCATTTTCTTCATGACACTCCTGGCAATACTCCCTGCCGCGGTATTTTACCTTGAAGTTTTTCCAGTCATCGTTGCTTGAGAGCCGATGGTAGTTGTATGTAAAGTTCCCGCCTTCTTCAACGCCAAAATCCCTGGGCACCATGAAGTGCCGCACGATCAGGAGCAGGGCGATTCCTGCAAGGACTACCCACAGAGGTCGCAATACATGATTTTTCATTTACGCTGTCTGCCTCCTTTCTCCGAGGAACATTGCTGTTTCTTCCACCGGATCTTTACCGGAGTGTGCCGCTGAGAAATTATATCTTATGGCACCGCATCCTCCCGGTTTGTATCTGGGTAGCACCTGTAAGTGTTGCACTAAATCGGCTCCCGAGTCTTTTCTTAATAATTTTAGATACATGTGATAGTTATTACCTGGCGGCCGTCTAATTAATATTTCATAGTATGGTAATTATTATTGACATAGTTTCGAATATATGGCAACAGATTTTGTACCACATTGTGGTATTGAAATATGGAGGGGAATATAAATGCCTCCCGTGAATTGTGCAACCAGTAATTGCATTATTTTTTGATTTTTTTTGAAGATTATTTAAAAAAAACGAACAATCAAACAGATAGAGAAAAAAAGAATATGGCAGAGACCCGGGGTACATTTGAGGAGCAGCTGCAATCTTTGACCAAACAGGTCCATTTTCTGCAAGCTACAGTGGATGAACTATCTTCCAGGCTTACCGGCCTGGAGAAAGGCAAAGTTCTGAAGCCGGAGCACCTGGAGGTCTCGGATACAATAGTTCCAGCACACCAGGTAACTATTCCCAGGGATGGGGTTCTGAAAAAGGCCGGCACAGGGGCACTGCTTCCCAGAGTGGCAACTGTCTGCTTCGCCCTGGTATTTGCTCTTATCCTCAGAACCATAACGGACAACGGCATAATTAACACGCAGCTCGGCTCAATGCTGGGCATGGGCTACGCTGCTGCGCTTATCATCGGGGGCTGGTTGCTGTACAGCAGGCAAAGCCTCCTGGCGCCGGTCTTTCCAGCCTGCGGCCTGCTGCTGCTCTTCTCCGTCGTGCTGGAAACACATGCCCGCTTCCAGTCTCTTTCCGCGGTCATGGCCTATATTATTTTATTCGCAGCCGGAGCAGCAGTTATAACACTCGGCCTGCGTTACCGGGCTTCTGCGCAGCTTTGTATCGCCGCCCTGGGAAGCGGACTTGTCGGCATGTCCATTGACTTTCCGTATCCGCTTTATCCAATGCTGGCCCTGTTGCTGTTCGGAGGTTGTGTCGCTGCCTATATCGCAAATTACAAAAAATTATGTCCATCGCTGCGTTGGACGACATTGGGGTTGACTTTTGTTTTCTGGCTTTTCTGGGCTTTTAAATTAAACGTCCCTGCCGCCTGTGATGAGCCTACCGCGGCACTGCTTCATTTGACCTGGTTTTTCCCGCTGCTTTTTGTTTTCTGGGCTTTCTACACTGTTACCAATATACACAGGATGGCTACAGAAAATGAAGACCTGGGGTTTTTCGAAAGTTTGCTGCCAACCGTATCCGGGGTGGGGGCCTTTCTGGCTGCCTGGTCCGTCACAATACCCTGGTATCGAGGAACATTCTGGCTGGGCATTTTCGGAGTGCTGGCCGCATTCCTCCATTTCGGAGCAGGCGGCTGGCTGGCATCCCGCAATAAAGACGGGGCTATCGGCAGTACTACGTATACCTTTGCCGGCGTATTGCTGCTGAGCTTGGGGGTTGCGGCAATCTTTTCAAACCTCCTGTGGTCTGTGCCTGTTTTATCGGTATCGGCTTACCTGCTGGCCAGGGTTGCCAACAGGTGGCAAAGCGGCGGTATCCGCTGCACCTCATACCTTTTTCAGCTCGCAGCAGGGCTTGTTGCTTTAAGCAGCGGTGTTGTGGCAGCTGACCTTGCATCTCCGCTTGTCGGCAGCCTGGTCATAGGCACCCTGATGACCATGAGTTTTCTGCAGTATCGCTGGTGCCGGAGTCATACCCCACCGGCAATGCACTCTGCCTTTTTCTCCTGGCTCGATAAAAAGGATTTCAGCGCGGTCATCCTTCTCCTCACGGGACTGATCAGTGGTTTCTTTCTGCTGCGTTTGGGGCTTTACCAGGTATTGGCCAGGACCAGTGCTGATTTTGAATATATGTTCCGTGGCGGCCAGACGGTTTTCATTAACCTCGGGGCCGTATTTCTCTTATTCGCTGCAAGCAGAAGAAAAAATAATGAAATTCTGACCGTGGCAATCGTGGTCGGCCTGCTCGGCATGCTGAAATCGTTTGTTTTTGATCTTTTCGGCATCAAGGGCATGCCGCTTGTCTTCAGTATCTTTTCATCCGGTGTTGTTGCTGCCGTGGGTTCCGTTGTATCCACCCGCTGGCAGGGGAGAAAAGAAAAGATGAAGGAGAAGAATACAGCGGGACAGCCTGAAAACATCGACACTGAAATTATTACTCACCACCGCTGATCTTGTAGAGCAGAAAATGGTAGGAGCTGACCGCGGTCAGGAGCAGCAGCAACAGAAGCGATATCTTCATTGCCGTCCGTTGATATTTCTGCACCGGTCCCGCGAGGTCCTGCTTCCTTTTAAAAGGCTCGACAAGCAGGATTGAGAGCCCGAAGAAAGAGGCCGGGATAAGAGTAAAATAGAGAGCGAAGCCGATGTAATGATACTCCGGTTTCAGTATGCAGAAAGGGCAGTGATGATAGGGCATTGCATAGATGTAAGAGGAAAAGAGTGTAATTATTGCAACTGTTGCCAGACCCAGAAACCAGAGCCAGCCTGTGGAAAAGAGAGCCGCAAGGGGCAGAAGCCAGCGTTTCAGCAGGATACAGCCCAGACCCAGCAACACAATAATGGAGCCATAATAAAGAAACAGCAAGGTGGCCTGGGAAAAACTTTCCAGCAGGTTTCTGCCTGTCTCGTTTGAAGAGCCGAAAACAACAGCACAGCAGGAAGTGATGATATCTGGGGAAAGATACGCAATATACATGGTCTGCAGTGTGATGTCAGCGAAGAGCAGGGGCAGGATCAGCAGCAGATAGATGTATTTGATTTTAACCAGGGGGTAGGTTTCAGAGGTTATATCCAATTTGTGCAGAACGATCCAGAAACCGTAAAGAAAAACACCGGTTATTTTCACCAGCAGGGCAGGCATGCCGAAATTGTTTGCCAGCAGGGCCCCGGTGGCGCACATGGCTCCGACAATAACCTGACAGAAGGTGTCAGCTGCAAGGACAAAAAGCACCAGGGTGAGAATCTGAAATCCAAGACCATATTCTACCAGGGTAGAGGCAAGCCAGATTTCATTCTCAAGCTTGATCTGCAGGTTGGAGTCACTGGAGGGATTCCAGTGGCGCAGAACCCTAACTGCTGTGCGTCCGGCAAAAATCCCAAGAACTAAAACGATCAGCCCTGCCAGCGTCAGGCCCAAGCTCCAGGAATTAAGGAACATGGATACATCCATCCATGATATTGATAATTTTATCTATGGCAGGGTGTCCTGCAACCAGGGTGTCATGCGAGGCAATTATGATTGTTTTGCCGGCAGCTTTGAGATCAGCCATTATTTGCATGAACTCAAGGCTGAGGCGGCTGTCAAGATGCGCGGTTGGTTCATCCGCAAGAATTATTGGCTGGTTGTTGATCAAGGCCCGGGCTATGGCAACGCGCTGCATTTCTCCACCGGATATCTGGCCCGCCGGGAAATTTTCCTTGTGGCTTATGGATAACTGGTCCATGAGTTTTCGCGCTCTTGCTTTCCGCAAGGCCGGTGAAATTCCAAGGGGCAGAAGGGGGAGGGTGATGTTGTCAAGAACTGAGAGACGGGGCAGGATATTGAACTGTTGAAAAATAAAACCGATGGTTTCGCGGCGGTGGATCGTCAGAAATCTGTCGGGCATGCGTGAGAGCTGTTTTCCTGCGATGGAAGCCCTGCCGCTGGTTGGCGGGAAAACGCAGCCGATAATGGCCAGCAGGGTGGATTTGCCCGAACCGCTGGCCCCCTGGAGGCAAACCATTGTCTGGCTCTCTATCTGCAGGCTGATGTCATAGAGTGCTTTAACTTCATTGGGCTTTCCCTGGTTATAGATCTTGGTCGTATTTTCCAGTTCGATCAGCATGCTTAATCTGGTTGTTCTTTGTCTTTATTTATGAGTTCCCATCGCGAGGGGATTTGCCAGATGTTTTATAAACGCCCCGCATAACGCAATGTATTATTTCCGCTCTCCTCTTGGATTCGTTTCTTGAACCAGTCATAGGTTCCTGTAATTCCTTCCCGCAATGATATCTTTGCCTTCCAGCCAAGCTTATTCATACGCGATATGTCAAGCAGCTTCTGCGGGGTGCCGTCCGGCCTGTCTGTGTCAAAGATAATCTGACCTCTAAAGCCGACGATTTCTTTAACCAGTTCAGCCAGTTCCCTGATGGTGATGTCCTTGCCCATGCCGATATTGATGAGACAGGGTTTCATATTCTGGACAAGATCCCTGTAAGTCTGATCCGGCAGCCCCAGGAGATAGAGGCAGGCAGCAGCCATGTCATCAACGTGCAGAAATTCCCGGCGCGGTGAACCGGTACCCCAGACTACCACCTCAGGTGCCCCGCTTTTCTTGGCCTCATGGAATTTACGGACCAGGGCGGGCAGCACATGGGATTTCTCCAGATCAAAATTATCTTCCGGTCCGTAAAGGTTGGTCGGCATTACAGATAAATAGCTGGTGTTGAACTGCCGGTTATAGGATTCACACATCTTGATCCCTGCAATTTTTGCCACTGCATAAGCATCATTGGTTGGCTCCAGAGGGCCGCTGAGAAGATATTCCTCCTTCAGGGGCTGCGGCGCCAGCTTGGGGTAGATGCAGGAAGACCCGAGAAAGAGAAGACGTTTAACCCCTGTTTTCTGGCTCCAGTGGATGATGTTGGCCTGGATCATCAGGTTTTCATAGATGAACTCGCCGGGGTACATGGAGTTGGCCAGTATGCCACCAACTTTTGCTGCAGCCAGCACGACTATCTCGGGATGTTCCTCTTCAAAAAAACTGCGCACTGCCGACTGATCGATAAGGTCCAGTTCTTTGCGAGTCCGCAATAACAGGTTATTACAGCCCCCCGTTTCGAGCTGCCGTACTATCGCCGAGCCGACAAGTCCCCTGTGCCCTGCGACATAAATTTTCGAATCCTGAAATATATTCATACTTAGTTAATTTTTTTAATTAAAAAAATTACTCATGGTAGTTGAAGGACTTAAATCCATGCTTTTCAACTAATGCATCCCGTTTTGCCACTTCAAGATCCGCCAATACCATTTCCTTCACCAGGGCCTCAAAAGATATTTTCGGCTCCCAACCCAGCTCCCTTTTAGCCTTGCTCGCATCGCCAAGCAGACTTTCAACCTCAGTCGGCCTGAAATACCTCGGGTCAACCCTGACAATTACCTGTCCTGCTTCTATTTTCTGATCACTGATACCTGAGGGCTTACTACTTGAAATTGAAGCCACGATCCCAATTTCATCAACGCCCTCACCCTCCCAACGCAAACGTATCCCCAACTCAGCAGCAGCTTTATCCACAAATTCGCGGACAGAATGCTGCACACCTGAGGCAATGACAAAATCATCCGGTTTGTCCTGCTGCAGCATGAGCCACTGCATCTCAACATAGTCCCTGGCGTGGCCCCAGTCTCTCCTGGCATTCAGGTTGCCCAGGTAAGTGCATTGCTGCAGGCCGAGGGCGATCCTGGCCAGGGCCCTGGTGATCTTTCGCGTCACAAAGGTCTCGCCGCGTACCGGTGATTCATGGTTGAACAGAATGCCGTTGCAGGCAAAGATGTTATATGCTTCACGGTAGTTGACCACTATCCAGTAAGAATAGAGCTTGGCGACCGCATAGGGCGAGCGTGGATAAAAAGGCGTCTTTTCAGTTTGGGGCACCTCCTGCACCTTGCCGTAGAGCTCAGAGGTAGATGCCTGGTAAAACTTCGTCTTGTCAGTCAGTCCCAGAATGCGGATCGCTTCAAGCAGGCGCAGGGTGCCCAGGCCATCCGAATCCGCTGTGTATTCAGGCTCCTCAAAAGAAACCGCCACATGGGACTGGGCTGCCAGGTTGTACAATTCATCAGGCCTCACCTTGGCCATGATATGCACCAGGCTGGATGAGTCGGTCATGTCCCCGTGATGCAGGATAAAGTTGCGCTCTTTCACATGCGGATCCTGGTACAGGTGGTCAATTCTGTCCGTGTTGAACATTGAGGTCCTGCGCTTGATCCCATGCACCTCGTAACCCTTTGCCAATAAAAACTCAGCCAGGTAGGCTCCGTCCTGTCCCGTGATTCCTGTTATCAGCGCCTTCTTTTTCATTATTACTCCTGTAAGGTTATTCTTCTCTGGGAAAAATTAATTCTGAAATTTAAAAATTAACATATATCACTTATTAAATTCATTAATATATAAAAATTTTAATCGTAACCAATTGCAACCAGGCTTTCCCTCGTAAGTGTAAATCCGTCAATTTTTCAAGTATCAGTCTTAGGGATAATGAAATCCAGAGGGGAAGGATACGTATGCCTTCTCATGGTCTGCATATTTCGTGTATTATGGTAGATGATGGATGCGGATGAGTGACCGGAGGTTTTGACTAATAAGCGGTTTTGTCATAAAATATGAAGTTCGTTATATTTTTTTGACATG
>Ga0209742_10000570_pt1 | contig 19131 bp, 13 predicted proteins | sample DeeMarSeWOR38_10_FD_187462 | JGI IMG/M metagenome (GOLD analysis project Ga0209742, IMG submission 187462) | Marine sediment microbial communities from White Oak River estuary, North Carolina - WOR-3-8_10 (SPAdes) (version 2) | ecosystem: Environmental > Aquatic > Marine > Intertidal zone >... | reverse complement strand
TCACCGTTATATTTTGCTGAACGCTGGAGCGCTAAGTTGGGCGGTGCCCGGATCTATTTAAAGCGTGAAGACCTCAATCACACCGGCGCGCACAAAGTGAATAATACGGTAGGCCAGGCATTACTGGCCAAGCGTATGGGTAAAACACGGATCATTGCCGAAACCGGCGCTGGTCAGCATGGTGTCGCCACCGCGACAGTCGCCGCACGCCTGGGCCTGGAATGCGTAGTGTATATGGGTGCCGAGGACATTAAACGCCAGGCCATTAACGTGTATCGCATGCGCTTATTAGGTGCTGATGTGCGTGCAGTGGAGTCGGGTTCCAAAACCCTGAAAGATGCGCTCAATGAAGCCATGCGGGACTGGGTCACAAACGTCGATGATACTTTTTACATTATCGGTACCGTCGCCGGACCGCATCCTTATCCGGCCATGGTACGGGATTTTCAGGCGGTGATCGGGCGTGAGGCCCGTGAACAATGCCAGCAACAAACCGGCAAACTACCCAATATGCTGGTAGCCTGTGTTGGCGGCGGCTCCAATGCCATTGGTTTGTTTTACCCATTTCTGGATGACAAGGATGTGGCTATCGTTGGCGTGGAAGCGGCGGGCGATGGTCTGGAGACCGGGCACCACGCAGCGCCATTGTGTGCCGGCAAACCGGGTGTATTGCATGGCAACCGGACTTATCTTATGGAAGATGCTGATGGTCAGATTATCGAGACCCATTCGATTTCAGCCGGTCTGGATTATCCCGGGGTTGGTCCGGAGCATGCCTGGTTAAAAGATGTTGGTCGCGCTATGTATGTGGCAGTCACCGATCAGGAAGCGTTGCAAGCATTTCATGACTTGACGCGCATAGAAGGCATTATACCCGCGCTGGAATCCAGTCATGCACTGGCTTATGTTACCAAGGTGGCGCCGACCATGTCCCGAGATGACGTGATTGTACTCAACTTGTCCGGCCGTGGTGATAAAGATATTCATACCGTCGCAGCACTGGAAGGTATCCAGGTTTAAGGTTATTGCGGCAATTGGAATTTAACTGACAGGAACTGGAATGAGTCGTATCACAACATGCTTTGAAACCTTAAAAGCACACAACAAAAAAGCCCTGATTCCCTATATTACCGCCGGGGATCCTGATCCGGGTGACACGGTACCGTTAGCCCATGCGTTGGTCCAGTCCGGTGCTAATATTATAGAGTTAGGGGTACCGTTTTCTGACCCCATGGCGGATGGTCCTGTCATCCAGCGTGCCAGCGAACGCGCCCTGGCGCATCATGTCAGTTTGCACCAGGTGCTGGATATGGTGCGCGAATTTCGTGACACCGATAACCAGACGCCTATTGTGCTTATGGGTTATTTGAATCCCGTTGAAGTAATGGGTTATGAGTCTTTCGCGAAAGCCGCCGCTGATGCCGGTGTCGATGGTGTGCTTACCGTAGATATGCCACCGGAAGAAGCCGAAGAACTGGGCCAGGCGTTAATGAATAATGGTCTCGATCCCATTTACTTGATCGCGCCGACCACCAGCGAAGAACGGATACAGAAAATTTGCGATGCCGCCCGGGGTTATGTCTATTATGTATCGCTCAAAGGCGTTACCGGTGCTGCCACACTGAATGTTGAATCCGTGGCGGAAAAGACGCGGCAAATTCGTGCCAGGACTGATTTGCCCATTGGTGTCGGTTTTGGAATCAAAGACGCATCGTCAGCTGCAGCGATTGCCGCCGTGGCTGATGCGGTCGTTGTTGGAAGTGCGTTGATTCAAAAGATTGAGCAACATATGGCAAACCGCGCACAAATGATCGAACAGGTTGCAACACTTATCAGCTCCATGCGCGTTGGTATGGATTCTGGTATTTAACAATTTTAACGTGGCGTACAAAAAACAACGCTTGCTAACGCTGAGAACAGTTTACCTTGAGACAATAAAATGAGCTGGTTAACAAAATTAATTCCCTCCAAGATTCGCACCGAGGCCAGTACCAAAAAAGTGCCGGAAGGGCTATGGTCCAAGTGCACTATCTGCAGTGCTGTGTTGTATCGTGCCGAACTGGAACGTAATTTCGATGTTTGTCCCAAGTGCGACCATCATATGCGCATGTCCGGGCGACGGCGGCTGGAAACCTTTCTTGATGAGGAACCACGGGTGGAAATTGCGCCGGAACTGGAACCGGTGGATGCGCTCAAATTTCGTGATTTAAAAAAATATAAAGATCGCTTGAACGCCGCACAAAAGTCCACCCATGAAAAAGATGCCCTGATCAGTATCATGGGGCAGGTAAAAAAAGTCCCGGTGGTTGCTGCGGCGTTTGATTTCAAATTTATGGGCGGCTCGATGGGTTCAGTGGTGGGGGAAAAGTTTGTACGCTCGGTGAATGCTTCCATTGAGCACAACATTCCGTTGATTTGTTTTTCCGCCAGTGGCGGCGCGCGCATGCAGGAAGCCCTGTTCTCGCTAATGCAAATGGCGAAAACCAGTGCAGCACTGACCAAGCTGCATAAACGTGGCATACCTTTTATTTCCGTAATGACCGATCCAACCATGGGCGGAGTCTCAGCCAGTCTGGCCATGCTGGGCGATCTCAATATAGCCGAACCCAAGGCCTTGATTGGATTTGCCGGTCCACGGGTCATCGAACAGACGGTGCGGCAAACGTTGCCCGAAGGTTTTCAGCGCAGCGAGTTCTTGCTGGAACATGGTGCCATCGACATGATTGTTGATCGTCGACAAATGCGTGACCGCATTGCCAGTGTATTGGCCATGTTGACGCATCAGCCAACACCGTAATTTGTCTATCAACTATAACTTTGTGACACCGCGCAACCCATGCGCTTTACTACCTTAAATGAATGGCTCCGCTGGCAGGAGTCATTACATCCGTTCACTATTGATCTCGGTCTGGATCGCGTGCAGGCTGTTTTGCAACGCATGCAGTTGGGAAAACCCAACTTTGCGTTGATCAGCGTGGCCGGTACCAATGGCAAGGGATCCTGTGTCGCCATGCTTGATGCTATTTACCGCGCCGCCGGTTACAGGACCGGTACTTATATTTCACCGCATATCAAACGTTACAATGAGCGCATCGCCATTAACGGTGAGCTGGTCTCGGACAAAGCATTGTGTGAAGTGTTTGAGACCATTGACCAGTGTCGCGGCGATGTTTCCTTAACCTATTTTGAATTTGGCACCCTCGCGGCGATTGCCTTATTGCAGCAGGCCGCGGTGGATATTGCCATCATGGAAGTAGGACTTGGCGGCAGGCTGGATGCCGTCAATGTGCTGGATGCAGATGTTGCCCTGATTTCCAGCATTGGTCTGGATCACCAGGCCTGGCTGGGAGAAGACCGCGAATCCATTGCGCTAGAGAAGGCGGGTATTGCTCGCCCGCAGCGTCCCACGGTCTGTGGTGACCCGCAGCCACCGCAAAACTTTTTCGACTATTTAACAGAGCTGGATTCGCCCCTATACCAGATCGATCGAGATTTCTTTTTTTCCAAGGAAAATTCAACAACCTGGCGCTGGCGCAATCAACAGCGTCAACGCTTTGGTTTGCCCTTGCCAGCGTTACGCGGCGATATCCAGCTAATCAATGCCGCATCAGTTTTGATGGTTATCCAGTTACTAGAAGAACGCTTTCCCGTTAGTAACACTAATGTGCGCAGCGGCTTGTTGAACGCAAACCAGCCGGGACGCTTTCAGGTGTTGCCCGGTGACGTCATGGTCATCGTGGATGTAGCGCATAATCCACAAGCCGCCCTGGCGCTCGCGGCAACGTTAAAGCAAATGTCCTGCAGCGGTAAAACGCATGCCGTGTTCGGTGTGTTAAAAGATAAAGATGTGGTCGGTATTATTGATGCCTTGCGTGACATGGTGGATAGCTGGCATGTCGCGGACCTGGGAGTAGAGCGCGCGTTGCCGGCCGAGGAAATTAAGACCATATTGCGACAGGCTGGGATCGCCGCGCCGGTTACTACCCATGCGTCGGTAAAACTGGCTAAAGAAACAGCAATTGCGGAGGCAAGCAAACAGGACCGTGTGCTGGTGTTTGGCTCATTCTATGTTGTCGCTGAAGTACTATAAATTAAGCAGTGGACCAGCGTATAATTCGGCCTTCGCTTATGTTCAGCAATACAAAATACAGCAACAGAGGTTCAGCATCAGTACTATTTACAGTAACCAGCTATTGAATCTTTTTCTAGAAAGCAAAGGTTTAGAAAGTAAGGGAAATCCGTGACGGCATTACTAAAACAGCGTCTTGTTGGTGCTATCGTCTTGATCTCGCTGGCAATTATCTTTATCCCCATGCTGCTGACTGGCAAAGGCGAGCTTACCACCGGTGAGATGCCGACCAACATTCCTCCCAAACCCTTATACGAAATTCAGGCGCCTGCGGTATTACCGCTGGAACAAAAATCATCCCCTGAGTTAGCTGTCGAACCCCTGCCGGATACTTCTGTCGCCAAGCCAAGCCAGGACAAATCCTCCGCAGCGCTGGCTTCAACTGCGCTTGCTGAGCACAAGGGCAAATCAGCGCCAGGCGATAAAGTTCAAGCGCCAGCACCGGCAGAGGAAGCGACGCCAGAAAATAAAGTCGCCGTCATTACAGAACCTGAAAAGACTGAGACTGTCCAGGCTGCACCATCTCAGCCAGCAATCCCGACTCCGCAAGCAACCAAGAAACCGCAATCAACAGCAGCACCAGAAGAAAAAGTGGCAACACTGCCAAAAAAACCACCCATTGTTTCCGGTTGGGTGGTGCAATTGGGTAGTTTTTCCAAGGAAAAAAATGCTATCAGGCTGCGGGATTCATTGCGTAAAAACGGCCATGCCAGTTTTGTGGAAGCCTATGAACGAGCAGGCAAGACCAGTTACCGGGTTCGGGTAGGGCCTGAATTGACGAAGGAATTGGCAGAGGAACTTAAAAAACAGCTCAAGCAGGAAACCAAGCTTGAGGGTTTGGTTATGTCGTTTCCGGATTAAACTTGCTTACTGTTGGCCCGATAATTTTGGTTAAAATCAGTGCCCAGTGGTAATATTGGCAGCCAGGAAACAGGGGTTATTCATCAAAGTGGTGGCCGTTAGAATCCTTGCTACAGCTGGAATATGGCTCAAGTAATTCCTTAACAAAAAATCTATAGCACTTGATTTTTAAGCTATAATATATATGTTTTTCCTAACGATGGACGCAGCATTGAGTCCGCGAATCAACAAGTCAGTGGTAACGTGCTGTCGGGGTAAGCGTAACTATGGTTTGGGTTGATTACGTCATTCCAGGCATTATTGTTTTATCAGCATTATTCAGCTTAATGCGGGGATTCGTGCGCGAGGCCTTATCCTTGATCGGTTGGGTAGCAGCGTTCGGACTGGCGTTGCGTTATGCAAATCCCCTGGCAGAATTGTTTCTTTCCAGTATTACCATTCCCTCATTGCGCATCATCACTGCCTTTACAATACTATTTGTCCTGACATTAATGCTGGCGGCCTTGATCAACCATCTGGCCGGCCATCTGGTCAGGCGCACCGGTCTTACCGGCACTGATCGGGCGGTAGGTGTTGTATTTGGCGTCGCACGCGGCGCAGTAGTGGTATCCATGCTGGTGTTACTCGCCGGTTTAACATCACTTCCTCAGGATCCCTGGTGGGATCAATCAATGATGATCGGTCATTTTGAACATTTCGCTCTGTGGCTGCAGACCAATATTGCGCCAGAAATCAATGGAGCATTCTTTTATAATTAATCCATAGAAAATCGTTATTAATTTACGCCTATCCTTCGAATAGAATACCTATCGTCGGGTTGCGAATTTCACAGGTAGAGGAACCGAATATGTGCGGTATTATCGGTATTGTTGCGAGAACCGGTGTGAATCAGATGCTTTACGATGGTTTAACGGTTTTGCAACATCGTGGGCAAGATGCAGCGGGTATTGTTACCTGTGATGATGGTCGTCTGTATCTGCGTAAAAATAACGGCCTTGTACGTGATGTGTTTCGCACCAGTCATATGTTGCGGCTCAAAGGTAATATGGGTATCGGGCATGTGCGTTATCCCACTGCCGGTTGCTCCTCATCTGCAGAAGCCCAGCCATTTTATGTCAATTCGCCTTTTGGTATTACACTGGCGCACAACGGTAATCTGACCAATGCAATCCAGTTGAAGAACGACTTGTTTCGCGCCGATCGCCGTCACATCAATACCGATTCGGATTCTGAAATTCTGTTAAATGTATTTGCTCATGAATTGCAGCGTACAGACAAGCTTACTGTGGAACCGGAGGATATTTTCAACGCCATCCGTGGCGTGCACAAGCGCTGCAAAGGTGCATATGCCGTGGTGGCCATGATCACCGGCTTTGGCATTGTAGGTTTTCGCGATCCGAATGGAATTCGTCCTATCGTGTTCGGCAAGCGCAGCACCGAAGCGGGTGATGAATACATGATGGCGTCGGAAAGCGTTGCCATTCATTCGCTGGGTTTCTCCCTGATCCGGGATATCGAACCCGGCGAAGCGGTGTGCGTTGATGTGAATGGCAACTTGTACGCAGAAAACTGCACGGAAAGTCGTGCACTGACGCCGTGTATATTCGAGCACGTATATTTCGCGCGGCCTGATTCTATCATTGACAAGATTTCAGTGCATAAAGCGCGCTTGCGCATGGGCGAGTACCTGGCGGATAAAATACTGCGTGTTTTCCCCGATCACGATATCGACGTCGTAATACCGATTCCCGATACCAGTCGTACCTCTGCATTGCCAATGGCGAACAAACTGGGCGTGTTATACCGCGAAGGATTCGTGAAAAACCGCTACATTGGCCGGACCTTCATTATGCCCGGGCAAAAGCAGCGCAAGAAATCCGTACGCCAGAAATTGAATGCCATCGAACTGGAATTCAAAAACAAGAATGTGTTGTTAGTGGATGACTCCATCGTACGCGGCACTACATCAAAACAGATTATCCAGATGGCGCGTGATGCCGGTGCTAAAAAAGTCTATTTTGCTTCCGCCGCGCCGCCGGTACGTTTTCCTAATGTCTATGGTATTGATATGCCGTCAGCAACTGAGCTGGTGGGGCATGGTCGAAACGAAGAGGATATTGCCAAGGCTATTGGTGCAGACTGGCTAGTATACCAGGATCTTCAGGATCTGGTGAGGGCGGCACGCAAAGGCAACCCGGCGATCAAGGATTTTGATACGTCCGTGTTTGATGGCCGTTATGTTACGGGTGATGTCACGCAAAACTATCTCGACGATATTGAGAAACTGCGAAACGATGCCCAGCAGGAACAACGCCGCGCTGCAGACAATGCGGTGATTGAGTTGCACAACACTGCCTAATGTTTAAAGAAAGGTGGCTTTAGTTGACATCGCCATCCCAAGCCACTAGTCTTGGATAATTGATTGCGCCGATTTGATGATTTCAGCTTGCGGGCGCTAAATAAATACGGCTAAAGCGAATGGAGAAAACCTGCTTTAGTCGTTGGTCTATTGAGAAAATATCTCTGGACTGGTACGGGAAAGCGGGTTTTTTTGTGCCTGTGAGAAAGTTAAAACATATTGTTGATATTTACAGAAGGAAAATATCATGGCTGATAATCATTCTGATAATGGCTACGGACTGGAGACGCTGGCGGTACGCGCGGGCCAGCATCGCAGCAACGAAGGGGAGCAAAGCGAACCGATTTTTACCACGTCCAGCTACGTGTTTCAGAGTGCCGCCCAGGCGGCGGCGCGTTTTTCGGGTGAGGAGCCCGGTAATATTTATTCCCGATTTACTAATCCCACGGTACGGGTGTTTGAAGAACGGTTGGCAGCACTGGAAGGTGGTGCGAGTTGCGTCGCCACCGCATCAGGTATGAGTGCCATACTGGCAACCTGTCTTGCCTTACTGAAAGCCGGTGACCATATCGTGGCATCGCGCGCTATCTTTGGCACAACAGTGATGATGTTTACCACTTACCTGGCCAAGTTTGGAGTAGAGACCACGTTCGTGGACCTCGCCGATCTGGATGCCTGGCAAAGCGCAATGCAACCCAATACCCGGTTGTTGTTTCTGGAAACACCATCCAATCCATTAACTATCATGGTCGATATCAGTGCATTGGCAAAACTGGCCCGTGACCGGGATTGTTTACTAGTAGTGGACAACTGCTTTTGCACACCGGCATTGCAGCGACCACTGGATCTGGGTGCCGATCTGGTGATTCATTCCGCAACGAAGTATCTGGACGGGCAGGGACGTTGCGTCGGTGGCGCAGTTGTTGGCGATGCCGAACGAGTGGGCAAGGATGTATTTGGCGTGATCCGGACCTGTGGCCCCAGTATGAGCCCGTTCAATGCCTGGGTATTTTTAAAGGGGCTGGAAACTTTGAGTATCCGGATGCAGGCGCACAGTCGCAATGCGCTGGCACTGGCGCGTTGGCTGGAACAACAGGCCGTGGTAGACCGTGTGTATTACCCCGGGCTGGAGTCGCATCCACAACATGCGCTGGCCAAACAGCAACAGTCAGATTATGGCGGTGTGTTATCGTTTGAGGTCAAGGGTGGGAGAGAGCAGGCCTGGCAGGTGGTAGATGCAACACAATTATTGTCAATTACCGCTAACCTCGGTGATACCAAAACCACTATTACTCACCCGGCGACTACTACCCACGGCAGATTAACACCAGAAGCAAGAGCTGCGGCGGGCATCCAGGATAACTTGTTGCGCATAGCGGTTGGTCTTGAATCTATTGACGATATCAAGGCAGATTTGTCGCGTGGATTCAGTAAACTGGGATAAGGTAAGGCAACGGCAAAAAAAGGCAGGACATAAGTCCTGCCGATACTGCTTTACGAGGGGAAACTGCTTGCTTCGTTTTTTAGTGCGTTTTTATTTTAGTGAGTTTTATTCAGGCGCACCTGTAACTGTTCTGCTTTTGATGATTTGCCGACGCTTTTATAGAGCAAAGCCAGCTCAGTAAGCATCGCCGTCATCGCCGGATGATTGTTGCCGATGGTGTTGTCCAGTATAGCCAGTGCGCGTTCATACAATGGCAGTGCTTTGGCGAAATAGGCCTGTGACGATTGATGCAGGTCTTTGATTTGCGAATTGAGTTCTGCCAGCTGGCGATTGTTGGTTGATTCAGTAAAGCTGACCTTCTGTGTTGAGAGTTCCTCTTCTTCATTGCGATCCATGCGACCCTGAATGTGGTAGATGTTCGCCAGGCTGTATAACAACATGGCTACCTGGGGGTGCGACGGGCCAAACAGTTTTTCTGCGACGCCTACTGCTTCGGAATACACTGGCTTGGCCTTTTCATAATTGTTTTGCTTCACATGCAATGCGCCCAGATTGATCAGAGAGCGGACCACTTCGGTGTGTACTCTACCGTAAATCAGCTTACGAATAGCCAGGGAATGATTATGCAATTCTTCGGCGATCTCCATTTTACCTTCCGCCATGTACACGTTAGCCAGGTTATTCAGCGCATTGGCAACATAGGGATGAGATGGACCTAGTGTGACGTTCCAGATTCTGATTGCCTGTTCGTAGTTAGTGATGGCTTTTTCATATTCGAGCAAGTCATCATACAGTACGGCCAGGTTATACAATGATTGCGCGACAGAAGAATCGGCTTCGCCGTTTGCCTGGCGGCGAATGGTTAACGCGCGCTGGTGATAATGCTCGGACAATTGCGGTTCATTTTCTTCAAAATAAACGTTGGCCAGGTTAGTCAATACTACGGCGACATCTTCATGAGTAGAACCCAGTTGAGTCTCCAGAATCGTCAGGGCATTTTGCATTTGTTGTTTGGCAGTTTTCAGGTCGCCCAGTGTTTCCGCGACGATGCCCAGTTTTAACATGGAATCTGCGGTATTGATATGATTGGGGCCGAAGGTGGATTCCGCAAGTTCGTAGGCCGAGCGTGCAGTTGTTGCTGCGCGTGCATAGCGGCCTTCTTCAAAGTGTTCAATGAATTCTGAAGTTAGCTTATCCCAGATCTGTTCCGCGATAGCGGTGGTTTCATTGATGCCTTCGTCTTGTTGCATCTCGATAGCTCTCAGGCCATCGTCCGCGGGCTTTAGATAAGCATGTGCGTTGCCAAAAACCAGGCTCATGCTGCCAAGACAGAGTGCGGTTACAAGCAGTTTTTTACGCATGGACATGTTCCTTGATAAACACTAATTCGTGAAATCGGCGCAATAGCAAAGATCGTCAGGTTCTTTAACTCAAGGTCCGTTTGCTGGGTTAACGCCGATTTAAAACCACAACGTGTTTTTACAACTCCGTTCGCTATGGGACTTCATTCTCACGGTGTTACTTTGGGTTTTCGGCCATAGAGCGCAGATTCTTTAACCACTTGAGCCCTGAAACCACCGCGAATTTGACGACTTGAGTGCCTGAGTTTGACCTATTGGTCTCTAACTCACTGAAATATATGTTTTATATTTCTGTGCATTCGTCACAGTTTGTCCGTGACGTATTTAAAACCTGAGTCCGTCGTCCGATATAGAGATAGCAAGCACCGGGCCAACCCATGAAAGCGATGCTGTGCCGTACGCAAAATCGATTGGCTTGCTTGTTGTACATGTGGGGATTGGTTTGTTGATAAGCCGCCTGGCAAAAACAACAAACCAGTGTGAGTTGTTGAATTTAATCAAGTCGAAAAAAAATGTCAGTATCATTAAACAATAGTGCTCAAAGTAATCCACAAGGTTCGGTTCAGGATTTAGTGCATGGTGTCGTGGGGTTGATATCCCTGCCGGAGGTCTGTGTACGCGTCAAGGAAATGGTGGACGACCCCGACTGTTCCGCAGCGGACATCGGAAAGGTTGTCAGCAAGGACGCCGCGTTGACCGCGCGCCTGCTGCGCATTGTGAATAGTGCGTTTTATCAGTTTCCTTCGAAGATCGAAACCGTCTCGCGCGCCATTACCATCGTGGGTAACCGCGAACTCAAGGACCTGGTCTTTGCTGCCACCGTCGCCAGTATCTTTGAAAAAGTGTCCAGTGACCTGATAGATATCGAAAGCTTCTGGCGTCATGCCGTCTATTGCGGCATTGTCTCCCGGATCATTGCCCGCAAATCGCGCGTGCTGCACAGTGAACGATTATTTGTTGCTGGTCTGATGCATGATATTGGTCGCATGGTGATTGCGTTCAAGTTACCAGATCAATGTCGGGATGTATTACGCTATCGTAAAGAGCATGAGGTGGAGCTGCACATTGCCGAGAATAAGGTATTGGGGTTTGATCATGCCCTGGTCGGTGCTGAACTCATGAAGACCTGGTCGTTACCACAGAGTCATCAACTGGCTGCCTTGCATCATCATAGTCCGGAAAAAGCCAGTGAGTTTGTGCTGGAAGCATCAATCGTGTATCTGGCCAACATTATTACCGAGCTGGCGGAAGTCGGCACTGATGATGTTGAGATACTGAGAAAGGTACCCGAAGAAGTTTGGCGAATGACCAGGGTGTCCATTGCTGATATCGAGGATATTCTGGTGGAAGCGCGCGACCAGTTCATTGATGCGCTGACCCTGATTCGCACCCGGGAACGTAAATCATCCCATCACGTTGCCTGAGCACGAACAGCGCAAGTCGACCATTTGTTTAGATGGTTTCGGCCTGCTTATGGGCAGCCGATGCCTTTTGTAGCTGTTGCAATAGTAACTGCGCCTGCTGATAATCCGCTGTTCCGACACCCTCGTTATATCGCTGTAAAATCTCCATCATCTGCTGCGCCGCCAGTGGCGTTTGTTTCTGTTGATGCAGATAACGGCAATAATCCGTCATTGCCCGCAATTCGAGCCCCAGGCCGCCCTGGCGCTGTGCTGAGTCCAGTGCTTCCATAAAGTAGCTTGCAACTTCATTATTTGTCGCTGCCCTGTATTTCCAGGCGATATTGGCCTTTAAGCGATATAAATCCGGCTGGAAAAAATGTTCATGATGACTGGCCAGCTTGCTTATGGATTTATCGACGATGGTTTCTGCTTCTTCCCATTGCCCGGCTTTGATATACATGCGTGCCAATAAACTGTGCAAGAAGGTTAACGCCAGCAGACTGCCGCGTTGAATATATTTGTGCAGCACGCGGGTATACTGGGTAATAAATTTTTTGTCGCCGCTAAGTTCAAACTGTGCCCAGATACTTAACATGGTGGCCGTGTCATACCAGAACCAGAACTCGTACTGTTCACACAGCTGCATGGTGGCTTCCGCCAGCTCCCGGGTTTTCTCCGTATTGCCACGCAGTTGCTGGATCACGGCGGAAAAATAACTGGCGTAAACAATACTGAATGGATGCTGGATATCATTGGCTCGCTTGGCTGATTGACTGATAAGTTCCACGGCACGATCGGCATGGCCCATGAGCCAGGCGACACAGGCGGCGCTGCCTAAAGCGGCGACCTGAGTGTCATGACCGTAGATTGACATGCGGTTAGAAGTGTCATCAGCGGCGCCGGTTTGCAGGGCGCGCCCCAGATAATGTTCGGCGCTGGTAAAATCACCGCGCCAGAACGCGGTTGCACCTAAAGTGCGTTGTGCTTCATGAAACTGGATTAAATCGTTGGTATCGGCGGCGATATTTTGAAGCTGCACTGCCAGATCCTGGGCTGCATCCAGGTCCGCACGCACCAGGTAAAATTCCCATAAGCCGCACAGAATCGGAAACATGGCGCTGGATTTTCCACTGTGACGACTCAACTCATAAGCGCGGCCATAAGCGCATTGTACTTCATCAGCGCCATAGCCATTCAATAACATGTAAGCGAGACCCCGGGATGCCTGGATCTGTAATTCGGCTTCGGCACTTTGTGCTGAATCCGGGAGGTTCTGCAAGGCCTGCAAGGCGTTGTTCAGGTGAACGGTAGCGTCTGCATTGGCCGAGCGCTGGATCGCCATGCGACCAGCAAGCATCCAGTACTGCACCGCACTTTCATAGTCACCCGCTTCGTTACAGTGATGGGCCATGATTTCAGGATTTTCCTGGATTTTTTCCGGAAACTTCGTGGCGAACACTTCGGCGATTTTGCGGTGGTATTTCTGTCGGGTTTTTCTCAACAACGACTGGTATGCCACTTCATGGACCAGCGCGTGGCGAAATGTATACGAAGCTGTGGGTGGTAGACCGCGTTGATACAATAGTTCGTGAAAAACCAGGTGCGATAAATGCTGATTGAGTTTTTCATAGGAGCTGTCAGCAACCGCTTCCAGCAGGTTGTGCGCAAATTCCCTACCCAGTGTTGCGCTAAGTTGCGCGAGTTCTTTAGCCGGACCCAGTTTGTCGAGGCGCGCCATCAGTGAATCCTGCAGGGTGGAGGGAATCGCAAGGCTGGACACTGGCTTGGCCAGTTCGTAATGTTCATGTGTTTCTTTTAACAGACCGGACTCCAGTACCATTTTAGTTAATTCTTCCACGAAAAATGGCGTGCCGTCGGTTTTACGAATGATCTCGTTAAACACCGATACGGGTAAATCCTTGTTACCGGCAATCCAGCGCACCATGTGCCCGGACTGTTTACGAGTCAAACGGTTAATAGATATATGCGTGATGTGCGAGCGCGGCGTCCAGGGTGGAGTGAATTCCAGCCGGTAACTCAACAGGACAAAAATATTGGATGTGGGTGCCTGGTCGAGTAACAATCCCAGCAATTCAATGGTCGTGGGATCTACCCAATGCAAATCCTCGATAACAATGACCACCATGCGTTCCGATGCCAGCCCCAATACTACACCCAGCAAGGCTTCCAGTATTTTCTGCTTACGTTGCTGAGGAGTAACTTTCGGCGTGATATAGCGATCCTTTGCCAGCGACAGGGAAAGCAGTTCGGCCAGTAAAGGCACACTTTCCGATAATGGAACACCAAACGCAGCCAGTGGTGCCTCCAGCTGATTGATTTTTTCCGCATCACTTGCGCATTGTTCAAAGTCCAGAATATCGTGCAAAACATTAGTCACGCAATGCAGAAAACTGTTTTTATGGTAAGGGGATCCCCAGCATTCAAACAGGCAAATATCATCGCCCTGTGTCACTTCGCGCAATAATTGCACTAGCCGTGACTTGCCAATACCGGCTTCGCCGCTGAGTAGCACGGCCTGTCCTTGCCCGGATTTTGCCTGGTGATAGCGATCAATGATCAGCGCGGCTTCCTGCTCGCGGCCAATAAGTGGCACCTGGTTAAACGCCGATTGTGAGTCAGGAGTTTTCGCTGCCTCTACAATATTTTCGACTTTATATAATGCAATGGGGTCGCTGAAACCTTTTAGCTGGTGTTCCCCCATTGGAGTACAGGCAAACTTTGCTTGCACCAGTCGATAGGTTGCATCACTTATTAATACGGAATCTGCCTCGGCGAGATCCTGGAGCCGGGCCGCGACATTCGGCGTGGTGCCCATTGCCAGCGATCGTTTGTCATCGCTGCCTATTTCACCGATGACCACCAGGCCGGTGTGAATACCTAACCTGATCGACAGGCTGACGCCTTGCTCCTCGGACAAAAGTTGATTGAGGGCATGAATGTGGTTTATCAATTCCAGACCGGCTTGTACCGCGCGCACCGCATCGTCTTCATTGGCCTTGGGGTAACCAAAATAAACGAGAATACCATCGCCCAGGTATTGGGCAATATGCCCCTCAAACTGGCCGACCACATCCTGGCAGGTATCGCGATATTTTCCCATGATGTCGCGCAAATCTTCGGGATCGATATGCTCCGATAGCGCCGCGGAACCCACCACGTCACAAAACAATACGGTTAACTGGCGGCGCTCTGCCTGGGGATGAGAAGCCAGTGGCGTGGCGACAGTAGATTCGGCTACAGTGCTGTTGTCAGCTAGGCTGGTTGGAGGTGCCAGTGGCTTACCGCAATGGCCACAAAATTTGAATCCAGGCGGATTTTCGAACTTGCAATGCAAACAAACGGGCACCAGCGCCGTGGCGCACTGGCCGCAAAACTTCATGCCGTCCGGGTTTTCAAATCCGCATTTTGTACACTGCATGGTACTTCCACCAAAAATGACTGTAAGCCGGGAATCAGAACATCAGGTTTTTATTATTACGATGTGCTTTTATTTTATATTTACATTAGCGATTTTACGCAATTAGTTGGGTATCGCAAAGGCAATAAATTTATTAGCCTATAGTTATTTTATCATCCAGAAAGTCTATGAATATCAATAAGTCACGACGACCGACGTTCCAAGCCATTTTTTACGATGCGCTACGCGCTGTCAATGGTGCGCGCTGCACAGAGCGATTTTTGCAGAATCATCCCACATCAGGCGATGTTTGCATGATCGCGATTGGTAAAGCGGCCTGCAGTATGGCGAGCGGGGCATGTAGTGTGTTGGGTGAACGTGTTCGGGACGGGCTGGTGATTACTAAGTATGGCAATCATGTGCCACCTTTAGGATGCGGTCTTACGATGCTGGAAGCCGGACATCCCGTGCCGGATCAGTATAGTCTTGAGGCCGGGCAACAATTACTGGATTTACTACAGCGGTTACCGCCAACGACCGAGCTGTTGTTTTTGATTTCCGGTGGTACCTCGGCACTGGCGGAGGTATTGCCGGATTCATCGATGATATCTCAACTGGCAAGACTCAATAGCTGGTTACTGCAAAGTGGTTTACCCATTGCGGCCATCAACGCGATTCGAAAACGCGTGTCGTGTATAAAAGGAGGACGTTTGGCCCAATATCTTTCAGGCCGAAAAACCACGGTGCTGTTGTTGTCCGATGTGCAGGGCGATGATCCAGCGGTCATAGGCTCGGGTTTATTGTTCCCCAGCAATGCAATGTCAAATCATGTAGACGAGGAAGCTTTGCCTGATGATATCCTCCATATGTTACACAAGGCGCCATCCATGCCGGATGCTAACGATCCGTGTTTTAACAATATTACCTGGAAAATTATTGCCAGTCTTCAGCAGGCCATGGATGCGGCGAACATGTCAGCGGAAAAATACGGCTACCAGACCGTGGCGCATGATGAGTATTTGCAGGGTGACGCAATACAAAGTGGTAAGCGTATTGCCCAAATTATGCAGGAACAACCCGGCAAATTGCATATCTGGGGCGGTGAAACAACGGTGACTCTGCCAGAAAATCCCGGTAAAGGTGGGCGCTGTCAAAGTCTTGCGCTCAGTGCTGCAATCAGTCTGTGCGACGTGAACGACTGGTGTTTATTGGCGGCAGGAACGGATGGGGACGATGGCGTTTCAGGTGCTGCCGGTGCCTGTGTCGATACGCACTCATTTGCGCAAGCGATGAGTAAGCTTGGCGATGGTGGAAAGATCGTAAATTATTTAAGCAACGCAGATGCCGGCAGTTTTTTTGAATTAAGTGGCGACCTTATCAAAACCGGTTCTACTGGCACCAATGTCACTGATCTGGTATTTGGCTTCTGTAGTGGCTAACTGATTCTAGCGCCTGGCAAAACTCTGCGATTGGTGTGTTCTTTTTATATTATTAAGCTGTTTTTAGCGTGCTACCGTGGTGTCACATTGGCGTCACGTTATTGGGGTTCTTCTCCAAAAGATTTGAAAAGATAGTTGCCAAAGCGGCTACACAGTGAAGATTCTTCAAGATCAATTAATAGTACTGTTATATGAAGGATATGATTTTTTAAGGCATAAAAAAAGGGACTTTAGGAAGGGAGAGAGGCTAAAGTCCCTGGTTTGCTTGGTTAACAAGCATGAGGAAAGGTGAAGGTGTGAGGGGATTTTCCTTCACAACGTCTTCATCTACTACAAACAACTCCTGTCGAGCGACGCAATTAAAACGCTTTCAAATTCTTGATTACTGCCGCAAAGCAAGGGCTCTCCCTTGCTGCTGTTCGCGCTACGGGCAAGGTAGTTGCGGTAGCTTTGGTTGTTGCACTTGCCAAACTGTGAATGCAGTTAGTTTACGTAAAGCGCGTCCAGAATCGGGCAATTATCGAGGCCGTTATCACTGACGCACTCAGTGGTTAACATCTGCAAGGCATTTTTCATGCGCTGCAGTTCGTTAATCTTGGCTTCGATTTCCGCCATCTTGGATTCCGCTCTGCTGAGTACATCACCGCAGCAGGCCTCTGGCTTTTCCTGTATCGACAACAAGTCGTGAATTTCTCTCAGGGTAAAGCCAATCGCTTTCGCTCTCTGTATAAACAGAATGCGCTTAATAGTTTCAGCTGGATATTGCCGGTAACCTGATGGGTTACGCTCCGGTTCGTCTACCAATCCTTCTTTTTCGTAATACCGGATCGTTTCGACGCTAACCCCCGTTTGTCTTGCTACCTGGCCAATTGTCATTTGAATCATTGTTTTATTGACCTCGTGTGGCACTATAAACCCTAAAGTATACTATAGGGTCAAGAAATACGTATGTGATTACGTAAAGATTCGGGTTGCCTCTCCGTAAGTTGTTGTTATACACTGCATCGTCGGAGTATTCGATGAAAACACGAGGGATGGTTAGCGGGGGCAGAGTCTAAACATCCCAGCATGTGTTAAGTTGTTTGAATAAATTATGATCAGAAAATGCCGGGCCAGGATTTTGAGCGGGCTGAAAATAACCGGAATCACTGATTCATAGAAATATAAATATAATCAAAAAGTTTATTCAAGGTTGATGTCCTAAACCTACTATTATTTCCGGGCGATAAAGAAACCAAGAATGGCTCTCGCGGCCTGTTTGTTGCGAGCTATGGAAAGTTACTCTGCCTTAAGTAGAAGAAAATGATTAAACGCTTTTTGTATTCACTATTGCTGTTAACCGCTGTACTGGTAACGCTACCCACATATGCAGATCTGGATAATACTCTCTCCATCGCGAGTGAGGGTAAAAGTCAACAAGCGCCGTCACCCCTAGATTTGACTGCTGCGAGAAACGGCGAACTTGCTGCCCAGAACGCAGTCGGACTTGCCCATCTCAATGGTATCGGTGTCGAGAAAAACGAGAAGCTGGCCTATCGCTGGTTTCGACTGGCAGCGGAACAGGGTCATGCCGAAGCCCAGGCCCATCTGGGTAATATGTATTTGTTTGGGAAGGGAGTCGATCCAAACTATTTTGAAGCATTGGATTGGTATAACAAGGCCGCCGCTGCAGACAACGCCAACGCGCAGTACGGGCTCTATTTCATGTATATCAATGGATTTGGTGTGAGGCGTAACAAACAACAAGCCATTGAATGGTTACAGCGCTCGGCACAAGGGGGATTCCCACCCGCTCAAACACAACTGGGTATTATGTATCGAGCGGGGATAAACCTGCCGCGCGATCCAAAACTGGCCGCGCAATGGTTACGCAGCGCTGCCGAACAGGGCGAAGCGGAAGCCCAATACCATCTCGCGCGCCAGTATGCCATGGGCATTGGTGTGGAACGAGATTTTGTTCAGTCCTATGTCTGGTATGAACTCGCTGACGATTCCTGTCCCATTGATAGCAATCCGTCACAGTGTGCAGAATTCCGTGAAAGTGTTGCTCGTGTATTGACGCCCAGTGAACGGCAACAGGCAGAGGCGCTTGCGAAACAAATACGGCAGAAATTAGTACACATATCGCAGGCAGAAAATATGTTAGCGCAACAACCCAGTAAAGAAGAAAATTGATTTTGTTGCGTATAGACTATTCTTAGTAATGATTTAATTATTATATTGTCATTCCGGCGTATTCTTCCAACTTCAACATTTCTGGTTACCCTGAGTTAATACGCGCAGCTATTCGTTTGTTTGTTGATTTTATTCCTTACTGACAGTTAAGATGTTCTGCACTCACGCTGGTTTGTCAGCGTCCCGCCCGCGGAAAGGGCTGCGCCCAACAATCATACTTTCGTAATTAGTTTGCAATTTCCTGGTATCGCATCCTTCATCCTTTATCTAAGTAGCGGGTGCCAGATAAATAACCATTCAACGATGTCGTCGAGCTTGCAAATCTCGCGACGTTGCGCGAGCAACTCGCTGCTGAAAAGTTTGCTCCCTATAGTTTTGATGATGGGGATCCCCGCAAACTCAATGATCTCTCACTTGAGCAACAAAAATAGCCCACCAGCAAATTGTTAAAGGGTTGGCATGCCAATAACAATTGGCAGGTGTCGCTCACTGCACTTGCGCAGCAACTGTTGAACAATGAAACGGACTGGCTGGTTTTGAAT
>Ga0209742_10000568_pt1 | contig 19187 bp, 15 predicted proteins | sample DeeMarSeWOR38_10_FD_187462 | JGI IMG/M metagenome (GOLD analysis project Ga0209742, IMG submission 187462) | Marine sediment microbial communities from White Oak River estuary, North Carolina - WOR-3-8_10 (SPAdes) (version 2) | ecosystem: Environmental > Aquatic > Marine > Intertidal zone >... | reverse complement strand
ATTGCCGACGGCATTCGCTCGGACGATGAGCAGATCGTCATCGGCCGGGGCTTTGACCACAACTGGGTGTTAAGCCGGCCTTCGCCCGACGATACATCGATGATCCTGGCCGCGTCACTGTGCGAACCAGAATCCCGCCGCCGGCTGGACGTCTGGACGACAGAGCCTGGCATCCAGTTTTACGCCGGTAACTTCCTAGATGGGACCCTGTACGGCCCAAGCGGCCGGGCGTACCGACAGGGCGATGGCCTTGCCCTGGAGACTCAGCACTATCCTGACTCACCCAACCAACCAGGCTTCCCGTCCACGGTATTGCGTCCAGGCGAGACCTATGAAACCACTACGATTTATGAATTGTTGATTAATCCGGGAAACTGCAGGACCAAGTAAGCGGAAACTGCCTTTTTCCCCGATAAGATCGTTCGCCCTGGCAATCTGAATTTGGAGCGGATGCACTGATTTGAGTGCATCCGCTCTTATTATTAAGCGGTGCGGCACGTGGTCCTGGTTCTGGCCAATAAAGCAGAGGCAATTGTTGCGAACACCACCGGAAATACCACCTTCTAAATTGCACCTTCTAAATTGCATATTGACTTGAAAATCTGGTTGTGCTAATATGCTGTTACCGTTAACGGTATCGATAACGGTATCGATAACATCTGGCCGGAAGGGAAGAGGAGTATGGCCAAGGTTGTTACCATCAAGGATGTTGCTAAAGCGGCTGGCGTCTCGTCCATGACCGTGTCGCGCGTCCTCAACGACCGCCCCGATGTTTCTCCCAAAACACGAAAACGTGTTCAAGAAGTGATAGAGAAGCTGGGTTATGCCCCCAGTGAAATTGCCCGCAGTTTAAGTCATGGGCGCAGTAGCACTATAGGGGTTGTCAGTTCTGGCTTGGAGCTCTACGGACCTTCTCGTATTTTGGTCGGCATTGAGAAACAAGCCAACGAACTCGGTTTTTCTCTTATGGTTAGGCTCCTTCACAACCCTTTAGAAAGCCGTGGAGAGCGTGCGCTTAATGAATTAATAGCCAATCAAGTGGCCGGGATTATCTGGGCTGTGGCTGAAATCGGCGATCAGCGAGAATGGTTGTATCAACATCGCGATAAAGGGGCAACGCCCGTGGTTTTCTTGAGCATAAATCCCCGGCCCGATACGACTCTGGTAGCTGTAGACAATCGCCTGGGAGGTAGGCTGGCTACCAGTCACTTGCTAGAACAAGGGTATCAAAAGATTGGCATCATTACAGGTCCACAAGAATGGTGGGAGGCCCGCGAGCGCGAGTTAGGTTGGCAAGACATTCTTCAACAGGCAGGCAGGGATAATTTAGCGCACTTGAAGGAGCACGGAGACTGGACGGCAGCCAGTGGATACAAGACGATGATGAAGCTGCTCGATCGCGTACCAGACCTGGAGGCTGTTTTTGTTTCTAATGATTCAATGGCCCTTGGGGCGTTACGGGCAGTGATAAGTTGCGGCCGTTCTGTGCCCCACGATCTGGCCGTCGTCGGATTTGATGACATACCTGAATCTGCTTACTTTTCACCCCCCTTAACCACTGTTCGACAGGGCCTGTTGAAAGTGGGGTCTGAAGCCGTATGCCTGCTTAACCAACATCTACAAGCACGTCGCAAAGAAGAGCCCTTTGCTGCACAAGTTACCATTATGGAACCACAACTTATCGTACGTCAAAGTTCTCTCCTGGAGCCAACATGAAGCCGCGCGACCGTGTCCAAATTGCCCTCAATCATGAGGAACCGGACCGCTGTCCAATGCAGATCAGCTTCACGCCCGAATTTGCCGAGCGTCTTCGGACAGACATGGAAATCCAAGGTCATCGGGTTCACAATCCCCACGGCGGCGGCAATACTTATGAACTGGAACGCGCACTTGGTCAAGACATGTTGCTTACCTCCGTCGGCTGGGCGAACTCTTATTATATGAGCGAAGAAGCCTATGTGGATGAATGGGGTGTTGGCTGGGATGTGCAAGCCTACGAAACCCCCTACGGACCTGGCCATTACACAGAAATGGTTAAACACCCTCTTGCCGATGACGAGGCTATTTGTCAATACCAACCACCTGATCCCAACCGGCCCGAGCTTTACACTGATGTGGCTCAGGTCATAACCAACTTCAAGGATGATTATTGGATTATCGGCGTTACCGTCACCACCATCCTAGAAACCGCATGGGCCTTACGCGGTTTGGAACAAATGCTAATAGATCTGGCTTTAAATCCGGATCTAGCCAATCAACTGCTGGACATCCCTTACCATTACCATCTGACGGCCGCCAAAAAACTGGTCGAATTAGGCGTCGACATGATTTGGACCGGCGATGACATTGGCGCCCAGCATGAGATGATGATTTCTCCACGTATGTGGCGTAAATACCTCAAACCGCGCATGGCGAACTTCATCTCTGAACTGAAGGCTGTTAATCCTGACATCAAGATCGCTTACCATTCCGACGGTAATATCATGCGCATCATTCCCGAGCTTATTGAAATCGGGGTGGATGTTTTAAATCCCATCCAACCAGCTAGCATGGACCCAGCCCAGATCAAAAAAGCGTTCGGCGACGATCTTTGCTTTTGGGGTTCCATCGACGAGCAGCATACGCTGCCATTTGGATCTGCAACGGATGTCGAGGCGGAAGTTCGGCAACGACTGGAAACGATTGGCCGAGGCGGCGGGCTGATTCTAGCCCCTACCCATCATGTTCAACTCGACACACCACTAGAAAACTTCTGGGCAATGGTTAACACCATCACCAGTACACCCTATGGTGCACTCGGTTAATGAGACAGATGATCCAGCAAAAGCAACAGACCTGGTGGACCGTAGAGATAGATGGCATGGAAGACTTTGATATGTCGATGAAGCGCATCTATGCCTGGTATGAAAACGAGATCATTGATCGACCGCCTGTGCGCTTTATCGCTCATAATGCTTTCCTAGAAGCAGCCAAGGAGGATATCTCTCAGCTTTCACCCACCGAAAAGAAAGCATGGTGGTTCGATGTGGAAACTCAGGTTGACCTCTTTATAAAATCAATAGAAGGACAAAAATTTCACGGTGAAACCTTTCCCGTTTACTTCCCCAACCTGGGTCCTGATGTTTACGCAGCGTTCTATGGCGCGGAACTTGAATTCGGTGAAGTGACCTCCTGGTCAATACCTCTGGTCCGCGAATGGGATGACGTCGAGACGCTAAAACTCGACATGGATAACGAATATTTTCGCAAGCTTGAAGAGCTTACCGAATTCGCTTTGGAGCAAAGTCCAGGAAAATTTCTGGTTGGCTATACCGATCTTCACCCAGGTCTCGATTGTGTGGCTGCCTGGCGGGATCCACAACAACTCTGCTTCGACATGATCGATAATCCGGGTAAAGTAAAAGAGCTGGCAGAACTAGCCATTGCCGATTTTGAAATTGTCTATGACCATTTTGACAAAATGCTCAAAGCCCACAACCAATTGTCGGTGAGCTGGATGGGAATTCCATCATTCGAAAGGATGCACATTCCTAGTTGTGATTTCTCCACGCTGATTTCGCCGGCTTTCTTCAGGGAGTTTGGCCTACCTATACTCCGGCGCGAAGTGCAAACAATGACCCACAATATTTTCCATGTAGATGGTAAGGGTGTCGCCCGGCATCTGGAGGCGATTTTAAGCGTGCCGCAAGTTCATGCCCTGCAGTGGGTACAGGGTGTGGGTGATGATTTACCCATTATGCAGTGGGTGCCTTTCTTGAAGGAATTACAGTCACGCGGGGTACCCACGATCGTCGATCTCAACCAGAAAGAATTGGATGCTTTCATGGCCGAGCTGAAACCGCCAGGCTTATTTTTGTGGATGGCAACTGATAGTGAGGAAGAAGAGCTCGAAATTCTGAACCGTGTTGCCAAGTGGGTTTGAACGAATTTCGCTTTTCGAAGGAGGAGGTGATTATCGAGAAATATTGCTTAAGAGAGATTGCTGTGCTGTTTGATCTGGAATGTTGACAACTCATGAGGAGAGAAAAATGAAAAAGTTTAGCCTTTTGGTAATTGCCCTTCTTGTATTAGGGATGGTGCTGGTATCTTGTGGCGAACCGGCCGAGGAACCGACGCCAGTAGAAGAGGTTGCTCCGGCCGAGGAACCAGCCGAAGAACCAGCCGAGGAACCAGCCGAAGAACCAGCCGAGGAACCAGCCGAGGAACCAGCCGAGGAACCGGCAGAAGAACCGGCCGAGGAACCGGCAGAAGAACCGGCCGAGGAACCAGCCGAGGAACCAGCCGAGGAACCAGCCGAAGAGCCTGGCGAAACGGAAGGTGCTGCTCCAGCTGCCCAAGTCGGATGGTGCAGCAATACGGACATCGTCTTCTTCCCCGGTGGTTCACCCGGTGGTCCATTTGCACAGGTCGTCTATAACGGCGCTGTGGCCGCGGCGGCCGATCTAGGTGCCAATGTGGAATATGTCTGGTCGGATTGGAACCCGGAACAGATGGTTACCCAGTTCGCCGAAGCGGCGGCAACGCAGCCGGACGGCATCGCCATCATGGGTCACCCAGGCGATGATGCCTTCCAGGCCGTGGTAGATGATGCTATCGCACAAGGCATCATCGTCACCAGCCAAAATACGACCCTACCGCAACTGGAAGCAAAATATGCCTCCGGTGGTTTTGGTTACGTGGGCGCCGAATTGTACTCGGCCGGTTATGCGCTGGGCGCGGAAGCGGTCAGCCGCTTTGGTCTGGGTGACGGCGATAAGGCGATGGTATGGGGATTGCTGGCGCAGGCCGGGCGCGGACAGCGCACCCAGGGCGTAATCGATGCCCTGGAAGAAGCGGGACTGACCGTGGATTACCTGGAAATTGACGATGCTACCAACGCAGATGCCTCGGCTGGCATACCGACCTTTGTGGGTTACGTGTCCGCCAACCCGGATGTCAAGCTGGTGGTGACCGATCATGGCGCGCTGACGTCAACGCTGGAAACCTATATGGATACGGCGGGTCTGGGACCGGATGATGTTTTCGGAGCTGGCTTCGATCTATCGCCGGCAACGGTAGAGGCAATTCGCGGCGGCTGGACGGATCTGGTCATTGACCAACAGCAATGGCTGCAAGGTTACCTGCCGATTCTACAGATCTGCTTGACGAACAACTATCTCTTTACCGGTTTGCACATCGATACCGGCGCTGGCTTCGCCCACGCCGATAACATCGACCTGCTGGCCGACCTCGCAGAAGCACAGATTCGCTAGTCAAGAGCAAGCGTCACGGCAACGGCCGTCTGTATTTGAGACGCCGCGCCGAGCTTGGATGAGGGCCAGACGGCCGTTTGGCCCTCATCTTTCACTCGTGGAGAGGATTATGGAACCAACTTACAGAATGGAATTGCGAGACGTATCCAAACACTTTGGAGAAGTGCAGGCCTTGCGCAATGTCGATTTCAAATTGGGACAAAATGAGGTGGTTGGCCTGCTGGGCGACAATGGGGCCGGTAAATCAACCTTAATCAAAATCCTGACCGGTTATCACCAACCCAGTTCCGGCGAGCTCTACATCGACGGAAACCGTATCGAGTCGCTCTCCGTGCCCATGGCCCGCACCCTGGGCATTGAAACCGTCTACCAGGAACGCGCTCTCGCCGAGCAACAGACGTTATGGCGCAACATCTTCTTAGGCCGCGAACTTAGGAAACCATATGGCCTGTTGGATGTGAAGAGAATGAAGAATGAGACGAGCAATTTAATGGTTCAGTCGATGGGTTTCACTTCGAGCGCAGTGAATCCGGAATCAACCATCGAGACCTTCTCCGGAGGCGAAAAGCAGGGCGTGGCTATCGTGCGTGCCCTCTATTTCGACGCAGAAATCATCATATTGGACGAGCCCACCATGGGGCTATCACTCAAAGAAACTCGCAGGCTGCTGGACTTTGTGCGCCATATCAAAGATGCGGGCAAATCGGCCGTTTTTATCGATCACAATATCTTTCATGTCTACTCGGTGGCCGACCGCGTAGTCGTGCTCGATCGCGGAAAGGTAGCCGGCGAATTCAATACATCTGATATCAGCCTCGACGACCTGATGGAGAAGATGTACCGCGTTGCGGAGACAGGTAGCCTGGATTAAACAGATTTCTACCCCGGCGTGTTGACACATAATTCGAGGTGATAAGATTATGAGCACTGAAATTGAGGAACTGTCTGGCGAGGAGCTAGTCCTTGAACCGAAGAAAGAACCATTTAATTGGAGAAGCTTCTTGCGCAAGAATGCGACTCAGCTAGGCATGATCGTCGTATTTTTCGGATTATGGCTTTTCTTCATCCTTGCCGCTCCCGAGACGTTTCTATCGCCCCAGATCTACTATGCCTACATGGCGACAACACCTCTCTTCGCCATCATGGCTTTGCCCTTGACGATGGTCATCATTGCCGGGGAGATAGACCTTTCCTTCCCATCCATTATGGCGATGGGCATGGTGGCTTTTATTTTCATATTTGAGCCGACAGGTAACGTGGCCCTGGCCCTCATCGCCGCGCTATCGGCCGGGATCGCCTCGGGGATTTTGAACGGAGGGCTCGTAGTGGGCATTGGCATCCCATCGCTGGTGGCGACTATCGGTACGCAATTCTTCTTGCGCGGGCTGTCGCTGGTACTCCTACAAGGTCAAGGCGCAACGCTGATCACGGCCAGGGAGAGCTTCGTTTATAAGCTCCTTGTTGGTAAGGGGATTGGCAGTATCCCTAATCAATTCTGGTGGTCTCTCGTCATCGCCATTTTGTGCTGGATCATATTGAATCGCACCCGGTTCGGCGCGCACATCTATTTGATTGGCGACAATGAAAAGAGCGCCAGATTGATGGGCGTCAACGTGAATCGCACGCGCATGGCGATTTTTATCATGATTGGTCTAGCTGCGGCTCTTGCTGGCGTCTTAGCCAGCTTGCAGGTTTCGTTTTTCTGGCCATCGCTGGGTGAAGGGTATCTGCTGTCTACGCTGGCTTCCGTCTTCTTGGGTGGCACATCAGTATTTGGCGGGACGGGCACGATTCTTGGGACTTTTCTAGGCAGTTATATCATCGGCGCCATCAACGCCGGTATTGTAGCTATCGGCCTGACAGGCTTCTGGACCGAACTTATTTATGGCTTGATCATTGTGGTCTCTGTTTCCATGCACGTGATTTTGCGGAGACGAATCAAATAACTATGGAATTTGAGTAGCGCTTTGTGGTGTGATGGTCCACTCTGCATCTTGAATACGAATGATCGTGCTGTCGCCGGGCCAATAGAGATGGCTCCAATAGCTGGCGCCACGCAAGGTTGACGGATTCCGGCCGTTTGTGACAACGATGTGATTGGGCGTATACCGGGCAAAATGTTTCTCTCGAGTGAGTGTGGAACGACCTAAAGTAGGATCGATGGGAGTCCAACCATTTCCTGGAAAAAACACTTCCACCCAGGCATGCTCCTGGCGAGCTTCGTTGGAATCACTTTCATCCAGGTACAACAAGCCTTCCACATAACGAGCAGGGATACCGCTGGCTCTGCTCAAGGCAATTAACAATGATGAATATTCGGTACAATCGGCCCCCATTTTTCCCAGAGTTGCCTGCGCACCCCAATCTTCGCCATTGTAGCTGTAGACCAGGTTGTTGCCGATGTAGTCGTAAAAGGTTCTGACCTGCTCGCAAACGGCCTGGTCTGGGTAAGAAAGCTTTTCTGCTAAAGAGGCGATTTGGGGATTGTTTGACTCGATGTGTAGCTCGGGCTGGTTAAATTCATCAGGCAAATCGCCTTTACAGTCTGCCAGGTCGAAGGTCAATTCATTAATGGCGACCTCGTAGCTGACGTTGATTTGAGCGCTACGGCCGGGCTCCAGATCTTTGAAATCAAACTCGGCGTATTGGTTACCGTACTCATCGGAAACAATGACGTAATTCGCCGGTCGGATTTCACGGGAAATAACTTCCTGGTAAGGCGTTTGGTTGCTGATGAGGGCGACCCAAATATTGTGCTTTTCGGGCTGCATGGGCCCTTCGTTCACCAGGGTAATACTTTGAGTAATGTCATAGAAAACAGTATTGGTAATAGTGGGGGTGGAAACGGCTGTTTTGTTTGCGGCCCCTTGAACGACCTGGCAGGCCGTCAAAGATACCAGCAGCAAAAACAGGTAAAGAGGTTTCATTGTCGTCAATGCTAGCATCGACCCTAATATTTCACAATAGGCAGGACAGTTTGAATGGCTTTAACAGCGTTGACCCGTAAAGAACGGATGCGGAAGGCGTTGTTTTACGAACCCATCGATCGCGTCCCCACGCAAATCAACTACACGGCCGCTTTCGGGCAAAGCATGGCGGCTTTTTTTGACGTACCGCTTGAGCAACTGCCGCACTATCTTGGCAACCATATGATGCGCGTCGATATCAGTCATGACGGTCGAGTCAGCGACGACGGCAACGTCCGCTTCGACTGGTGGGGGGTAGGTTTTGATACCCGGGAAGAAGGGTATTTTGCTGCTATCAGTCCTCTGGCAGAAGCACAGGATCTCGATCTCTATCACTGGCCCGATCCACATGCCCCTGATTTGCTGCGGGATGCTGAAGAAACAATTGCCGCCAAAGGGGAAGAGTATTTCATCGTCCCCAATCTTGGGTTCGCCCTGTTTGAACGGGCCTGGTCTTTGCGCGGCTTCGAGCAGTTTTTCATCGATATGGCGACCGATCCCGCCTATGCGGGTTCGCTTTTGGATCGTATCACCGAAATTCAACTGGTGCTTATCCATCGATATCTGGATTTGGGCGTCGACGGCGGCTACTTTGGCGACGATTATGGCGCACAAAAGAACCTGCTCTTCTCACCCCGTATGTGGCGCGCGCTCATCCAGCCGAGGCTGGTCCGCCTCTTTTCCCCCTTCAAAGATCGTGGCCTGCCCATCATCATGCATTCAGATGGGCAGATACAGCAGATTTTGCCCGATCTGCTAGAAATTGGTTTAACAACGTTGAACCCGGTGCAGCCGGAGGTGTTGGATCATGTCTGGCTGCAAGAGCAGTACGGAGGCCGCTTGTCGTTCTATGGCGGCATTTCCACCCAAACAGTGCTGCCTTACGGCACGGCGGACGAGGTCAAAACGGCCGTTTCCCAGGTGGCCCATACCCTCACCCCGGAAGGCACCGGCCTGGTCATTGCCCCATCCCACCGCATGATGAGCGACATCCCTCTGCAAAATGTTGCGGTCATGTTGGAGGCATTCCGGCAGTTGGGTAATTGAACCAATTCAATATGGAAGAACGACGACGATATATCAGCGAGGAATTCAATAAGCGATATGGCAGGTTGCCCTCGATTTGGGCACGAGCCCCTGGACGCGTCGACCTGATGGGCAGCCACACCGACTACAACATGGGCTTTGTCATGACCATGACCATCGATCGAGATACCTGGATAGCAGCCCGTCCCAGGGAGGACAACCAAGTGGCCATCTACTCCTGCAATGTCCCGGGTGGCGCTTTGTTTTCATTAGAAGACATTCAACGTGATGAGGCGGTGCCCTGGACCAATTACGTGCGTGGCGTAGCGGCCGAGATGCAAGCGTCCGGCTACAAGCTGCGCGGGTTTGACGGCCTTGTTCACAGCACCATTCCCTTTGGTAGTGGTCTAAGTTCTTCGGCCGCTATTGAAATGGCGACAGCCCTTCTCTTCAAGACACTCAGCGGCTTAGAATTAGATCCCGTAGACATGGCCTTGATCGGACAGAAGGCTGAGAATGAATTTGTGGGCGTCAGCACTGGCATCCTGGACCAATACAGTTCTGTGATGGGTCGGAATGGATGTGCTATCTTGCTGGATTGCCGACATCTAACAAGCGAAGTGGTGCGCATAAATCCCAGCTTGCACGTCGTCATCTGCAACACACGAGCTAAACGAAACCTGGTTGGCACTGAATATGATGAGCGCCGGGCACAGTGCGAAGAGGGTGTACGCCTCTTACAGCGTTTTTATCCTGAAATAACAGCTTTGCGAGATGTCACACCGGCCATGTTTGAGGGACAAAGGCGGGCATTGCCGGCATTGATAGCCAGACGGTGCCAGTTCATCATAGAAGAAAATCAACGGGTATTGGATCTGGCTCAAGCTTTGCCTGAAGGTCGTCCTGAGCCGCTTCATGCACTGTTTGCAGCCTCCTACAGTGGGGCGCGTGATTTGTATGAGATTGGTGCACCGGCCATGTCGGCGATGATGCAGGCCATGTCAACAGCGCCGGGTGCGGTGGCCGCAAGACAGGCGGGCGCTGGCTTTGGCGGCAGCATGGTCGCCCTGGTGAAGGGCGGTTTCCTGGAACCCTTCACTGAACATGTCACCAAGATTTATCAACAAGAGACAAAGATTCAACCAGAGGTGGATGCTGTGCAGGCTGTGCCTGGCGCAATGATCCTCGATTGGGTCTAGAAGAACTTCAGGAGTTGATTAGATGCAATATCGTGAATTGGGACGGACAGGCTGGCGCGTATCGGCTAGCAGTTTCGGCGCCTGGGCCATTGGCGGCTCCTGGGGAGAGGTGGATGATCAGGAGTCTATGGCCGCCTTGCACACGGCGGTAGATTGTGGGGTTAATTTCTTCGATACAGCCGACGTGTATGGCGATGGTCGCAGCGAGAGATTGCTAAGACGACTGCGTCAGGAGCGAAGCGAGGAGATTGTCATCGCTACCAAAGCCGGACGCCGGCTCGACCCCCATGTCGCCAGTGGTTACAACCGGCGAAACCTCACCGCATTCGTCGAACGCAGCCTGGAGAACCTGGGAACGGAGACGATCGACCTGCTGCAGCTCCACTGCCCGCCAACTGAAGTCTACTACATGCCCGAAACCTTCGGTTTCCTGGATGATTTAGTTCAGGAGGGCAAGATCCGTTTCTATGGCGTGAGCGTCGAGAAGGTTGAGGAAGCCCTCAAGGCCATCGAGTACCCAAACGTACAATCAGTGCAGATCATTTTCAACATCTTCCGGCAACGGCCGGCCGAGCTGTTCTTCCCTGAAGCAAAAAGACGTCGCGTCGGTATCTTGGCCAGAGTGCCGCTTGCTTCGGGTTTGCTCACCGGCAAGATGACCCGGGAGACCACTTTTGAGCCCGACGACCACCGGAACTTCAATCGATACGGCGAGGACTTTGATCGGGGAGAGACCTTTTCCGGCGTGGATTACGAGACCGGTCTTGATGCCGTCGAGAGACTCCGGGCATTAGTCCCGGATGGCATGACCATGGCTCAATTCGCCTTGCGCTGGATCCTGATGTTCGACGCGGTCACTTGCGTTATTCCTGGCGCGAAACGGCCGGCACAGGCTGAGGACAATGCGCTTGCGGCCGACTTGCAGCCTCTTAGCCAGGAAACGATGGTCGAGGTTGGCGATATTTACGAGCGTCTTATTCGCGACCAGGTTCATCATTATTGGTAGAAAAAGAAAGGTTGTTGGAGGTAAAAATGAGTGAAAAGAAATACGCTATTGAAAGCGGAAAGACCGTTCTTGGCATCGAGTTCGGTTCGACTCGCATCAAGGCGGCGCTGATCGGCGAGGATCATACGCCAATCGCGTCGGGAAGCTTTGGTTGGGAAAACCAATACGAGAACGGCATCTGGACATACAGTCTCGAAGATGTCTGGACAGGCCTGCAAGAAAGCCATCGGAAGCTCAGTAACGAGGTTTTTGAGAATTACGACACTCCGCTCCAGACCATTGGTGCCATCGGCTTCAGCGGCATGATGCACGGCTATCTGGCCTTCGACAAGGATGACAATCTGCTCGTCCCGTTTCGCACCTGGCGAAATAACATAACTGGGCAGGCATCACAGGATCTTACGGATCTATTCCAATTCGCCATTCCCCAGCGTTGGAGCATTGCCCACCTCTATCAGGCGATATTGAACAAGGAACCCCATGTCAAGGATATCAGCTATCTGACCACCCTGGCAGGCTATGTCCATTGGCAACTGACCGGGCAAAAGGTGATGGGCATTGGCGAAGCATCGGGCATGTTCCCCATCGATAGCAGGACCGATGACTACGATACACGCATGATCGAGCTATTCAACGAAAAGATTGAAGCGGAAAACTTCTCGTGGAAGCTCCAAGACATCCTGCCCCAAGTCCTTACAGCAGGAGATGCGGCAGGCGTTCTTACCGAAGAAGGCGTAAGGCTGCTCGATCCCATGGAACAACTACAAGCTGGTATCCCTCTCTGTCCACCTGAGGGCGACGCAGGCACAGGCATGGTTGCGACCAACAGCGTCGCAGAGCGAACGGGCAATGTTTCCGCAGGAACATCCGTCTTTGCCATGATCGTTTTGGAAAAGGCTCTGTCGAAAGTGTATCCCGAGATTGACATGGTGACGACGCCCGCAGGTAAGCCTGTCGCCATGGTCCATAGCAACAACTGTACACCCGATCTCAACGCATGGATCGGTCTGTTCCAAGAATTCACCAATGCACTTGGGGTGGAAATCAATGAATCCAAGCTATTTGAAATCCTGTATCAAAGGGCACTGGCGGGCGAAGCGGATGCCGGAGGGCTGCTTGCCTACCCTTATCTCTCCGGCGAGCATATCACGCACTTTGAGGAAGGGCGTCCACTGTTCGTCCGTACACCCGAAAGCCGTTTCACCCTTTCAAACTTTATGCGTGTGCATCTGTTCTCAGCACTCGGGGCATTGAGGATCGGCCTGGACATCCTTTTTGAAGAAGAGCAAGTGAAGATCGACCAGGTCCTCGGTCATGGTGGTTTCTTCAAAACAGAGGAAGTGGGTCAAAAGATCATGGCTGCGGCGATGAATGTCCCTGTTTCTGTGATGGAAACCGCAGGTGAGGGCGGCGCCTGGGGGATTGCCTTGCTTGCCTCGTACATGCTCAATAAGGCAGAGAATGAACCTTTGGAAGATTATCTCTCCAACAAGGTCTTTGCAGGGGAACAAGGCACGACGATAGCCCCCGATCCAGCGGATGTTGACGGCTTTTCGGCATTCATGGAACGCTACAAAAAAGGACTTGTCATCGAAAGAGCCGCTGTGGATGCGCTGAGTTAGAAGCTTTACGATAAGGTCTTTTCAAAAAGATCAAGGAATTGACATGCTTGAAAAACTAAAAGAGGAACTGGTGCAATTGCACCTTGAACTGCCCAAAAATAATCTGGTTGCCTGGACCAGCGGCAATGTCAGCACCCGCGACCCGGAGACGAACCTGGTCGTTATCAAACCCAGCGGCGTGCGCTTCGAACACCTGACACCGGAAACGATGGTGGTGGTGGATATCGACGGCAACCTCGTGGAAGGGGATTACAAGGCATCGTCGGATACGGCATCGCACTGCTATATCTACCGCCACATGCCGGACGTGTACGGCGTGGTGCATACCCATTCGCGTTACGCGACAGCGTTCGCCGTGGTCGGCCGTTCCATCCCCTGCCACACCACGGCGATGGGCGATGAATTTGGCGGTGAGATCCCCTGTGGCGGCTTCGCCCTGGTTGGCGGCGATGAGATAGGGCAGCGGGTGGTTGAAGCCTTGGGCAATAGCCGCAGTCCAGCCTGTTTGCTGGTCAATCATGGCGTCTTTGCCGTGGGGCCATCGGCTGAAAAAGCGGTAAAAGCGGCCGTGATGACCGAAGATAACGCGGCCATCATGTTTCTGGCTTACCAGCTTGGGGAACCGGTGCCGATTGCCCCGGAACACATCGACCAGTTGTTTGACCGTTACCAGAATGTATACGGCCAGTAGTTGAAAAACACCGAAAAATTATCACGCCAAATCGCCTAGGGTAAAGATACAGAACTTATAGGCTTTGGGTGATCGATAACGAAGGAGATATTGCCCATGGAACACTATGAATCATTAGAAGCATGGTTTATCACGGGTAGCCAGCACCTCTATGGAGAAGAGGCTTTGCAACAGGTTGCTATTGACTCGCAGCGCATTGTGGAGGGGTTGAACGGTCGCGATAAAGTGTCGTTGAAGATTGTTTTCAAGCCGGTATTAACCACACCAGATGCTATCTACCAACTCTGCGAGGAAGCCAACGCCGCCGCAAAATGCGTCGGGCTCATTGCTTGGATGCATACATTCTCCCCCGCAAAAATGTGGATAGGCGGGTTACAAGCACTACAAAAGCCGTTTTTGCAATTGCACACCCAATTCAATCGGGATATTCCCTGGTCAACCATCGATATGGACTTCATGAATCTTAACCAAACGGCTCACGGTGGGCGTGAGTTTGGTTTTATCGGCTCGCGTATGAGGTTGCCACGGAAGGTGGTGGTAGGACATTGGCAGGATGAGGAAGTCCTGGACCGACTAAACGCCTGGCTGCGAGCCGCTGCTGCCTGGCATGATGCTCAGGGTGCGAAATTTGCCCGCTTCGGCGACAACATGCGCGAAGTGGCAGTAACTGAAGGGGACAAAGTAGCCGCTCAAGCACAATTTGGCTATTCAGTAAATGGGTATGGTATGGGCGATCTGGTGGCCTATGTGAATGAGGTGCCAAAAACGGCCGTTTCCGATCTCATCGCCACATATGAAGATAGCTACACAGTCGTTCCCGCTTTACTAGCAGATGGCGCACAGCGCCAATCCCTGCGCGACGCGGCACGGATTGAGCTGGGGATTCGTGCCTTTTTAGAAGAAGGTGGCTTCAAAGGATTCACCACCACCTTCGAAAATCTACACGGCCTGAAACAACTTCCCGGGATCGCCGTACAGCGGCTGATGGCGGACGGTTATGGCTTTGGAGCGGAAGGGGATTGGAAAACAGCCGCCTTAGTGCGGGCCATGAAAGTGATGGGCGCCGATTTAGATGGCGGCACATCCTTCATGGAGGATTATACCTACCATTTCAGTCATGAAGGGGACAAAGTTCTTGGCGCCCATATGCTTGAAATCTGCCCCACTATCGCGGCCGGAAAACCTTCTTTGGAGATTCACCCTCTGAGCATAGGCGGCAAAGAAGATCCGGTCCGGTTGGTATTTGATGCCGCCGCCGGACCAGCCATCAATGCGTCCATCGTCGATATGGGCAATCGCTTCCGCTTGATCGTGAATACAGTTGAGGCAGTACCTATATCTGAACCGTTGCCTAAACTGCCCGTAGCCCGGGCCTTATGGATCCCGCAGCCCAATCTCAAGGTTGCTGCGGCGGCCTGGATCTTGGCCGGCGGTGCACACCATACCGGCTTTAGCTTAGCGCTAACAGCCGAACATATGGAAGACTTCGCGGAGATGGCTGGGATAGAATTTGTGTTGATCGATCAAGACACAAGGGTGTCTGAGATAAAGAAAGAATTGCGTTGGAACGACATTTTCTACCTGTTGAAAGGAAGCCTGTGACGATGTAAGAGCATGCTGTAGCCAGATAGGGCTAAACGTCACCAACCGGCCGGTTGCCTGATCGGAAGCCCTGGTGTAAGCTTGCGCTCCATCACACCTTGCGCAAGAGAGTGAATACCATGCTGACGATGCCCCAAAACGCGCCCCCGGCCTATCACCTGTTGGTAAAACCCACCGGGGCTATTTGCAACCTGGACTGCAAATATTGCTTCTTCCTATCTAAGGAGATGCTTTACCCTGGCAGCCGCTTTCGCATGGCCGACGAGCTGCTGGAAACCTACATCAGGCAACTGCTGGAATCCCATCGCATACCAGAAGTGACCATCGCCTGGCAGGGTGGCGAGCCGACCTTGATGGGCCTGGATTTCTTCAAACGATCCGTCGAATTGGCCGAGAAATATAAAAAACCCGGCCAGCGGATCAGCCACACCATGCAGACGAACGGCACCAAGCTGGATGACGATTGGTGCGCCTTCTTTAAAGCACACGACTTTCTTATCGGCCTCAGCGTGGACGGGCCCAAGGAGATCCACGATACGTACCGGGTCAACAAGGGCGGCGAAGGCAGCTTTGACCAGGTCATGCGGGGTTGGGAATATCTGCGCAAACACGAGGTGGAATACAATATCCTCTGTACCGTCCACGCGGCCAACGCCGACTTCCCGCTGGAGGTGTATCGCTTCTTCCGTGACGAGCTAGAAACCCAGTTTGTCCAGTTTATCCCCATCATCGAGCGGGCCACGGCCGACTTCCTACCGCTGGCCAACCAGGGTTGGAGCGAACGAGTAGGTGGCGAGCGGCCGCTGTATATCCAGGATGGGCACCTGGTTACCGAGCGTTCGGTGCAGGCGGAGCAGTACGGCCATTTTTTGGTTGAGATCTTCGAGGAGTGGGTACGTCACGACGTGGGACAGGTGTACGTGCAACTATTCGACGTGACCCTGGGCAGTTGGGTAGGCCAGCATAACCTGTGCATCTTCTCCCCCACCTGCGGTAATGCCCTGGCCCTGGAACATAACGGCGACCTTTATTCCTGCGACCACTACGTCGAGCCCGACTACCTATTGGGCAATATCAAAGACAGCCATATGATCGAGCTGGTCGCCTCGGACAAGCAACGCCAGTTTGGCCAGGACAAGATGACCACCCTACCCCGCTACTGCCAGGAGTGCGAAGTGCGTTTCGCCTGCCACGGTGGCTGCCCTAAGAACCGGTTTATTAACACGCCGGGCGGGGAGCCGGGGCTGAATTATCTCTGTGCCGGTTACAAGATGTTCTTTAATCACGTCAACCGGCCGATGACCACCATGGCCAACTTGCTGCGCGAACAAAGGGCGCCGGCCGAGATCATGAAACTGTACGCCGACGAAGACGAGCAGCAGGAAAAAGCCTATGCCCAGGTCGGCCGCAACGAGCCCTGTCCCTGCGGCAGCGGTAAAAAGTTCAAACAATGTCACGGCCGTAAGGTCTGAGCCCCCTTGTGCGCCTGGTGGCTCGTTGTTGGGCGGCGTACCGTCCCTTGCCTAGCCAGAAGTAGAAACCAGGCCGGCGACGCTCGACATCCAGGATGAAAAAGAGCAGCCAGACGAAGAAGTTGCGAATCCACACGCCCAACCGGCCGCGTAAAATGGGGCCCATGACCGCTTCGGCCGGATAACCAGAAAAGCCTACGGCATCGTCAGGACCCATGGAGATGCCCTGCCCGTAATAGGCGAAGCTGAGCGGTTTTTGGGGCTTGCCCTTGATCAGGGCAGTCAAGTTGTCGGCAACATGAGCGCCCATGGTAAGGGCCGGCAGCAACCCCATCCGCAGTGGCACGCCCGGTTCATCTATTGTCTGGGCGGCGTCGCCGATAGCGTAGATATTGGGGTGTGAGATTGAAGCCAACGTGGGGTCGACCAGGATCTGGCCACGCTCATTGACTACAAGGCCAGCCTGGCGAGCCAACGGCTGGGCCCGAAAACCACCGGCCCACAGGAGCAGGTCAAAAGGCAGCACTTGTCCGCCATCCAGGGTTAATTCGCCGGCCGTAACGGATTCGACAGCCCGGTTCTCGAGAATCGGGATGCCCTGTTTCCGGAAGCCATCGCGGAAATGGGGCTCGACCCGCTGATCTTTAAAGGCACCAAACTGGCCCGAAGTAACCAGGCTCACCTGCAGATTGGGGAACAAGCCCTTGATCTCTGTGGCCCCTTCGATACCCGTTGGGCCGCCACCGACCACCACTACCTTACCCGTCCGGCCGCCCATCTCCAACAGCCGTTGGTGCAGGTCAGTGGCCGAACGATCCCCGACGGGATCAAAAACGTAGGCGTGTTGGGGCACCCCGGGCACACTGTCCCGGTCGACGACACTTCCCAGCGCATAAACTAGGTAATCATAGGCCAGTTCTTCTGAGCCCTGTCCAGTCTCTAGCGTCACGCGCCGTACGTTTGGATGTAAAGCAGTGACCCATCCCTGACGAAAGATCACCCTGGATCCGCGCAACATGTCGGCGATGGGCTTTTGGGGAACGGCCTGACCGGTGGCCACGTGGTGTAAGCGCGGCCGCTGGATGAAAACATTTTGGCTACTGACCAGGGTGATGTCTACCCCCTGCTTCTTGGTCTTGCCCGATAGGCGAAGCGCGGCCATCATACCGGCATAGCCAGCGCCGAGTACAAGAATCTGGATATTTTGTTTGGACATTATGGGACCTCCATATTCTGACAGTTGATAGTCACCCCGGAGGTGACCCTCAACTACACAACTACGAATGTTTCTGATAATGGCCTTAGAATAGCGAATGCGGGGCGCCCCTGTCATCGGCCGATGGTTAAATTTGGGGGGTTATAGATCGGAAATGAGGGTAGGCCAGCCGGGTTGTAGGCTACAACAGCTGCAGTTCTCTCGCCCGGGACACCGCCTGCACCCGGTTAGACACGTCCAGTTTACGATAGATGCTGTTGATATGGGCTTTGACTGTGCCCAATACCACTACGAGCTCTTCGGCGATCTCCCGGTTGGTCAATCCGGCAGCGATCAGTCGAAGCACTTCATGCTCGCGTTTTGTGAGTGGATTAGGAAGTGGCTGGGCCGGTGGCTGGCCACCAGCCATGGCCGGTGGCTTAGGGTATGGTGTCTGGCGGAAGGCTTCCAACAAGTGGTTAACGTAGTCCAGGGTTATACCGCGCGACGCCGCCTGGCGCAACAGCTTTTCCATGGCTGGACCCTCGTCGACGAAGGCCCTTACAAAGCCTTGAGGTTCAGCCAGTTGCAAGGCCCGTTCCAGAGTGGCCAGGGCACCGCCTACATCGTCGCTCGCCTGTAGAGCCAGGGCATGCAGCACTCGAATCTCGATCACATCCGCCATCCGGCCGGCAGCCTCGGCCGCTTGCAGCAAACGAGAAAGCAGATCCGTGGCCTTACTGGCCCCACCCTGGAGGATAAATACCCGGGCCAGCATCCGCTCTTCGGGCTCCCTGGCGAAACTCATCTTTCGACTGGTGTGATTCTCTGCCTGCTTCGCCCAGTCCTGTACAGCCGTATCATGGCCGTGGGCTAGCCAAAGCCAGACCTGGCAGGCTTTGACCTGGGCCAGTGATTGGGGTAGCTCATAGCGCTCGGCCAGCCGTATCGCCAAGTCGATAACCTCAAGCGCATCCTGCCCGTTCCCGCCGGCCAGGTATACCCGCGCCAGACTCATGTAGCCGTCCAGGACCGTGGCCAGAAGGGCCTGCCACTGTTGGCAGAGCTCAATACCCTGGTGCAGTTTGGCCCCGGCCGATTCCAGGTCGTTCCATTGCCGCAGCACATCGCCCATACTCACATAGGCAACACCCAG
>Ga0209742_10000567_pt1 | contig 19223 bp, 17 predicted proteins | sample DeeMarSeWOR38_10_FD_187462 | JGI IMG/M metagenome (GOLD analysis project Ga0209742, IMG submission 187462) | Marine sediment microbial communities from White Oak River estuary, North Carolina - WOR-3-8_10 (SPAdes) (version 2) | ecosystem: Environmental > Aquatic > Marine > Intertidal zone >... | reverse complement strand
CGATCGTTAGCAACGCCGAGCAAGAGCGGGCGACGGGATTCGAACCCGTGAATGTCAGCTTGGAAGGCTGATGCCTTACCACTTGGCGACGCCCGCATGCAGGTGAATTTTACCTCCACGCATGTTTATGGTCAAGTTCGTTGCTATTCAATTGATAAAACATCCCACGCATCCAACAAGCAGTTGGAGAGCAGGAAAAAAGATCAGCTAAAAGTGGCTCTTGACTTTGCTGAATAATTTTTGTAATATATAGTCAGGCGACATGTAACCAACCGACATATCGGGGAGGAGTATGGCAGTTCAAAACAACATTCATGCCAATTTGCCCATCACTGAGGCAACTTTTTCATCCTGCTCAGCCTTTCAAATCATGGATCCGCGAATATGAAAGAAGTAGAAGCCCTTAATGATAACTCTGTTGTGATTAGTATGAGATATTCATGCAGTGGGAATAAGCGCCTCTTGGATCGAAATTGAATTGAGCAAGCGGTAGAGCTGAGCTCAGAGGGGATTAGTCGTGGCAGGAAAGACAAGGTGCCAATCCATCAAGAGTAGCGGGTATTAGACGCAAAACTTCAAAGCTGGACACGTAGCTGGTTATTTTGTTGATCGACATATTGATTTCTCTAAAGAGGAGGTACTCATGTGAAAGAAAGTTTGATATCTCCATATCAAGAATCCGGGATGCACCAGAAGACAATTAACTTAAGCCTGGATCTTTTGAATATTAGACACAAGCAAGGGGTATAGAACTGTCAAATCTAAAGTTTAAATTACTTAATCTTGGTCAATGTGAAGATTCTAACGGAGGTCAACCATGTCTCAAAATACCCAATCTGGTACCAATTCCTTGGAAGGGGTTGATAAAAAAAACCGGATCGCTCGCGGTTGTCTGGATAAACTATACAAAAATGCCTTGTTGATCTTGATTTTGCTGATTGTAGGGGGAGTGCTCTTTTCCTTAGCGAGGTCTGCGGTTTACAAAATCCGTCCCTACGAAAGAGGATTGCACTTACGCGGTGGTCGATTCGTAGGTATAGACGAACCTGGTTGGCATTTTAAGATTCCCTTTGTGGATACCCTCATTGGGGTAATGGTAATCGAACGGTCAGGTATGGTCGAACAGCTCTCCGCGATGACCGCTGACGATGTTACCATGGATATCTCGCTGCTCTATTCTTATCGAGTGGATGACCCTGTGCGCTTTCAGCTTGAAGTATTTGACCCAGAACGTATCGTTTCCGGTTTTGTGGAAGGCACACTAAGGGATATCGTCAACACCGGAAAGATGGATGAGATAATGCACAATCGCGCGAAGATTAACAAACAAGTGATGGCCGCGTTGAAGGAAAAAGAGGATCAATATGGTGTTGTTTTTATCCATGTACAAGTCCAGAGCGCCTCACCACCAGCAGAGGTGGTCTCGGCGATCAAAGACCGAATGGTCGCCGTGCAGCTTCAGGAAAAGGCGGAGGCTGAGGCAACTCAACAACGTACATTGGCAGACAGCGAATTCTATGCAGCGCAGAAGAATGCCGAGGGAGAAGCCTACCAGATTACCAAGCTCGCAGAGGCCGAAGCCACCCGGATTAGCTTGACGACTCAGGCGGAGAGAGAGGCGCTGCAGGAGATCCTCCAAGAGCTGCAAGGAAAAGGGACACTAGCTGAACAATACATTCAAGTGCTTATCGCCCAGGAATTACGCCAAAACAGCAAGTGGATTATCAGTAGCGGCGAGACGATGCCCGTGGTGGAGCTGCGGGAAAGCACTTTCCAGAACCCACAAACGGAGGCGCCCTAAAGGGTAGGTGACGGCATAGTTTTGATCTCATATCCAACCTCACTTCTCATTGAGTGTTGGAGGGTGCCACATTTTTAACATACACCGGAACCCACCATTCTATCGAAAATCCTTGTGAGGTTGTTCACGCCTCCGTAGAATTTCGAGTCATAGGTGGGTATAGTTATATCTCTTTTTCACCAATTCAACTTTTGACAAATATCTTGCAGATGAACCATGAGCGCTCGTTCCTCCAAAAGGTAGAGAAGCCTGCAGATTCATCTGCATAAAGGCTAATTGGTGACAGAATGATTCTGTGAAAGTCATCACCTGATTCTCACATATCAATACTGCCCTCCAGGTCATCCGGCACGTGAATAATGACATGATATTGGTCACTGCCTATTTAGATAGGGGGAATCTCGCGCAGCACCTGTTATGATGATGCATAGCTTATTTGCCCAGCTCCATATAATCTAATCCCAGTTGATTGAGCGAATCTGAAAAGACGTCCCGAGCAAGAAAATTTTTGTTGAAGATGACATTTACTCCGAATGGAGTAAAATTTTCCTGTAAGATATATACTTAATCAGCTAACCTGTAATCCTTCATTCATGAGCAATGGATCTACAATGGATAAATTCGATACTGTCTGGAATAATTTACAAACCTCCCTCAAGCCTGGGACTGAAATAAAGAACTGGAATACATATCATGGCTATCTTGGGGACAGTCTGACTATAAAAGAAGTCGATCCAAATTACATATCGCTTGATCCACCACGAGTCTGGGATACCCAAGTCCTCCCCAAAGAAGGATTTGAGAAAATTTGGTATGCATGGGAGGATTACACAAACCTACGTTTAAAGCGCGGCGAAATAGGGGAGTTGGCCGATTCTTCAAAGTACATCATCAGCATCCTGCGCTGGTACGAAACCGAGGTAATATCGAATAAATCCCAAGTCAATCAGTAAAATTGTATTATTGTACAGAATCGCTCTTAAAACTCACCCTCAAAAGAGCCAGCATAGCCAGTCATCTCGACATACCCATCTCCCTCAACTGGGTTCCCTTCGTAAGACCCGCTGACCTTCACCGCCCCCTCCCAGTAGGTATAGGAGAGATTCATCTCCTGATCCAGTATATAAGGATCGATCTCCAGGATCAAATCTTGCTGGGGTAGGCGTACGATCCACCTCACCGGGTAGCTGCCCCCGGAATGCGGGCTGCGCCAGGTGTCTCGAACCTCGATCTCAAAATCGGATGAACTCAGGTGAAGCGCATCTCCCTCAGGCGTAACCAGAGTCCCGCTTGAATACGGGTCGATGCTTCCATCCGCGCGGCGGATTTGAAATACCATCAGGTCTGAGCCATCCTGCAGCTGGATCGAAAACCAGTCCCAACCGATCTGCCCGGCTAACAGCGCCAGAGTGCTGTAATCATGGTCTTTCCAGCTCAAACCCTGAACCTGGTATACCGCCTCCCCAACCTGAATCTCTCCCGAGGTTTGCAGACGAGTTTTACTGTAATAGTAGGAGGCATTGCCAGGCTCTGGTCCTCTCTGGCTTAAGCCGCGCTCGCCGTGGGAGATGAGCTCCTTCACATCCTCCAGAATCAGGTCAAGATGAATTGCATCTTCCTCTGCAGTTAGCCGATATTGATTTTCCCCAGTTTGTACGATTTCCCAATCCTCTAACCAAACGCGATATGGCTGCGCCTGTGCCCCTGATATCCCCGCTGCGCCGCGCGCCAAGCGTTCATATGCGTAGTGCTTCCCATCAACCACATCGCTGAGCGCAAGATGCCCCATATATACCTGGTTGGTGGCCCAGGTCGATGAACGTTCCACCTGCTCTTCATATGACGATAAACTCCGCCGGAAGAAGGTCAGCTGGTAGCCAAAGTGCCGCCCATCTTGAGTCTCAAGGTTGCCAGTGTAATACCACCATTCAGTCTGGAAATCCGGATGGGGTCCATGATCAGCAGGGAAGACGAAATCGATCGGTTCGGTTGCGCGCTTGAAACCACTCGCATCAACCTTTGGGGCGACGAGACTCGTCGAGACCTGCTCATCATCCCCTATGGTAAACAGCACACCCACTACGATTACCAGTAAAATCGAGATACCTAATATAGTGATTAATCGCATACTTTTCATATCAAAATTAATCAAACCGGATTGAATCCGCAGTATTACGCTGCACGATGCGCCAAGCTGGGTACAAACCCGCCAGAAAAGCCGCACCAATCGCGATCAGCAGCGCCTGAATGAAGGGTTCCGGTGCGAGCTGCATCTGCAGTGTCCAGCCGAACGACCTGCGGTTGATGATGTAAATTAATACCAGGGCCAAGAAGTAGCCTGTTGGAAAAGCATACAGACCAGCAACAGCGCCCATCAAGCCGGTCTCTAAAGTCACCAAACCCCACAGCTGGCGACCGGTAAGACCGATCGCTTTGAGTATGCCCAGTTGGCGCTGCTTATCCAGCTGCAAGGACATCATCGCGCTCAAGATGCCCACGAACGCGACAAAGGTGGTCATCAGCTGTAAGGCCCCGGTGATCGTGAACGTACGTTCAAAGACCTCCAGCGTATCAGCGCGTAGAGTCTGGTTTGCACGCACGAGCAGTTTTTGCACTTCTGCCAGCCGCTCTTGAAGCCCGGCAGATACTGTCTCAACATCCACGCCCGGTTCAAGGATCAATGCTGCGGCGGTGATCTGGTCGTCTCGCCAAAATTTACGGTAGTTTTCAAGCGCAAAGATGGCGTTGCCCTGGCTGGAAGCATAGTCGTAGTATATGCCCACCACAGGGAAAGTTTTCAAACCCAGGTCTGTGTATAAAGACAACTCTCCACCATGCCTGGGTAAATTGAGCCGGTTGGCAAGCGGTTCGGAGACCAGAACTCCGCCCTCCTGGACGACGTTCCAAATCTCATCCGCAGGGTGATCAGCTGCCAGGTAGATTTGCTCCAGGCCATCGTTGGGATTATTGTTGGCCGATATCTGGATTGGACCTGAGGGGGAATCCACCACTGCCGTTTGCAGCAGATCCACCCTGGCTATCCCGGGCCAATCTTCAAGAACCTCGATCACCGCTGGATCAAGGGCATAGGCAGGTTGGCTAATTGTCGCGCCTGGCACAGAGACATAGATATCCCCGTGCAAGATCTGGTTCATCCACGTCTCAACAGTGTAGCGAAAGCTGCCGATCATCAAACTTACTCCTATAGTTACAGCTACAGCAACCATCAAAGCTGCAACGGCGATCGAGGTCCTGCTGATTGAGTTGATCACTTCTCGCGGAGCCATGTGACCCAGTATGCCCCAAACCCATCTCGTCAGGCGGGAGATATGTTTCATCAGCCAGCTGGTCACGGTGGGAGTGAGCATGGCGATGCCAAAAATGCTGATGAATGTGCCAGCAAAACTGGCCACCAGATTTGAAGTTGGGATGGCCAATACCCCGATACCGATGATGATCAGCAGTACACCTATGATCCCGATCCAGCGCACCACGCCTCGGGCCTTCGCTTCCAGTCCGGAGCGTGAGAGCGCTGTGCGAGGGGGTACGCTGGCCGCCTCCCAGGCTGGAAAAGCAGCTGTGACCACCGTAGCCAGTATCCCCAGGATCATGCCCTTGATCAGGCTTGCAGTCGGTATGGGGATGTCCCGAACGGTGACCACGAAGAAAAGATCGTTTATCGTCTGTGTTACCAGAGCAACCATCCCACGTCCCATCAAGATACCGAGGAGAATACCCAGAAATGAACCGAGCAGACCTATCACCAGGGCTTCAATGACTACCATGAGAAAGATTTCACGACGAGTGACTCCCAAACAGCGCAAAGTACCAAACAATGGCCTGCGCTGGACCACGGAAAAGGTCATCGTGTTGTAAATCAAGAATAAGGCCACGATCAGTGCCAGCAGGCTCATTGCTGTCAGGTTTATGCGGAAGGCGGAGGTCATATCCTGAACAGTACCTTGACGTGTCTCCACCGGTAAAACCAGCACTCCAGCTGGTAGTAATGCCTGCACGTCTTGCAAGATCTTTTCAGATTCACTTGGCAGGATTAAATCGACTCTATCCAGCAGTCCGATTCTGCCGGTCACTTCTTGGGCAGTCGCAATGTCCATCAAGAGCATACTGTTGATCGCACTGCGGCTGAGCGGGTCATCTGGTTCTAGCAGACCAACTATTTTCCCTGCCGAAACCCCACCGGCATATTCAATTTCGATCGGAGAATTAATCCCCAGATCATACCGCTCAGCCAGGTCTTGCGACACGAGCACCCCTCCTGGCTCGGTCAAGAACTTGGTCAGCTCAATGACAGGAACGTTGTCATCCACTTGCAGATAATCCCGAAACGGTCTTTCTGTGAACGGATCGACTCCTAAGAGCTGCAAGGTCACCCTACCCAGCTGCGGAGAGCTGACATAGTCACTGATGATCGGCGTTGACTTAACACCCGGTCCTCTTACGCGCAAATCGAAATAGATTTCTTCATCGAGTCCTTGAGAACCAGCGGAGATGTAATGGGTGGAACGACCCGTAATGGCCTGTGTGCTGAGATCGAACGCTTGGCTGGCGCTCCCATTGGCCATATCAACTCCCACCACAACAGCTACCCCCAGTGTGATGCCAACCACCATCAGTAAGCTCTGCCAGATATGGCGGATCAGATAACGCCAACCGATGTTGAGAAGCGTTCGTGGGATTCGGGTTGGAGAAGCTTCACTCATTGAGTGCTTTCACCATATAGCTTTCGTAGACGTTTTCGACCTCGAAAAAGCAGCCCTCACGCAGCTCGACAATTCGATCCGCCAGGGTAGCATTCTCCCGGCTGTGGGTGACCATGATCAAGGTGTTTCCGGATTGACGGGTAAGCTGCTCCAACAAATCAAGCACCTGTTTTCCGGTTTCTTCATCTAGATTGCCGGTGGGTTCATCTGCCAGTACGATAAGCGGATCGTGAATGAGTGCCCGGGAGATAGCCACTCGCTGCTGTTCACCCCCGGAGAGACGATCCGGGTAGGTTTTCAGGCGATCTTCAAGGCCAACGGCTGCCAGCATTCGGGACGCTCGCTCCTGAGCTTCATCCAAATTTGTACCCAAGAGTTCAAGGGGCAAGCTCACATTTTCCAGCACGCTCAAAGTAGGGATCAAATTGTAGAATTGGAATATGAAGCCGATCTGCTGGCGTCGAAAAAAGGTGCGCTGGCGTTCATCGAGCGCAGTGAGAGATTGTCCGTTGATATAGATTTCACCGCTATCAAACTGATCAATGCCACTGATGAGATTTAGCAGGGTGCTTTTACCACTGCCGCTTTTACCCAGAATGGCAAGGAACTCGCCGCGCTGCAGATCGAGACTGGCATCTTTCAACACTGGGCGTAATTGATCCCCTTCTTGATAACTCTTGGAGAGGTTTACAAGACTGACAAAACCATTGGAAGTCATAAATCAATACTCCATGTGATGGGCAATTGAAATCAATACAAAGTTGACCGCCATTATAACGGCAGCTTTGCTCAGTTCAGCACGTTTTTATTTAATGCTTATATTTACGAACTCAAGGATTTCAGCTCCCAAAAACTGGATTTTTAGTAAGGTTAACATTTTTATCAAGTTATTCGGTTGACACATATTTTTGCTTATGTTAAATTATCTTCTAAATATTTTGTCGGGAGACTGGATTATGCACGATTGGGGACTCTTAACCATATTTTTGTTGGCGGTTGCAGGAATGGCCATCTCCATTTTTGGAGTATTTCCAACCAACCAAGTCGACTTTCCCGAACATGAAGATCCTCCTGAAGAGAGCGAATAAGTCAATCGTTTCCTGGTCCAGGACAGAACCGGAAGGAAGGGTCTATATCGTTAGGAATATATGTCTCACTTCGTTCTGCCTATATGAGAGCTCGGGGATATGAAAAAAATGAGATTAGCGGCAGATTCGCCAGCACTCAATGCGGGAAAGGCCCGAGAGCGAGAAAAGCGATGAAGCTACTATTGAAAGCAAGATATACTTAATTTCCTTTCTCTGATAACAAAAAAGCCACTGACGAATAAGGTCAATGGCTTTCTTTGGTATATGGGCAGAAGAAAAAATTTCAAATTCTGCTGGTTTTGATCACGGTGGCGGAATCTCTTCTTCGGGTGCTACAACTTCCGCAGGTATATTGCCTTCTGCTAATTCAAAAGCATTCCTGACATCATCCTTCAACAGGTACCAGATGATCAACGCCCCGATGATGGTACCGATTGGAAAAGCGAATAGTGAAAATATCGCCAGGATGAATGCCAACCAGCGCGCCCACGATTTCAATTGCAGCAATCCCCACCCTGCGAGAACCAGGGCAATGCCGGACGCAACAGAAAAAACCACGCCGGTCAGCATGCCGAACGACGTCCAGAATTGCACTTCCGGATCATTTCCAATTGCTGCCAATACACCAGCTAGGACTGCGATAAGTGTGCAGGCTCCTAAAAGAAGAAAAGCTGCGTTGATAAAATACCACACTGCAATTGCTGTCACACCATCTGGTCTTCTCATCTCTCACTCTCCTTATTCCTTTTCTCGAAGTGGACCGTTATAAAATTTTACATGAAGATCAACAAAAAAGAAATCCCTTCATCCAAGTATACGCGAATTACTTTAACCTCAATGACGAAGCTGTAAAATCCACAACAGAAATCCAAGTATGCGTTTACCAATAAGTCTCAGCCCATCTAAGCGAAATAAATCTAATTGCATTTTCCCAGAGTCCCAAACGATTTACGAAATAGGTTCAAATTGGTGCTTGACACGCGCTGATTAATCCTGTATAATTATTACAATTATATTTGCAATACAAAGTAAATTGCTATGCAAATATATTTTCACGAGTAATAAGGAGGTAAAAATGTCTTACGAATTGGATATGAAAGAAATTGAACGCAAAGCATACATGTCGTATAGCGAGGATGGCCTGGTTGACATCGCCATCGGAACCGTGATCCTTTTGTGGGGTGTCTTCCTGGTAACAGAGCCGTCCGGCCTCATTGGGCTGCTTGGCATCCTGGCGATGGCGATCTGGTATCTGGGCAAGCGATTCATCACCATCCCCCGCATCGGAATGCTGCAACCCAGCCAGAAAATGGAGAGGAAGAGCAGAAATCTGATCATCACCCTGCTCCTCCTTGGGCTAATCGCTCTCGGTGGGGTTTTGATTGGGGTGATATTTGCCGGCAACCCACCCCTTGATTACTCTCTCAGCATATTAGGCTTCGTGATTGCAGTGGGTGTTTGCGTGCTTGCATACCTTGTCAATGCAAGCCGCTTATATGCTTATGCGTTCCTGCTATTGGCGGCCTTTGCTGGTGGAGAAATTCTCTCACAAACTATCACCGCGATTGATGCCTTCGCATTGTCAGTCATCCTCGCTGGGGCTTTGATCCTGGTTTCAGGGTTGGTTGTGCTGGTGCGCTTCCTACGGAAATACCCGGTTCCAAAAATGGAAGCCTGATTATGAGCCCAACAAGTAAGGACAGCACAGAGAAACAAGCCCAGCTCGATCGCCTGGTGCACGAGCCAGCCCGGCTTAAAATACTAGCCTACCTCTACGTGGTAACGAGTGCAGATTTCGTCTTCCTTTTGAGCCGCACTGGTCTTACCTGGGGTAACCTTTCCTCGCACATGAGCAAACTTGAACAGGCAGGATACATCGAGGTAGAGAAGGAGATCAAGGATAAACGCCCACACACAATGCTTTCACTGACTGATGAGGGACGTACAGCCTTCGAGGGCTACCGGCAGAATATGCTCCAGCTGCTCGATGAGTCTCAAAATACATAGCGGCTCCGTTAAATTGGAACAATCCAATTGCCTTAGGGCCAGCTGGTACACAATTAGCCCCCACTTAAACAGTTGGGGGCTAAGTTATCTTTTTTTAAAGGAGGTTATCTCTAACTGCAACTATGGATTTTTTCCTGGATACGCACGCATGAATCACGCCAATCCGCTGCTCAAATTTCTTATCCCCCCATCGACAAGAAGAATCCACTGAAGTATGGCACCAACCAGATAATCCACACCACCAGACTGAATTTGTGGAAATTCATGATCGCCTGCTCGTTCTTACGGATCAGGACGATTGTTGCCCAAACTGCATGGATCAGCATCAGCAAGATGGCGATCAATCCCGTCAATCCATGAATATCGAATGTCATCCCCCCTGCCATTTCCAGCATGATCCCCGTCCCCGTGGTATCGAAGACGAATCCTCCCCAGAAGAAAATCAAGTGCCAGGCTTTTAACCGCCCGGCAAACCGCTCGCTCCACACCCCAATGGAATAAAACACAAGCGCAGCTGTGATCAATATGGTTGACAGTAAAACCTGACCAGGCATCACGTCTCCTTAGAAAATATTGAGGAATTCACTCCTGTTATCTCTTTTGCACGAAAACATAATTCTACTCCAAAAAACTTCATACATTCCATTTACCTTTCTCTGGGTGAGTGTAAAAGCCAAAAAGATAGCTATTTGTTATCGGTTTCACAATCTTGACTCGAAGAGGGGATTGTTTATAAAATAGAATTGGATCAAGCAAATCTGCACTCGGTAAAGCTGGATATTGGCGAAATTAATGGACAAATGATGGGAATTCACCTTTCCTATGTAGGAAGAAGTATATGGCTAAAGCTACATCCATAAAACAGTTGCTGGGAGTAATACTTCTAGCTTGGTTAGTAGTGATCGGCATCGATTTCTTACTTCATGCCAGTATTTTGGCACCGCTTTATGCCCAACCGGATCCATTTCTGCTGCCTCCCGACCGCGCCTTCGCTTTGATCCCATTGGGATATCTCTCTTTCCTTTTGTTGACCGTGATGCTCGTTTGGCTCATGAACAGGTTGAGCATCACTACGTGGAGAGATGGTTTTATTTTCGGCCTGATTATAGGTGCACTGATATGGGGTGCCTTCATGTTAGGCTTACTTTCCATCGCCACAATTAACCCCCTCCTCGCCTTATCTTGGTTCCTTGGGCAAACCGTTGAACTGGGGATTGCTGGTTTGATTGCAGGTGCAGGTCTGGGTGCTGCATCACTAAAGAAGCTGGCGCTGTGGTCTGTGGTTATCCTCTTCGTCTCGTTGGTGGTGGGGATCCTGCTTCAAAATATTTAGTCTTAGCAAGAGGCATTAACCTTTTTCGGCTTTATGACCGCTTCTGGATCAGGATCGCCATCGTTTTATCCGTGGTGGTGATTATCATTGGCTTCCCAATCTTTCAATTGAATTTTGATTTCCCAGATTCGATTATCTACGCCTTGGCCCTCATCCTGCCTATCTGGGTTTCTTATTTCATTAGTGCATATCTGCTCTACCACTTCAAATGATCCGTGATTAAATAGATAGAGAGATTTGCTCTTAGAGGATCAATCGAAGGAGAGACCCGATCGTCTATAAAAACTGGTGGTAGACTAATAGAGTGAATTGCCTGGATATTTAACTAAACAAGGTGAACTGGATTGCGCCGTAGATTCTTGCAAACTTCGCGTGCTCAATTAAGAGATATCCGTGTTCTGCTCAAGGAATTTCGTATATCACTAACCTTGTTCGCGGCCGTTATACTGGGTGGGACTTTCTTCTTCCGTATTTTCTATTCATTTCCTGGAACGGAGTTGCACCCGACGATATCTCAAGCCCTCCATGCTACATTTGCATTGATCTTCTTTGAGATCGTGTTGCCCTACCCGGATCAGTGGTACCTTCAAGTATTCTTCTTCATCATCCCCATCCTCGGTTTGGCTGTCGTCGCCGAAGGGGTTCTTCGATTTGGTACAGCCTTGGTCAACAAACAATCGCGTGGACAGAAATGGCAGGTGGCAATGGCATCGACATTCAAAAATCATGTGATTATCTGCGGCATTGGCAGGACAGGTTATCGAGTAATCCTTGAACTACTCAAGTTTGGCAGAGAGATCGTTGCCATTGAACCAAATCCCGATAGCCGCTTCATGGAAAGAGTTAAATCGCTTGGAATCCCAGTGATCGTTGCTGATGCCCGGCGTTCTGATAATCTGGTCAAAGCCAATGTGGAACAGGCTGACGCTATCATCCCTTGTACTTCTAATGAGCTCACCAATCTGGAGATCGCTCTGGATGCGCGTGAGCTGAATCCAGGCATTAAAGTCGTTATGCGCGTGTTTGATGCTGAGCTGGCAAGACGTGTAGAGAAAGGTTTTGGAATTCAAACAGCCTTCAGCACTTCTGCATTAGCCGCCCCGATCTTTGCGACTGCGGCTATGCGGGTCAATGTAAAACATTCATTTTACATTGGGGACCAGCTGCTAAATCTCGGTGAGGTGACCTTAACCCCTGGTTCTGCTTTAATTGGCTTATCGGTTGAGCAGATGGAGGACGAATTTGAATTGTCATTTGTCAGCTACCAGGATGAAGATACCTCCATCCTGCACCCAGAACCAGATCAACAAATGAAACCCGGGGCAACCATCCTTGTGATCGCCTCTCTCGAGACGCTGCAGAAATTGAACGAATTGAATCAAGCCTCAGGATGAAAGTGATCCGATCGGGAACCTGGGATTCTCGCTTAAAATTAGCCCACATTACTTCTGTATCCTCATGATTTCGCTTTGAGCAAAATCAAGCATGAGCCCCAGAATTCATTGATATTTCCCTGGGTGAAATTCATCTTCCAAAGCAATATAATCACTTCATCTCGTTATTGCCGATAGAAAGCTGCTCATGAATAGGATCAGGTTCCAAAATATCGTCCTTTCCCACTGTTCTCGTTACCCGCGGCTCCAAATTGAAGATCTATACAAACTCGCTCACCAAGCTGCATTAGGTAGTGAGCATGCAATCAGAGACATTGCAGCTGCACGCAAATGGCTGATGCGCGAATTGGATGAGATGAAGGCAGGACCAACAGAACCATTGCTAGACGAGATCTCAGCCGATAGGCGCATCGTCCGCGTACATCTCCTTCCGTTCATCTCCAGCGGTGGCGATCCAGAGACCCTTCTCCAGGCCTTTATCAGAACCGCGAACGAGTATCATGGCAGCCTAGAGCTTCTGGGAGAATACTGGGGTGCGATTGAGCGCCTGTCTGAAAAAGGCGAGGTTCCCTTCCAAACTGCTGACCTAGAAGCTTATATAGAGCAGATGGAATCATTAGGTTTTCCCCCTGTCCATCATTCAAAACAATACCAGTCAGCCTACCTGCCGAGCTACCGGGTCGTTTTACGCCGCTTTTTATCCATAAATCACTGATTTCAAATGAGCGCACTCCTATCGTTGAATACCTGTAGATCGAAAAGATAAAATTGCCAAAAGTTGGTCGATAAATATCTTTAAGTCTCTACCATGTGAGTGAGCATATGCGATTCAAGCCGATCCCACCAAGATATTTAAATGTTCTCCTTGTACTTGCAGTACTAATGCATTACCTTATGCCAGTTAAAATCCTGATTCGCCCACCATTTGCTTATCTTGGGATCATATTGATTATCCTGGGTTTAACCCTCAACTTATGGGCCGTCCGAATTTTAAGCGGAAACCAAACCACCATCGATTTTGACAAAGACCCAAGCGATCTGGTGACAAATGGACCATTCCGCATTAGCCGCAATCCAATATACCTGAGTGGAGTGATGGCATCTGCCGGAATCGCAATATTTCTCGGCTCGGTTATCACTTTCGTTTTTCCTTTAATGTTGCTCTTGATATTAGATAGGGTATACATCCCAGCCGAGGAAGAGACACTGGAAAACATGTTTGGTGATGAATATCTAACGTATAAACATAGAGTCAGAAGATGGCTATAAAAAACTGGTCTCCAAAAGTCAACTTCGCCGAGCTGCTTGACCTTCATAATAATTTATTGTGTTACAATTTTCTCCAATATTAGAGCAGATTGATTTCAATGACATCATCCAATTAGGAGGCTTCCATGGCAAAGAAAAAGAGCAAGAAAAAGGATAAGCAGGGAAAGAAGGGCAAGAAGAAAAAGAAGAAGTAGGCAGCCAGAACACTAAACACAAAAAATCCCAGTCTTAGGACTGGGATTTTTCATTTTTATGTAAAGACCGACTTCAACGAAATATGCCTTTCATCTTATCTATTTCCATCTAGCCAACCCCAAAATTTACAGTTGGAAAAAGCAGAATTGCCCAGGAAATCTGCAATGGAGAAACCCCTCCCCAGGATTGGACCAGACCATCGCAGCGAGGGTGTTTATTTTATCTAGCTAGAATTAACATTTGAGTTTAATATATCTCTGAACGAATGAAGGATTTGGACAGTATTACTAATAGTCCGATCGACTGAAAGGGAAGGTCTCCATGAATACATCATCAAAGTACCTCAAGTTTTGCCTGGCATTTTTAGTGATGATCGTAATCTTGCCCGCCTGCAATGTGGCCCCCACAACTGAAGCACCTCCCTTTATCCTGCCTGAAGCGACTTCAACCGCGATCGCCCCACCACCCACCGCTACGCTCGCCAAGCCCACACTGCCCCCGGAGATCACTTCCGAAACACCTGTCCAACAAACCCCAATTGATCAATCCATTGCTGGGCTGGAAGGATTGTCCATCGAACAGTTTTTCGATGATTCATGGACACTGCTGCTGCTAAGAGATCCCGAGCTGCTTACCGAATTGAATCTCTCTGAGCAATTCGGATTGCGTAATGACCAGCTCAACAACCTTTCTGATGCATACCTGCGCGACACCCAGCAGCTGGAAGCAGCGATCTTGGAACTCTTACGGTCATATGATCGTGAAAGTCTCACCCCAGATCAACAGCTATCCTATGACATTTATGAATGGACTTTAGATGACCTGGTGCGCGGTCATGAGTTCATGTACCACAATTATCCTCTCCACCACATGGTCAACAGCTACAATTTTAATCTCGAGTCCCTCTTGACGGAAATTCACCCGATGAACGATCGTCAGGATTTTGAAGATTACATCTCACGGCTCTCTCAGGTTGACGTCCAGGTGAACCAGCTGCTCGAGGGACTGGCCATCCGTGAAGAGCTGGGCATCATCCCACCGGATTTCATCATCTCTATGACGCGCTCAAATTTACTGGGGTTTTTAGGTACAAGCTCGTCAAGCCCTGATTCGATCGATCCGCAGCGAGTTCCGACCTATTCGGTCCTGGATGAAGCCCTTGCTCCCCTCTCCTCCATTACACCGGAAGAGCAAGATGAACTCCGCGCGGCAGCCCTGCAAGAAGTCCAAGAATCTTTCATCCCAGCTTACTTGAAACTGGCCGATTACCTGGAACACCTCGAATCTGTAGCCAATGACGATGCCGGGGTATGGAAATTCCCCAATGGGGATGCCTACTACCAATACGCCTTGCGCCAGGAGACCAGCACAGACCACACCCCAGAAGAAATCCACGCCCTGGGCTTGGAAGAAGTTGCGCGCATCAAAGGGGAGATTCGAGAACTGTTTGCCGATCTGGGTTACCCCTCAGATGAAAGTTTCGGCACATCATTAAACCGTGCCGTTCAAGAGGGTGGTTTTTATGATACCTCCACTCAATCGGGAAAGGATGATTATGTCGCCGCGGTTGAGGCGCTGATCGAAGAAGCTGACCAGCGCATGGGTGAACTCTTCGATATCGGTCCCAGCTGGGGAGTGGAAGTGGTCCCGGGTCCGATGGGTGGGTATTATGTACATGGCGCACCAGATGGCTCTCGACCCGGAGCCTATCATGTCGGTGTGAATAGACCCAGAATCGAGAAATTCGTTGAACCAACCATCGCCTATCACGAAGCGGTCCCCGGGCACCATTACCAGATCGCTACCTCACAGGCTTTAGATCTTCCTATGTTCCGCAGGGGCGGTGGAAACAACGGATTTATTGAAGGCTGGGCGCTGTACGCGGAGCGGCTGGCTTACGAAGTGGGTCTATATGAAGACGATCCGTATGGGAACCTGGGCCGCCTGCAGCTGGAACTGCTGCGTGCCATGCGCCTGGTGGTTGACACCGGAATCCATGCCGAGGGCTGGACCCGCCAGGAAGCGCGAACTTATATTGACGAAACGTGGGGAGCGCCGGGTTACTGGTCCCATGAGGCTGATCGCTACATAGTTATGCCCGCCCAGGCGACCAGTTATAAGATTGGCATGTTGAAGATCCTCGAGCTGCGCCAGCGCGCTATGGACTCCTTGGGAGACCAATTCGACATTAAGGAATTTCACAATTTGGTGATCGGCAATGGCGCCGTACCACTCGAGATTTTAGAGCAGTTGGTTGATGAGCACATCGCTGAAAAGCAAAGCTCGTGATTTTTAACCAGGTCACCATCTAATAAATGGACTTTCTGAACTGTTGATTATCTCGAAATCACAAGGGTAGTGGTGCTCTTGCTTTATCTAACTAATTAACCCGATGTGCAAGTTATTCATATCTATGTTTAAACTCAACAAGAATTGTCATTCTGAACGAGCGAAGCGAGTGAAGAATCCCTTAAGCTTTGGTAGGCTGTGATTTTAGGGATACTTCGGCTCCGTTTTACTTCGCCTCAGTATGACACTTTGATGAGGAATTCAAAACTTGCACATGGCGTTAATTAGTTTAAGCTGAAAAACAGGAGATCGCCTCGGCCTACAGCCTCGACTCCTCCAGTTTTTCAGAATCTTCCCTGCCACCAGTCTTGGTGGCGGGGATAAAAGCCTGTACCTTGCGAATACGAGGTGGGGAGGGGTTGATATTGAACTTAATAGCTATAAATTAACTTGCTTATTCTACCGAAATAAGTCCACAGTAGATTTATAGACCACTCTACCTGGTATCCTCTTCATCGGCCTTGCTAAGGAGTATCCGCACGGCCTGTAATTGAGGTTCAGAGAGACCTAACTTCTGCTCAGCTTCTTGATCATCTTTGATGATGCGCCGGCCCAGGCCAGAATAGCGCCACATCTTCAAATCCTCTTCTATCGGAGAGCCGATCAAATCCTCACGAACGATACGCCCATCTTCCATCACCAGCACGCGATTGGTCTGCCGGGCGACCGATTGGTCATGAGTCACCACAATGAAGGTGGTACCCTGACTCTGATTCAATTCTCGCAGCAAGCGCATCAGTTCCTGGCCTGCAGCGGAATCCAGGCTGCCTGTGGGTTCGTCAGCGAGCACCAGCAGGGGCTTATTGGCCAGGGACCGGGCTACGGCAACCCGCTGCCTTTGCCCACCAGATAATTGGTTTGGGAGATGGTTCATGCGATCATCTAGGCCGACCAATTCCAATAATTCCCCAGATCGTTTGCGCCGTTCGAACATCCCTAAATGCCCCATCATCGGTACTTCAACATTTTCTTTTGCCGTTAGGGTAGGAATTAAATTATGCAGCTGAAACATGAAGCCGACGGTCTTGGCCCGGAACTCATCCTTGTTGCGAATCTCCGCTAGATCCTTGCCGTTGATCAATACCTTCCCGCTGGTCGGTTTGTCCAAAGCGCCGATCATATTGAGCAAGGTGCTTTTTCCGCTGCCGCTGGGACCCATCACCGTCACTAATTCACCATGAGTCACTTTGAGATTGACCCCATCCAGGGCACGGATCTCTTCACCATCCCCGTAAATCCGGGTCAGATCTATTGTTTCAACAAGATACTCAGAGTTTGAATTCATCATTGTCTCTCCAGCCAACTTCAACTGTCAACTTCAATATCAACGAATGCCCTGAGGAATACTAGACTGAGAAGTAACAATTCAAATTACAAATAATTTTGGTTCAGGGCTGCACTTTCCTTTCAGATACCCATCAATTACAAAGCATTTATTCGCAGATTCTTGGCGGATATGGAAATCCGCCCTACGTAGGGCAGAAAGAGGTCCCCGACAAGCGGGTTTCTTATCTGCCGGAGTACTTGTCGGATTAACTCTAATCTGGTTTTGGCAAAGCTCATTTGTCTTACTATTAGGTCACTCACTCATACCTCAATGCCTCAACAGGTTGCAGCCTTGTTGCCCGGTAAGCCGGATAGAGTCCACCGAGTAATCCCAATAATAAGGCCACTGTCAAAGCGCGCACAAATATCACAACATCCCACTGGGCGGAGAGAAACGACCCAAACATCGGAATCAGACTTAATAAATATGTCAATCCAAAAGCCACCAGAATTCCAACTAAGCCTCCAATCAAGCCAAGCAACAATGATTCGTTGATGATCAACCCCAATACGCGTCTCCTGCGCCAACCTAAGGCCCGCAGAACACCGATCTCCCGAGTGCGCTCCAAGACTGACATCAGCATGGTGTTCAATACTCCAATTCCTCCTACGGCAATCGCCAGAATAGAAATCGCAGTCAACAGACCGTCCACTGTTTGCATATCGGGCATTTGTTCTACAAATTCACCACTCAGGCTGGCATGGGTACCAGTCAATTCGTTGTTGATCCTGTCTACTATCCCCGGAGCTTGAGAAGGATCATCAACCTTAACCATATACATGGTGACTTTTCTCGGCCTGCCCATGTAGGATTGCGCATCGCGCAAAGAGATCACGCCACCCATCTCTTCCCATGCAGCCCCCGATTCGTAAATCCCAACCACCTTGAAGCGACTGCCACCCACCTCAATAGTATCGCCAACAGATTTATGCAGCGCATTAGACATCATCCGTCCCAGAAGGATCTGACGATTGTTGGTAAGGGGTTCGCCCTCAACGACGTAAAACTGCTGGATGGCGTATTCATTGGGAGCATAACCAAACAGGATGAAGATGGTTCCAGAATCAGGCAAGATCGTGCCAGTGAATCCCACACCGCTTACATGCTCCACTCCTGGAAGAACCGCTATCTTGTCTCCTATGCGCTCATCCAAAGCACTGAACTCTGTATCTGCTACGCCAGCCTGACGTACCATGATCTCAGAGTCACCGCTCATTGTGCTGATTACTTCGGTAACTCCATCGATTAGCGCATCCAAGGCCATGATCCCGCCAACGGTGATGCCGATCACCCCCAATGTTAGCAGGGTGCGCGTTGAGCGCTGCCACAGACTTTGCGCTGCCATGCCCCCCACCGGTATGCGGTTAACTCCGCTGCCTGATGTACCACCTTCATATCTCAAGGCTTCAACCGGTTGCAATCGAGAAGCACGCCAGGCAGGATAAGAACCACCAACCAGGCCCAGAATTAGCACCGTGGCAAAAGCCTGGAATAGAATACCTGAATTGATATTGGCTGCCGAGGCGCCAAAGAAACCAGCAACATTTGAAAAAGCGGACAACACCAACCAACCGAGAAGGACTCCCAATGTACCCCCAAGAAAACTCACTAGGAGGGATTCACTCAGGATCATCCCTAATACACGTCGGCTGCTCCAACCCGTCGCTCGCAGAACACCAATTTCCCGCGTGCGCTCCATCACCGACATCAGCTGCGCGTTCATCATCCCCACCCCGCCG
>Ga0209742_10000565_pt1 | contig 19265 bp, 18 predicted proteins | sample DeeMarSeWOR38_10_FD_187462 | JGI IMG/M metagenome (GOLD analysis project Ga0209742, IMG submission 187462) | Marine sediment microbial communities from White Oak River estuary, North Carolina - WOR-3-8_10 (SPAdes) (version 2) | ecosystem: Environmental > Aquatic > Marine > Intertidal zone >... | reverse complement strand
TCCGTTGGCGCCAGCACCCAGGCAGATGTCTTCCTGACCGTTAAGTCACTGGGAATATTCCTTCTCGGCTCCGTGGCGTTTTCCATCGCCACTGCCTCGGGGATCATCTTTGCCAAGATCATGAACCTCTTCATGAAGGAAAAAATAAACCCCCTGCTGGGGGCCGCAGGGGTTTCCGCCGTGCCAGGTTCGGCGCGGGAGGTTCACCTGGTGGGGCTGAAAGAGGACCCGGGCAATTATCTGTTGATGCATGCCATGGCCTGCAACGCCTCAGGTGTTATCGGCTCGGCCATCTGCGCCGGTGTCCTGTGGAGCTTCATGATGAGATAAACGGGGCATGGAAAATTGAAAATGGGAAAAAAGGTAGAAATGTAATTTTATATTCTACATTTTCAATTCTACATTTAACCCCCTCCTCCCATTCCCACAAAATTGTTCGTGAGCCTTCACATTCAGAAGTTTCGTAACTAGATTTCAATAAACAGCAATGTCTTAAAATTGTCATCCGGCCACTAAGAGTCCCGATGATACAATATGGATGTCCATTGAAGATACGTGGAGGTGATATTATGAAATATTTAGTTGTAGGTTCAGGTGGACCCGGATTCGCCTCGGCTGAAGAAGCCCTTGATGTTCTTGAGAATATTATCCTGCCAAGTTTTGATCAGCTTATCAGGCTTGAAGACGAAAATAAAATCTTAGGCGGAGGACTTCCAGTCGGTGACCGGGCATTTGTCTTCATTGTTGAAGCTGCATCCAATGATGAACTGGATAAAATGCTTCGCTCTATACCAATGTGGGGTTCTCTTGACTGGGAAGTAACAGCACTCCAGACTTTTTCGGGCAGAGCAGAGCAGGAAAGCAATTTTGTCGTGGCATTAAAAGCAAGTAATTAAGCTGCCCAGATAATAGTTGATTTGCACCTAAAATGGGTTGGGTCAGAACGCGAACTGTCCATCACTTTAAAACACCTTGACTTTATGGCCGGGCCAGGATGCCGTCTGCTGCCCTGATGCCGCTGGCCCAGGCCCCGGTGACCCCTCTGCTGGTGCCGGCCCCATCTCCCACCAGGTACATATTTTCCGAGGCCTTGAAATACTCGTCAATAAACCGTGGTTTATTGGCATAGAGCTTGATTTCGGGATAATACATGATGGTGCCGGGATGCAGGACCCCGGGTACGATGGTGTCCAGCATTTTCATGGCGCTCCAGATGGGTTTTAAGATCTTGGCAGGCGTTGCCAGGCTGATGTCACCGGCTGTACACTCTGCCAATGTCGGCTCAAAATCATAGAGATCCCTGTTAAAGGACTTGGCCTCCGACCGCTTGCCCAGCCGAAAATCGCCCACCCGCTGCATGATCGGATTGTTCCCACCCAGGAGCATGGCCTGGCAGCCAAGCATTTCAGCAAAATCCTGACCACTGGCCAAAGGCTCGGTCAGGGTCACCGTCTTGAGTAAAGCAAAATTGACCATATTGTTCCGGGGGCGGGAATGACTGTAGGCGTGCCCATTGACGCTGAAGTATTCGCGGCCGTCTTTGGTTTCGTAGCGTTCTTTGACAACGTAGGCAGCGCCGCTGTTGGTGCAGAAGGTACGCACCCTTTCCGGAAAATTGAACTTGGGATCATAGTAGTCCCTGACAATGGAAAAGCGTTCTTCACGGGTCTCGACCCTGATGCCGATATCGACAACATTATCAAGGAACGGGATCCCGGCTTTTGCCATGGCACGCTGCAGAAAACGGAAGCCCCCTCTCCCCGGGGCCAGGATAAGATCCCGGTAACCGATCTCTCGGCGGCTGGTAATGATCCGCCTGGCAGAGGGATCAATATCGTTTACTCTCTCCTCCAGGCTCACCTCAACATTGCGCTTGGCAAGCTCTTCCATGAGGCGCTTGATCAGCTGGAGCCCGCCGTCGGTCCCCAGGTGGCACTGGCGGATTTCAAGCAGGCTTACCCCAAGCCGCTCTGCCCGCTGCTGATAGGTTTCCAGGTCGATCCTCTGCATGAATTCTGGGTTGAGACGCTGGATGACCATGGGCAGATACTGCTCCGCCTGTTCGCTGGTCCAGCAGTCCACCGGGAACCCAACCGGGTAAGTAAAATTCATCTTGCAGTCGTGCCTGAGGCCTCCGGTACAGAGCTTTTCCTTGTCTATCATTAGCAGCCGCAGGGACGGTTTCTGATCGCTCAGGCGAAAGGCCGCACCCAGTCCTGCCGGACCGGTGCCAACAATAATGCAGTCATATGTCTTCATAGGATGGGCCACGTTGTTGTATACACTTTACAGGGTGATTTGGCATGCTGTTCAGATATGTATTATACACCGATCGAGACGAAAAGAGCCCGTTTTGATTTTGACTTAAAACCGGAGGACATAATACCTATTTTTTAGATTTAGGGTAGAATCCGCAGGATAAAGGAGGCAGTTAATGGAAAGGACCAGGTATATTCTGGCCGGCTGGCTGATAGACGGCAGCTCCGGACCAGCACAAAAGAGAATGCTGCTCACGATTGTCAACGGGAGGTTTGCCTCGATTGACCGATATGAAAAGGAGAATGCACCCGACCCTGCCCTGGTAACGGACCTGTCCCATTGTACGATCGTGCCGCCACTTGTCGACTGTCACGTGCATCTTGCTTCCTCCCCCTCAGTGAAGCTGGATGGAGAACAACTGCCGCTGACCGGCAGCTATGCAGAAATAAAGCCACGCATCGCACGGCATCTTCAGGACAATTTCTTCTATGGGGTTTTCGCGGTTCGCGACGCAGGTGATCATTTCGGCCATGTCCTGCATTATAAAATGGATAGTGACGCCGGTTTTAACGAGCCGGTAATCGTAAAAACAGCAGGAAGAGGCTGGCATCAAAAGGGCCTCTATGGCAATTTGATAGGCAGGTTTCCCGACCGGGGGAAAACCCTGTCATCTGCCTTTGCAAAAGAAGATGAACCGATCGATCAGGTAAAAATAATCCATTCCGGACCGGTCAGCCTGCGCAGCTTTGGCAGGGAAACACCCCCGCAATTTGATCCTGCTGAACTGGAAAAAATCGTCAGGTTGGCCAGGGAAAAAGGCAAAAAGGTAATGGTCCATGCCAACGGCTCCATCCCCGTGCGCCAGGCGGTGGAGGCAGGATGCCATTCCATTGAACATGGTTTCTTCATGGGCCGGGATAATATGGAACTTATGGCGGAAAAGGGGACAACCTGGGTTCCGACAGCCGTTATGATGAAATCCTGCCTGGAGGATATAAATAAGAAATATCGGCCCGCCGGCGACCCCGCGGTCGTCAAGAAAAACCTCCAGCACCAACTTGAGCAGATTTCCATGGCCAGGGAATGCGGCGTCACGGTTGCCCTGGGGACCGACGCCGGCAGACCGGGAATTCTCCATGGCGAATCGATGGTCGAAGAAATGCGTTTGTTGATGAAGGGAGGTTATTCCCTGCCTGAAGCTATCAGGTGTGGGAGCTACAATGGCGCGCAGCTGCTCGGTATTGAAGAGGATTCAGGACTGATCTCAAGAGGTCGGCCGGCGCATTTTATTGCCGCCCGCGGCGCTCCCTCCCAGCTCCCCAGAAAACTCTCCTATCTTGAAGCTATTTATGTAAAAGGTAAACCCGTACAATAATTACTTAAGTGATCGCGGCCAGTTTTGGGTTATTGCAATATTTAACAACAATAGGAGATAATAACCGCCTTGCCTTAACACCGGAGAAAGCCGGTGAAGAGAGGATGGATTTTTTTTGGGGATGAATCGTTTCTTCAGGAATTACCACAGGGTCTGAAATGAGTTTATTTTTAAAAGCTGTCTTTAGCACTACCATAACCGCTGAAAGCGACTTGATCCTGTTTATTAGCAGCCTGTAGATCATGGTTACGTTTCAGGTCAACGAATTCCTTTGATTCTGTTTCTACGCCTAAACTCTCAGCCAATGCCTCCCAGCCTTTATCCTTATTGATCCTGTATTTATTCACAGCCTCTACTGCCTGTTCTTTGGATATTTTATTGAGGCCTCCCTGCATTTCACCAAGCCGCAGCATGATATAGGCATCTGCCGGGCTGGCAAAAATATTTCGCAGGGCAATGACCTGTACATCGGTGAGATCAAATCGTGCTGCAAGCCTTGCTCTGAATTCCGGCGGGTCGGCTTTGGCCTCTTTGTTAAAATTCCTGGTCCAGCCAAAATCTTTTGCTATTGCTGTCGATGAAACGACGAAAAGCGCCAGTGCTGAAATGAATAAAATTTTTAAGGGCTTCATGGCGTATTCCACTTCTAGGTTACTAGCCATAACAATAAGTCTCATAATAGTAATAAGCAAATAATATGCCTTTTTCAAAAGAGAGATGAAGAATGTTTTTGGCCTGCAAAAACAGGCTGCACTTTATGCATCTAACTGCTTGACTATAATTGAAAAAATTGGAGCGTAGAAAAATATTTTTTCGCCATTTTTAAGAAAAAATTTATTAAAAAAACAGCTTTTTTTGAGGAAATTAATTGGAGGCAAAGGAAATAAAGTTTACGGTGGGAGGAAGTATAATTTTGAGTTATGAATTATGAGTTTTTCCCGGCATACGTGTCAGGCTTTGATTTGTATTGTAATCAACAAACTTTCAATGATTGATAGAATAAAAGAAAAGGAAGCAGGAGAGAAATCTGTTCTTATTTACTTGCCCCAGATAGAAAGAACAGGTTCAGGCTGGGCCAGCACATTTGCCTGGAGTTTTTGAAAAACCGCATCTCCTGTCACCGGAACGGCTGTCTGACCGGTTGCAACCGAACGGAGGAATCCCATCTTTTGCTGGTCTGAGCGGGGAATCGATTGGTCAATCCAGGCCAGGGTGTTAGCAGCAGGACGGTAAAGAACCAGAGGCCCGAAGACAACTTCATTGTCCCGTCCGGAGGTTACAACCCCATAACTTATTGTATTGTCCAGGCCGAAATCTTTCGGCTGTTTCCCGTACCCCAGCAATGCGGCGAACAGGCTGAGTATCTTTTCGACTTTTTCGGCATCGTTGCCAGCCAGCCACGCCATGCCTTCCCGGGCCAGATCTTCAATATCTTTATCAGTGTAAGTCAGATCAAGCTGCGCAAGCGCATCTTTCAGGACTGTTTCAACGGATTTTGCCCTAGTGCTCAGTTTGATATCCGAATCGACCAGAATTTTGCGGATGGTGCTGATTTTCCACATTTCAAGGGTCCTGGGACTTCTACGGACCACCACATCCTGTACGGTGGAGCGGAATATCGGCAGCTTGTTGTCCAGGACCAGGATCATTTTCAGTTCGCCTTCGGCCGGTTTGACATAGAGATCCAGGTCGCGTTGCCGCTGGTACTGGTAAGGGCTCAACTCCAACAGGCGGCGCATGGCCTCTTTGTCAACAGGGTGCTGTGACTGCTCTGTGCCGCAGGATGCAATAACCTGCGCGGCGAGCCTTTCAAGCTCGAGTTTTTGCAGCAGGTTATCTTTAAATGACATTTTTTCCATGGTTTCACAGGTAGGGTTGCTGGTTATCTGTCCTGCCGATACAATTGCAGGTGTCAGTTTGACCGCTGCCCTCTTTTTGCAATAATCAAAAACCTGATTTACTGCGTCTTGTCAAAGATTTAAGAATCTTTTGAAGCCTTCTTGGATTTCTTCGCTGCCTTCTTTTCTTGCATGGTCATGACCGGCTTCTTCTTTCCTTCCCTGTTGCTTTTTCGTTCTTTGGTCAAGGCTTTCGCCCCTGGTAGTTGTTAAATGTCCTTCTGGTCAGCTTCTGCCCTGCCTGGCCCCCTGAGACTGATCAATAAGTCATGACGGGGCTCTGCGAGATGGTAAGCGCCAGGGGAGAGTAAGTACATGCTTCAGAAAGCGTGGAATACCCTTTATCTGGCAGAAGAAAAGCCGAAGCTGGTGCTAATGGTGAATATCTTACATTATACCATAAGGAGGAATAATAGCTCCCTCTCATTTGTCCTTTAAGAGGAAGATAAAATATCACAGGACAGGGTTAAGGCGCAGGGCCAGGGGACTCGCTTCACTCGGTTACCTGGCGCAGGGATAAAGTGAGGTTCTCACAAATTATGACAACCTGAAGAGGGGATAGAATTATACTTCCTTAACCTTCTTTTGGGGCAAGCCAGGTGGCGGTGTCCACGCTTATCTGCCTGAGCAGGGGATCGGTGACTATGTAAACCCGATTTTTATCTGCAAGTCTTACGAAGGCCGGTTTTGTAATGGCGGGTGTGCCGACCAGCAGGGTGTACGAACTTTTGTCCTTAAAGGTCAGGACTACCTTGCGGGTGAAACTGTCGTCCCCTACCTTGAAATCATTGTACCTGTCAGGTGTGATGTCTAACACGTCATGCGGGGCCAGGGCGACCAGCTTTTCGGCAAGGGTTGTTACCCTTGGTTCATCGGATGGCCTGTTATCATCTCCAACCACCCAGACACAATCGACCCTTTTAAAATCTATGGTGTTGTCAGCATCTGAAATACTGACCTGCTTAAGATCCCAGCCGTGCCGCTCGGGGAAAAGCGGTATCGTCACAATCTGCTGATCAACAGCCGACGAACAGCCGGCAATTAATGTGAATACAAAAAAAATAAAGATGCTGCAGGATATATTTTTGAGGTTCATGGCATCTGTCCGTGACTGGTTCATCCGTTATAAGGGGGATAACTTCTTCCACCTGCAACATTAAGCACTAGAGAAGCTGAAGGCAACCGGGGTTTTTGGAGCAGGATCAAAGCAAAGCTGGTTGCAAGGTTCTCTCGGGTTTTCAACAATCCGGCCCGAACCAGGAAAAGAGGGGCAGATATATTTAATTTGCATAAACTAACCGCTCCATAAAATCCGGTGTCTCAATCGGTTGGGAAAATGGTACAGCCGGACTTTGTTTAATTGTTTCATTGGTGATGGCATGGTAATCTTAATGTGAAACTTAGATAATCAAGCGGAGGTAAAAAATGGCAACAATTTTTTATATCAGGGAAAGTTCAAAGCAGGGCAGAATTACTTCAAGCAGAGAGGTTTCTGTTGCAGACTTGACAAGTTTATACGGCTCAACACCATCCAACTATACATACATGAAAGGTGCCGATTCCCCTGACATCAAAACAGGACGGGGACCGGCAGCCTCCGATACTGATCCGGCTCTTGTTATAGTAAAGATCGAGAGCAGTGAGGTGAGTGAAGAGACTTTTCCTGAAAAAGGTTATTATAGAGTACTGGATGTGAAGCCCTAAATGAAAAAAATTGCTTACCGGGAACAAGCCCTGAAGATCCTCCCGTGGGTCTGTGCAAAATGCGGCCGCGATTTTTCCGGCAAAAAACTGCGCGAGCTGACGGTCCATCACAAAGACCATAATTACAACAATAATCCGCCTGACGGCAGCAACTGGGAGCTTTTGTGCATCTACTGCCACGACAATGAACACTCCCGAAGCCTGGACGCAGAATGGCTGCCGGCTCACGACCCGGATACTGAGAAAAAACCGGCCTCAACGCACACCCCTTTCGAAAACCTCAAGGAACTGCTGCGAAAGACCGGAGAGAATAAAAAGTAAGAAATAAACCATTAAACTGTTGTCTGTGTTTCCGCAATCTGCGGCAATGGTTTTATTTTCTTCTATTTTTTACCTGTGGCACAGTATCCCTGTTTTACACATCATGCCTTCCTCTTCACCGGTCTTTGCCGGAAAACCGAAAATGGTCCTGTAGATCAGCGAAGGGATGCAGAAATGGATCGTGCTGACAAGGCTTGCCACCAGGACGAGCAGGGCACCAAGAATGTAGCCGGTCAGCATCATTCCTGCGTAAAAAGCCCCGGCTGTTGCCATGAGCCAGACAGTGCCAAGGCCGCAGGCAAAGCGCCCCGGTGCACCCCTTTTCGGCAGGGGGCCTGTGCCGGTTATATGGCGGATGCCATAGTTGTAGATATAATCAAAAGGATGCACAGGCGAGGCCGCACCCCAGGCTGAAAAAAATGTCAGGCCGAGCAGGATTACAGGCGAGGCCAAAATGGTGCCGACAGCTGCAAGAGCTGCACAAAGCCCGTAGGCGAACCGCAGCCAGGGGGCAGTTTCTTCAAGGACACCGTGATCCACTTCCGTAAAACCCTGGATCTCCAGGCGCCGTTTTACTGTAGGAGTTAGAGCTGACATTGTATTACCCTCCAGTGAAGGTTGATTACGTCAAGATATTCTGTATAGATGAAACAGTATGTACTGCAGGCGAGGCAAATCAAGGCAGCACCATAGTTTTTGAGAATTATTTTTATTTGGAAAAAGAGAAACAGATTTTTTCAATGCAGAATTCAGAAAACAGAATGACAAATGAAAAGATGAAGGATCAGGGCCCAAGGCTTACGTTTACCGGTCCGGAGTGCACACTCCTTGCTGCAAATCCTTAATCGAACAACAGATGATCGGGGTGGTTCAGGGCCTTAGAACCTTCCGCCTTCGACTCCTTCACTGTCTTCCTTTTCCCAGGCGGCAGCCTGAAGGACAGCAGTTTTTTAAAGAGCAGCAAGGAATTTTTTGTGCTCATGACCTACAGGTGAAGGTGCGGCAGCAGCGAGGAGCCGGAATTGTTCTCCAGGGAGGCTCTTGACATTTCCTTCATCCCTGACGATATGTATTACTATACAATTTCAGAATAAAACTTATTACCAGAGGTTTGTACCATGAAAATTATTATTCGGGAAAAAGCCCGGGAGATGCTGAAAAACAAGCTGGCACCGGGACAGTTTTTGCGGGTTGCCGTTACTGAAGGCGGTTGTGCTGGTTTGACCTATAATGCCGACATTGACCGCGAGATGCGCCAGGGTGAGAGTGTGATCCTGGAGAACGAAGATATCCGCATCGTGTCAAACCCGGAGAGCAGCCAATATCTGGACGGCCTGACCATAGACTATTCAGATGCTCTGATTGACGGCGGCTTAAAATTCACCAATGCCAATGTTGGCACTACCTGCGGCTGCGGTGCAAGTTTCAACCTGGCCGGTTTTCCGGTTATCGAGAATGGCAAGTGCGGCAAAGGGTAACAGATAGTTAAATGCAGAATGATGAACGGGCAAGAACGAAAGACTACGTGCTGAGGACTGAGGGATGAACAGTGAGGTGAACCATGTCTGAAATAATTCGTATCTCTCAGGAAGAAACCCGGCAAAAGGTCTTGGCCGGCCAGGCTCTTCTGGTATGTGCTTATGCAGATGATGCTAAATTCGCCCGGTATCATCTTGAAGGGGCAATTCCTCTCACCGCCTTGCAGGCCCGGATTGGAGAGCTTTCCAGGGACCAGGAGATAATTTTCTATTGCAACTGAAAGAATGAACACAGCGCTGCCGGTCTGGCAAGCCGATACCGAGAACAGGGTTTTCAGAATGTTAGGGCTTTGAAGGACGGAGTCGAAGGTTGGAAAAAGTCCGGCTTTCCTCTCATCAACCTCTGAAGCAACTGCTGTCAGGGCTTTCCTTGACCTTGTTAAAAAAACTCAGGCAAATCGGGGACAGAAATATCTAAAAAAGCCAGGAGGCAGAAGTAAAAATATCAGAAGCAGGTTTTCGATTCGGATGGACATTCTTTTTCAACAGTTGCTTTATCGCCTCTCACACTATCCTTAAATGAGTATTTATCCTCGGTTTTTTCATAATATTTTAAGCTAAATATGATTACAGTGGTTATAATTATCACTTTCAGGCGGCCCTGTAAGTAAAAGCAGTCCTTTTAAAAACAGCCTTTATAAAAAACTGTTAGGAAGAAAAGCACGTGAAGAAGTGGCACATGCGGGACATCATCGATCTTGAATACTTCTTGCACCTGGATGCGGTCTCGCAATCTGCCGAGGATCAGCAGTATTTAAACGAACGGGACCGCAATATTTTTCTGGAAACAGTCAACCCTAGCCTGAAGGAAGGGGCAACACCGGACCGGAAGCATGTCATTCGGGCCTGGCTGACCCGGAGACGGCAGGAAGAAACAGCCGGCGACACTGTGCTGCCGGGTGAAGGTTTCGAAAGCCTGTTCAGTTCATTCCGGATGCTTTTTGTGCTGGCGGGCATTGTTCTCGGCGGCGGTGCCGGGCTGTCATTTCTGACCTATAGCGGTGACAGGCCGATAAATGTCTTTGCCTATCTCTTTCTTTTCGTCTTTTCCCAGGTACTTATCCTCCTGTTGTTCTTTGTCCTTGCCATCTTCAGAATGAGGCAGGGTGCTTTTCTTTCTTCCTGTCCCCTTTACCGGATAATAGGCAGAATCACGCTGAAGGCAGTGCTCCGGGTCCGGAAAAGCATCTCCACAAAACTTGGGGCTGACCGGCGCAGCAGGGCAGAGGCTACCCTGGGCCTTATTATGGCTAAAGGAAGCACCTATGGTTTTCTTTTCATCCTGCCCAGCGTTATCCTGGCCCAGCTTTTTGCCATAGGTTTTAACCTGGGAGTCCTTGGAACCACCCTGTTTAAAATCATTACCGCTGATATTGCCTTTGGCTGGCAATCCACTCTGCAGCTGAGTTCTGCAACAGTGCATGCCCTGGCACAGAAAATCGCCCTGCCGTGGTCCTGGCTGGCCCCATTTGATCCTGCTTACCCGTCACTTGCCCAGATTGAAGGCAGCCGCATTATTTTAAAAGAAGGGATCTATCACCTGTCAACGCCTGACCTTGTTTCGTGGTGGCCCTTTCTCTGTTTCAGCGTGCTGTTTTACGGACTGCTGCCGCGCCTGCTCCTTTTTCTGTGGACTACCGCAGCCCAGCGCAGATTTCTTTCCAGGCTTGATTTCAGGCAGGAAAGCTATGAGCAACTGCTGCTGCGTATGACCACGCCCCTGGTGTCCACCCGCGGCCGCATGATAGATGATGCAGGTGCTGCAGCCAGAGAGCCGGAGCCTGATTATGGCGCCAGGGATCAATCTGCAGGTAATGCCATGAATGGCGCAAAGGATGTCCTTGTCATGATACCGGATGATGTCTTTAATGCCTCTTCAGGTGAAAAAATTGCGTCTGCCTTGCAAAAAGGATTAGTCCCGGCCATTCAGCGAATTATCAGGATCAATAAGGATTATGAGACGGACACAGAAATATTAGCAGACCTGAAAAAAAGCAGCGGGGTTGAGGAAACAGATATCCTTCTCATCCAGGAGGCCTGGCAGCCGCCCATAGCGGAGTACATCAACTTCATCAGGAACCTGCGCCAGGCTATCGGTCCGGGCCCCTGCATCAGGATAGGGCTTATCGGCAAACCGCGGCCAGACACTATATTGACACCGGTAAAAGATGAAAACCGGAAGATCTGGGCCCGGAAAATTACTGCACTCGGAGACCCCGGTATCTACACGGTGGGGCTGGTAAACAATGCAACCTGATACTATCCCTGAGTTCGCCATTGTCGGACACCCCAACGAAGGCAAATCCTCCGTGCTTTCGACCCTTGCCGAGGACGACTCTGTCCGCATAAGCGCTACGCCTGGCGAAACACTCGCTTGCCAGCAGTTCCCAGTCATCATTGACGGCAATGAAATTATCCGGTTCATCGATACGCCGGGGTTCCAGAACCCCAGGGAAATACTGCACCAGCTGCAGAGTCTGGCGGAGACAACTGATGATATCATCGGCGCCTTCCGGGATAAAAATCTATCCAACCCGGAATTCAGGGAAGACTGCGAGCTCCTGCGGCCCATTACCGGAGGCGCCGGCATTATCTATGTTGTGGACGGCTCCAGACCTGTGCGCAGTGTTGACAGGGCAGAGATGGAAATCCTGCGGCTCACCGGCCTGCCCCGCATGGCTGTCATTAACAGCAAGGATGCCACCACCGATTTTCTCGAAGGGTGGAAGGACGAATTCCGCAAATGCTTCAATGTGTTCAGGGTTTTTAACGCCCACACGGCAAATTATACACAGCGCATAGAACTGCTTGAGAGCCTGAAGAATATTGACCAGGACTGGCAGTCAACCCTCGACACTGTCATTGCGGCATTTAAAAAGGACTGGGCCCAGCGCAACCGGATCAGTGCAGGGATTATTACCGAAATGCTGCATGAGTGTCTGGCATATAAAATTGTCAGGGATATTGGAGATCCCGGTGACGAAAAAGAGATGAAGGCGAACATGCGAAATGCCTATGAAAAAGACATCAGAAAGATTGAATCCCGGGCTCATCATAAGATCAGGAGCCTCTTTAAACATAATATTTTTAACTATGATCTGCCGCCCAGCTCCATTCTGCATGAAGACCTGTTCAGCGAGAGTACCTGGAAATTCCTCGGCCTAAGCCGCAATCAGCAGATTGCGGCCGCAGGACTCGGCGGGGCCGGAATCGCCGCTGCCATAGATGCCGCGACTTTTGGTGCCAGTATCGGGTTGTTTGCCGCCCTGGGTGGTCTTGCCGGAGCCACCTGGGCGGCATTGGGCTCCAAAGGGTTGGCGCAGACCAAAGTTCTGGGTATACCGTTGGGCGGCCGGGAAATACAGATCGGCCCGGTGAAGAACATCCAGTTTCTCTATATTCTGCTGGACCGCAGCCTTATCTATTATGCCCATATAAGCAATTGGGCCCATGGACGAAGGGATTACAATGTTGACCGGCAGGATCCGGACAAGGACGAGACCCGGTCCGGTTATGCTGCGCAATGGGATTCCGGCACCAGGTCCATATGCAATTCCTTCTTCAGGGAAGCCACCAGGAATAACGGCAGCAGCAACACGGATACTGAGGCCCAATTAAAGGATATTCTCATCGGACAGCTACAAAAGATATCCCACAGCGAAAATGTCAGGATCCTGTAAAAATGGATAAACAGGCATGGTATCTCCATATTTGTTATGTAACCCGATGCTTATTGGCCTGACTCGGGTAATTTTGTTGAAATAATTGACTGTACGGGTCATAGTTCCTGCTGATTTACCGGTTCATTTGCAGAATACATAAATACCAAGCCTGCGACGTTACAATCGATTAACCCTGATGGATATCTTTATTCAAAATATCATCTCCCAGTTAAAGACAATATTCAGTCCAACTGTCTTAAGTGCTCAATTTGCTCAAATTCTGTCAAAACTGATTATCGGTGCAGTGGTATTGGCAGCGTTCTATCTTGGCTGGCTGCTCATCAATCCTTTTTTGAAAATGATTTTCAAGCGCAGCAGGACGAATGAAATGACCAGTACCTTTCTATCCACTCTTGCCAAGTACTCCCTGCTCATTATCGGTTCTGTTACAGCGCTTGATTCCATGGGGATAAAAATAGGTGCCGTTCTTGCATCTCTGGGAATAGCCGGATTAACAATAGGTTTTGCGGCACGCGATTCTCTTTCAAATATCATATCCGGTATTCTCATCTTTATTGACCGGCCCTTTGTGATTGGAGACATCGTTGAAATTGAGGGTTTTTACGGCCGGGTTGAAAAGATAACTCTGCGCTCCACCCGGATCATAACATCGGATGGGAAAATGCTGGCAGTCCCCAATACTGAAATCATTAATAAAACAGTTGCGTCCTATACAAATTTCCCACATCTTCGTCTCGATATTCAGGTTACTATCGGTGTTAATGAAGATATTGAAAAGGCGCGCCGGATCCTGGTTGACCTGTTGGAAAATAAACCGGAATTTCTTGCTGAACCGGAGCCCCGTGTCGTTGTGACATCATTGAATGACTACAATGTTGCCCTCGAATTGCAGGTATGGCTGAAAGATGAGCGAGCGCATATTGAAAAACGCTACAAATTGAGGGAGGAGGTTTTCAATGCCTTGACTGCTGCAGGAATTGAAATGCCTTTTGAGACTCTTTCCATAACCCCTGTCCAGCTAACTTCATCCCAGGACCTGCTCGAGACATAAAACTGAAACCCCAAACCGGATCACACCTTTCGGGTCAGGTCGTCAAATTTCTCTTTTTTCTTATCGCCAAGCTCAAAAAGCCGGAGCAGATATCTTTATAACCACCTCAAGATCATAGTAAAAGTACGACTTTCCCCCCAAAAATCTTTTTCGCCTGACCCTGGCAAAAAACACAACATTTTGTATTGACAGAATTAAGGTATACATTATATGGTAGTCTGCATCGATTTGCAGCACTTCCCCAACCATAATTTTGAAACCTGCGAGAAAAGGAGAAAGGAATGCCCGATCAGCCACACCAGTCAGTCACTGCACCGGACCAGCTTTTTGACACCATCCGCAAACGCGATCAGCGCCTTGAAGCCTTTGATGCGGCCAAGATTACCAATGCTATTTTAAAGGCCGGGCGGGCGGCTGGTGAATTTGACGAAGCAGAGGCCCGCCGGTTGACGATCCGGGTGCTGACCACCGCCCAGTTCATCTTTGACGGCCCTCCGGCAGTGGAAGAGATCCAGGACCTGGTTGAGGAGGTGCTGCTTGCCTCGCCGTATAAGAAAACGGCCAAGGCTTACATCCTCTATCGTGATCAGCATGCGCGGATCAGGGAAATGGTGGCCAAGGCAGACCTCGACCTCATTGAAAGCTATCTTGAGCGGCTGGACTGGAAGGTGCAGGAAAACTCGAATATGTCTTACTCCCTGCAGGGGCTGAACAACTATATTTCCAGCGAGGTGAGCAAAACCTACTGGCTCAACAAGATCTATACCCCGGAGGTGCGGCGGGCCCACCAGAACGGTGACCTGCATATCCATGATCTTGGCCTGTTGTCAGTTTACTGTGTGGGCTGGGACCTGCAGGACCTTCTGCGGACCGGTTTCAAAGGCGCGCCGGGCAAGGCGGAAAGCTGCCCGGCAAAACACTTCAGAAGCGCCCTCGGCCAGGTTGTGAATTTTTTCTATACCCTGCAGGGGGAGGCGGCCGGGGCCCAGGCATTTTCCAGTTTCGACACCCTGCTGGCCCCCTTTATCCGCTATGACAAACTCTCTTACAAGGTGGTCAAGCAGGCCCTGCAGGAGTTCGTCTTCAACCTCAACGTTGCCACCAGGGTCGGTTTCCAGACGCCTTTCACCAACCTGACCATGGACCTGCAGCCCCCCAAAACCCTGCGGGACCAGCCCGTAATTATCGGCGGCAGGGAGCAGGAAGACCTTTACGGCGATTTCCAGGAGGAGATGAATATGCTCAACCAGGCCTTTCTGGAAGTCATGAGCGAAGGGGATGCCAAGGGCAGGGTTTTCACCTTCCCCATCCCCACCTACAACATTACGCCGGAATTCGACTGGGAGGCCCCGGGGCTGGAGAGTCTTTGGGAGGTCACGGCCAAGTACGGCCTGCCCTATTTTTCCAACTTTGTCAATTCCGACCTGAGCCCGGATGACGCCCGCTCCATGTGCTGCAGGCTGCGGCTAGACACCCGCCACCTGGAAAAGAGGGGCGGCGGCCTGTTCGGGGCCAATCCTTTAACCGGTTCCATCGGGGTGGTGACCATCAACCTGGCGGCCATAGGCTACCAGGCCGAATCTGAAGAGGATTTTTTCGGACGCTTGAATGCACTCATGGAAATTGCCCGCACCAGCCTGGAGACCAAACGCAAGGTCCTTGAACAGTTTACGGCCAAAGGCCTCTATCCATATACCAGCTTCTACCTGCGCGATGTAAAAGCACGCTTCAATACCTTCTGGGAGAATCACTTCTCGACCATCGGCCTTATCGGCGGCAACGAGGCCTGTCTCAACCTCCTGGGCTGCGATATCGGCAGCGAGTCCGGCCGCGATTTTGCAGGCCGGGTGCTTGACCATATGCGCGAGACCCTGACCCGCTTCCAGGAGGAAACCGGCAATCATTACAACCTGGAGGCGACGCCGGCCGAGGGGACGGGATTCAGGCTGGCCTCCCTTGACCACAAACGGTTTCCCGACATGATCTCGACTATCAACTGCGAGGATGACGGGACGCCCATCTACTCGAACTCAACCCAGCTGCCGGTAAACTATTCGGAGGACATCTTCGAGGTGCTGGGGCTGCAGGATGAACTGCAAACCAAGTACACCGGCGGCACGGTGCTGCATACCTTTCTGGGCGAGGCTGCAGCCGATCCGAAAGCGGTCAGGTCTTTTGTCAGGACGGTATGCCACAACTTCCATCTGCCATACTTTACCCTGACGCCTTCCTTTGCCATCTGTCCCAACCATGGTTACCTGAAGGGTGAAGAAAAGGCGTGTCCGACCTGCGGTGAGGAGACCGAGATCTATTCCCGGGTCGTCGGCTATATGCGTCCTGTAGGTCAGTGGAACAAGGGCAAACAGGCTGAGTTTGGTGCCCGCAGCCATTACCGGGTCGAGGCCTAGGTACGGATGAAAATCGGCGGACTGCAACCGGTGACGGCCAGTGATTTCCCCGGCCGCATGGCGGCCATTGTCTTTACCCAGGGGTGCAATTTCCACTGCCCCTTCTGCCATAACGCCAGTCTTTTGCCAATGGATGCAGAAACCCTGATCAGCGAGGACAAGGTTCTGGACTTTCTGGAAAAGCGGCGGAACCTTCTGGACGGCGTGGTGATAAGCGGCGGTGAACCCTGTCTGCAGGACAATCTTGCCGGGTTCTGCCGGCAGATCAAAGACATGGGCTTTGCGGTCAAGCTCGACACCAACGGCAGCCGGCCGGATATTCTTAAAGAACTGCTGGCGGAAAATTGTGTTGATTTCATCGCCATGGATATCAAAGCGCCCCTGTCCCGGTTGCCGGAACTGACCGGCTCAGCTTCCCACGGCCCGCAGATCAGTGAATCGATCTCTCTGATTGCCGAAAGCGGCGTCGACCATCTTTTCCGAACCACCGATGTTGCACCTCTGCTCTCTTCCGACGACCACTTTTCCATTAAAGAACTGGTGCCGCCGGGGTCATCCCATGTTGTCCAGCCCTTTGTGGCAAAAAATGCCCTGTCACCATCCCTGAGGAAATAAAAAAGGGAGACCTCTTTATTTTTTTCTGATAGGTATTTATATATCTCAGGAATTACTGATACATCGGTACCATCAACCAGAACCTGTTTACACTGAAGCATCAGGAGAACAATAATGGACTTTTCTACCTATCAGACCGAAGGGTTCTACGACGAGCTTTTTGATCAGAACAACTCTCCCCGTCCCGGTGCCCAGCTCCTTGTAGAGAAAATTGAATCTCTTGCCAGGGAAAGCCTGCTGACCAAGCAGCAGGCGGCAGAAATAATGCTGCTGCAGTTGGGGATCACTTTTGCCGTTTACGGCGACGAAGCCGGATCGGAAAAGATCTTTCCTTTTGATGTTCTGCCCCGTATTGTGGACGGCTCCGAATGGTCCCAGATAGAAAGCGGTCTCAAGCAGCGTATCTTTGCCTTAAATGCATTCATTGAAGACATCTACAACAAGAGACAGATATTAAAGGACCGCATCATCCCGGAAGATATTGTTCTGTCTAGCAGGACCTACCGTGCCGAATGCGTCGGCTTCAGTCCGCCGCACAATATCTGGTGCCATATAACCGGGACGGACCTGATCCGTGACCGGGACGGCAGATTTTATGTCCTGGAGGACAACCTTCGCTGTCCCTCAGGAGTTTCTTACGTCCTGGAAAACCGCCAGGTGCTTAAACGCACATTTCCCCAGGTTTTTGAGGCATCCAATGTACGGCCGGTGGATGATTATCCTAACAGGCTGCTGGAGACCCTTGAATATCTGGCCCCGCAAAATCTGTTGTCGCCGCGGATCGGGGTGCTTACACCTGGCATATACAACTCCGCCTATTTTGAGCATTCATTTCTGGCCCGCCAGATGGGGGTTGAACTTGTCGAGGGACAGGACCTCGTTGTCCATAATGGTTTTGTTCACATGAAGACCACAAAGGGTTTGGAACGGATCGATGTCCTGTACCGGCGGCTTGACGACGATTTTATCGATCCCCTGGTTTTCCGGCCGGACTCGATGCTGGGCGTTCCCGGCCTGATGGAGGCATACAAGGCAGGAAGAATAGCAATGGCCAATGCTCCCGGTACAGGCATTGCCGATGATAAGGTCGTTTATGCCTATGTGCCGGAGATCATCAAGTATTACACCGGCCAGGACCCCATCCTGCCAAACGTGCCGACCTATATCTGCTCCGATCCGAAAGACCAGTCATATGTCCTTGACAACCTTGACAAACTGGTGGTCAAGGCGGCCAATGAGTCGGGCGGCTACGGCATGCTCGTCGGCCCCCACGCCAGCAAGGAGGAACGCAGTAGATTCGCAGCCCTGATCCGGGAAAATCCGAGAAATTATATGGCGCAGCCTACAATAGCCCTATCCCGAGCACCCACCATTGTTGATGGTTCCATTGAAGGCCGCCATGTCGACCTGCGCCCCTATATTCTGTATGGCAAGGAGATAAGCGTCCTGCCCGGGGGGTTAACCAGGGTCGCCCTGCGCAAGGGATCGCTGGTTGTCAACTCTTCCCAGGGGGGCGGCAGCAAAGATACCTGGGTAGTTGATGGTCCCAGATAGCCGCCCAGGATTCTGAAACCTGAAAGGAGATTCATATGCTGAGCCGTGTTGCAAATTCTGTTTACTGGATGTGCCGTTATATTGAACGAGCCGAAAATGTTGCACGTTTTATAAGTGTCAATCTTAATCTCCTGCTTGATCTTCCGCTGGAAGAAGGACATCAGTGGCAGCCGCTGATCTCTATCACGGGAGACCGGGAACTCTTTGAACAGAAATATGATTCCTGCACCCAGGAAAATGTTATCAAATTCCTGACCTTTGACCGGGACTATCCCAATTCGATTATTTCCTGCCTGCAGGCCGCCCGCGAAAACGCCCGCTCAGTCCGGGAAGTTATCTCAACAGAGATGTGGGAGCAGCTCAACCGTTTTTTTATCGAGGTCAAGGAGGCAGAAAATTCAGGCTTTGCGCAGAACGATCCGCATAAATTCTTCCTCATGGTAAAAATGCGGGGCCATATGTTTACCGGTCTGCTTTATTCAACCATGTCACACGGTGAGGCCTGGCATTTTGCCAGGATGGGTCTGATGCTGGAACGCGCTGATAAGATTTCGCGCATCCTGGATGTAAAATACTTCATGCTGCTGCCCGAGGCGGAATATGCCGGGGCACCCTATGACAACATCCAGTGGGCGGCAGTGCTCAAATCGGTCAGCGCTCACGACATGTACCGTAAAATATTTCATCGCATCTCACCAAAGCAGGTTGCTGATTTTCTCATATTTGATCCGGAATTCCCCCGATCGATACGACACTGCATCGCAAATGCGATTTTCTCTCTGCACAAGATCACCGGCACACCCCAGGGATCTGCCCGAAACCGGGCTGAAAAAATCCTGGGCCGCCTGCAGGCAGACCT
>Ga0209742_10000564_pt1 | contig 19291 bp, 20 predicted proteins | sample DeeMarSeWOR38_10_FD_187462 | JGI IMG/M metagenome (GOLD analysis project Ga0209742, IMG submission 187462) | Marine sediment microbial communities from White Oak River estuary, North Carolina - WOR-3-8_10 (SPAdes) (version 2) | ecosystem: Environmental > Aquatic > Marine > Intertidal zone >... | reverse complement strand
ATTTTAATACACATAGGATAGCAAACTCGCTACTCGAATTTGCATCCAGGCCAGGGCATTGAACAGAAAATTATTTCCCGTATAGACGATAACGTCTGCTTGCCCACCTTCACGCAAAAAACCTTTCGCTTCTCGGTCAGCAAACTTGATAATGACAGGAAATCGTTGCGGATCGCGTAACCAGCCCGGGTTAACTTTAATTTTTGGCAGTTCTCCCGGTATGTTGGATTGGCCCCAATTAATTCCGTACCCAACACTGACAATCTGGCCTTTAAATATCCGACCCGGCGCTACGTCCAGGACGATTTCCGCCTCGTTACCCGCTTTAATATTGCCGAGGTTATTTTCCCGCAGATAAGCTTCAACCCAAACATCCCTTACAGAAAAAAAAGTCATAATGGGCTTACCTGCCTGCGCGTAATGACCAACGTCTACACGGACATCCGTAATACCACCATCAGATGGTGCTACCACAACCGAATTAGCCAAATCAAACCTGGCTTTCTCAAGGGCAGAAAGAGCGGCTCTAATTTTCGGATTGTTTTCACCTTTAGATCCCAACTGCTCTTTGGCTTTCAGTAAATCCGCCTCTGCGTTGGAGACTTGCGCCTTAGCCTGCTCAACTTTGGAGCGCGCGCGGTCAATATCAGCCTGGGGTATAACACCTAACTCTTCAACAGCGATCAATCGATTTGCATCGGTCTGAATGCTTTTCAGGTTAGCCCTTGCGTCCGCCAAACTGGCTTGTGCGGCTGCAACATCAGCAGTTCCAGCACCGATATCCTGCCCTGCTTTTTCCAAATCCGCTTCAGCTTTACGCACCGCAATCTCAAACGGCTCGGGATCTATCCTGAACAGCACCTGATCCTTTTTAACGAGCGCATTGATCGCAACTTTGATTTCACTGATTACACCGGAAACTTCCGGCGCTATGGGAACTATATAGCCCCTGACTCGGGCCTGATTGGTGGAAGGTGTTAAGCGATCAGCTATCACATACCAAAAGAAAAATACCACAGCAACACCAACCATAATTAAAGTTAGTTTGCGAACCGATGCCGGTTCTGCATCGACACTTTTTTCTGGTTTTTCCTGGGTATCTTTATCTAAGACAACAGTTTGTGATTTAACATCACCCGGACTCTTATCATCGGACATTATTGTTAATTCCAAATATTATAATTTAAAGTTTAATCTTCTAACCAATAACGAATCATACTTTTACTGCAGTTGCCTTCCCTTCTGAAGCAACTGCCTCATCCAGCATGTTGGACATATTTTCAGGATACAACCAGACCAGAAATAACTTGTATCCGATCGCAAGCACCACCGCACCTACGAACAATCCAACAATACCGGAAAGCACCATACCACCAATGGCACCGATCAATATTACCAGCATGGGGATATCAACTCCACGACCCAGAAACAACGGCTTAAGGATCGCATCGCTCATACTTATCAAGACGCACCAGATTGTAAATATAACCGCTGGCGTCGTTTCTCCCACTGAAAATACATATAAAATAATGGGCAACAACACTATTATTGGTGGCAGCTGAATGATGGCTACAAACAATACCAGAAACGCCCACAACCCAGCTAAAGGCACATCCATTACCAGCAGACCCATGCCGGACAAAACCGCCTGAATAATTGCGACGCCCAACACCCCTTGAACCACACTGCGTACCGTAGCCGCCGCTATAACCGCAAAGTCCGCACCGTGCTGACCGGCAAGACGCATGGTAAAAGAACGGGTAAAGTTATACCCGCTTTTTGCATTAATCATTAATACCGCGGCAATAATCACTGAAATTATAAATTGCAAAATACCGGCACCTGTTCCTGCTGCCGCACCCAGCAACCAGTTCACAGCGCCTTTTAACTGTGGCCCGACTTTTTCCACAGCTGCTTTCAAATTCTCAGATGCAAGCTGCCAATAGTTATGGACAGACTCTCCAACCACCGGCCAGCTTGCAACTTTTTCAGAGGGCGGTGGTATCCTCAAGGTTCCATCCTTCAAACCACTAGAAACCTGTTGCGCCCCTTCAATCATTGAGGAGGATAAAATTATCGTCGGCACTATAATCAGCGCCAATATTAAAACCGTCAACAACACGGCAGCAAGTTTATCTTTTCCACCCAGCCTGGCACTTAGAGCACAATTAATTGGATAAAGTGCAACAGCGATTATAATGCCCCAGACGACCAGCGTGATAAACGGGCGTACGATTTGAAAACACCAGATCACAATTAACATCAGCACGCCAATTTTTATTGCAGCTTCCATCGCGCTTGCAACAAATACTTTATTCGAATCTTCAGATGTCCCCGTTGTCATAATTTCCTCTCAAGATGTTCCTGGTTATTTAAGCACGATCACTCTTGTGATCCGAAACACGAATTCCCACTAAACTTGCAACCAGTATAGCAAGGTAGAATTGACCAACAATAGCCTCCATATACACCAGAAATCGCGTTATCGGAACTGCCGGGCTAATATCTCCGAAACCTAAAGTGGTTAAAGAAACGAAACTAAAATAAACAAAGTCCGGGAAATTGTCATACCATGGAGTGGTAACCTGGCCGTTAAAGGAGTCGGGAATAATTTGCCCGACAAGCAGGTATATTACTGCCCAAATCAAACCCATCAGAAGATAAATACATATCGCGCCCAGTATCTTGTTTTGATCTACCGCGCCAGTAAACAACACCTGACGTGCCGCCAGCCATACCGTCATGCTGAAAAACGCTAGCATTATAGCCAGATATGCCAGATGGAATCCCGACTTGTTTAGAACTACACTGAGCACTGCTACGAGAAAAATAGCGGCAATAAACCCTACGCGGGTACGGTACCAGGATTTTTCCCTGTGAATACTCCAGACCGCAACCGCCAGCGTAACTAATGTTACAGCTTGCACGATGAGCTGACCCGCCGGACCAGCGAATTGATCGACTAATGCTGAACTGAATAACAACACCGCGAGCGCGATGGTGAGATAAACAAAATTATCCTGATGCGTGAGTTTTTTGTCAGCCATCTTGTATCCTGCTTTTTTAATTGGATTACCGTCAATGTCACACGTTCTACATGAATATATAAGCCATTACCGCTTACTACTACTTATAAATAGCCCGAATTGACTCATAGCGCCAGACAATAGAAAAAAATAATGTTACCAACAATAATATTTTGTACAGACCGTGAACGCATCGATGATCATTTAATGCAACACTGCGATTAACGGGAGTTACCGGGAGACACAACTCGCTCGGCATAAGAGAATAAAGACATAAAAGGAGGCAACTACACTGCTGCCCCATATATTCTAGTTTTATCATACCTGCGCAATCCGGAATCCAGGTTTTTGAATGATCTACTGGATACCGGCGTTCACCGGTATGAAAAAATCTGCGCATGTGGGGCAGCCGTGGATCTACTTCCTATTATTCTAATATTTTTAATCCTCTCCACTACTCCAAAAAGCATGTCCTTTATTCAGGAATTCATCGTAAGGTATATAATGTGAACCATCACATGAGAAGTTAAGACTGATGATCCCATTAAAAATATTCAGTGCACCCGAACGTAAATACAAAGTGTCGTCCATGAATCTTAATTGTCGCAAACTATTAAGAATCGGCCGAATTTGCGACTTCGGAATAGCTGCATCCTTAGGATACCCTCTGTTTGGATAGGCCAGGCAAATATTCGGATCAACGAGTGCATCCAGGCTGAGCAAACGATAACGAAATGGATCATCAAAGTGCCATATAACAGAACGATTACTTGAGAAATGGAACTTTGCATGAAAGACACCATGATCGACAATCAACTCTTCAATGACACCAAGCACCGTATCAATATGACGATCCATATCACTATCACTACGTGTTTGTGAAAACACATTTCTACGAATAGAGGGGTCCCCTTTAATTTGCGTCCACTCGCGGGGCTCTTCATATAAATCACGCGTTAAAGGTAAATCACGTAAATCAAAGTCTGCGCCGACTAATCCTATGGCTCTTTTATCTTCATCGCGCACTAATTGCATTGCTGTTAACGAAGGGCGCTTTGCGCGCAAACTTATATAAGCAGTAGATAATATAAATTCACCGCCAGGTGCCATCTCTTGAACATAAGGACGCTCTGAACGATCACGACCAAAATGTCTTGTTACTAAGCCTTCATGGCTGACATTATCACTTATTTGTACCGCATCTTTATCCAGCGCATACAGGTACTTACAATAAGACATGGTATGTAATATTTCAGTTAGCGCATGATTCAATTTTTCACGATCACCCCAGACCTTGGCGCATGAATTTGCTGCCCTTTTCATTGGATCAACCAACAGAGTGATTAACACTTCTCTTTGATGCGAGACACTTTCCTGAAGCGAAGATTTTTTATCTGACATAAAAAATATTTCCTGACAAGATGACTAATACAGTTTTAGTCAATATCTAATATTTATCTACCAAGTTGCAATCGAGCCAAACACGCACAATATATTGTTACCTGGACTACATAGTTGCTTGTCGTCACCTACACAGTTAACGACGCAAGATAAATAATTGTTACTAAAAATAACGTAAGTATAGTTATTATCACAGGCCAGAAGCGTAATTGGTGTTCGATTTCATCAATAAACCTAAACCCGTGTTCGGATTTAGTCTTACAAGTTTTTCGTGTACTTAAGACACGTGTATTAATCTTGCTAAATAATTTCCCTGTGGATGACAATTGGGTATTTTGTAAAATGTCCATGAGCTGAAGTCCACGTTCAATTAGTCTGTTCAGCAGCGTGCCGCCAGTCTGCGGTTGAGTTATCCGTATGTAACTGAGTGCCGCTGAGATAATACCCAACAATGCCAAACAGGGATATGCCAGATAACCATAATCATGCCACAATTCCGGTCGGGTCATGACAGCACCCAGTCCGGTAACGAACAGTCCTGTCATAAATAGTGTAACCAAAGCAGGCAACCGGGATTGATAGCCTTTATTGATAAACTGTATCAGTGCGTACAGGACCGTAATAACGCCTAATACCAGGAAATATATCCCCCAATCGGAGATAACAATTTCCCCAACAGGTAACCAGCGAATTAATCCTAGCAATCCCATTGCAACAGGGACGCCGGTCAACAATATACAGGCCGGTCGTGCCGCGGAATTAAAGCTGGCAGTAAGCCAGATGTGTGCTGGCCATACACCAGCTTTTATCATAAACGCGATACTTACCAGCCAGACATAGGCTGTCGAAATATTTCCGTCAATAATCGCCTTATGCAAAGAATTAAATTGGAGTTTGTCAGCATCATGTGCCGCTAATAGAATGCTTTCAAACACTAACAGGTCAGCAATAATTAGAAAACCAATATAGAAACGCCCTGCCCAGCGTGATGCCTCATCATTTTGGCGTACAATTAAGCCATAGAAACCGTAACCCATCAGCGTCGAACAACAAAAGAAACTGACCGCGTCTGCAGATAATATGGTTCCCAGATGGCCTGCAAGCGTCAGTGAAAAGAATGAAAATGTTTTGCCACTTATTAGGCTGTCGTTGACTTTGTTGTCGTTGTTGAAGTTGTTGCAAGTGGTTGCCGCGGCTAACCAGATACCAATCGCCATAACTAATAGCCAACGGTTATTGTTATCTAACTGAAACTCCGCTCCAAATAATAACCATGCTGGAGTAACAGTTGTTTCCCCTGGAAACAGCGCAAGCAATACCGCTGGTGCTAAAACCAGGTAATGAGCAAATGGTAGCCTTGTATGTACAGCTGGAAATGCCAATAACAATGGCCATGAGATCACCACTAATAAAATAATGCCGTAATCGTCTATATTCATGGTTGATAAAATTCCCGTTTGGCTATCAGTTGCGCCCACTCAAGGGGACTGAATGGCGCAAATGCCAATAGGCCAACCGCTAAAGCTAATCCAGCAGTAAACACTGGCGGTAATAATAGCGCCCATGCTGTTTCTTTATTATTACCAAAATCGTGTTCCTGTGGCCATGAATCCGGTGGTTTACAAAACCAGGCGCGGTGCAGGATCGGCAGAAAATACGCAGCGTTAAGTAAACTGCTACCAGCGAGGACTAACACTACCCATCCCTGCTCCGCTTCCAAAGCGCCTAATCCCAGATACCATTTGCTGACAAAGCCCGCAATCGGTGGTGCCCCAATCATGCCAAATGCACCGATAGTGAAAGCTGCCATAGTCCACGGCATGCGCCTGCCAACTCCATTCATTTCACTGATCTTATGAATACCAAGCGTCTCTGCCAGATTACCAGCGCAAAAGAACAAGGTAATTTTCATTATCCCCTGATGTACCAGATGTACGACGCCACCAATGGTGGCAATAGGGCCTGCAATGGCCACACCCAGAGCTATATAGGAGACCTGGCTCACGGTAGAAAATGCCAGTCTTCGTTTCAAATCATCCTGAAATAACGCACGTAACGAACCGTATATAATCGTAAAGGCAGCCAGCCACGCCAGTGGTGCCGCTACACCTAACCTGGCAGCAGACTCAACACCAAATACATCATACACAACACGAATGATTCCAAAAGCACCGGCTTTAACGACAGCAACAGCGTGCAACAAAGCACTTACAGGTGCGGGAGCGACCATAGCCTGTGGCAACCAGCCGTGCAAAGGAAACAATGCGGCTTTCACGCCGAAACCGCCAATCAGTAATATAAAAATAATGATTAGAGCGGCTTGATGTTCTAGCGCAATTGCTTGAATAAAACCTCTGGGTGTGAACTCAAGGCTACCTGTCAGATTATAAAGCCACACGGTTCCCAGTAGTAACATTGCTCCACCGACAATGGTGTAGATAAGATATGTTTGCCCGGCTCGGCGTGCTTCCTCGGTCCCACGATGGACCACCAGTGGATAAGTTGATAGCGTCAACAGTTCATAGAACAGTAAAAACGTAATCATGTTGCCAGATAGTGCAACACCCACGGTTGCTGTGACACACAGACTGAAAAAACCAAAAAACCGACTGCGGTGTGGAGAGTTTTCAAGATAGCCAATGGCATAGACGGTTGTCACCAACCAGAGAACCGTCGACAGGGTAACAAAGATAAGCGCAAACGGTCCGGCTCGTAATACTAAATCCAGACCAGGTAATAATGCCAGGCGTGTTTCAAAATGATATTCATTGTAGACACCCCAGAGCATCCAGACAACCAGGGCAAGTTTGGCTACAGCGCCAAACATATTCAACGCAGTACGCGTACGAATATTTTTTTCAGGAAGGCCAAAAATAACCAGGCCCGGAATCAATGAACTGAAAACAACCAACAGAGGTAGCCACTCATTCCAGTTCATGGTGTTACCTCACTATTCCCAAACGGCATCCCAATTTCGATCAACGTGAAGATATCCGTTGCGGTAAAGCCAATAACGATTGCGGTGCTGGCGAGTAACAATGCCGTCCATTCCATGCTGGCGGGTACCGTCTTGGCTTCATGCGGTAACTCAGCTTGAGTAAAAGCACGACCGAGAACTTTAAATACATATCCAGCTGCCAACAAGCCACCAATAATCATCACAATTGCCAGCTCCCAACGCCCCTGAGACAACGCCGATTGCAGCAGTAACCATTTACCAATAAAACCACCACTGGGTGGTAATCCCATAATGCTGACACCGGCTAAAGCGAAGGCGGCTACTGTCAGAGGTAAACGTTGAACCACCCGGTCCAGATCAGCAATACGGTCGTGACCACCAAATCGCAGCAGATTGCCTGCTGCCATGAACATGGCTGCCTTCGCCAGTGCATGTGAAAGTGCTAAATAAGCAACAGCATGCCAGGGGTTAATGCCAGCCGTGGATGCCAGAGGAAAAGCCACGAACAGGTAACCGATTTGTGCAACGGTTGAATAGGCAACCAATAATTTAACCCGGGTTTGTCGTAAGGCTTGTATCGACCCCCAAAGAATTGCCATGGCACCGAGCAGGCCAAGCAGTGACTCAGCCGTTTCGCTGACCTGGTCAAAGATCTCCAGCCACAGGCGTAAGAGAATATAAAATGACGCCTTGACGACCAATGCTGAAAGCACAGCACTCACAGGCGCAGGTGCACTGGAATGGGCCGGTGGTAACCAGAAATGGAATGGAAACAGTGCAGTCTTAAGAGCCAGGCCTGCAGTGATGAGCCCGGTTGCTGTCCATACTATTGTCGTAGAAGTTACTTGTTGACTGAGTATAGAAATATCGACAGTTGCGTAACTATGATAGAGCAAGGCAACGCCCAACAGGTACAACAACGAGCCTAGCAGCGTGGCAAACAAATAACGCATAGCGCCACCAACAGCAGCACTTGTACCACTTAATGCCGCCAGTGCCACTGCGGACAAACCCATTAATTCAAGCGTTACATAGAGATTAAAGATATCAGCGGATAAAAACAATGCATTTAGTGCCGCCAGGAGAAATAACCACAGCGGCCAAAATCGATGTTGCTGTTGGTCGTTAAAATAACCGGCCGAATAGACGCTGACAGCAAGCGCGACGAACGCAGTCATGGCCAACATTAACAGGCTCAAACCATCGGCGTACAGTTCGATGCCAAGTGGAGCCCCCCATCCCCCAACGGGATAACGCAAAACGCCATGTGTCTGTAGTTGTATCGCGAGACCGATCACGGCCAGGGCGCTAGCAGATACGGACAATACTCCGAGTATTTTTATCAGCTTCGGGAGTAAAAAACAGGCGACACCACCGATCAAGGGTAAAAGGATCAGCAAAACGGACCAGGGAACATCCATGAAAGTAGCTGGCATGGCCGTTATTCTTTCAGCTCGGTATCTGGTAATTCAGTACGACCCGAAGTAGCAACTAACTTTAACATGAGGACTAACGCGAGTGCCGTAGCAGAGACAGCAACGACAATACCGGTGATGACCATGGCATGTGGTACAGGATCGGGCGTATTGCCTCCAATGCGCTTTGCCAGGGCAACCAGTATCATAAATACACCGCTACCCATAATATTAAGTGCCATGATTTTGCGTAAAAGATGGGCCTGTATGATCAACGTGTACAAACCAAGACAGAACAATCCTCCCCCTATAAGCGCATAAAAGTTTACGACAGTCATTGCTTATCCTTATTGTTTGGCTGTGCACCCAGAAACAAAGCAGCAAGTGTAACGCCAATTGAAATAGTGGCTGCTGTTTCGATGATTAGAATAATCAATCCAGCTTGTGCAGGCGGATACTGTAGCGAATAAGTACCGGAAAATGCAGTGGTTAACGCAACAAGAATAAAAGTGATGTTGCCAATAACCAGTGCAAGCTTAAGGGGAAAACCCGCAAGGCTACTTTTAAGGCTCCAGCCTGTTAACATCAATAATACACCCGCTGCACCGAGCACTGAACCGGCCTGGAAGGCACCGCCAGGCGCAGCGGCACCCACCCACAATAAATATGCTGTCACCACTATCAACACAGGCACTAATATTCTTGTCATTATGCCTAGAACAGGACTCGAATTCGCAATAACCGTTGAATGTCTGGCATCAAACGACCAAACTGCCAATAGCGCAACCAGTAACACCACCATCTCCAGTAACGTGTCGTAACCACGAAAATTGAGTAATACTGCAGTAACAGGATTGGTGACGCCACTATTCACAAGTTCTGCGTTGACCGGTGGAAGCAGCCCCGCACTCTCAGTGGGTAAAGATAATACAGAATACCCCAACAGGATTGCCAGCAGCATAACGGCAATGACCGATAACGGTTTAAAAAATTTTTTAATCGTGGTTTGTTGAGTAGCAGAAGTTTGATGGCCACTACTCTCTTCTCGAGTATCGATCTGCAGTTTTGCAAGACCTGCAAGCAACAGCGCCCCCGTCAATCCAGCGCCAATAGCCGCTTCCGCCAGGGCTATGTCCGGGGCATCCAGGCGTATCCAGACCAGCGTCAGCAATAAACCAAATGAGACAAACAGGACAATTGCGCGAAATAAATCTTCAGAAGTGAGTGCCAGCCAGGCAAGGTAAAACAAGCTCAAACCTAGCAGTACATCAAGCGCCCACTGTATCACGATTATCGTCTCCATGGCGGTACATCCCTACGCAATGCAGCCCTGGCGACCAGGTGGGAAACACTGGCGCTGGCCAGTAGCACCAACAACCAGATTAAAACTAACTTACCTGCAATAGCCCATGACTGGTACTGAATTGCCAGGCCAAAGACAATCAAACCCAAACCAACATTATCTGCCTTGGTCAGCGCGTGGAGTCGGGTATAGACATCTGGGAAGCGTAATAAACCCAATGTGCCTGCAAGGAAAAAAATGGCACCAAAAACCAACAGTATCAATGAAAGATAGTCAATCAAGGTCGCCATTGGCCCTCCCGCCTGTCCAGGTATGCTGCACAAAGGCGACAGCGGTAATGGCGGCTAATATGGCTAGCACCAATGCGACATCAAGTAATGCTAAATCAGATGTTGCCTGTGCCAATAAAAGTAATAACGCAACAGCCGTGGTACCAAATAATTGTGCTGCCAGCATTCGGTCCGCTGCGCTTGGGCCTTTTATTACCCGCCATATGCCCACAGTCAGATTCAATAAGAGAAACAGTGCCAGTCCATAATAAAGAATGATCAACTGTTTATTCCCCTAATGAAACAGGTGTTTTAAAACCGCTGGGTTTAATGGCAAGCACGGAGCAATTAATCTGACTAAGAATTGATTCTGCCGTATTACCCATAAAAAGCCCGGGTATACCCGTGCGCGCAACAGTACCCATCACAATAATATCCGCGTCAATGCGTTTCGCAAGATCAGGGATCTCCTTGCGCGCCCATCCTTTAATTAAGTGTTTTTTAATTGAAAGATAAGCGTCAGCATCAGAACCAAGTTTATTTTTTAGTACTTCCAGCAACTGATCCAGCTTGTGGTCGTGTTGCTGCCGTATTTGTTCAACATAGGCAGCTATCTTTTCTTCTGGCGTCTTCATAAACGCCCCACGCATAGCGCTTTCTCCGACCGCATCCCAAACATGTACAATATGTAATTCAGCAAAATCGGATATCGCCAATGATCCGGCCATTTCCAGAATTTGATTATTTAAGTTTTTCAGAGTTTCCCTCTCTTCTTCGGCATAGTCGCCACCCACATCAACCGCAGCCAGTATTCGACGATCAGATGGCGTTTTTTCAGTTTTTATCAGCCATACCGGACAAGGGCATTTACGCAGCAAGTGCATATCTTCACTGCCCAATAAGCGATCTAGCCAGTCATATGTATCCGGTAGCTTTATTACCAAATCATGACCGCATCGCAATACCTGGCGAATAATTTCCAAAAATGGTTCGCCTGTTAATATTTTGAAATCAATATTCATTAGCTTGCGATAAGATTCGATTAAAGGCTTCAGGTGTTCCTCATGATCACGTTGCATTGCAGTTTGCAATTCGTCCGATATCGGGCCACCTTCTGGCATATTGATGCCCGCTGTAAATTTTGGCACCACGTCAACGATTGTTAAGCTGGCCTGATTTTGCTGTGCCAGTTTAACCGCGCGTTCAATGGCTGGCTTGCTTGTTTCTCCGGGTTTTGCAACGCATAAAATATTTTTAAACCGATTCATTGTTTTCTCCTATGCCTTGATCACTTTCATCTAACGTGGCAGAAAATATTCTCGCAATTCGTTGTTCAACAAACCTGATTTCATCAATAAATCCACTCGTTTCATCAAGCACATGTACCTTAAGTGTGTATTCATGAGAGTCTGCGATCAACGTGCCCGGCAATAAGCTGACTGTGTTGATAAAACAGACTTGCGGTAATCCACGGGGTAGTCGCAATGGATATTCAATCAATGCGGGAACAATGGGGAGCTCAGGATGAAATGCGCGCCGAGCAACATCAATCCCGCCCACTAGCGATCGGATGATAAAATATGGTGAAAATTTGAACAATTCAAGCCAGTTTACGTTGATTGCGGGCATCAAGTAATGGCTTGTGATTACAGCGATTACCACAGCAGGTGCACCGATCCACCAGGAAGCTGAATTTCCATTCGTGAGCATCCACCAGATAAGCAAAAATACCAGCGTTCGCAGTATGATACTCAGAATTGGATATGCCCGTAAATTTGCAGTTGTCATCGCGTGATAAACGTCAATCATGAATTGGTGTTAGCTAAATATCTCATAGCTTGCGTTAGGCTGCCAATCATTCCACTCCATGCTGCACCAACTCCATGCTGCACCAATAGTTTTCGCACCAGTTCGACAACAATCACCAGAAGTGGTGCAAACAACCTAACCAGCTAGATTTCACTGCCAAAGGGAGAAGTATTATAAAAGTGATGGGATACTGCTACATTTCTTATGACAATACAAAACGTCAGCTCAACAGCATACCAGCAACAACCCATTCATACTATGAGAGAACAGACCACGTTTTTTGGTTTTTTTATAATAATAGGTATTCCTAATTGGGGTCTGCCACCAATTATTTTTGACCAAGAGCATTTAACTGTAACAACGAGTTATCAATCATGAGGCCACTTCCAGTCACTGATTTCCGGCATATCGATACCATGCCGGGTGATGTATTCACGATGTTCGATCAACTTTTCGCTAACGAACTGTTTGACATACGCACCGACCCGACTGAGCTTCGGTACCCGATCGATCACATCCGCGAGCAGGTGAAAGCGATCCAGATCATTGCGAACCACCATATCAAACGGCGTAGTGGTCGTCCCTTCTTCTTTATATCCTCGCACGTGCAGGTTCCTGTGATTAGTGCGACGGTACGTCAGACGATGAATCAGCCAGGGATAACCGTGATAGGCAAAGATGATCGGTTTATCGGTGGTGAACAGACTGTCAAAATCGCGATCCGACAGTCCATGTGGATGCTCTTCTTTGGGTTGCAGTGTCATTAGATTCACCACGTTAATCACCCGAACCTTAAGATCCGGTACATGCTGGCGCAGCAGATCAACGGCGGCCAGTGTTTCGAGAGTCGGCACATCACCGGCACAAACCATGACGACATCCGGTTCCGTGCCCTGATCATTACTGGCCCATTCCCAGATGCCGATACCTGCCGTGCAATGTTTGATCGCCGCATCCATGTCAAGCCACTGGGGTTGCGGTTGCTTACCGGCGACGATGACATTGATGAAATCGCGGTTGCGCAGACATTTGTCCGTGATACACAATAATGTATTGACATCGGGTGGCAGATAAACGCGAATGATATCTGCTTTTTTGTTAACGACATGATCAATGAAACCCGGATCCTGGTGCGAAAAACCATTGTGATCCTGCCGCCATACGTGGGAAGTTAACAGGTAATTCAACGAAGCAATGGGCTGGCGCCATGGGATCTCCTTACTGACCTTCAGCCACCTGGCATGTTGGTTAAACATGGAATCAACAATGTGAATAAACGCTTCGTAGCAGGAAAACAGACCGTGGCGACCGGTTAACAGATACCCTTCCAGCCAACCCTGACAGGTATGTTCACTCAGGATTTCCATCACCCGACCATCCGGCGAAAGGTGATCATCTTCCGGAAGCGTCTGTGCCATCCAGGTACGATTGGTCACTTCGAACAGCGCACCGAGTCGGTTTGAGTCATTTTATGGGGACAGACCCCAATTAATCCAATTCAATATAGCGATAACAAGCCAAAACGTAATCCTCTGTTTGCATCAGGCAAGACCGGAAACAACCCTTCCCGATGAACATGGATGTTCGAGTGTCGCGAGCGCAGGGATGCGCGAGAGCGACCACAGCGTGCCACTGCGGCGATACGTGCGATGAATAGTCTGAACATAGCGTTGACCTAAATTCTTCATCAACAAAGCAGCACTATTTTCTTTTTCCGGTGTTAACAACAAATGAACATGATTGGTCATTAATACATAGGCATGAACCGCACAGCCATATTTGTCTGCTTGTTCTTTCAAGTGGTCCAAATACAGTTGGTAGTCTTGCTCAGCATAAAAACAGGCCGATCGGTTGTTCCCGCGCTGGATGGCGTACAGGGATGTACTAATACCGCATGTGCATGGACAAGGTGAGAGGTCGAGAAGGTGGCCTGGGCCATGCACAGGAGCGGTGAATATGCCAGGGAATACCCGGTATAGAAATACGTGCTCGTCGAGGCATGACATCCCTGCTCTTTTATTATTGTTGTTTTAATCAGGGTTAGATTTTATTACTGGGCTGATTGTATATCGGTCGCCCCGCAATGGCAGTGAAATATTCCCGTTTTGACTGGGCGTTGATCATTTAATTGGGGTCTGTCCCCTATTGTTTTGCTTTTGTTTACTATTATGCTTATCTATCCGTCAACATCAGATTTTTTTATCCGCATCATACTCATTTATCAAGGTTTTTATTGCCGTTTCTTTACTGGAGAAAAACCGATCTTCACCGAGCTCATTAACCAAATTACTCAATATAAATATTTTCATAACCTGATGTTTCAACCCACTAAACATCAATTTAACGCCTAACTGCTCCAAACGTTCGTTGACTTCGCGCACTTTCTCTTCACCCGAAGCATCCATCTCATTGATGCCACTGCCAATCACGACTATAGCTTTTGCCAGAGGGAATTCACGCTGCGCCTCAAGAATAATGTCTTCGAAGTACGCAACATTCGTGAAGGTTAACGCACCATCAAAACGCACAGGCACAAATTTTTCGCTGACAGGTTTCAAGTCGTGCGCCTGAATGCCACCCAGGGTGCCATCCAGTTTACGGCCAACAATTTCGGCGCGAGGTCGCATGGTCTTAATCAGAAAGTGAATAACCGTCAGCGAAATTCCGAGTAAAATACCATTCGCAATGGCCGGCGCCATAATTAATGTCGTGAAAAACGTAATGATGCCTATTACCGCGTCATAGCGATCCACCTTCCAGGCCATGATAAGCGGTTTAATGCGAATTAAACTGAACACAGCCATCATCACGATCACCGCCAGCACCGCTTGTGGCAAATGATATAAATAAGGGGTAAAAAATAACAACACAATCACAACTGTGGCGGCTGAGACAATGGCAAATAAACCTGTTTTAGCACCGGAACGCGCCGCGACAGCGGAACGGGAAAATGAGCCGCTCACCGTAAACGAACTGAAAAAACTGCCTGCAATATTAGCAAGACCTTGACCGACCAACTCCTTGCTTGCGTCAACTCGCTCGCCTGTTGAGCTTGCAATGGCTTTGGAGATGGATGTTGCTTCCATAAATCCGATTAGCGCCATAACCAGTGCTGCGGGTAACAGTGCCAGCAACAAATCCCATTCAATGACTGGAACTGCAAAACTGGGCAATCCCTCAGGAACAACACCGACAACTGCGCCACCGGCGGAAAGCACAATTTTATTCTTGTTTACTGCCTTAAAACGCCATGTCTTGCTTTCTACAACATAAGTTTCGGGAATAGTTTCCCCACTGAACATAACCAGTTGTCCGTTGGCATCACGCGCCGCCGTAAATTCGATGCGATGTATATCAATTAAACGGCCAGTATTTTCAGCTTTTAGTGCCGACAGCTCATGCTCGAGCACCGCAGCCTCGGCGGATAAATTGGCGGAATCTTTTATGTCATCCTGGTCTTTTAATTCTTTAGCTTGACGGCGTAGATCAGCCACTTCAGCAATCAATTGATCAATGCGGCTTTTTGTTTTCACATAAGTACCCATTAACTCACCGGTTTCTTTTTCATAAATTTGACCGGGCGTGACAGACACTTCATCTTCAAAACCTACCAGAGCGCTTATTAAGGTAGTTAAAATTACAACGATCAATACGCCGGGCAATGAAGGTTTATAACGGCGTAATCCGGAAATGGTCACCCATGCGCCGATGGCGAATACCAATGTTAAAATATGCATGTCGGGAATTTGAGTGAGCACACGCCACAAATCCGCAAGATAGGAATCTGTACGCGGAAAAGGCACTCCAATAATTTTACTGAGTTGCGACAAACCAATGATCAGCGCGGCGGCGTTGGTAAATCCGACAATAACGGGACTGGAAAGCAAATTGACAATGGCGCCTAAACGGAACACACCCAGCACCAGGCGTAAGATCCCTACCATTAACGCCAACATTATCGATAATTCGATAAACTTGTCACTTCCTGGCGTCGCGAAAGGAATTAAAGCGGCCGCAGACATTATTGACAACATAGCTACCGGGCCTGTGTGTAATTGGCTGGATGAACCCCACAGTGATGCAATGATTACTGGAATAAACGACGCATATAAACCGTATACAACGGGTAAACCTGCCAATTGCGCATAGGCCATACTTTGCGGCACCAATATCAACGCGACGGTAATACCGGCAATCAAATCGGCGCGAATTTTGTCGCCAGTAAACGGAAACCAACGAATAAATGGAAATAATGTGGAAATATAATTATTCATATTGTTTGTCCGGATAGCTGATATTTCCCAGACTGTTGGGCGACAGGCAGTAGAGAATAGTTGTTAATTCGTATTTAATAATCGCCCCCCATTGGCATCAAATAATTCTCCACTTTATCTCGATTAAGCTGAAGTATTTGCCCCAGGTATTATGATTGGATAATGGCTCATTTCTTAGAGACAAATACTGCGACCGAGGATTTGTGTTAGATGCAATCTATTAAGTCATTGCCTGTTTATTTTTCGTAAATAGGATCAAAAATTGGGAACCGTCCAGTTTTTTAAAACGCTGAAGGCTCAAACTTCTCCGGTGCCAACACGTCTACATCGCTGACAAACAGGATCAGGTGATGCCCCTTGTTCAATAGCCTTTCAATATCATCCAGCAAGCCAGTTAGCCTGTCAGCCGGCATGATGATATGAATTTTTATATTCGTGTCGACATCCAGTAAACCACTTTGCTCACCGCTTGAACCTGCACCCCTTGCCCGGACAATGGTATAACCACTCGCACCACGGGCCCGGATGTAACCGATGATCTTGTCTTCGAGGACATCACTGGTAATGATCGTCACATGTTTTTTAGGAAATAGTCTATGCATGATCTTTTCCTCATGAACCTGCTAATTGTATTGCAAGCTGGTGGTATAGCGGGATACCTATCACCACATTGAACGGGAACGTAATACCCAGTGACAGCGTGAGATAGAACGATGGATTAGCCTCAGGTACCGCCAGCCGCATCGCCGGGGGTACCGCGATGTAAGACGCGCTAGCTCCGAGAACGGCAACCAGCAGAATACCGCCTACTCCAAATCCCAGGGCCAGGTGCGCTACTGTCGCAGCAAGGAGACCACCAATCAACGGCATGAGCATACCGAAGACGACCAGCACCATGCCAACCTTGCGAAATTCCTTAATCTTGCGCGCCGCTTCCATGCCCATCTCAAACAGAAACAGGCACAGCACGCCCATGAAAATATCATTGATAAATGGATACAGTTTTTGCATGCCCGATGGTGCAGCAATAGCACCGATGATCATCGAGCCAATCAGCAAAATAACCGAACCATTTGTGAATGCTTCATGCAATAACGTGGTCAGTTGCTGCTTATTCTCTCCACTCTGCACGGATAGATTAGTTGCACCACTGGCACGGGCCTGCTTCTGCCTTGAATAGGAAGCAAGCAACAGCCCTACGATAATGGCAGGTGATTCCATCACCGCCAGCATAATAAGCGGATAACTTTCATAACTGATACCAAGGTTATCCAGATAGGCTATCGCGGTTAAAAACGTACCCGCACTGACCGAGCCATAGTGTGCAGCAATCGCCGCTGCGTTCATGGTATCTACCTTACGGGTTATCAGTAACAACGCATAACCAATTACCGGCAGGGTAAAACCGAGAATTACCGCCCAGACAACCGAATTAATCGCAGTACCAAGATCGGCCTTGCCAAGCTCATAGCCGCCATGCAAACCAATGGCAACCAGCAGGTAAATTGACAGCATTTTGGCCATATCCGGCGGCAGGCGCAGATCGGATTTAACCACGCGAGCCAGAAAGCCTAGTGCAAAAAATAATACAGCTGGTATTAAAAGATTCGAAAGCGCAGACATAACCAGTCACCTTGGCTATTGGACTGATTATTTTATACGCGCTGAGATAGGCGATAACAAATCGAAGTTTTATGGAGAATTGATAAATTATTATCTATGGAAGAACACGCATAAATACTGTGTGATATTGATTAGCAGAAAACCAACAGGATCAGACTTCGATGAAATATCAAGCCAACGTCAAAAAATAGCAAAAAATAGGGTATAAAAATAGAAAAAATGAAAACCCAGGAAAAGAAAAAAGAACAGTTCACAGATCAAATCAGTAAGCTGACGAAAAAAGTTGAAGAACTGGAAAAATTCAAGAAGAAATGCGAGGCGGAAAAAGAGCCAGAAACGCGGCGGTGGATATGAAAGAGTGAATCTTGACGAGCTGACCATTTCCATCACCGGCCCTTCGGATGACATCATCGCGGTTAGCGAAGCTGTTGACAAGCTGTCAACCAAAGATCCGTTAGTGGCGGAACTGGTCAAATTGCACTACTTCTCCGGCCTTACGCTCGATCAGGTTGCTGAGCTTCGTGGAATCGGTCGGCGCACCGTAGCAAAATACCTGTCCTATGCCCGCGCTTGGCTTCGTCGTGAGATCGGCCGGGCCGATGAGCCCCGTTCGCCATAGATGTTAGGGCACTCGTGCACTGCTGCCCATGCCACTTGATCCCGTATATGTCAGGGCCGAGCGGTCGGCGCCGAAGCACTTTTTTTTGTTTTTGCAGGATTTTGCGTGCACTCTTCTGTCCAATATTTCGCATGTCATTATAGAAGGCAAGTTTGAATAGGATCGTGTCATGAAATCAGAACCGCTTGATGTCAAATCGATATTCGTCGAGGCACTTGATAAGACAGATTCTCAGGAGCGCGCTGAGTATCTGGACGGGGCATGCGGCAAAAACAAAGTCCTGAGAGAAGAAGTCGAATCATTGCTGATATCCTATGAACAGGTGGATGGATTGCTTCCGTCGCCCGAACTCGACGCAGAGGTCACATTGGATGGCCCGTGCATGCTTGAAGGCCCAGGTGCAGTCATTGACCGATACAAATTGTTGGAGAGAATAGGCGAAGGCGGCATGGCAGTTGTCTACATGGCCGAACAACGGGAGCCGATCCGCCGCAAGGTGGCCCGCAAGATGGTCACCTCGATGGTCCTCGTCCCCCACGTCGCCCACATGGACGAGGCGGACGTGACCGACCTGGAGGCCTTCCGCAAGAAAG
>Ga0209742_10000563_pt1 | contig 19292 bp, 17 predicted proteins | sample DeeMarSeWOR38_10_FD_187462 | JGI IMG/M metagenome (GOLD analysis project Ga0209742, IMG submission 187462) | Marine sediment microbial communities from White Oak River estuary, North Carolina - WOR-3-8_10 (SPAdes) (version 2) | ecosystem: Environmental > Aquatic > Marine > Intertidal zone >... | reverse complement strand
GTAGTCCTGCCAAAACGTAAGGCTGTAATATCCGCAGAACGTGCAGCCATGGCTTCCAGATAATTTTCAGCAGCGGGTGAGAGCAGGGCGGCCAGGTCATTGGTGTTCAAGTGCGCTGTTCGAAGGCTTTTCCGGACATCTTCGTCACCAGCAGATTGGACCTGTTCCTGGAGTTGGTGAAATGGGGGTACGGTAAACATTGTGTCAACCTTTGATAAAATCCAGACCGGCCAGGGGGGAGGAGGCTGAAGCTTCCGAGCTTTTTTGGCCAAGTCCGGACTCATAGGCTCCACGTCCTGCTTCGACTGCCCGGGCAAAGGCTGCTGCCATTTTTACCGGATCACCTGCGATTGAGATGGCAGTGTTAACCAGGACGGCATCAGCACCTATTTCCATGGCCAGTGCAGCATCAGACGGGGCGCCGAGACCAGCGTCAACAACGACGGGCACGCGGGCCTGGTCGATGATTATCTCAACCTGGAATTTTGTTATAAGGCCAAGGTTGGTACCGATCGGTGCGCCCAGCGGCATGACAGCAGAGGCACCGGCATCCTGCAGCCGCAGGGCCAGTATGGGATCGGCATTGATATAGGGCAGGACAATAAAACCCTCCTTGACCAGTTCTTCTGTAGCTTTCAAAGTTTCTATCGGGTCCGGCAGCAAGGTCCGTGGGTCCGGGGTAACCTCCAATTTCAGCCAGTCGCCACTGCCTGCGGCACGGGCGAGCCGGGCTAAACGGACAGCTTCTTTTGCATCCCTGGCGCCGGAGGTATTCGGCAGAAAAAGATATTTTTTTCTATCAAGCACATTCATGATGTCATCGGCCGGATCGTTGAGATCTACTCGCCGCAGGGCAACGGTGATCATCTCGCTGCCCGAAGCCTCAATGGTTTTTTTCAGGACTTCAGCCGAGGAGAATTTCCCTGTACCTAAAAAGAGACGGGAGCGGAAGGTTTTGTCAGCAATTTTAAGCATTTCACCCACCCCCCACAAAGCGGACCAACTCAAGAACGTTTCCATCAGCAAGGACAAAGGTGTCATACTCATCCTTTTTGATTATCCGCCCGTCGCATTCAGCCACCACAGTATCAGGATTAAGCTCCATAGCAGTAATAAAGGAAACCAGCGTGGTTCCATGGGTTATTTTTTTTGTTTCGCCGTTACATGTTATTTCCATGCTAAACCTAAAATGTTTATCTTTAAGTAGTTGTACAATCTTGAACCAGGTTATCGGAAATTTAGCATATACTTTTCAATGTTCTTTTTCGTACCTCTTTTTCAGACAAGTAATAGAAGGAGAGCAAACTTGAAGTATTGGTAAATGATTCAAATTGTTCCTTTCTTTGTTTGCCAGAAAGAAAAACAACAAAATGGCTTTTAAAAAGCGGTGTTATAATTCTAATCCTTTCCGAGCAGGATGCGCAATACCTGGTTTGCCTGGTGATGGGCTGCGATTCCTACGCGTGGGGCCATTAAACCCTGACCTGGGCCTGCAGCCGATGTTCCGTCTCCTATAATATAAGCATGAGCATGGATTTTTTGAGTCCGGATAGCATTATTGTCACCATATCCTGCAAGGCCGGATGCCCCTACATAACCGACACCGGGTAAATTAGTCAAGACTGCCCGGAGGGCTGCGGCCTTCATTGCTGCATCATCAAAGCATTCAGCCAGTACATCAACACCCTTGAAAACCTCGGGGATTGATTCTTCTGTCAACCGTCCTTCCACAGTTTCAATTATAATGTAAGGATTCATCTGAAGCAGATTTTCTTTTAAAGCTATTGTCTTTTGCATGCCAAGCTGTGAGATGAAGTATTGCTGCCGGTTGAGGTTGCTGGGTTCCACCACATCAAAATCAGCCAGTACAAGTTTGCCAACTCCGATTCGGGCAAGGGCTCCAGCAACAATGGTTCCGAGACCGCCCAATCCCATGATGCCTACTTTGGCTTTCCTGACAACTTTGTGCACTCCAGGAGTATGGCGGGCCACAAGGAGACCTTCCATTTCTTCTTGCGAAGGTGTCTCTCCTCGTCTTATAAGGCAGCAGATATCGTTGTCTGCCAGCACAGTCTCCGGAGCCACAGGATAACCGTTGACAATGAAAAGGTCTGATCCGGGCTTATAGGTATCGGCCAGATCCTTGACCCTTGTGCCCTCATGATAGGGAATTGTCCTTTCGTTTACCGTTATCATTTCATGAATTCATCCTTTGGCAGCAAAGAACCAACACTTCTAGCAGATAAATAAAAAATTTGCTTGCCCAAATAGCCTACTCTATTTGAAATTGTTTTTTCAGTCATTAACGGGACTGCTAAAAATTATTTTTTAGCGGAAGTGATACCTGTCCTGCAGAGCATATTTTTGCGAGGCTAATAAAATAAGGCATGGAAGAGCGACGGCATCAATCCTGTTTCAAGCTGGTATGCGGCGCAATTATTTCATTGTTTTGAACGGTGCAGGATGTGAGGTTGGAAAATGGTTCTATGGTGACATTATCACCTATCCGACAGCCACGCAGAACGACATCGGGGCCTATAGTACAGTTTTTGCCGATAATGGTATTTCCTGATATCTGAACATTGGCATGTATGACGGTATCGGTTTCTATCCGGACCTCCTGCTGAATGAAAATGGTCTCAGGATCAGTGAGGCTGACGCCGTCAGCCATCAACCGGCTGTTTTTCTTATGCTGTAGATATTTAGTTGCTGCTGCCAGTTCACTTCTGGAATTAACCCCAAGCAGTTCCTCACCTCCGGCCCCGGAAAAAATATCGACCTGAAGCCCCATGTTTATTGCAATTTTGACAATATCGGTCAGGTATATTTCTCCCTGCTTGTTGTCATTTCCTACTTTTTTCAAGGCTTTGAAAAGAAAGGGGACTTCAGCGCAGTAGATGCCGGCATTGATCTCCCTTATTTTTTTCTGTTCAGCATCAGCATCTTTCTCTTCAACGATTTCCAGGAGCTTGTCCTGCCTGTCCCGTACAATCCTGCCATAATTCGTTGGGTCATCCAATGAAGCTGTCATGAGAGTCAGGACAGGCTTGTTTTTCGCATGGGTTGCAAGCATGGCCCGGAGGGAATCTGCTTTGATCAGCGGCACGTCGCCGCTGAGGATGAGGACCGTGCCGCCAATTCTGGCCAGTTCCTTTTCGGCACACAGAACAGCATGGCCCGTTCCGAGTTGCTCCTCCTGGACGATACATGTCGCCTGGCGACCGGAAACAAGTTCGGCAACTTTTTCCTTCTGATGACCAACAATTATATACGAGTAGTCCAGGTTGAGATCTTTAACCGTATCCAGAACATGGAGGATCATGGGCTTGAACAGGACCTCGTGCAGCACCTTTGCTTTGGAGGACTTCATCCTGGTGCCTAGGCCGGCTGCCAGGATGAGAGCAGCAGTATTATTTTTCATCAGATATCTACAGTGTGTTATTTGCTCTTAAAAATCATATGCAGTTAAAATTTTACCGAAAGTAAATTACTCCGGCTAGAGCAATATTAGTAAAATAAAAAAAGGAAAGCACACCTGGATGGAATGCGATCCTGACAAGATTTTTAAAAATTATACTAATTTATTTCTGTAATTTGGAGTGTAACTTTAAAATTTTCATAAAAGCTTAAAATTAACCTGCAACACTGAAAACTTCATTAAATCTTTACCTTAGCTTTATTCCCTCTTCACATCTCTTTCTTACCATAAAAAAAATGATGAAACATCATTAAGCCGATATTGCAATCGGCAGCGGTTACCGGCTGTTTTCCCGGATTTTGGCTGCTGTTGTTTGCATTCAGCACAAAGGCGGTGAAGGAGGTGGTTGGCATGGATGAAGTTTAAAATTAATACGTGAAAAAGCAAAGGGTGTCCAATTTTTACTGCTGCTAACCTTAACATGAAGGGAGGAAAGACCAATGCCTAAGAAAATAATTTCTTTAATTTTCCTGACTTTTTTTCTTTTAACAACAGGATATGCTGTGGCTGGGCCGGGGAAACCGAATTTCGGTCCCAGCATTTATGCTGACGGTGTTGCCTGGGGAACGAAGGGTACTACAAATCTGCCCGCCCCCAATGATCACAATATCCAATCGTTTGATTTTCTCTATATATTTACCAACGGCGCTGCCGGTCAGCTGCCGGTCAGCGATGCCGGTCCGCGCAATTCCTTTTATAACGGCGGTCGCTGGTTTGCTCACACAGCTACCTGGAATATAGCAAATCCGCCTGTTGTGAAATCATATGAAGATATCATGTATCATTATGATGAGGGGAATCTGGATATCATGCCAGGTCATCCGGCAGGCGGCCCAGATTATTTCCAGTGCCCTCTACTGCCGGTTAAAGAATGGTAAATTGAAGAGGATAAAATTTTTATATTTTAAACAACGGCGGGTATGTTGAAATGATGCATACCTGCCGCAATTATTTAAATTCACACCATTAATTATAAATTTCTCGGGCATATTTGTCGGCATGAGTTCTGAAGAAAAATTTTCTCTTAGTATAATATCTGCTAGTATATTTGAGGCTGTCTCTTGACTGCAGAAAATCATTGACAATTGTTTGTTTCAGATGTCTATAGCAGCAAAAACAGGGATTATGCCGTTAACTATTACATTAGAGAAATTCGATGATAACAAAACTTCATCTGGACATTTCAGTGCAGCCGGATGATATCACCTGCGGTCCGGCTTGCCTGCATTCAGTATATGAGTATTACGGTGACTCTATACCCTTGCAGCAGGTCATTACCGAGGTCAAAAGTCTCAAGGGCGGGGGCACCCTTGCAGTACTGTTGGGCAACCATGCGTTGCAGAGGGGTTACAAGACGACCATTTATACTTACAACCTCCATATGTTCGATCCAACCTGGTTTACGGAAAATAAAGTACTGGCTGAGAAGTTGCAAGCTCAGGCTACAATTAGGAATGACGAGAAACTTTCATTTGCCACACAAGGTTACCTGGAATTTCTTGATAGGGGAGGCAAACTGTTTTTTGAGGATCTGACGATCGGGCTGATCAGGAAATTCCTCAAAAAATCAATTCCGATCCTCACCGGCCTCTCCTCAACCTACTTATACCGTTCAGTAAGAGAGAACCCCAGTAATGACCAGGATGATGATATTGCCGGGACCCCGACCGGACATTTTGTTATTCTCAGCGGTTATGACAAGGAGACAAGAGAGGTCCTTGTCGCGGATCCGTATAAAATGAACCCTGTTTCCAATGATCACTATTATATGGTGTCAATCGCACGACTCCTTGGTGCTATTCTGCTTGGCATCCTGACCCATGACGCCAACCTGTTGATTGTTGAGCCCAAGTAAAAAAACAAAACTTCAACATATGCCATGCAGATACTCCTTGTCGTTAATCAGAATGATAATTGGCCGCTGAATATTGAAGGCGTTCAACTCGTCAATTCCCGTACGTACCTGAGTGATCCTCAATTTAGCCTCATGAGGAGAGTCAGGGTGTTCAATCTCTGCAGGTCCTACTCGTATCAGTCTGTGGGCTATTATGTTTCCCTGCTTGCCGAAGCCAGGGGACACAAGCCTTTCCCGGATGCTTACAGCCTGATGTCTTTGCGGTCCCAGCAGGTGGTCAGGTTTATATCTGATGACCTTGATGAACTTATCCAGAAGAACCTGGCTCCTTTAAAAAGCAACAGGTTTGATCTGAGTATTTACTTTGGCAGGAATATGGCCAAGCGCTATGACAAGCTGGCACAGAAGCTGTTCGAAGCGCTTAACGCGCCTTTTTTAAGAGCCAGCTTTGTGAAGCAGAAAAAATGGATGCTGCAGAAGGCTTCCCCCATTGCCTCAAAGGATATTCCTGCAACACACTGGTCTTTCGTCGTAAGCGCTGCTGAAGATTATTTTCATAAGAAGAGAAAGGTTGTGCATCCGAAAAGGCCGAGCCGTTTTGATCTCGCCATTCTGCTTGCCCCGGATGATAAACTGCCGCCTTCCAATGAAAGGGCCATTAAAAAGTTCATGAAGGCAGCATCATCGCTGAATCTTGGTGTTGAGCTTATACAAAAGGAGGATTATGCCAGGCTGGCGGAATTTGATGGACTTTTTATCAGGGAAACCACAAGTGTCAATCATCATACCTACAATTTTGCCCGGGGAGCAGCTGCTGAAGGCCTGGTGGTAATTGATGATCCGGAGTCTATTTTAAAGTGCACCAACAAGGTTTTTCTTGCCGAATTGCTGCAGCGTCATAAAATCCCCATACCTAAAACTATGATCGCTCACCGGGACAATATGACACAGGTGTCTGCCGCGCTTGGTCTGCCCTGCATCCTCAAGCAGCCTGACAGTTCATTTTCCCAGGGTGTCATGAAGGTTGCAACTGAAGAGGAGTTACAGGATAAAATGAGAAAACTCCTCACCAAGTCCGAGATGATCATTGCCCAGCAGTTTCTACCCACTGATTTTGACTGGCGCATCGGCGTCCTTGACAAGAAGCCGTTGTATGCCTGCCGTTATTTCATGGCCAAGGGACATTGGCAGATAATAGATTATGGCAAAACCGGCAAAATACGAGAGGGTAATGCCGATACCATTCCTATTGAGGACGTACCGGAACAAGTGCTCAACACGGCCCTGAAGGCAGCCAATCTTATAGGTGACGGACTGTATGGCGTTGATATGAAACAGGTTGAAAAGAAGATCTACGTCATTGAGGTAAACGACAATCCCAACATTGATGCCGGCATGGAAGATCAGATCATGAAAGATGGACTTTACCTGAAGGTTATGCAGTCCTTTGTCAGGCGTATCGAAGAAAAGAAACTGACGGGAAAAAAATGAGCCAGAAAAAGACGTTAGGCCTATTTGAGGGTGTTGGTGTTGAACTTGAGTACATGATTGTCACCAGGGATACCCTGGATGTGCTGCCGGTTGCCGACGAACTGCTCAAAGCCGTAGTGGGCTCCTACAGCAATGATTATGAGAAAGAGGATATCTGCTGGTCCAACGAGTTGGCTTTGCATGTGGTGGAACTTAAAACCTGCGGACCGGTTGCCTCCTTTTCTGAAACAACGGACCTGTTCCATCAGGATATCAATCGGATAAATGAGATTTTGACTGATTTCAACGGGATGCTCATGCCTACCGGGGCCCATCCCTGGATGGATCCGTGTAAAGAGGCAAAGTTGTGGCCCCATGGTCAGCGCACCATTTATGAAACGTATCATAAGATTTTTAACTGTGAGGGACATGGTTGGACAAACCTGCAGAGCTGTCATCTTAATCTGCCGTTTAACGGCAGCGATGAATTCGGGAGGCTGCATGCGGCAATCAGGCTGGTTTTGCCGATAATTCCAGCAATTGCCGCGAGTACTCCGATTCTGGACAGCGAACGCCAGCCATTTCTGGATACCAGGATGGAGTATTATCGAACCAATTCAGCCCGTATTGCATCAATAACCGGCGAGATCATTCCAGAGCCGATATTTACTCTGAATGCGTATACTAAAGAGATTTTCGCCCGGATGTACAGGGATATAGAACCGTTTGACCCGGATGGTACATTGCGGGATGAATGGCTCAATGCCCGTGGCGCTATCGCACGATTTGACCGGAATGCCATAGAGATCCGCATCATTGACATTCAGGAATGTTCCAGGGCTGACCTTGCAATTGCAGCAGGTATTAACGCAGTACTGAAGGCAATTGTTGCGGAGAAGTGGTGTGATTTCCCCAACCAGATGGCCTGGCAGGTCGGCCCCTTGAAAAAGATACTTCTGGATACGGTTCGTGAGGCAGAGGATGCGGTAATATCCGACAGGAATTATCTTGAAAGCTTTGGTCTTGGGGGGCAGGATAGGCTGTCTGCAGGCGAACTCTGGAGTTATCTTGCAGGGCAGATTGATATTGAAGACGAACTTGCAGCTACTTTTCATACCATTGTGAAGAATGGATCATTGTCCAATCGTATTCTCAAGTCTATGAATGGAGAGATAACAAGGCAGAACCTGAAAAAGATTTACCGGGAACTTTCAGGCTGTCTTAAGGAAAATCGCTTGTTTCTGCCGTAATTCTGAATCCGTGACGGGATAAGGGCAATGTATGAAATGCATCATCAGTTGTGAACATGCTTCAAATAGGGTGCCCCGCCAATATACCCATGTATTCGCAGGGAAAGAGAAAGTTCTGGCGTCGCATCATGCCTATGATCCCGGGGCTGCTGCCATAGCGCGCAAGCTGGCCGGCCGCGTGCAGGCCTCCGTATATCTCGGGTCTGTTACACGGCTGCTCATCGATCTGAACCGCTCCCCTTCAAACAGAAAGTCACTCTATACTCAATATTCCAGAATGCTGGAGCAAAATGACCGTGATCTGCTGTTGAAGAAATATTATCACCCCTACCGTGAAAACATAGAAAATGCAGTTGGTGCAATAATTGATAAAGGGATGCCGGTTCTGCATATTTCCTTACACTCCTTTGCTCCCGTCAAGAAAGGCAAAGCAAGAAAAGCTGATATTGGTTTGTTGTATGATCCTGCAAGAAAGTGCGAAAAAGATTTATGCGTCCTTATCGTGGGTATATTGAAGGAAACATTGGTTGGGATTAGGGTGCGGAGAAATTATCCTTACCTGGGAAAAACTGATGGATTCACTTCATATCTCCGCAAGAAATATTCTGCAAAGCTCTATGCGGGCATAGAAATTGAGATAAATCAGGCCCTTTTGCTTAAAAAAGACAATAAAAAAAAGAAAATGCTAAACGTTCTCGGAGAGGGGGTCAGCAAGGTTTTGCAAGTAAATGAATTTTCACAACTGGCAACTACTGATGATAGTCGGAGAGAAGCCTATGCTTATAAATAATATTGAATTTTGGGCAAAAATCCTGGTCAGCGTGCTTTGTGGCGGAATTATCGGCTTTGAGCGCCAAATCCGCGGCAAGCCTGCTGGCATCAGGACGAGCATTCTGATATGTCTCGGCACCCAGATTTTTGTCAGTCATGGCACATCACTTGCCAGCGGCGACCAATACCGGGTCCTTGCCCAGGTTGTAACAGGCATAGGTTTTCTCGGCGCCGGCCTTATGATTTCCCAGGAGGGTACAGTAAGAGGAGTAACCTCGGCCGCCGTTATCTGGGTATTAGCCGCAATCGGTGCCACTATCGGGTTAGGACACTTTCAGGAAGCACTGGTGTTCGTCCTGGTGACCGTGGGGGTATTGAGCGGTGTAGAATACATGGAAAACAGTATCAGGAAATTGCGCAGCGGCGTCCATGCAAGGCAACGGACGTTTGACGGTCTTGTTCGCAAGAAGTGGACGAAACATGCAAACGAGGCGGCCAGAGATGACGAGATATCAGAAGAGTAAATATTTTTGTTTTTTATTGGTCGAGCGTTATAGGCACTGATGTATGACATCTTCGGGCATCTCAGCCAGAAATCCTTGCCAGAAGGAGCATTGCGGCTAGGCATGGCACCAAACACAGCATATCAATGGTTTTGGTGTTCAAAGTAAATGCAATAAAAACAATATAAGTAAAATTACCATCAATAATTGTATCATTTTAGTGCAGTAAAAATTACTTTAATTAGGCTTTAATGTAATAAAAAAAATGTAGTGCAATGATTTTTTTATTGATTTTTTAATGATGAATAATTAAATAGCTCCAAGAAATGTTTATTGTTATTTTTGCAACTGACAAACATATTTTATTATAATTAAGGAGTATAGAAATGAAACAGCAGACCGAGATTACGGAGGAGCAAGAGCCGCCATCTCAAAGTGGGTTTTTCTCTGAGGCCGAGGAGGAGCCTCCAGGTCAATTTGTGAATTGTATTCCCTCCCTAGAAGCCACAATTTTTCCTCCCCCCAACATTCTTCCATTCCCCATCCATCGGCGACAATCAGCTAGCGGCAGAGATGCCAGCAGGCAATTCAGACGGAAGTTCTTTCCGGAGGTTACCTCCAAACAGTGGAATGACTGGCACTGGCAGGTGGCAAACAGGATTAGAACAGTTGAGCGCCTGCAAAAAATTCTTTTCCTGTCACCGGATGAAAAACAAGCTATGGAGGGCAATGTTACGAAATTGCCGGTTGGCATCACACCTTATTACCTGAGTCTTATTCCTGCTGATGATCCGTCCCATCCCTTGCGGCGTGCTGTTATACCTACTGTGAATGAGTTCATTACAGGACCAGGTGAAGGGGATGATCCGTTGGGAGAGGAAGAGCAGAGCCCTGTGCCAGGACTCGTTCACCGTTATCCAGACAGGGTCCTGTTCCTGGTGCATGACTTCTGTTCAACATACTGTCGCTACTGTACCAGGTCACGAGTAGTCGGTCACGGAGCAGTGCGACCGGAGCGTTCCCGTTTTGAGCGGATACTGGCGTATATCAGGAGCAGGCCCTCCATCAGAGACGTGATCCTCTCCGGCGGTGATCCGCTGCTGCTTAGTGATGACCGCATCGAGTGGTTATTGAGCCAGCTGCGGTTGATTCCCCATGTCGAGGTGATCAGGATAGGCACCAAGATCCCAGCAGTTCTGCCCCAGAGGGTTACAAGCCGCCTGGTTCGCATCATCAGGCGTTATCACCCTGTATGGATGAGTCTGCACTTTATGCATCCTGAAGAATGTACCAATGAAAGCCGGAAGGCCTGCGCCATGTTGGCTGATGGCGGCATCCCCCTTGGTTCCCAGACCGTTTTACTGAAAGGTATAAATGACGAGGTGGAAACCATGAAGCGGCTGATGCAGAATCTGATGAAGATGAGAGTGCGTCCTTATTATCTGTACCAGTGCGATCCGATCAGCGGTTCGTCCCATTTCCGCACTCCGGTGGAAAAAGGGCTTGAAATTATCCGAGGATTGAGGGGACATACCAGTGGTTATGCAGTCCCTACCTATGTCATTGACGCTCCTGGAGGCGGCGGCAAGATACCCTTGATGCCTGAGGCTGTGATCGGCCGCTTCGGTGATGACCTTTTATTGCGAAATTATGAAAGAAAGTGTTTCAGTTACCCTGACGTAGTATAACCTGGATGTCGGGTGATTTTTCACAGGCTCGCTCCCTTGCAGGAGCGGGCCTTTTCTTTTAGGCAGAATTACAGTTTATCGAGCTTGTTGGGTAAGTTGGAATTACAATTGTGAACACCGATAAATTTTACGCCAAGTGCAGGCAGGCTGAATTTATATAAACAAGGAGACAGCAAGGATGAAAATTGGACTGACTTACGATCTGCGGTCTGAATACCTGGAAATGGGTTATTCTGAGGAAGAAACTGCCGAATTCGACCGGGATGACACCATCAAGGCCATTGAATCAACGCTTACAGACCTGGGGCATGAGACCGAGTGTATCGGTCATGCCAAGAAACTTATAACCGCGCTGGTTGAGGGCAGCCGTTGGGATCTCGTTTTTAATATTGCAGAAGGAGTGCACGGCATAGGCCGCGAAGCACAGATCCCCGCCATTCTTGATGTCTATGAAATTCCCTATACATTTTCCGATCCGCTGGTTATGAGTCTGACCTTGCATAAGGGCATGACGAAGCGTGTGCTGCGGGATGCCGGAGTGCCGACCTGTGATTTCCTGGTGGCTGAGAGGGCAGCCGATGTTGCTGCAGTTGCATTTGATCCGCCGTATTTTGTGAAACCGGTTGCCGAGGGAACAGGCAAAGGTGTAACCCCGGCCTCAATTGTGCCGTACAGGACCGGTTTGCCGAAATCTGTTGCGGATCTCCTTGCTCTTTACACGCAACCTGTCCTGGTAGAGTCTTTTCTGCCCGGCCGGGAGTTCACCGTTGGCATTGTCGGTACCGGAAAAGATGCAGAACCCATAGGCACTATTGAAGTCGTACTCCTGGCCAAAGCTGAACAGGGAGTCTATTCCTATGTGAATAAGGAAAATTGCGAGGAATTGGTCGAATACCGGCTGGTACTTGCAGAGGAGGATGGTGTTGTCCGCGAAGCTGAAGAGATAGCCCTGGCTGCCTGGCGCATTCTGGGCTGCAGGGATGGAGGCAGGATCGACCTTCGCTGCGATGGGGCAGGCCGGCCACAGTTCATCGAGGTGAATCCCCTGGCCGGCATTCACCCTGAACATTCCGACCTACCCATCATTTGTACAAAAAAAGGGATACCGTACAAGACCCTTATCGAAAAGATTGTCAAGTCTGCAGCAGCGAGGATATAATATGCGGGTAGTTGTTGTCCACAACGAAGTGGCAGTTCATGATGCACCTGATGCAAAGGATGTTCTCACCCAAGTGGAAGCGGTTACATCCGAATTGGCTTCCTTGGGACACGAGGTCAGCCGTCTTGGCTGCACTCTTGACCTCGAAGAGATACAGCAGAAGTTGACAGCTTTAAAGCCGCACCTCGTTTTCAACCTGGTTGAATCCCTTGGAGGTCATGGAAGCATGATTCATTTGTTCCCTGCCATGTTGGAAGCACTGGGAATTTCATACACAGGTTCTGACTCCGAAAGTATTCGCCTGACTTCAAATAAGACAGCAGCCAAGAAACAAATGCAGAACGCAGGTCTGCCTACGCCTGCATGGGTCGGACCCTATCCGAGTGTCGGATTCACGGGCAGTGATGAGGAATTCGGCCGTGACAGAACGTGGATCATCAAATCTTTGTGGGAGCATGCTTCTATCGGGCTGGATGTGAACTCACTTGTGCAAGCCGGTTCGGCCTCTATGTTGATGGCTGAAATGGTAAAACGTGTTTCCTCCCTCGGCGGTGCCTGTTTTGCGGAAGAATTTATTGAAGGCCGCGAGTTTAATCTCTCACTTCTGGCCGGGGACAAAGGATCGATCGTGCTGCCGCCGGCAGAGATATGTTTTGCTGGATTTGATCCGGGAAAACCCCAGATAGTTGATTACCAGGCGAAATGGGCCGAGGATTCGTTTGAGTACCAGAATACTCCAAGAAACTTTGATTTCAATTCAGACGACGCTGCCCTGCTGGCAGAATTGAAAAAACTTGCCCTTCACTGCTGGGGTGTCTTCAGCCTGAGGGGATATGCCAGGGTTGATTTTCGAGTTGATGCAGAAAATCGGCCATGGATTCTTGAGGTGAATGCCAACCCGTGCCTTTCCCCTGATGCAGGTTTTGCCGCAGCGTTAGCCAGGGCGCAGATATCCTTTACCGAAGCCGTGAGTGCCATTGCTGCTGATGCGGCCCGTATTCACTAGAGCTTGAAAATGTACTTTAGGGTATAATTATCCAGAAATAGAAGAATAAATGATTATCCGGGGATTAGCTACTACATACTCGGGCTTGGGATTTTCAGAAGGTTGGTCGTTCAAAGAGGATGAGTATGCTTAGCATACGACGTATTTATGATGACGTGCTGCCCATTAACAAGGAGATCCTGGCCCAGGTCAAGGATATCCTGCGCAGCCGGTTCGCAGCTGTTTCCGAGGAGGCGATAGAGTCCATCGGTGAAAAGCTGCGCAACCCTTTCAAGCAGCGCTTCCGCACTATTCTTTATGTTGCGGAAAAACTCGGCGGGAAAGTTGTAGGATTTGCATTACTGCTGCACGAACCGGAGATAGGCTTTACCTACCTTGACTGGATAGCCATGGCAACCGGGCGCTCCGGAGGTGGTATCGGCGGCGCCCTTTATGAAAAAGTCAGGCAGGAATCGGGCGTACTCAAAGTAAAGGGACTGTTTTTCGAATGTCTGCCCGATGAAGAAAAATATTGCCCTGATCCAGGTCTACTCAAAGAAAATCGTTCCAGGCTCCGGTTTTATGAGCAGTATGGTGCCAGGCCCGTGATAAATACCGGCTACGAGATGCCGGTAAACAGAGGCGATACCTGTATGCCTCACCTGGTCTATGATGGGCTGGGACAGGAACCACCACTTAAACGGTCCTATGCCCGTAGGGTGGTGCAGGCCATTCTGGAACGCAAGTACGCGGGTCTCTGTCCCCCGGATTATGTAAAACAGGTTGTTGCATCCTTTAAGGATGATCCGGTGCAGGTCCGTGAATTCCGCTACGTCAAGCCCGAGGTGGTCAACGCCGGAGTGGAAAGCCGTGTATATGAACAGATAGCTCTGGTGGTGAATGACCGGCACGATATCCATCATGTCCATGAGCGCGGCTATGTTGAGTCGCCGGTCAGGGTACGAAGTATCCTCAAAAAACTCGAAAAAAGCGGTCTGTTTGTCCAGATGAAACCGTACAAGTTTCCAGACCAGCATATCCAGCAGGTACATGCACCTGATTTTGTCAATTACCTCAAAAGGGCCTGTCGGGAAGTCGAGGAGGGAAAATCCCTGTTTCCCTATGTTTTCCCCATCCGCAACAAGACCAGGCCGCCCAAAGAACCTTCTGTCCTGTCGGGTTACTATTGCATTGATACCTTCACGCCAATCAACAGGAACGTCTATCCGGCTGCGCGGCGCGGTGTTGACTGTGCACTGACCGCGGCCAGGGAGGTTCTTAACGGCAGGAGGATCGCCTATGGGCTGGTGCGTCCGCCGGGACACCATGCAGAACGACGCAGTTTCGGCGGCTTCTGCTATTTCAATAATAATGCCATAGCAGCCCAATATCTTAGTGGTTATGGCAAGGTAGCAATTCTTGACATCGATTATCACCACGGCAACGGTCAGCAGGATATTTTCTACCGGCGTTCCGACGTGCTGACCGTGTCAATCCATGGTCATCCACGTTTTGCCTACCCTTATTTTAACGGTTTTGAGGACGAAAAAGGTGACGGTGAGGGTGAAGGATTCAATCTTAATATTCCCCTGCCCGAAGTTGTAGAAGGCGAGGCTTATAGAAAAGCGCTCAAACGGGCCATAATACGAGTTGAGCAGTTCAACCCAACCTTTCTGGTAGTGGCCCTGGGACTTGATCCTGCCAAGGATGACCCGACCGGCACCTGGAGCTTGAAGGCCAGGGATTTTGAGCACAACGGCCAGTTGATCGGTGCCATGGGCCTGCCCACGGTGGTCATCCAGGAAGGAGGCTATCGTACCCGTACGCTGGGTGTGAATGCCATGAATTTTTTTAATGGACTGATAAAAGCTGTCCAGGAATGGGCCAGTAAAAAGCACAAACCAAAGAACAAAATACATGGATTGGCCTTTCGGCAGGATATCTGCCATGAAGATACGGAACGGGTCAGAAAGCTCGTCGAGATTACCGGTTATTTCACCGACGCTGAAGTTGATGTCGCTGTTGAACTGGTCCGGGAAAGGCTTGAGAAGGAAGATTCAAGTGGTTATCACTTTGTTATGGCAGAGCATTACGGCAGGTTGATCGGCTATACCTGTTATGGACCTATCCCGTGCACCCAGTCGAGCTACGATATTTACTGGATAGCCGTACATCCGGATTACCAGGGCAGGGGCATCGGCAGGCAGCTTTTGAAGGAAACAGAGCGCAGGATCAAAGCCGGAGGAGGCCTCCGTGCCTATGTTGATACATCGCAGCGGGTGCAGTACGCGAGTACCCGCGCTTTTTATGAAAGGTGCGGCTACCTGATGGAGAGCCTTTTGCCTGATTTCTACGCACAGGGAGACGGCAAGGTCATTTATTGCAAGCAACTGGTGCAAAAGTAGAGGGAAGAGAATTTGAAAGAGGATATATTCAGCAGATACGAACCACACTCCAGCAGGCGGCTTGCCATAGATGTGTCAGTGGGCAAGGTTGAGGAGTTGTTTGAAGACTTTGACAGTGCAGCTTCCTATGTCAAGAAAGATCTTGATCAGGACTTTGTGGATTATCTCATCGAATCGGTCCAGGAAATAGGGAGTTACGATTTTGTCATTCGTATCAATCTGCCCGTGCTTGTCCAGGAGAAATACCGCAAGCGGGTACGGAAAAGCATAAGAAGTTATTTCAGGTATCTGGAACTCCTTGAAAGGCGCAAGTTGCGAAAGATGCTGTGGCGGTCAACTCTGCTTTTCAGCCTGGGCATGCTCCTTTTAATTTTGTCAATGACACTTAGAGGAAGCATGCAACATTTAAGCGGCATGATGCAGGAACTAATGATTGAAGGGTTGACCGTAGCTGCCTGGGTCTCCCTGTGGAGTGCTTTTGGCAGCCTGATTTTTGAACTTGCAAACATAATTACCGACATCCGCATATACCGGCGAATTGCCAGTCGCGAGGTAGTGTTTAAAACCACTAATCTTTCCAAGACCCTTCATTCTGGGGAAGCCAAAGATACCAGCGTAAGCAGTGCAGTGCACCATAAAGTATAATTTTTTAGCTGTTTGTTATTTCTGAGAGCAATCAGGTGTAGCATGTCAGGGAGGAGAATTTGACTGATTTTTTTAAATTTTTCAATGAACTTTCCGACTGGAGGATTCTGCTTGATATTATAGTATTTGCAGCCTTTTTTTATACTATTTATATGACACTGCGTGCCAGTGGAACCTGGAAGATTGCGGTGGGTTTGTCATTGGCCGCCTTGGCCTCGATCATTGCGAGTCTTCTCGAATTACGTGGTGTTGAATGGCTTTTTGCCAACTTGAGCCAGATTGCTTTCATTGCTCTGCTCATTATCTTCCAACCGGAAGTCAGGCGATTTCTGGAGCACTCAATTGGCTTTGGGAAGAACAGTGTAAGAGGGGAGAGAGAAAATCTTGCTGCTCTGCTCGACAAATCTCTTTTCGATCTATCGTTTCGCCGTTGGGGCGCCCTTATTGTCTTGCCTGGAAAAAATCCATTAAAACAGTGGCTTACTGAAGGCACTTTGCTGGATGCCCATCCGAGTCATTCTCTGCTTCTCAGTATATTTGATCCCGATTCTCCTGGGCATGATGGTGCCATTGTCATAGAAAATGGCAAGGTGCACCGTTTCGGAGTGCGATTACCCCTGTCAGTTTCAAATAAACTGCCAAAGCAATATGGTACGAGACATCATGCCGCCCTGGGCCTGGTCGAGAAAACAGACGCTGTGGTTCTGACTGTTTCAGAAGAACGGGGCGAGGTGTCAATTTTCCAGAATGGTATGAAAACCGAACTGGAAAAGCGGGGAGATCTTCAGGATAGCCTGCTTATGAGGAAAGGTAAAGAGGGGTATGAAAACAAGAAAACACAAGGCAATTCAGGGAAAGCATGGAGAATTGGGCTTGAGATTTTTGCAAGCCTTGTCTTGGCCGTCTTGTTTTGGTTAGTCGTCATTCCAAGTCGGACGGATTTACGTGAAGCACTTGTGACAGTTTCTATAGAATATAGTCGGCCGCCAGCAAATCTGATCCTCAGTGAAGATCGCCTGTCAGAGGCCAAGTTGTTGCTGCAAGGACCTGCCGCTGTTCTGGATAATCTTTCGCCATCACAGATAAGACTGAAGGTTGATCTTTCCGGCATGGCTGCGGGCCATCAGGTGGTAAATCTAACTAAAGAAAATATTGAATTGCCAAAAAAAATCAGTGTGTTGGAAATACAGCCAGCCAATGTGAATCTGGAGTTACAAAATCTGACATTGAGCCAGTTGAAGGTAAAACCCCAGTTAATTGGGGACTTGCATGAGGGATATGCGATTCAGGATATAGAAATCATTCCTGCCCTGGTCGATGTAATTGTGCCTGAAGGAGACGAGAGCAGTCAGAAAGAGTTGTTAACAACGCCTATTTACCTGTCGAGCATAAAGAGTTCCACGACAGTCTATTGCAAGATAGTTGCACCCTATGGCTTTCAGCCCAGAGATAAACGTTGGCCTGATGTATCGGTCAAAATAAAAGTTACCGGTATGAAAAAGTAAAAAGTCCATTTTCTCACAGTATTTCAAATCAGCGAATATCGCTTTTGATATAAATTCAATAATCAAGTATTGTTGATTATATTCTGCTGCATCATTCTACTGTTAAGAAATCCGATTTACTTACACTAAACTTGGAGGTGGGCCATGTTTGAAATTTTCAAGAAAAGTCTATTTGCCGGATTGGGGCTTGCTGTTGTTACCAAGACGAAACTGGAAAAAGTTTTGGAAAAACTTGTTGAAGAAGGGAAAATGTCACGCGAGGAAGCTGAGAAGATGGGGCAGGAGCTTCTTGAGAGTGGTGAAAAGCAGTGGGACGATTTTGAAACCAAACTCAAGGAGACGGTAAAGGGCTTTCTTGAAAATATGGATCTCAGCAAGGCCAGCGATTTGAAAAAGCTGGAGAAAAAGGTGAAAGCCCTTGATATGCGCTTGAAAGCCCTGGAAAAACCAAAAGAAAAGAAGGCAGCCAATAAGTAGGAATTTTATTTAATGGATATCCTTGCTCTTTCCAAACTGGGACGTTTTAGGGAGATTGTCACCGTATTATTCAAGTATGGTTTTGATGACGTTGCTGAACGGCTGCAATTACCAGGAAAAATTCTCATAAGCAAAACTAGGATTGCCGTTTCGGAAGAGATGACAACCTGGGAGCGGCTACGTCATGCTCTGGAGGAGCTGGGGCCTACATTTGTTAAGTTCGGCCAGATCCTGAGCCTGCGAGGGGATCTTCTGCCGGTTAAACTTATCAAGGAACTTGAAAAGCTGCAGGACGAAGTCGCCCCTGTTCCTTTCAAAGAAATTATGGAGGTGCTGCAAAAGGCGCTCAAGGTGCCTTTGGATGAGATATTCAGCTTTATTGATGAGGAGCCCCTGGCAGCCGCTTCTCTTGCCCAGGTTCATTCTGCAGTTCTCAAAGAAGAAAATATACCTGTTGCCCTGAAAATAAGGCGGCCCGATATTGTGCGCACCGTCGAGATAGATCTGCAGATCCTCGAAGGCGCTGTTCCCTATTTGGTCGAACATCTAGAGTTCGCCCGCACCTATGATTTTGCCAACCTGATGAAGGAGTTGAAGCGTTCTTTATTGCGTGAGCTGAATTTTACTCTGGAAGCCAGAAATATGCAGATCATCAGCAAGAGTTTGGCCGATGAAAAAAACGTCATTATCCCGCAGGTATATGAGGAGTATACAAGGTCTTCCGTGCTCACCATGGATCTGATTGAAGGTGTCAGGCTCAAGGATTTGGAACCAGAAAATATTGAAGAGCGGGAACGGCTGGCAAAATTAGGTATCAGGCTTGTTGTCAAACAGGTTCTTGAAAACGGTTTTTTCCACGCTGACCCGCATCCGGGAAATTTTCTGATCGTAGGAGGCAGGGAGGCCTGCCTGCTTGACTGGGGTGTTGTCGGTATTCTGCCGTCTGAAATTCGCTATGATCTGGTGGAGTTGATAGCCGCCATTGTTGCTATGGAGGCGGAAAAGGTTTTTGATATTCTTATATCACTCACCGGTGCAAATGTTGCCCAGATAAACGACCGTCTTCTACTCCGCGATATTCTGGAAATTCTCCATCTCTAT
>Ga0209742_10000561_pt1 | contig 19313 bp, 16 predicted proteins | sample DeeMarSeWOR38_10_FD_187462 | JGI IMG/M metagenome (GOLD analysis project Ga0209742, IMG submission 187462) | Marine sediment microbial communities from White Oak River estuary, North Carolina - WOR-3-8_10 (SPAdes) (version 2) | ecosystem: Environmental > Aquatic > Marine > Intertidal zone >... | reverse complement strand
ACGCCGCGGCGATTGAAAATGGAGGTTCCTGGGGTTATTGGCAAACTTCGGCAGGGACTCACGGTCGATCTCGTCTTCCATTCGACGTATCAGGAGTCCGAGGCGCAGCCCGATCGAACGTTTTATCTTGTTGAGGTATCGTCGCATCGTTTGATCGTTATCGTAACCGGTTACTGGCAGTCAGGCGCCGCGAGATCCCGGTACCAGAGGTAGGTAGCCTCGAGACCACTGTCGAGATCGGTTTTGATGGTCCAGCCGAGCTCGGATTCGGTAGCGGCCAGGTTCGCCTGCCTGACCTGCTCCATCGCTCTGTCGGGGACAGCGCCAAGATCCGGGGTCACCCCGGTATCGGCGATCGAACAGATCCGACTCGCCACATCGCCGGTTGTCACGAGCTCACCGGAGCCGAGATCCACGTAGCTGCCATCCACCGGCCCGCGGTGGGCCATACGGATAAGGCCGTCGACGACATCGTCGATGAAAATCCAGTCGACGGGCCGGGCGCCACTCATGAGCTTTGGCGACTCACCTCGGGCTGCCGAAGTGCAAACGTAGGGCACGAGCTTCTTCAGGTCCTGCTGTCCAGGTCCGTAAACCATGAAAATCCGGGCCACCGAAACATCAAGACCGTAGAGGGCGTGCATCATCCTCGCATACGCGCTTGCGCACCACTTGGAGGCCGCATACGGTGAGGCCGGCACAGCTGATGGTTCTCCGGGCTCCGGCTCTTCCAGTGAACCGGCGAGGACACACTTTGACGCGCCGCTGGACTGCGCGGCAACCATGACGTGAACGGCGCTTACAAGATTCCCGAGCATGGTCTCACTGACCCACTCAATCTCGCGCTTGCCCGTAACACAGCTGGCGAGGTGGATAACGAATTCCGGCTCAACCTCGCTAAACATCTTATCGACTGCGGACGAATCCGTGAGGTCAATCGTGCTGTAAGACCACTGTGAAGCGTCTATTGTCAGGTCACGCCTGCCGGCTCCATGAACAAATGCTCCGGCATCGAGCAAGCGCCTGCAGAGCGCAAGGCCTATGAACCCGGAGGCTCCGGTGACGAGGTATTTCCGCTTGTTACAAATATCCATAGTCGAGTGGCAGCATCAGCCTGTTGCCCGGGCCACGGCGTGATACAGGCCGGCTACCGAATGCTCCGCAAATTGGCCAATGATGGCAGATTTTATTACGCTCTGCGCGGACCGAGTTGTCATACCGCTGTGTGACAGCGTTCCTTGGGAAGTGTCCGGTCGGACCGTCAGATGCCTGGCTGATTCTGGCTGCCGACTCATCCCTGATCGGGTATCTGCTATAGACGCTGGCGTTCGCGCAATGCATCAGGCATTGACACGTTGAGGATCGCAAGTTGAGTGCCCCGAAATCTCACGAGATGTCATAAATTTGCGAACTTTGCCAAAGATGCTGCAGCGGGGTCCCGGGGCGACCGCCGTCAGGCGAGTGCTATCATTTCGCCACCAAATGACCACACTGCTGATTGATGATCGACGAGCTGAATGCAATTCACCCGCTGTTGCCGCCACTCGCAGGCGCACTCGTCCTCCTGATTGCGGCCGTGATCGCCGACCTCGTTGCCAAACGGATCATCGTCAGGACGGTGCAGACCGTGGCGAAGCGCTCCAGCGTAACGTGGGACGATGCGCTCATCGAACACAACGTCATCGGCCGGCTGGTTCAGCTCCTGCCAGGCCTCATCGTGTTCGTGGGCGTGCCGTTTGTGCCCGGCCTGCCGGAACAGCTGGTGCAGCTCACGCGCAACGTCGCGACCGGTTACATGGTGCTGGTCGCGACGATGGCGCTGACGGCGCTGCTGAGCGCGGGCAACACGATCTACTCGAGCCTGCCGGTCGCAAGGTCGCGGCCGCTGAAGGGCTTCGTGCAGCTGCTGCAGATCGTGGTCTGGATACTCGGTGCGGTACTGATCGTGTCGGCGATCCTCGACCGCTCGCCACTGCTGCTGTTGAGCGGCTTTGGCGCGATGACGGCCATCCTGTTGCTGGTCTTCAAGGACACGATCCTGTCGCTGGTCGCAAGCGTGCAGCTCACCGCGCAAGACATGGTGCGGGTCGGCGACTGGATCGAGATGCCGCAGTTCGGCGCTGACGGGGACGTCGTCGATGTGCAGCTGCACACCGTCAAGGTGCAGAACTGGGACAAGACGATCACGACAATCCCGACACACCGCCTCATCTCGGACTCGTTCAGGAACTGGCGCGGCATGTCGCAGGCCGGGGCACGGCGCATCAAGCGGGCGATTTACCTGGACGTCAATTCGATCCGCTTCCAGAGCGCGGACGAGGTCGAACATTTCAAGCGATTCGCTCTGCTGAAAGACTACATCGCCAATAAGGAACGGGCACTGGCGGACTACAACGCATCACTCGCGGAAGCCGTTGACGAGGCCGTCAACAAGCGCCGCCTGACCAACGTCGGCTCGTTCCGGGCCTACGCCTGGAACTATTTGAAAAATCGCCCGGACATCCACAAGGGCATGACGCTGATGGTGCGGCAGCTGGCCGCGGGCCCCGAGGGTCTGCCGCTCGAAATCTATTGCTTCACGAATACCACCGTGTGGACCGAATACGAGGGTATACAGGCCGACATCTTCGATCACCTGCTGGCGATCGTGCCGGAGTTCGGTCTGCGCCTTTACCAGAAGCCGGCGGGCTCCGACCTGGCGAACCTGGCTGCAATGCCCGCGATGTCATCGAGATCGGTGGCTGACACCCGGCCGCCGTCGCCGCCTTAACAAGGAGAAGGGGAAGCAATTCAAATGAGCAGCCGCGACGAGATCCGGAGAGGCGAGCGCACCGTCGATGCGGGCGAAGCCGACGACGCACGGGTTCGCTTCATCGGCGAGATTCGAACCCCCTGGCCCGACCGGGACGCGTGCCCGCGGCAGGGCAGTTACGATGGGCCCGAGTGCCGCCTGGTGGTCGCGCCAATATGGCACCCTGCGCTCGAAGGGCTGGAAGCCAGCGAGAAGATCGAGGTGCTCTACTGGCTCGACCGCAGCCGGCGCGATCTCGTTGCGCAAAGTCCCGGCAACGACGGCCGGACCGTCGGCACCTTTGCGCTGCGCTCACCGAACCGGCCCAATCCCATCGGCACCTCGCTGGTACGGCTGGTCGGGATCGAGGACGGGGTGGTCACGGTGCGCGGCCTCGACTGCGTCGACCGCACGCCGCTACTCGATATCAAGCCCCACCGCTGTCCGCACGGCGGCAAGGCAGGATGAGGGGGAAGGATAGCGAAGCATTATCGCAGTCCGGAGGTTGCGCACGTATCCTCGCGCTATTGCTGCTGAAACCTGCCAAATGAGTAAATCGACAGACTGCCGAAAGATACAGGTTGCGCCGATGATGGATTGGACGGACCGGCACTGCCGTTACTTCATGCGGTTGCTGACGCCCAGCGCCCTCCTGTATACGGAGATGGTGACGGCGGCGGCCATTCATCACGGCGACTACTCCGCACTTCTCGAATTCAACGCAGCTGAGCATCCGGTCGCGTTGCAGGTCGGCGGCAGCAATCCGGCCCTGATGGCCGAGGCAGCGCAGCGGGGCGCAAAATTCGGCTACGACGAGATCAACATCAATGTCGGCTGCCCCAGCGATCGAGTGCAGAGCGGCCAGTTCGGCGCTTGCCTCATGGCGCATCCGGAGCTGGTGGGCAACTGTTTGCGCGCGATGCGGGCAGAAGTGGGCGTGCCAGTGACGGTCAAGACACGAATTGGGATCGACGACGAAGACAGTTACGAGTTCCTCAGGCGTTTCGTCGACATCGTGGCCGAGGCGGGTTGCCGCAAGTTCGTCGTGCACGCACGAGTCGCGATCCTGGAAGGCCTGAGTCCGAAGCAAAACCGTTCGGTGCCGCCGCTGAATTACGAGCGGGTTTTTCGGCTCAAGCAGGAACTGCCGGAACTCGAAATCGTCGTTAACGGCGGAATTTCGACGCTCGAACAGGTCGACGAGGTGCTCGAGCACGTCGACGGCGCAATGATCGGCCGGCAGGCCTATCACGATCCGTACTTTCTCGCGGTTCTTGAACAACATTTTAATCCGGGCTGGCAACCGCCAGACCGGCAAGCCGTGGTTTGTGCCATGCTGCCCTATATCGAAAAGGAACTCGCACGGGGCGAGCGGCTCGGCCGGATAACCCGGCACATGCTCGGGCTGTTTGCCGGTCAGCCCGGCGCACGCGCGTGGCGTCGACATATCAGTGAGAACGCATTTCGGGAAGGTGCCGGACCCGAGGTGTTGATCGATGCGCTCGATAAGATGCCGGCCGCTGCGTAACTCCGTTACAATAACCAACCATTCCAACCTGCGAGCGTATTAATCCCAATGAGCGTCAAGCCCAAGAAGAATCGATCCACGATGGCCGAGCAGGCCGATATCCACGAGCTTTATGAAGAGTCGGTGCAGAATGTCGAGAACGAGGTCGAGTTCATGCAGGCGACTTTTAAAGAGCTCAGCGGCCGCACTGCCTACCTGTTTCGCGAGGACTTTTGCGGCACGGCGAGCGCCTGTTGTGAATGGGTCCGGCAGGGCAAGGAGTACCAGGCTATCGGCGTTGACATCGATCCGTCCGTGCTCGAATGGGGCCGCAAGAATCGGCTGGCGCGTTTGCCGGTCGAGGACCAGGCCCGCGTCAGCCTGATCGAATCCAACGTGCTGGACGTGGAAACGCCGAAAGTCGACGCACTGGCGGCGTTCAATTTCAGCTACTGGATCTTCGAAGAGCGCGCGACGATGATCCGCTACATGCGGCGCTGTTACGAAGCGCTGAAAGACGATGGCGTGCTGTTCATGGACATGTTCGGCGGTCCGGAGTCCTTCGAAGAGACGAAGGAAAAAACCAAGATGGACGGCTTCACCTACATCTGGGACCAGGCCGAGTTTCATCCCGTGACAAACCACATGCAGTGCTACATTCACTTCAAGTTCCCGGATGGCTCGAAGATCAAGCGAGCATTCAGCTATTCGTGGCGGATGTACACGGCGCCGGAGCTCCGCGACATGCTCCTGGAAGCGGGCTTTCGCAAGGCGACGGTCTACTGGGAGGGCGAAGACGAAGACGGCGAAGGCAACGGTGAGTTCACGCCCGCGGACAAGGGCGAGGCGGACCTTGCGTGGATCGCTTATATCGTTGCTGAAAAATAACTTGTATATTCGATGGTTGTCGGTAAAGGTCATAAATCGCTTTAAAGTCTGAGATGGCACAGGACCTGGAAGTCGCAATACTCTTTGCTGACGTCGTCGGCAGCACCCAGCTGTATGACAAGTTCGGCGATACCAAGGCGAGCGAGACCGTCGCGCTGTGCCTGGATGTCATGAAGGACGCCACGCACAACTACAACGGCACCGTGATCAAGACAATTGGCGATGAGGTCATGTCGACCTTTGCCACCGTCGATGACGCGATGGGCGCCGCCGTCATGATGCAGTCGCGGATTTCGGCCGAGAGCCGGCAGGGCGAGCGTATCCCGGTATCGATTCGCGTCGGCTGTCATTACGGGCCGGTCGTGCAGGAGCAGAACGACATTTTCGGCGCCGCCGTGCATACGGCCAATCGCATGACGTCACAGGCGAAGTCACGGCAGATCGTAATATCCGGCGAGACGGTCGAGAAGATGAGTCCGAAACTTCGGGAGCAGACCCGGCAGATCGATGTCGCGACCGTGCGCGGCAAAATGGACGAAGTCGCTCTCTACGAGCTGTTGTGGAATCCCGAAGAGGCGACCAGCATGCTGCCCACGATCGAGTGGGAAAACCGTGGCCGCAATGCCTCCCGAATGGTGCTCAGCATCCGCGACCAGACGGTCGAGGTCAGTGACACGCGCAAGAGCGTGAATATCGGCCGCGCCGACGACAACGATCTCGTCGTCAAGGGCAACCTGATCTCACGCATTCATGCCAAGGTGGAACTGCGCCGCGGCAAGTTCATTCTCATCGACCAGAGCACCAACGGCACCTTCCTGCAGAACGTTCAGGGTGAGGAGACATTCTTGCGCCGCGATTCGACGGAACTGAAGGACGAGGGCACCATCGGCCTCGGCCGCGCGGAAGAACCGGGCGGCAGCCTGGCGATCCATTACAAAGCTCTCGACTAGACAATCAGGGGGACAGTGACCTTAATTCCGCGGAATTGAGGTCACTGTCCCCTTAATTCTTTAGCGCGGCCAGTCGATGGCGTCGAGCTCCGCCTTGATGCGTCGCTGCTCCTCGAGCAGGACCTTCGGCGTGCGATCGCCGAACGTCTCGAGGTATTCGCCGATGGCGTCCATTTCCTGCGACCAGCTCACCGGATTGATCGTCGTGAGCTTGCGCATCGTTGCCGCGTCGATATCGAGTTCCGACGTATCGATATCCTCGGCATTCGGCAGGTAGCCGATCGGCGTCTCGCGCGCGTCGATGCGGTCCTCGCAGCGATCGATGATCCAGCGCAGTACCCGCAGGTTTTCGCCGAAGCCGGGCCACATGAACTTGCCGTTCTCGTCCTGGCGGAACCAGTTGACGTGGAAGATCTTCGGCAGCTTGTCCGTGCGCTCCGGGAACGACAGCCAGTGTGACCAGTAGTCCCCGAAGTTGTAGCCACAGAACGGTTTCATCGCCATCGGGTCCCGTCGCACGACACCCACATCGCCGACCATCGCGGCGGTGGTCTCCGATGCGACGCCGGCGCCAACGAATACGCCGTGCTGCCAGTCCCTGGCCTCGAACACCAGCGGCGCCAGTTCCTTGCGCCGACCGCCGAATACGATCGCCGAGATCGGCACGCCTTCGGGCGCATCCGCGAGCTTCGAATAGCTCGGGTTGTTGGTCGCAGCTGCGGTGAATCGCGAATTCGGGTGTGCAGCCGGACCGTTCGCCGGATCGTATTCGCGTCCCTGCCAGTCGAATGACGGTTCGCCCACGTTCTTGCCCTCCCACCAGGGCTTGTTGTCGGCGGTACGGGCCACGTTCGTGAAGATCGTGTTGTGGTGGATCATGTCGAACGCGTTCTTGTTCGTCTTCTCGTTGGTGCCGGGCACGACACCGAAATAGCCGGACTCCGGATTGATGGCGCGCAAAACGCCTTCTTCGTCGAGGTGCAGCCAGGCGATGTCGTCGCCCAGCGTCCAGACCTTCCAGCCCGGCAGCGAGTGCGGCGGTATGAGCATGGCCAGATTGGTCTTGCCACAGGCCGACGGGAAGGCGCAGGCGATGTAGTGGGTCTCGCCATCCGGGCTCTCGACGCCCATGAGCAGCATGTGTTCGGCTAGCCAGCCCTCGCTGCGGGCCTGGTGACTGGCGATCCTGAGCGCATGGCACTTCTTGCCGAGCAGGGCGTTGCCGCCGTAGCCGGAACCGAAACTCTGGATCGACAGTTCTTCCGGGAAATGCACGATGAAGCGCCGCTCGGGATCGAGATCGCCGACGGAATGCAGCCCCTTCACGAAGGTGCCCTCACGCTCGATTCTCGCGAGCGCGGCGTTGCCCATGCGAGTCATCATCTCCATATTGATCACGACGTAAGGGCTGTCGGTGATTTCGACGCCACAGCGTGAATAGGGCGAATCGATTGGCCCCATGCAGTACGGGATTACGTACATGGTCCGGCCACGCATCGCACCCTCGAACAGCGCATCCATCTTCGCGTGCGCCTCTTCCGGGCTCATCCAGTTGTTGTTCTGGCCGGCGTCTTCCTGCTTCGGCGTGCAGACATATGTCAAATGTTCGACACGGGCGACGTCATTCGGGTTCGACAGGTGCAGGTAGCAGTTCGGGTAGCCATTATCATTGAGCGCGGACAGCGTGCCGTCTTCGATCATCTCGGCAATGAGATGGTGGTACTCCGCAGATCCTCCGTTGCACCAGTGAACGGAATCAGGCTGCGTCAGTTTTGCGACCTGGTCGACCCATTCCTTGAGGGCCGGGAGCTTGGTTGTCATAATTTTGTACCGGGCGTCGGGAATCGAGGGGGCGGCATTATACCGGGAATGTATTCGATTGCAGCCCGTGATTTCCGAAGCCTGACTGCAGCCAAACCGGCGCATAAAGGCTGCTAAAGCGATACCCACGGCGGGGCTGAAGCGTGTAACCTGTCGTTCGTGACCAGCCTGCCTGAATTTTTCGGCGACCATAGCCCCCTGAAGAAGATGCTGCCGGGATTCCAGCCCCGCGCCGGCCAGGCATGGATGGCCGAGGCCGTGGCTGAGGCCATCGCAGCATCGGACAAGCTCGTGATCGAGGCCGGCACGGGCACGGGCAAGACCTTTGCCTACCTGCTGCCCGCGCTGTTGAGCGGGCGCAAGACCATTATCAGTACCGGCACCAAGGCCCTGCAGGATCAGCTCTATCACCGGGATCTGCCGCTGGTCGGCAAGGCGGTCGGGCGGCCCGTCAGCACGGCGCTCTTGAAAGGTCGCGCCAACTACCTGTGCCTGCATCGGCTCGACCAGCTCGACGACATCGCGCCGTCGCTTGCTGGCGATTACGCCGAGGTTCGCGAATGGCGCCATCACACCGACAGCGGTGACCGCGCCGAGCTGACGGCCGTGGCCGAGGACTCCGCGATCTGGCCGCTCGTGACCTCGACGGCCGAAAACTGCCTGGGACAGCACTGTCCGCAGTATTCGGATTGTCACGTCGTCAAGGCCCGGCGCCGGGCGCAGGAAGCCGACCTCGTGGTGGTCAACCATCATCTGCTGCTCGCGGATCTCGCAATGAAGGAAAGCGGCTTTGTCGAGTTCCTGCCGGACGCGGAGGCCGTGATCCTCGATGAGGCGCACCAAGTCCCCGATCTCGCCGTGCAGTTCTTCGGTGTCGCGCTGGGCAGCCGCGAACTGCAGCGGGTCGTCGACGAAGTGCAGGTGGCCACGATGCCATTCGGGGATTCGGAACTGCAGCGGCGCGTGCATCGTCTCGACACCGCTATCAAGGCGTTGCGCCTTGCGGCACCGCGGCAGGAAGGCCGGCACCAGCTCGATGACCTGATGCCGGACATGCGCGCCGCATTCGACGAGTTGGGAGCCGCCATCGGCGACCTGGCGCGGGGCCTCGATGCGCTCAGCGACGGCTCGGCCGATATCGCGAAGCTGCACGAGCAGCTGCTCGGCATCGGCGAGCGCCTGGCGCTGCTCGCGAGCGACGACAGCTGGGACGGGTTGCGCTGGCTCGAGGTCAACCCGCGCAGCGTCCGCATCAACCTCACGCCGCTGGACGTATCCTCGACGCTGTCGGGGCTCATCGCCGGCGGCCACCAGGCATGGATATTCACGTCGGCGACGCTCGCCATCGGCGACGACTTTTCGCATTTCACGTCGCGCATGGGGCTCGGTGCGGTGACGGGCCTGACATTTCCGAGTCCCTATGCCCTGGCCGACAACGGGCTCGTCTATCTTCCGCCCGGATTGCCGCAGCCGTCCGACCCCGGTCACACGGATGCCGTGATGGAGGCCGTTACGCCGTTGCTGAAGTTCACGCGCGGCGGCCTGTTCTGCCTGTTCACGAGCCACCGCGCGCTCAACGCGGCAAAGAAGTGGTTTCGCTCGCATAAGACCCGGCTTGGCGGACGCAAGCTGCTGGTGCAGGGCAGCGCGCCGCGCGATGATCTGCTGCGCCGCTTTCGCGACAGCGGCAACGCCGTCTTGCTCGGCACGGGCAGCTTTTGGGAAGGCGTCGACGTTCGCGGTACCGCGCTGACCGTCGTCGCGATCGACAAGCTGCCGTTCGCTTCGCCGGCGGACCCCCTGATGATGGCACGCCTCGAATTCATCCGCCGCGAGGGCGGCAACGGCTTTGCCGAACACCAGCTGCCGCAGGCGGCGCTCGCGATGAAACAGGGCGCGGGCCGGCTGTTGCGCGGTGAAAACGACTATGGCGTCATCGTGCTGTGCGACCCGCGCATCACGTCGCGCAACTACGGCAAGACGTTTCTCGATATTCTGGAGCCGATGGGATCGACGGACGACATCAGGGAAGTGGAGCGATTCCTGGCACGCCACGAACAGCCGGGGGCGGTCGCGTGAAGCTGCTCGCGCTCGATACCTCGTCGCTGGCCTGTTCGGTGGCTCTGCAGGTCGGCGAATCCGTCGTCTGGCGGCACGAAGAGCAGGCTCGCGAACACACGCGCCTGCTCGTGCCCATGATCGAGGAGGTCCTGGCGGAGGCCGGCCTTGCGGCCGCGGACCTGGACGGCGTCGTGCTCGGCAATGGTCCGGGTTCTTTTATCGGCATGCGCATCGCGACGTCCGTGGCGCAGGGACTCGCGCACGGGGCCGGCATCCGGATTGTGCCCGTGTCCTCGATGCTTGCCGTCGCCGCAGAGGTCATCGAGACCGAAGGCGCGAGGGCTGTCGCCGTGTGCCAGGACGCACACATGGACGAGGTCTACCTCGGCCTTTACGCGGCCGGTTCCGACGGCCTCGCAAAGGCGGTGGCTGACGAGCGACTTCACGACCTGTCCGTCATCAGCGAGCTGGAACTCGAATCCGGCCGCTTTACGGCGGCCGGATTCGGCTGGCAGCGCTACCCGCAGCTCCTCGAAACGAACCGGCGGTGGCTCGCGTCTGTAAGCTCCGTCAGCCATCCTTCGGCGCGGTACCTGCTGGCGACCGGCCGCGCGCTGGCGGCGTCCGGTGCCGCCGTCGACCCGCAGGACGTCGTGCCCGCCTACCTTCGGCAAACGGTGGCGCAGCCCTCGCGGCCCCTTGGTTCGTAACAGTTCTGTAATATAGTCCTGCTGTAATGCGTCGCGAACGGGCACAGGTCGCCCGGATGGGCGCGTACAGCGGGAACTGAGCATGACAGCGGGCAAGATCCTAATCGTGGAGGATGAAGTTCCTATCCGGGAGATGATCGCATTCCACCTGGTTCGGGCAGGTTTCGAGACCGTGGAAGCCGGCGACTGCCGCAGCGCGCGCGAGATGCTGGCGGACGAGCGTCCGGATCTCGCGTTGATCGACTGGATGCTGCCGGATATGAGCGGGCTCGAATTGACGCGCACTCTGAAGCGCGAACAGGGCTTTGAGGACCTCGGGATAATCATGCTGACCGCACGCGCCGACGAATACGACAAGGTGGCCGGTCTCGAGGGCGGCGCCGACGACTACATCACCAAGCCCTTCGCGCCGCGCGAGCTGATTGCGCGGATACAGGCCGTGTTGCGCCGTTCGCAATCGGTCAACGACGAGATCCTGCGGGCCGGCGTACTGGAGCTCGACGCGGCCGGACACCGCGTGGTCGCCGGGGGAGCGGAGATCCGGCTCGGGCCCACGGAATATCGACTGCTGCGTTTCCTGATGGCGCATCCCGACCGTGTCTACAGCCGCGCGCAGCTGCTCGATCGCGTTTGGGGCGCCAACGTTTACGTGGAAGAACGAACCGTCGACGTGCACGTCCGGCGGCTCCGCAAGGCACTCGAAGAGCAGGGAGCAGACGCCTATATCCAGACGGTGCGCGGCGCCGGCTATCGTTTCTCGGTGCGCGGTTCCTGACGCATGCCCGGATCTTCACGAAAATTCATTGCGGGACTCGTCGGCATCCTTGCGGCAGGCGGCCTGGTCGGCTGGATTTACGGTCATGTGGCCTGGGGTCTGCTGGTCGCGGCACTCGCCATCCTGGTCTGGCAAAGCCGGCAGTTGCTCAGTTTCAACCGCGCGGTGCACACGCGTGACTTCGAGCAGTTCCGATACGGCGAAGGCATCTGGCAGCAGATGTTCTCGCGTTACAACTACGAGCATGAACGCGCGCTTCGTGCCAAGCGGGAATACCGGCGCCTTCTCAAGGAGATTCGGCGTTCGACGGACGCCATGCCGGACGGCGCCGTTATCCTAAATTCGCACAACCAGATCGTGATGTGCAACAAGGCGGCGAAACACCTCGGCGGCCTCAAGCGCAAAAAGGATCGGGGCCAGCGCGTTGACAACATACTGCGCGACCCGAAACTCACGGAGCTGTTGCAATCGAACGAGTTCGCGCAGGAAATCGAGATTCCATCGCCGGTCAGGGACGAAGGCTGGCTGAACTGCCGGGTGGTTCCGTACGGCGCTGATCAGAAGCTCCTGATTCTCAGGGACATCACCGAGCGCATCAGGCTGACCCGGATGCGCCGGGACTTCGTGGCGAACGCGTCTCACGAACTGCGTTCGCCGCTGACCGTGATCAGCGGCTATCTCGACAGCCTGTCCGACGACCCGGAACTCGAAGAGAACTGGGGACAGCCTATCCGCCAGATGCAGCAGCAGGCTCGACGCATGAACACGGTCGTGAGCGAATTGCTGGAGCTGTCGCGTCTCGAAAGCGCGGGCCCTGCCACCAAGGACGAAGCGGTCGATGTCGGCGGGCTCCTGGCAGCAGCAAAGAAGTCCTACCTCGGCCACGACGGTATCGCCGCGATCGACGTCGATTCGCAGTCGACGGCCCAACTGCTGGCAGCCGGTTACGAAATCGAATCGCTGATCTCCAACCTGTTGTCGAACGCCATCCGGCATACGCCCGCGGACGGGCACATTACGCTCACCTGGCGGGTCGATGCGGACGGCGCGGAAATCATCGTAAAGGACACCGGCGAGGGCATTCCCGCCGAGCAGATACCGCGGCTCACGGAACGCTTCTTTCGCGTGCACCGCGGCCGTGCCCGAGAAGACGGCGGCGTGGGCCTGGGCCTTGCGATTGTCAAGCACGTGCTCGGCCGGCACGACGGCGAACTCGCGGTAAAGAGCGAGATCGGCAAGGGCAGCGAATTTCGCTGCCGGTTCCCGGCCGAGCGCGTCGTGCTGGAGCCCCCCGTTCCGATCGCGAGCGGCGATAAACGCGGCTGATAGTCCTCGCCCTCTCCTCGGGCAAAGAAACCTCGACGGAACACGGCCATCACAATCAGGCGGCTGTACAGCGCCTGATGGCAGCGTGCTGCGCGTGCCTGGCCGCACTGTGATTACGAGAAGATGACGATTTCGTAACAATACTGTAAAGAACCGGCGTCAGAATTCCCGACCAGCAGGCCCGTACCGCCCGCGACATTGCCTGGAGTAGCAAATGAACAGACTAGTATTCCCGACCCTGGCCTTCAGCCTGTTGGTCTCTGCCACCGCGTTCGGCGCCGCCAGCGACGAGGAGATCGAGGCTTTGCGCCAGCAACTCGCACTGGTTTCGGAGCGCCTGGATGCGCTCGCCGTCGAAAACGCAGAGCTCAGGCGTGCGCAGCAGGAGTCGGCCGTCGCGAAGCCTGTCGCGAGTGACTCGTGGCCGGACCGGGTGAGACTGGACGGCGATTTCCGTTACCGCTACGAGCGAATCGATCCGGAAGGCAGCGACACCCGGAAGCGCAACCGGATTCGTGCTCGCTTCAACGTCAAAGCCGATGTGTCCGACGACGTCGAGGTCGGCTTCGGGCTCGCGACCGGCGGCGACGACCCGGTATCGACCAACCAGACACTCGGCGGCGGCGGGTCGTCGAAGGACGTGGCGCTGAACCTCGCGTATGCGAATTGGGAAGCGCTGGACGGACTGCATCTTATCGGCGGCAAGTTCAAGAACCCGCTGTATCGCGTCGGCAAGCAGGCGCTGCTGTGGGACGGCGACTGGACGCCCGAAGGTTTCGCCCTCACGTATGAGCGCGACTGGTATTTCGTAAACGCAATCGGCACATTTCTCGAAAGCGACACCCGCAGCGGCAACGATTCCTTCAGCTGGGGGGCGCAATTCGGTGCAACGGGCGAATTCGCCGGCGTCCGCATCAAGGGGGGGCTCGCTTACTACTCGATCCCGACGCGGGGGGAAACCACCACGTTCGGCGATCCCTCGGACCCTGGCGACTATTTCGGCAACACGGCCGTGCAGGCCGACGGCCAGCCTTGCGGCACCGTCGCCGGAGAATCCTGTGTCTACCTCTACGACTACCTGCTAACGCAGATATTTGCCGAAGCCGCTTTCGACCTGGGCGGGTGGCCGGCAACGGTGTTTGCCGACTACGTGAACAACGGCGACGCCTCAGAGAACGATACGGGCTGGACGCTGGGCACGCGGCTGGGCCAGGCAAAGGACAGGGGCCAGTTCCAGTTTTCCTACCTGTACGCGGAAAAGCAAGCCGATGCCATGCTGGGCCTGCTCACCGATTCGGATTTTGCAGGCGGCGGCTCGGACAATAGCGGGCATTTCTTCAAGTTCGACTACGGGGTGAGCAAGAACTGGACGATCGGCGCGCAGTACTTCATCAACGAGACCGGCGTCAGTTCAGGTCAGAAGCGCGATTACAACCGCCTGATGCTCGATGCGCAATGGAAGTGGAAGTAACGGTATTGTCATTGTTTCGACTGTCACCTTGACGTACCGTTCGATTTAAAGTGACATAGGGGCCGCTTGGGCGGGCGTGGAAGTCTCATGGAACCATCCAAATTTACCGATCATATTTCTCGGCGTTTCAACCAGGACATCGAGGACCTGCGCAACAGGGTCCTCAGCATGGGTGGACTGGTCGAAACCCAGCTTTCGCGGGCGATCGCGGCCATCGTTAGTGGCGATAGCGATCTCGGCCTGAAAGTCGCGAACGACGATTACAAGGTCAACAATCTCGAGGTCGATATCGACGAGGAGTGCAGCCGGATCCTGGCGACGCGCGCCCCGACGGCTGGCGACCTGCGGCTGATCGTGGCCATCATCAAGACCATTACGGACCTCGAGCGAATCGGCGACGAAGCCGAGAAGATCGGCTTTCTTGCGTCGAAGCTCGCGGGCATGGACCGCCCATCCGATTCCTACCGCGAACTGAAGAACCTGGGCAGCCACGTTTCGCACATGCTGCGCGACGCCATGAACGCGTTTGCACGACTCGACGTTGCCGAGGCGCTGGACGTGGTCAAGGAAGACGAACTCGTCGACGAGGAATACGACGCGATCACGCGGCAGTGCATCACGTTCATGATGGAAGACCCGCGCAGCATCAAGCGCGTCATGAACGTTACCTGGGCCGCCCGCTCGCTCGAACGGATCGGCGATCACGCGAAGAATATCTGCGAGTACGTCATCTACATGGTCGAGGGGCGTGACATCCGCCACACCGACATCGTCGACGAGGTCGTCGAGGAGTAAGCCTGCATGACCCTGGACCGGTTGCCGTCGAGGCGCGTCGTCAATTTTGCGGGTTTCGCGGTGTGTTGCGGGCTGATGGGCTTCGCGCTGTTCGCGCAGCACGTATTGCTGCTCGACCCGTGCCCACTGTGCGTCTTTCAGCGCGTCGCCGTCATTTCGATCGGTATCATCTTCCTGGTGGCCGCGCTGCACAATCCTCACGGTGCGGGACGCATCGTCTACGGTGTGTTGCTGGCCCTCGCCGCCGGCGGGGGAGCCGCGGTGGCGGGCCGGCACGCCTGGCTGCAACAGTTACCGCCCGACCAGGTGCCATCCTGCGGGCCCGGCCTCGACTACATGCTCGACACGCTGCCGTTCACCGAGGTGCTGAGCAACGTGTTCAGGGGTTCCGGTGAATGCGCCGAGATCGTCTGGCAGTTTCTCGGCCTGTCCATGCCCGGCTGGGTGCTTGTCTGGATGATCGCGCTGGGCGGCGCAGGCCTCTGGAACAATTTCAGGCGCGGCTAGCAGCGGCGTCCAGCAGCAACTCCAGGATACGCTGGTACATCGATGTCAGCGTAGCAACATCCGCCAGGCGGACATGCTCGTCGATCTTGTGGATCGATGCGCTGACCGGCCCCAGCTCGACCACGTCCACGCCTGCCGGCGATATGAAACGCCCGTCCGAGGTGCCGCCGCCCGTGGACAGTTCCGGGGCATGGCCCCTGTGCTCCTCGACCGCCTGGCTGACCGCGTCGATCAGGCGCCCGGGCTCGGTGAGGAAAGGCTCGCCGGAGAGGTGCCAGCGGAGTTGGTAGTCGATGTCATGGGCGTCCAGGATCGCGTGCACACGCTCCTTGAGCCCGTGGTGGTCCCATTCGGTCGAGTAGCGGAAATTGAAGCGGGCCGACAGCTGGGCGGGCGTCACGTTCGGGGCGCCGACACCGCTCTGGATGTTGACGACCTGGAAGCTCGTGGGCGGGAAGAAATCGTTGCCCTCGTCCCAGACGATGCCGTGGAGTTCCGCCAGCACGGGCGCGAAGCGCCGAATCGGGTTATCGGCAAGCTGCGGATAGGCGACGTGCCCCTGTATGCCGCGTACTTCGAGCATTCCGCTCAGCGATCCGCGCCGGCCGATACGAACGACGTCACCCAGTTCCGCATGACTCGACGGCTCGCCGATCACGCACCAGTCGATTTCCTCGCCCCGCTCTGCGAGTGCCTCCATGACCTTCAGCGTGCCGTCGCGGGCGCGGCCTTCCTCGTCGCTGGTGATCAGGAACGCGATGCTTCCCGGGTGCTGCGGGTGGTCTTCGAGGAATTTCTCCACGGCCACGACCATGGCAGCGAGCCCGCTTTTCATGTCGGCGGAGCCGCGGCCGTAAACATGCTCGCCACGGATGTCGGGTTCGAACGGATCCGACTGCCAGTCGCCGACGTCGCCGGGCGGCACGACGTCCGTGTGACCGGCAAAACAGAATACGGGTGAGCCCGTGCCGCGGCGTGCCCACAGGTTCGTGACCTCGCCGAAGCGCATGGTTTCGCAGTCGAATCCCAGCTTTCTGAGCCGCGAGGCGATGAGGTCCTGGCAGCCGGCATCCTCCGGTGTAATCGACCGGCGCCGGATCAGGTCGAACAGGAGATTCAGTGCGGGATCGTGCAATTCGTTTGTCCCGGGGCCTGAGAGCCAGTCAAGAAGCTAATCGTAATCAATTGAAATATAACTAAAAACACTTATTTCGGCTGCCGCTTGCCAATCGCCATCAGGCGTCGTGTTGCAACAATTCGGTAACAATTCGCCGCTAAGCTTTGCGCCACGATGCCCAGGGAAACCGGAGGATTTATTGTGGCAAAGAGAAGCACAGCAAAGGTAGTGCTGGCAAGCGTATTGATTTCAGCGGGGATCGGCGGTACCGCCTTTGCCCAGTCAGGGCGCGACTACGTTTACGTGGTCGGCTCGTCCACGGTTTATCCCTTCTCGACCGTCGTCGCCGAGCGCTTCGGCCGCAGCACCGAGTTCAAGACGCCGAAAGTCGAGTCCACGGGTTCGGGCGGTGGGCTGAAGCTGTTCTGCGATGGCGTCGGCGTCGATTATCCCGACGTCGCGAATTCCTCGCGTGCAATCAAGTCGTCGGAAGTAGAGACGTGCGCGGCAAACGGCGTAACCGAGATCGTGGAGGTCAAGATCGGCTATGACGGTATCGTTCTCGCGAACGCTATCGGGGGGGCCGCCGTGTCGCTGTCCCGCGCCGATATATTCCAGGCGCTTGCCAAAGAGGTTCCGGGCGAACGTGAAGGCGAACTCATCGAGAATCCCCACGAGACCTGGGCAGACGTCAACCCGGAATTGCCGGCAACCCGCATCGAGGTGCTCGGCCCGCCGCCGACGTCGGGCACGCGCGACGCGTTCGTCGAACTGGCGATGGAAGGCGGCTGCAATACCGTGCCCTGGATCAAGGCGCTCAAGGACACCGACAAGAATCGTTACAAGACGATCTGCCACACGATCCGGGAAGACGGCGCCTACGTCGAAGCGGGTGAGAACGACAACCTGATCGTGCAGAAGCTGGAGGCCAATCCCGATGCATTCGGCATTTTCGGGTTCAGTTTCCTGGACCAGAATGCGGAAAAGGTGAAGGGTGCTGCCATCGATGGCGTCAAGCCGACCTTCGATGCGATCGCAGACGGCGACTACCCGGTTTCGCGTCCCCTGTATTTCTATGCGAAAAAAGCGCACGTGGACGTGATTCCCGGGCTGCGCGGCTTTTTGCGTGAATTTACGAGCGAGCGGGCCTGGGGCGAAGAGGGCTACCTGTCGGATCGCGGCCTGATACCCATGCCCGACGAGGAGCGCAGGCAGATCGCCGCGAACGTCAGGGACCTGAAACCCCTGAAGCTCGCGAGCGAGTAAACTGCCCGACAATCAAGGCCAGTGGGCGGTCCGGGACCGGGCCGCCGCGTGCTTTTTCTGAAGGACACGAGCAACAGCGCCAATGCAGAACATGACGCTTATTCTCCTGCTGGCCGCAATGGCGGCCGCTTCGTTCTATATGGGGCGGCAGCGTTCGCTTGCCGTCGTCGGCGGTCCCGCCCACGGCTCGCGACTGCATTCCCTGCCGGGTTACTACGGCTATTTCACCCTGATCTCCTGCCTGCTCCCGGCGCTCGGCGTGTTCCTGGCCTGGTTGCTGATCGAACCGAGAATCATCGTCGCGCTGGTAGTGAAGAGCCTGCCGGATGCAGAGAAAACGATGTCGAGCGGCGAGCTGAACCTGCTCGTCAACAATATCCGCAATCTTGCCTCCGGCGACGTGACCAGCGGCGGCGTCGACGTCGTCATGCGCGATGCGGCCGAGCGCTACAACGAGTACGTTGCTGCCAGCCGCAAAATGCTCAGCGTGCTGACGCTGGGCATTGCCGGCGTGGGCGGGGCGATCGCGTTGCGCCGGATCCGGCCCGAGTTTCGCGCCCGCAACCGCGTCGAGAAAACCGTCCTTTACCTGCTGATTGTCGCGTCGAGCATCGCCATCCTGACGACGATAGGGATCGTCCTGTCCGTGCTGTTCGAAGCGATCCGGTTCTTCCGGGAAGTGCCCCTGACCGAGTTCCTGTTCGGGCTCAACTGGAGCCCGCAGACCGCTATCCGGGCCGACCAGGTGGGTTCGTCCGGCAGTTTCGGGGCCGTGCCGCTGTTTACCGGCACCCTGCTGATTACGGCAATCGCCATGGTCGTGGCCGTTCCCATCGGCTTGATGACCGCAATCTACCTTGCTGAATACTCGTCCAGCCGGGTGCGCTCCACCGCCAAGCCGCTGCTCGAGATACTCGCGGGCATCCCGACGGTCGTGTACGGATTTTTTGCCGCACTGACCGTGGCGCCCTGGGTGCGCTCGGCCGGTGAATCGATCGGGCTGGAGGTCGCCTCGGAGAGCGCGCTTGCCGCCGGCCTGGTGATGGGCATCATGATCATTCCACTGGTTTCGTCCTTATCCGACGACGCCATTCATGCGGTCCCCACGGCAATGCGCGATGGCGCGCTGGGCCTGGGCTCGACACGCTCCGAAACCATGATAAAGGTGATCCTGCCGGCCGCGCTGCCCGGCATAGTGGGCGGCATCCTGCTTGCCGTTTCGCGAGCGATCGGCGAGACCATGATCGTCGTGATGGCCGCGGGCCTGGCGGCCAATCTCACCGCGAACCCGTTCGAGGCGGTGACGACCGTGACGGTACAGATCGTCA
>Ga0209742_10000560_pt1 | contig 19350 bp, 18 predicted proteins | sample DeeMarSeWOR38_10_FD_187462 | JGI IMG/M metagenome (GOLD analysis project Ga0209742, IMG submission 187462) | Marine sediment microbial communities from White Oak River estuary, North Carolina - WOR-3-8_10 (SPAdes) (version 2) | ecosystem: Environmental > Aquatic > Marine > Intertidal zone >... | reverse complement strand
AAAGAGAAAAAATAACAACAGACCGATTAATCGCCCCGCAGCGAGCTGCGGCAATTTTTCGAAGTACCGCAAGATCAGCCACAATCCAAGTGCAATTAACCCAACCGGCAGCAGGTACATGCCCCACCCGAACGATTTTCCGATAATTGCCAGCCAGCCGCCAAATAACCAGCCGTTGCTGCTTGATATCAGGCTGAGCAGGGTCAGCAGACCGACCAGGACCATGCCGATCCCCAGCAAGTCCAGCTTGCGATCGAGGGAGAGATTTCTCCACAGCGATAGGATAGACGCATCGCGGCGCGCTTCTTCAGCAGCCGATTTGCGCTTTGTCTGCCTGGTTTTACGGCTAGATTTCTTCGCCGGAGACCGCCTGGTGGTCGATTTCTTAGAGGTTCTTTTGGCTTTTTTGGTGGCCATAGCTTTTATTTGTTTTTCGCCGTTCTTGCGAGGATTATAGCACAAATGGTCTGCTATTCCGTGCAGGTTGACAGTACAATGGTTCAAACGAGTTGAGGTACAATTCTCTTGGCGTGGGGCATCACGCACTACATTGCGCGAAAGGCATCCACCATGTTCGAGATCGTCTTCCTAGGCACTTCAGCTTCTGCACCTTCGATCCACCGTGGGCTCACCGCCCAAGTTGTAAAACATGACGAATTCCGCTTTTTAATCGATTGCGGGGAAGGAACCCAGCGCCAGATCCTGCAATCTGGTATTGGATTCAAGCGCTTGAACCGCATCCTGATCACTCATGGTCATCTTGACCATATCTTGGGGTTGGCCGGTTTGCTGTCCACCTTCTCTCGCTGGGAGACGATCGCTGAATTAGAGATTTATGCCGGTGGATGGGCCTTGGAACGCATCCGGGATCTGATCTTCGGCGTGGTATTGCGTGGAGCCAGACCGCCGATGACTGTCCGCTTGATCGAAGTTCAGCCCGGGGTGCTTTTCGAGGCTGATAATTTCTCTGTTTCTGCTTTTCCGGTAGACCATCGTGGTCCCGATTGCTTCGGTTACCAGTTTGAAGAGCGCGCCCGTCGTCCCTTTTTGCCCAAGGAAGCGGAAAAGCTGCAGATCCCACCTGGACCTTGGCGGCGCGATCTGGTCGCCGGTCAATCTATACAGTTGCCAGATGGGCGCACGATCGATCCAGAGCAGGTGCTTGGGCCTACCATATCTGGCACTCGGTATGTGCACGTTGGTGACTCGAGTCGCACGGGTAATTTGCTCAATGTGTCTCGTTCCGCGGACCTGTTGGTCATCGAGGCCACCTACCTGCATGAACAAGCCGAGATGGCGCACGATTTTGGGCACCTTACTGCTCGCCAGGCTGCACAACTGGCACATGAAGCGGGGGTGAAACACCTTATCTTGACCCATATCTCCAGGCGTTACCGTGAACGGGACGTGTTGTCTGAAGCACGGGCCATATTTCCTGAAACTGAGGTGGCGCGAGATTTTGATGTTTACCAGGTCAAGCGGGGCGAATGCATCAAGATCAGACCGTCACACCAGTGAATTTAAAGCTGCTCAGCTTGAGCGCTGGAACACGTTTTGCGTGGCTGCCGAACTCAGACTTCAGCAGAAGTGTCTCACGTCCGATCAATTCAACGTTGTTCAGGGCTTCCAGATAAGATTGGGTGAAGCGTAAATTCTTGACCGGATAGACGATCTCCCCATTTTCGATCATAAAGACTCCGTCGCGGGTCATCCCGGTTATGATGCAGTCGCTGGGATGTACCAGGCGCGTGTACCAGAATCGGGTGATATACAATCCGCGCTCGGTTGAAGCGATCATTTCCTCCAGGCTGGCTTTACCTGGTGCCATGAACAGGTTGAGGCCAATTGGTCCAATCGCCCGTACAAAAGATGGGAAATATGGGGGTATGGCGTGCCCCGTGCTGCTCTCGTCGGCTTTTTTTGCCGTATAACGATCGTATACTGGTCCTTTAACTTCACCTTGGCGTACCAGATCAACCTTTTGCTTGGGGACACCTTCTGCATCGAAGGGCATCGGCATTCCCTCTGAGTCCAAACCATCATCCCATATATTTACCACAGGGCTCATGGCCATTTCTCCCAACCGGTTGTTCATCCATGAGCGCCCGTCGAGTACCGTCTGCCCCCCCATGCCGTACAGATTCAACATGTGTAAAAGGTCGTCGGTCACGTACGGGTCCAGGACTACAGGGTATTCAGCGGGTTTGATGTCTTTGGGATTGCGGCCGCGCTCTGCCTTGCGGACCGCCTCCCAGCCGATAGATTCTGGATCGAGTTCGGAGACTCGCCATGCTGAAGCCTGCGCGCGGCCGGAGGAGTCTTCCGACATGACCGTGGTTTGAAAATCAGCATCGGTAAGTTTGTGGTAAGCGAAGACTCCATTCGTATTGGCGACCGAGATACCGCTGGCCCCGGTAGAGAACGCTCCGGATGCGTTCAACCCCTTTTCCTGTGCTATGCGGCATACAATGCCAACCTGGTCGGCCCTCTCTTGGGGTGGGTACGAGGCAGTCGATTGATCGAAGCAGTCCAGAGACGAATATTCCTTCGGTTTGATCAGGTCTGGATGGTCTGGATCTTCCGGGCTGGCCTGGGCATTCGTTCGGGCGCGGGCTACCAACTCGTCCAGGGCAGCTGAGTCCTGCCGGTTGGTAGAAGCCAGTCCGAGCCGCTTGCCGTGCAGCAGACGGAGGTAAACGGTCAGGTTTACCTCGGAAACGTTCTGGTGGATGGTGTTGTTGGCAAAGCGCGTTAGCGCGTGTTCTTTAAATATCAGGACGACTTCCGCCTGGTCTTCGCCGACCCTCTTCAAGACCCGTTGGCTCAATTCTTGGGCCTGTTGGTGTTCAAGCATTACGACTCCTCATCAAATCGATCAATTCAATACGCCCACGCGCACGTTTCGGAAGCGAGCCGGGGCGGCTCCGTGCCCGGTGTGGGCGATCTGACCGGGTTGACCTTTTCCACAGTTGGGAGTCCCGTACATTTTCCAATGGTTGGAGTCCCCTATCGCATCACAGCTGTTCCAGAACTGCGGGGTTATGCCGGTATATGTGGGATTGCGCAGCATACGCCCCAATTTGCCATTCTTTATTTCGTAGCCGATCTCTGTACCGAATTGGAAATTGTAGCGCTTATCGTCGATCGACCAGGAGCGATTGGTCTCCATGTATATGCCCTGGTCAGTGTCTGCGATCATATCTTCGAAATCCCAATCGCCCGACTCCAGACTCACGTTAGTCATGCGGATCAGGGGTGTACGGTCCCAGCCTGAAGCACGCATGCAGCCATTGGACTCTTTTCCTAATTGGGAGGCTGTCTCGCGCGACATCAGGTAGCCGACGAACAACCCGTCCTTGACGATCATCGTCGATTGAGCTGGGATCCCCTCATCATCCCAGCCAAATGTGCCCAGGCCTAATGGGCGCTGGCTCTCAGCGGTGATGTTGACGACTTCGGAGCCGTACTGAAAGGAGCCCAATTTTTCAGGGGTGAGAAAAGAGGTGCCGGCATAAGCTGCTTCAGTTCCGAACACCCGATCGAGCTCGATCGGGTGCCCGCAGGATTCGTGGATCTGCAGTGCCACCTGATCGCCGCCCAGGATTAAGGTGGTATTGAGATCGCTGGGACAGGGGTCGGCGGTCAGCAGAGCCACGGCTTCACCCGCGATGCGTTGTGCGTTGCCTGGTAGATCCCAATCCAGGACTGATTCCCATCCAGATGTGACTTGCTGCCGCCCAAAGGAAGAGGGGTAAGAACGGGTCTGTACTTCACCACCACCGATCGCGACTGCCTGGATTCCACCGCCTGCCTCGTAGATCGTTTGCTCCGTGAAAGCCCCCTCGGTATTGGCGAACCATTTATTCTCTTTGATGAAGGTCAAATTGCTGCGCCGAACGCGCACTCCGAGCACACCGGCCATCTCTGAATCAGCTGCCAACAGTACAGCCAGCTTTTCCTCTTGGGGCAGCTCAAAGGGATCGATCTCGATTGGCGTCTGGTATCTCCCCTGGCTGGTAACCGGCGGACCGAGGTCCACGCCAGCTCCGTTCCCCCGAGAGGAAGCACGCGCAATAGAAATCGCCAGATCGGTGATCCGAACGACTTCCTGGCGGGAGATATCATGGCTGGAGGCGAAACCCCAGCCCCCATCGAGCAGGACGCGCACGCCGAAGCCACTCGACTCCGCGAAGTTAATCTCCTCTGCGATCCCGTTCTTCACCACCAGGGTCTCAGTGAGGTTGTGGACCACTCGAATGTCAGCATATTGGGCTTGGTGTAATTGCGCTTGGTTGAGCGCGCGGTTGATGATATCTCTCAAGCCATTCTCCTTAAACGAAATAACCTGGAGTAATCCAACCCCAGTTTATTGGGTCAAACCAAGTTCAAGATTCTGGTGTATATATCATTGCCAAAGGCGCAGCCCTAGAGCGATCTCCTGCAAACTTTGCCCCAGGCGAAGACAAAATACGCACCGATTCGCAGGGTTAGTTACCCGAATCTTTCCTCTCGCCAGACGTCAGCCTCGTTGTGATAGCCGGCTTGCTCCCAAAAGCCCTTTTGATCCTGTGCCAGGAACTGCAAACCTCGCAGCCACTTGGCGCCTTTCCAAAAGTAAGGGGTCTTCAAGTCGGAGCGGTCCGAGATGTTGCCGATCACGCCCCGCAGTGGGTAGCCATGATCGGGGGTGATCGGTTCGCCGTTGTAGTGCGTCGCCAGCAGAAAGTTATCCTGTAAGATGACCTCAAGAGGCAGATTAACGGTGAAACCATATTCAGCATGTTGCAAAACATATCTGGCAGATGGCAAGATCTCAACGAAGTTTTGGTCGATGAGCGTCCGCACAGAGACCCCCTCCCAGACCGTATCGAACTTGCTCCAGCGGGTTACGCAATGGATATCCATTGTAATCTTGGTGCGTGGCAGCTGGTTGAATTCATCCCAGTTCCAGTGCACCTCATCTTTTACTTCCCCCCACAGGCGAAGATCCCAGGTGGCTGGATTGAAACCCGGCACGGGTCCATAATGAAGTACTGGAAACTTCTGGGTCAGAGATTGACCGGGGGGTAAGCGACCTTCTTTTTGCAGGCGGTCTTCTTCTTCTCTGCGCCTGAATACACTTTTAAGCATTTGTACCTCCAGGTTGAAGGATTATATCAGAGCGCCCCGTGAGAATCAGAATTTAGATCGTAATGCTCTCTCCCGGTTTGATGACATGCACCTTGGTGGTGGTTTCGTTTTCGACCCGTTTTGCCCAGGCATCGGGGTCTTGGGCGATCAAGCCGAAGGTATCGTAGTGGATCGGAAAGGCCTCTTTGGGTTCAATCATTTTCACTGCCCGCAGGGCATCATCCGGTCCCATGGTGTAATTGTCTCCGATCGGTAGCACTGCCAGGTCGATACCCTCCTCGCCGATCAGGCGCATGTCGCCGAATAACCCGGTGTCGCAAGCCATGTAGATCTTCTTGCCATCGTTGGTTGTGAGCAGGAAACCAGCCGGATTTCCACCATACGAACCATCCGGCAGACCAGAACCGTGAATGGCTAAGGTTAATTTCAAGTAGCCAAAGGGGTGCTTGTATCCACCTCCCAGGTGTTGGGCGTGTGTTTCAAGACCTTGATTGCCCAGCCATCCGGATAGTTCTGCATTGCTGATCACAGTCGCCCCGGTGCGATTGGCGATCGAGACTGTATCCCCGAGATGATCTCCGTGACCGTGGCTGAGCAGGATGAAATCCGGGTTCACATCTTCAGGGCTGACCGCAGCTGTCGGGCATTCTGAAAGGAAGGGATCGACGAGTAACTCGAATCCATCAGTTTCTAAACCGAGGGCAGCATGACCAAACCAAGTGACTTTTGTGACCATTGGAAACTCCTTTTTTATTTATTATTTTAGTCAGATTTTCATTCACCGCTAGATGTCAGGAATGAACAGAATCAGAAAGTCCAACTCCTAATCGTAGACGATGTCAATATTGGCAGATTGATGGTTCTCCTGGTTTTCAGGGATACCCTCAGTATCGCCGCTGCGTAGGCTGAATGGGATTTGGAAAATGAAACCCAGTATAATGACTGCTTCGCCGAATAGAACCCCCATCGATTGCCAGGGTCCATAAATGGGGATTTCCGGTGAAAGGTGGCTGCCGAAACCGAAGATATCCGCCATGCCGGATACCACCGCGATCACCAGACCGGTACTGACCAGGCGCAGACCGATATCGGCCAGGATCGTCTTCGGATGGTTGTTCCATAAACCGTTCATGCAGATATAGCCCCCCAGGCAGACGATCGCCAAACCGACCAGGAAGACCGCGATCTGTACGAAGCCGATCACAGGACTGCGGTCTAAACCAAAAGCATCCGGCACTGCGCCGATCAGAAAGATCACAAATCCAACCAGCATTATGATCATCCCGAGCCGGATGCGGAATCCTCCATTGGAACCGGGTGTTTTCTTGTTATTCATACGGCAGTCGGCAGAGTTTGCTTTAAGAGTGATAACCAGTTGTTTCCCAGGATGGCCTCGATGTCGCTTTCAGAATATCCTTTTTCACCCAGGAGTGGCACGAGTTTTTGGAGATCGGCGATGGATTCGATCCCCTCTGGTACGGACTGCAGCCCAAAGCCGCCATCGAAATCGGTGCCGATGCCTACGTGTCTGGCATCTCCCGCTAACTGGCATATATAATCGATATGTTCAACGACCAGGTCGAGCGGGATCACCTGGCGACCATCGCCAGGTGTCCACTCCCAGCGCAGAAACTTGTTGAAGGGCGGGATGCCAACGATGCCATCGCGCTCGATCAGACCGTGCAGAACCCGGTCGGAGAGGAAGCGATTGATATCTGCATCTTTGAGCATTGCCTGCGGGTTGCTGTGCGTGGCGACGATCGTACCAGGATATGTTTCCAGTGCTTGCAGTACAGCTTGCTCGTCCATATGGGTTAGGTCAAGCGTAAAACCGAAATCTGCCATCACTTCTAAGAGGGCAAATCCTTCGGGGGTGAGTGGACCGGGTTCACGGGTGCCGCCGCAAAAACGGGTGCCAGCCCAGGCGGGACCGATGATGCGCACACCTCGTCCCCACCAATCCTCCAATTCAGGTGGCTGGCGCACTCCCTCTGCGCCTTCCATGAGGACCACCAGCCCAACCGGGTGATCATCTGAACTTGATCCATCCCAATCACTAATTATCTCTTCTACATCCTGCAAGGTTTGTACCAGTCGAAATTTATCCGGGTGTTCGTCGACCAGTCGATGATATGCATCCATCTGCTTGCTGTATAACCGGTGTGCCTCTTGGAAATCTGTGTAAGTTTCCGTATCCCATTGCCCTTCTTTACGCCTGATCGGTGCTGCGAAAAGGGTGGCAAAGATGACCGCTACTCGCCCTTTTTGGTAGTCAGGCCAACCCAGCAGACTGTCTCCATTATGCATGGGGGCTAATCCGCCCAGTTCTACACTTCGCGTTTCCTTGCTGGAACGAGTGTAATCCCTGCCAAAGGTGAGCATGTTCCAGGCCAGGTCTTGGTGCGCGTCAACGATCAGCATGAGATATTCCTGGAAGTTGGGATAATTCGTTTGCGATCTGCCTGTCGATCTTTCCCATTGGGTAATCGCGCAAGGCGGTCGGATCAGCCCAGGCAAGGGCGGTGTGATAAAGGTTGCGCGGTTCCCCGCCGTTCATCCCGCAAAGGAAAGCGTGCAAGGTTACCCGGAAATGGGTGTAAGCGTGCTGGTAGACGCCGATTTCCCGGCCAACGGTGATCTCAACACTCAGCTCCTCGCGTATTTCGCGGCTGATACAAGCCACCAGGTCCTCGCCTGGTTTAACCTTGCCCCCGGGGAATTCCCACATGCCGCCTAACAACCCTTCTGGTGGACGCTGGGCGATCAACACCTGACCGTCTTGTTGCAAGATCGCCGCAGTGACAGTGTGGTGCGGGATTTCTACTTTGGGTATCTTCACCGGGCGTTCTGCCTGTACGCCGAGTGAGTATGCCACACACAAGTCAGCCAGAGGGCATTGTGTACATTTTGGTGGATGCGAAGTGCATACGGTAGCACCCAGCTCCATCAAAGCCTGGTTGTAATCTCCCGCCTGACCGGATGGCAGGTTGGCACCAGCCAATTCCCACAGCAGTGATTCCCCTTCCTTTGAACGAGCGGGCTGGCTCACGTCGAAGACACGTGCCAGAACACGGCGGATGTTGCCATCCAGCGTGGGTTCATCCAAATTATAGGCGATCGATGCGATTGCGCCAGCTGTGTAGCGACCGATTCCCGGTAAGCGTAGTAAAAGATCGGTATCCCTGGGGAGCTCTCCGGAATACTCTTCGATCACGATCTGGGCTGCCCGGTGCAGGTTGCGGGCGCGGGAATAATAGCCTAATCCCTCCCATATCCCTAAGACCTGCTGTTGTGAGGCGTTGGCCAGTTTTTCTACTGTGGGGAAGCGCTCCATCCAGCGCTCGAAGTAGGGGATCACCGTCTCGACCCGCGTTTGCTGCAGCATGATCTCGGAAACCCAAATCGCATAAGGATCGGGATGATCCCGCCAGGGTAGGCGTCTAGCGTTCTCCCGGTACCAGTGCAAAGCACGAATTGCTAGAGAAGTGGTCATTCTAATTTATGATCACAAGAGGGTGAATTTTTCCGAACGATTTCATCAATTTTGCAACTGTCGCTCGGAGTTGTTGCTTACATTTGAAATCCACTTCGGGCGGGGACGACCTTATACGAAAAATCAGTGACGAAATTATTCAAGCGTTCAGTGAGAGCTAACCACTCGGTGGAATCTAAAAGTTTCTCTAAGTCTTGTTTATTGCCGATCTGTGCTCCAGCTATGATCTGGGGCTGATTTCCATACATGGTAAACCAGGCATCCGTGGGCTCTAGCCCCAGGCGCTGTATTCCGGGGATCCATTCGCGCACCACGAACTCAAAGTATTCCTGTTCCCGGCCAGGTAGTATGTCCCATGACATGAGTAGCTTGACGTCCAATATTTATCTCCAGGTATGCCCTAATTTTCCATCCCGTTTATTTTGATGGCGATTTCTTGGCTAGAATAATCCAAAGGTTACCCATCAAATACGGGCTTTGAGGGCGTTAATGTTTGTATTCTAACACTGTGACCCGGGTTTCGCTCGGAACAGAGCTGCGGGTGACTTTCAAGGAGGGCACCGCTTCGACCTTGCCGACGCCCATTTCTTTCAGGAACCGGTTCAGGGCAGCCAGTTTAAGTTTGCCGCCCGGGATCTGGTAGTGCATCGGGATGACGATCTCCGGCTCCAACAGGCTAACGATCTCCGCTGCCCGGGCAGCGTTCAGGCCGACCCCTCCGCCTACCGGCACCAGGGCGACTTTGACCTCTCCCAGGTTTTCGATCTCTGTCTGGCTGGGAACGCGTTTTAGATCACCTAAATGCGCCACCGTCACCCCGTCATAGTCGACGACATACAGCGTGTTGCGCAGTTCCTCTTTCGCGCCCTTCGTTTTCCTGTTGGTTTGTACGCCCGTGATGAACACGCCGCCGATCTCAAATTCTCCCGGACCGGTGATGATCCGCGAGCGCCCTTTGACTGCGGTGGTGAAATTGTGTCCCGGTGCATCATGGCTGACAGTGACGATCTCACCTCGCAGCTTTAAAGGCTCGTAGCCAACGGCATTGTGGTCATAGGGGTCGGTGACCACAGTTGCCATGCCCCTCTCGGTGAGTCGAAAACAAGATAATCCATACCAGCTGATTTCCATGGGTCCTCCCGTATTCTTGCCCCATGATTATACATCATTGCCGGGAGCATAGCCTAAACGTATAATAACCCTATGTCAACTCCCTTCGTCTCGAGATTAAAGGGTAAAGTGGTTTCCGGCGGAAAAGTTCTCCAGACCGTTAATTCAACTTGGCATCTCGAGATCCCGCCAGAGTCTTCTCAGAGCTACTGCCTTGCGCAGCTCGACGATTACACTGACCTGCCGCGGCGTGATTTCCCCTGGCACCCGCCTTTAACATTATCCCTTAGGGCGCGTTCCTCAGATGTGGACATTCCAGGTACCTGGGGTTTAGGCCTGTGGAACGATCCATTCGGCTTGACGCTGGTCAAAGGCACGCAGCTGCGCCTGCCGGTATTACCCAACACCGCCTGGTACTTCTTCGCTTCGCCCCCCAATTACCTCTCTTTGCGCGATGACCTCCCGGCGCATGGACAGCTGGCGGCAACATTCCGCGCCCCGCACAAAATGCCAGCTGGATTGCTCCTGCGTGCCCCGCTGCTGGCTTTATTCTTCCTGCGTCCGCTGATGCGCTACCTGCGCCGTTCGGCGCGCAGCTACCTCCACCAGGATGCCGTCTCATTGGATCACGATCCTACCGATTGGCACGTCTATGAAATCGAATGGCATTCAGATGAAGTAATTTTCCGCCTGGATGGAGGCGCTATCTTGGAGACGCAAGTCTCTCCGGTCGGACCGCTTGGGCTGGTGATCTGGGTCGATAACCAGTATGCCAGCTTTCAACCCGATGGACAGGTGGGATATGGCACACTGGCCACCGGGCAAGCTGCCTGGATCGAAATAGCTGACCTGAAATTGGCCCTTGCTTGACAATCCCCCTCCCCGCGGTTAAAATTACGCTGCGTTGCAGAAGTAAGCTGAAAGTTCAGGCCGAGATAGCTCAGTTGGTAGAGCACTTGACTGAAAATCAAGGTGTCGCCAGTTCGATTCTGGCTCTCGGCACCTCTCGGCCTGACGCTAGGCCGATTATGCGGGTGTAGTTCAGTCGGTAGAACGTCTCCTTGCCAAGGAGAAGGTCGTGGGTTCGAATCCCATCGCCCGCTCAGGTATTGAGTATAGATAACGTTGGATTGCTGATTGGTATACTTCAATCAGCAATCTTTATCTAAACGCAATATTCCCCCTGGCGACGTGGCCAAGTGGTAAGGCATGGGTCTGCAAAACCCTGATCACGGGTTCGAATCCCGTCGTCGCCTCTCGACACCCCCGGTGAGGGGGTGTTTTCTTACCCTCTTCCGGATCTCAATATCGTTTATCATAAATCTTCTGATAGATCTTGCCACTCAAGATTGATCGAATTGATTAGATCAATTTTCTTCTTACGCGAACCAGCTTTAATTTGCTTTTCACTTTTGATCGCCGCCTCAACATCGTTCGTGATCTCATACATAAACAAGTTTGGAAATCTTATAGCGATGCGTGAATTTACTCCCCACTCCTGTTTTTTGCTCCAGAACTCGTCGTCGCAGATTGCTTGTTATACCGGTGTATAGTGTCGTAAAGAACGCTCGCCCAGCATAAAACACTGGAGTAAACCAGTGGCAGACCACTTGGATTTGTCATTGCGATGGAGCGCAGCGACAGAAGCAATCCCCTCGCGGCAATAGGAAAGGTTGTAATACTGCAGAGATTATATTTGTTACTTTACAACCCCGTTTGAAAGACTTTCCTCTACGGCCCACCAACCTCCAGCGGTTGGCTGGAGGAGGCTGGCTCAGGCACCAGCTTTCCGTCTCGCTTTACGACAAACTTACTGCCGCGCCAGACGATCTCATGGCCCACACCGCCCACCGCCAGGATCACCGCGCTCAAACCATCTCTGAGTGGGAGCAGGAGCAGCCAACGCCGCATGGCGCGATTACCCGTCCAATCCGAAACCAACCAGGCCACTCCCCAGCGCAATACCATTGAGAGCCCCAGCATCAGATAAGAACGCATGTCGAAGCCAGCTATCACCAGCAGGATCAATGCCAGTGGCGTGCTGAGGGTCAATATCATACCTGGATACTCCAGGGGACGGCTGACCCTGTTTGTGCGTGCCCAGCGTATTTCCCGGTTCCATTGCTCGCGGAAAGTGGTCTCACCGAGTACGCTGGACATCACGTACCTGGATAAATGCACCTTCCGACCCAGGTCTACGATGCGCCTCCCAATATGGTAGTCGTCCGCCAGGTACTCTGAGACCGATTCAAAACCTCCGATTTGTTTGAGATCGCTTTGCTGCAGGGCAATCGTCGATCCCATGGCGAAGCGCATGGATAAGAATTCACGCGCCACCATCACCATGGGTAGAAACGTCGCCCCCATGTGTAAAGCCTCCAGCCGTGCTGTCAATGTCTCCGGCTCAATACCTTTGTAACAACAGGTCACCAATCCCACCTCTTGATCGGACAGCGGGGCAACGACCTGCCGCAGGTAACCCGGTGTGACGCGCATATCGCTGTCGATCGCCACGATCACTTGCGAGCGAGCCTGACCAGCCAGTTGGTGCAGCATAGCTGCCTTTAAATTGGGACCCTCTGGCTGTGCCATGATCAACCGGATCTCGCACTCGCTGAACTCTCGTTGCAGCTTCTCAATAACAGGAATGGCTGGATCAGCTGGATCGGACATGCCGATCAACAATTCGTACTCGGGGTAATCCTGCTGACAGTAGCTGGCGAAATTCTTGTATGCCTCTGCATCCAGGCCTTTGACTGGGATGAGGATCGAGATCGGGGGGGTGTAAGCTGGAGTGGTATCCCTTTTACCGCGATAGAAACGGTAGGTCAAATAAAGTGCCACCAGCCAGAAGATCCAGCTGGCCACGATGAGCAGCAGGAGTAATCTCTCCAATAAATTAAGGCTGGCCGTTAAGGTTGGCATAATTAGTCAGGGTGATACGCTGCATTTCGATTTCCTGGCGTACATTTGAGCTTACTAATGTAGCCAGATCACCAGCATTTGGACCCATCTTTTGGCTGGCCGGGTTCGTATCAGGGTGAAAATAGATCTCAGCCAGATTTACGTCAATATTTTGAAGCAACTTCAACACATAAACCTCGTTCATGTCGCCAGTTTGCATCAGACCATAGACTCGTTCCGGCACCACCAGTTCGCTGTCCCGCAGCCTGGTGATGTAAATGCGCCAGAAGATGCCGAAGACGAACGCCCAGCCTATCTTTTGCATAACCCGCTGGCGATCATAGGTCAATGCCAGGCTCAAATCATCATGGGGCAGGCGAAAACCCCTAGCACCGTACTGCTGGGCGAGGGGAATTATTAGGTTTATAACTACAGGATGGATATGGATGTGCAGATGGCTGTCCACATGACTCAAAGGCAGACCGGTGTCTGCGAAGCGCTCGAATTGAGCTGCCAATTCCTGGGCAAGTTCCTGCCGCGCCTGGCGACTTATCACCAGCCGCATCCCGATCAACACCGGATCTCCAGGAAAATCACCCTGCTCATCCACCAGGTGGGGGATATCTTTGTGGGGCAGCGTAGATTGACCATCCACCATGACCAGATGCAGTCCAATTGACAGGTTGGGGTTGGCACGTGCCAGGGCGACCGCCTCGTCTGCTGCCTGCCCATTGACCATCAGACTGGCGCTGGTCAGTACGCCATGTTGGTGAGCCTGAATGACAGCTGAATTCACCTCCCTGGATGAACCAAAGTCATCTGCATTAACGATTAGCTGGATCACTGTCTATCCTGCCGATTGATGAGCGCGCCGATATGGTCTCGTCAAACCAACCTGGTGCTGATGATAACCACGTTATCTTGCGAGCGTTCATTTTTGAGATCAGATCAGAATTAGGAGGATGAGGATAATTTCAGTACTTGACTCGCCGGTATTCGCCCTGTAGAGTGTTGTTAGCCTTAAAAACGGCGCTAAAAACACGAATTTTTTTCCCAATGGGTAAGTTGTGATGTCAAAAACTCGCTCAACAACCGTCATTTGGCGTCAGCAACACCCAAGCGGGGGACTACCGACTCGCCTGATCTGATTTTTGTAAAGGTGCAAATCCTCTTACAATTGCTTGAATATTAAGATCAGTTCATCTATTATTATATACCCATAAACCAGCTTTTGAGTTTGGTCGCTCTACATCATTGCTCATTTGTTAGCAATACCATTCCGTGGGTCTTCGTAACTCAGGAGCGCAGTGAAGAGTCTCAAAGTTTACGGACCTAAATTCAGAGCCGAAGGCTTGGAAACGCGACCCGATGGGAGATCTTTCATCTCCAAGCTGTTCCAGCTCAATGAGGCTCGGTTATTCCTTCGGTCAAAACAGCCAGACCTTTGTGGTTGCTGGATATCAAAAATTGGAATTGCGTTGGTGAATTATTATTTGTTCTGGATTCCCGGCATGAAAACTTGGTAGAGCTTATCATTGGATACAACCAATGTGATTTGTGAGGTGTGTGGCGAGCCCTCTACATTGCTGGGCTGGCTAACAGTGATCGTGATCTGACCGGTATGGGTGTCGGATTTGGTTGTTGAGAAGTTGTTTGGTGTTATCCGGCTCGAATCCGGTGAGGTGCCATTGCTGGGATTTACCGCGAAAAAAGAGCCCTCTTTGGTCACTTGCCAGGTGAGCGGATCACCGTTGCCCATATTGGTTGGAGTGATGTCCTGGAAAGCGGGGTATAAGCGTTCATCCGGAATACTGTAGATGAAAGTGAGGTTCTCAGGAATATATCCCAGTACAGCGGCGTCACTGGTCAGGTATATCGAATCGCTGCTGCTGGCGGATTGGTCCCCATCCTTTAACTCCACCTGGACAGTGTGTTCACCTGCACCAGGACCTATCGTCCAGTCTAACTGGGGCTGGAATGATCGCCAATTTGTCCATGAACCCCCATCGTTGCGTAAGCGCATTTCCTGCCAATCGCCGTAAATATATAGAGATACATCTCTCTTATCAGTCGTTGCCGCTTCACGGTTGATGATCACAGGGTAATGATCGCTTCGCCTGCCAAAGTCCTGAACCCAATATGAATGGTAATCTCCGCCCCCATTATAGAACCCAACCCCGATTTCCTGGTGGGAGGCGTTCAGGATATTATCACGGTGTCCACTGCTATCCATCCAACCCTGCATGACCGCAGTTGGCGAGCCGTACCCAGCAGCTGCGTTTTCTCCTGTTGCACCGGATGAGAATGTCGCGATCCGCTCCCAGGTTCCGCAGACAAACGTCAGTGAGCCGCCGACTCGGTCGTAGGTTTCATGTGCGAAATAATTGTCTTGAACCATGTCAGCGGCATGGTACCGGGCGGCATCTGTTAATGGTTGAGTACGCTTCAAGGGTGGCAGGCCGCGTGCGTCCCGTTCCTGGTTGACGAGTTCAACCACTTGCTGTTCGTAATCTGCATCCGCAGCTGCGACTGCCTTTCCGCCGCAGCCGGCGGATTGCAGAATTGGATCCTCCTGGTTCTGCTCCGTGATAGGGTTGCCGATAACACCCTGGGCTTTTCCGGGTTGTACCGAAAAGAATAAACTGATAATGGCTAGGCCGACACCGATTAAGATCCTAATCTTGTCATTTTTTATCATAGACATGTAAATTGATATTCGTATCACCAAGATCGGCTGTGTTTTCCCTCACAACCCGCGTCCAAGTATCCTAAGCATCTTCTGATAATGCAATAGGAAAAAAGTCACTTTTTAGCTATGAATTTGGTCTAAATTCTCTGGATGGCTTTACGCGCCAGGAGATCCACACGTTGGTTGTGGCGATCTCCTGAATGTCCCCGTACCCAGTGCCATTTGATCTGGTGCTCTTGGATGGCTTTATCCAAAGCCTGCCATAAGTCTACGTTGGCTAATTTCCCGCCTTTTCGTCGCCAGTTGCGCGCCCGCCAGTTTGCCATCCACTCGGTGATCCCTTTTTTGAGATATTCCGAATCGGTATAAAATTCGATCCGGCTTCTGTCTTGAAGCGTGTTCAGCGCTTGTATGGCCGCGGTCAGTTCCATCCGATTGTTTGTGGTTTCAGATTCTGACCCGCTGATCACGTGTTCCTTGCCTTTGGCGATCAGCAGCGCGGCCCATCCACCAGGACCGGGATTGGGATCGCAGGCTCCGTCGGTGTAGATCGTCACTTGGGGTAGAGCAGTCATCTTTTCCTAGGTCTCCAAAGCTCCGCTGCTATTGAGTCTTTTCATGCAGTTCAGCGGCTGTTTCATCCATTAATTCCAGCGTGGCGGGGATGGTATCGGGCGTGTAGTAATAACGGAATATCTGTGTGCCGACATCGCTGACGACCCAGCGTACAACATCCCATGATTGCAGGTTTGGCTCTGGTCGCGCATTTTTTAGTAAGTCCTGCGCGCTGGCCCATTGTGGGTTCTCGCTGGCGTAAGGGTCCAGGAGTTCCATCACCGAAGTACGGGTGGGGAACGAGCCGTTGGTGGTGATGAAACCGGCTTGTTGTTCCGCTGATGCCAGCCACTTGATCACCAGCCAGGCGGCAAGATTTTCTGCCTCGCTGCCCGCAAATATCGCGAACGAGGGCCCATAGACATCGATTACCGGTTCACCTTCAGGTGATGGGAAACCAGTTACCATCCAGTCATCACTGTTGGCCAGGCGCTCTAACTGCTCTCTCTGGTACTCGAGATCGAGCAGAGAAGATGTGATGAACAGGGCTCTTCGATCCGCGAATTCGACCTCTCCCTGGGTTTCAACTACCTCCCAAGCGCAGCCCTCATCGATTAGCTCCTTCAGAAAGGAGAGCGCATCTTCAGCTTGGGGAGTGTTGAAATTGTACCCGCTGCCATCGGGGAGGACGATTGGGCTTTCGAAGGCGTAAAACCAGCTCAGTGTCGCGGCCGGAGAGGTATTGACCAGCCAGCCGCCGGTGCCGTCGTCTTCGGAGATCTCGTTGCTGTTGTTGTCTTGAGCTGCGCGGCAGGCTTGTTCCTTGAATTCCTCAGGAGTGCTGGGAGGAGAGGAGAAACCCAGTTCTTCTGCCCAGCTCTTGTTGTAGAAGATCAATTGTGTCGATCGAACCGCTGGAAAACCGATCCGCTGTTGGTCGATCACGTCTTGTTCCAGAAATATGCTGTTGAAGTCGGACAGATCTTCCGTGCTGAGCCCCCACTCCGGATCGTTTAAATAGGCGTTCAGGTCAACCACATCCTTGCCATCTGCATCCCAGGTCAAGATCTGGTAATTGGCACCGACCGCCAGATTGGGCAGCCCTTCCTTTGTCTCCATATTGTCGAGGCGCTCATACAGAGAATTTAAATTTCCCTGGGAGCTGCTCTCCACGGTGATCCCGTATTCGTTCTCTGCATTGAACCGTTCGAGGGACCTCTGGATGGCATTCCCTGTTTCTCCTGTCCAGGGATGCCAGAAAGTGATCGCCAAACCATTTAAATCTGATTTATCCACCTCCAGGGAAGAGGTGGGTATGGGTGTTACCGTTGGGGTCGGTATCACTTTGGTGCGGGTGGAAGTGGGCGTTACCTCCGGTGTCGCTGCAATCCTGGTTGCGGTTGGTGATGGCTGGCTCCCACAGGCGACCAGGAAGAAGGTTACCACCAGGATCAGATTGTAGCTCACCCGGCGAGAGAGACTCATTGCAATGTTCCCCGTAAATGAGGTAAGATCATCCTATTACCTTGAATGGTTTTTTGTGTAGGGCAGACTTTCGCCAAGTTTCACCTTCAAATATCGTCTTAGTTGCCGGAGTGCCACGTGATTATATCAAAACCCCAGGATTCTGATCTCCCAAAGGATCCTTATGCCTGACCTGACTCCCGCTTTGCTGCCCGGTTTGAGATCGCACCGATTATCCGCTCTGGACCTGGGTGATGAATTCGTCTATCCGGATTATTTCGGTCGATCCATCCTGAACCTGCCCTCCAGCATCTGCACCTGGTTGGGAGTCCCGGAGCTGGGTGCTGGACCTTTACATCCAGATATCCTGGCCCCTCTGGGGGATGGCTATCAAAATGTGATCCTCATCCTGATGGATGCCCTTTCTTTACGGCGGTTGACTCAGCTTATCGCGGAAGGCATACTACCACTTTGGGAGAAATCGGCCGAGGCTGGGGTGCTGGCTCCGCTGACTTCAATCACGCCCAGCACCACAACCGCCGCCCTGACAAGTTTGTGGACGGGAATGAGTGCGGCCGAGCATGGTATTGTTGGCTATGAGATGTGGTTCAAAGAATATGGGGTGGTGGCGAACACAATACTTCATTCCCCGATGAGCTTTCAAGGCGATGCGGGCAGTTTAAGCAAGGCTGGCTTAGATCCAGAGACCTTCCTCGAGCCTCCGTTGTTGGGATCTCACTTATCCAACAATGGAGTGCGTGTCTTTGCCTTTCAGCATCAGAGTATCTTCCGCTCCAGCCTTTCGCGCATGTTGCTGCGCGATGTAAACTTGAATTCATTCCGCACGCCAGCTGATCTATGGGTCAATGTGCGGCGCACATTGCAGGAGCATGTCCAGGACCGTAAATACATCTGGGTCTACTGGGGCGAGGTGGATAATTTTGCTCACCATTACGGACCTGATGATGAACGTACGGTCGCTGAATTTGTTAATTTCTCAACATCCTTGGAAAGCTTATTCTTAGATCGCATAGACGGGTCTGCCGTGGGGAAAACTCTGCTTCTGCTGATGGCCGATCATGGTCAGATCAACACTTCTCCGGATCCGCATTATGATTTGCGCAACCATCCCAACCTCCTGCGCCGCCTGCACATCATGCCGACCGGGGAAAATCGCCTGGTTTATTTGTATTTGCGCCCTGGTCAGGGGGAAGCGGTTCGCGAGTATATCGAACGCACCTGGCCAGGAGGGTTTTCATTTCTGGATCCGGTTTTCGCGGTTGAAGCTGGATTATTTGGTCCCGGACCATTTCATCCGCGCCTCTATGATCGTTTGGGGGATTTAATCGTCATCGCCCGCCGCGATGCCTATCTGTGGTGGTCGAATAAACGGGATCACCTTTTCGGCCGGCACGGCGGCCTTTCCCCGGATGAGATGCTGGTGCCTTTCCTGGGTTTCAGCCTTTAGGGTTTTTACTGGCTCGCGCAGGATTTGAAATCCTGCGTAACTGTTATCTCCGGGGATCGTAGTTCCCCTAGGAGCGAGGAGCTAATCTTTCCGCTCAAGCAAGATTTGGGATCTTGTGGTTCAAATGGCTCCGGGGATCGCAGATCCCCTGGGAGCGAGGAGCTGATCCTTCCGCTCAAGCAGGGTTTGAGACCTGTGCAACGAATTTGCTCTCCGCTTTTCTGCTCAAGCAGGATTTCAAATCCTGCGCAACGAAACGCCTTGGGGTTATAGAGCCTCAGAGAATAGGAGGCTAATCTTTCCGCTCAAGCAGATCCTGTGCTTCAAATGGCTCCGGGGATCGCAGATCCCCTGGGAGCGAAGAGCTAATCTTTCTGCTCAAGCAGGGTTTGAGACCTGTGCAACGAATTTGCTCTCCGCTTTGCTGCTCTAGCAGGATTTGAAATCCTGCGCTTCAATCGGCTCCTGGGAGCGAGGAGCTGATCCTTCCACTCAAGCACTTTGCTATCAAAAAACCCGTCAGAACTCGACTGACGG
>Ga0209742_10000559_pt1 | contig 19352 bp, 18 predicted proteins | sample DeeMarSeWOR38_10_FD_187462 | JGI IMG/M metagenome (GOLD analysis project Ga0209742, IMG submission 187462) | Marine sediment microbial communities from White Oak River estuary, North Carolina - WOR-3-8_10 (SPAdes) (version 2) | ecosystem: Environmental > Aquatic > Marine > Intertidal zone >... | reverse complement strand
CAGCGGGTGTTCTGGGGAGACACCCATCTTCACACCTCGTACTCGACCGACGCCGGCATGATAGGCAACCGCCTCGGACCCGATGAGGCCTATCGCTTCGCTCGCGGCGAGACCGTAGTGTCGAGCTCTGGGGTGCGTACGCGCTTGCAGCGGCCGCTGGATTTCCTGGTGGTGGCTGATCATGCGGAGAACCTGGGACTTGCGCCGATGATTGCGGAGAAAAATCCGGATCTGCTCAAGCATGAATTTGGCAAGCGAATCGCGAATCTGGTGTATAGCGGAAAATATGGTGATGCCTATGCGCTGTGGGGCGGCGGCATGGCGGAACGTAAAGACCCGCTAAAAGGTAGCGAGGAGTTGACGCGTACGATGTGGCAACGCCTGACCACGTCAGCGGAAAAATTCAATGAACCGGGTAAGTTTACGGCCCTGATAGGATTCGAGTGGACGTCGAGCCCGGGTGGCAACAACCTGCATCGCAATGTGATTTTTCGTGATGGTAAAGCCAAGGCAGACCAAATCATCCCGATCTCTAATTATGATACCCAGGATCCCGAAGAGCTATGGAAATGGATGGCCACCTATGAACAAAAGACGGGTGGTCAACTACTCGCAATTGCACACAACGGGAATTTGTCGAACGGTTTGATGTTCGATGATGTGACGTTCACGAAAAAGAAATTAACCAAAGATTATGCACTTCGTCGTACGCGCTGGGAGCCGGTGTATGAAGTCACGCAAATGAAGGGTGATGGTGAGGCCCATCCATCCCTGTCACCCAATGATGAGTTCGCCGACTACGAACGCTGGGACAAGGGCAGCTTCGGTCCCCAGCCCAAGACCAAGGACATGCTGCCGCGCGAATATGCGCGCGAGGCATTGAAGCGCGGTCTGAAATACGATCAGACCCTCGGTGCCAATCCGTTCAAGTTCGGCATGATTGGCTCCACCGACAGCCACACGTCGCTCGCGACCATCGAGGAAAACAACTACTTCGGCAAGGCGACACCCGCGGAACCCTCGGCCAATCCCGGACGTTTCCAGGAGAAAATCACGGGCTTTCTTCAACAGCCCGGCGGGCCGGACATCACCATCCGCCACGCCAAGACGCTTGCCGCCGGCCTCGCCGCGGTTTGGGCAACCGACAATACCCGCGAAGCACTCTGGGATGCGCTGGCGCGAAAAGAAGTTTACGCCACCACCGGCACGCGCATGACGGTGCGGGTGTTTGCCGGGTGGGATTTTGCCGCTGCCGATGTGCAACGACCGGATTTTGCGAAGATCGGCTATCAACAAGGCGTGCCGATGGGTGGTGATTTAACGAAAGCACCCAAAGGCAAGGCACCGACGTTTGTCATCCGTGCCTTGCGCGATGTCGATGGAGCGAATCTGGATCGTGTGCAAATCGTGAAGGGTTGGCTGGATAGCAAAGGCGCACCCCAGGAACAAGTGTACGACGTCATGTGTTCCGATGGCCGCAAGATCACGGACAAACATCGTTGTGACAAACCCGTCGGCAATACCGTTGATGTGAAGACAGCGATGTATACGAACAGCATCGGCGATGCATTGATGCTGGTGTATTGGAAAGATCCCGGCTTCGATCCGAAACAGCGTGCCTTCTATTATGTAAGAGTGCTGGAGATCCCGACGCCACGCTGGACTACCTACGACGCCGCATTCTTCGGCGTGGAATTGCCCAAGGATGTGCCGGCGACTCAGCAGGAGCGCGCGTATACGTCGCCGATCTGGTATACGCCGTAAGAACTGAAATGTCCGTCAGGAGAAGAAAATGGCTGATCCGAGGAAAGTCCCGTTAGTTGTAGGGTTCGTAGCGCTCATATTGTTGGCGAGCTGTGGGAAGGAAGGGGCTGCCCCAGTCACCGGCGGTGCGACGGGCAACGTCGCCGCGATCGCACTGACGGATGCCCAAGTCGATAACCTGGTCCGCCGCTCCTACCAGTTCGTGGCCATGTACAACGTGAACAACAAGTTCGCGCTCAAACAGGGCGGCTGGAATACCTGCGTCGCCGACACCAGGCTGAAAGACCACACGATGCGCGAGATTGCACGGCCAAACAATGACACGCTGTACATTACCTGCATGGTGGACCTGCGCAAGGATCCGGTTATTTTCGACATGCCTGCCTTCGATTCAAAATATGTTTCACTGATGATCACGGGCTACGATCACTACGTGAACATTCCGATGTCGACCCGGCAGGGGGACTTTCGCAAGCCGGCAAAGCTACTGCTCTATACCACTCGCACCGAGGGTTACAAAGGGCAAGCAGTGAACGGCGTGGATCGTGTGTTTGAGGCGACGGGCGACTTCGTCTCGGTGGTGTGGCGTGTCATGCCGCACGCGAATGACGCGGAACGGTTCAAGCGCATTGCCAAACAGATGCAGGCGGTGAAAATGGTCACGTTATCCGAATACAAAGGAGGCAAGGCCAAGCCCATCAACGACATACAGTTCCCGCCCGTGGGCAAAACGGACGGGGACATCTTTGGCAACAACCTGCTGGAAGTAATGCAGTTTGTCTTTAACCATACTACGTTCGATTCCACGAACGAGCTAGATCAAGCTCTTCTGGCGGCGTACGCACCATTGGGTGTTGTGCCGGGTCGGAACTTTGATGCAGGCAAAGTGGCCAGCCTCGACGGTGCCCGCATTCGCCAGGCGGCAGAGGCTACTGCCGCGAAAGTACTGGCGAGCTTGAATGACCCGGCCATGCGCAGCAAGTTGATGGCTTTGTTCCAAACCAAGGGAAAAATGCAACTCGATATGTTGATCCATCAATCGGTCACCGGTCCGATCGGTATGCCGGCACTTGAAGCAGCTTACCCGTCGATCGTCACGGCGGATGGCAAACCGATGAATGCTCAACACGATTATGTGATTCGTATGACAGCAAAGGAGCTGCCACCGGCAAAGGCGTTTTGGTCGGTTACGCTCTATGACACGAAGAACGGTTTTTTCATCCCGAATGACCGCAAGAAATACAGCGTGGGCGAGAACGCCGGCATGAAGCTGAACAAGGAGGGCGGTATCGACATCTATATCGCCGCGCAAAAACCCAAGGGTGTACCGGACGAGAACTGGTTACCCATCAAGCGCCAGGATGAGGCCATTGGCGCCATCATGCGCATCTATGTGCCGGATTTGGAGAAAATGAAGACCTGGACTGCGCCGAAAGCAGATAAACTCGCTGCTCACTGAATAATGTTCGGGATCGGGCGGGCGCGTTGCCACGGAGCGGACCCGGACGCGCGGGTTTCCAGGCGAAGACACGCAGTGAAGGCGGACTTGGGAAAGTACGGATAGTCGCGTGAAGGGCGCTTGGCCGGATCTGGCCCGAAGACGCAACGTGTGCGCGAGGCGAAAGAGCGGTGAGCGTACGGCAACAAAGGTGGAGTAGCAGGACTAGCTATTCGGTGCCGGGTGTCCTGCTTCTTGTCTTGCTGCTTGCCGGTTGCGCGGTCGCGCCGCCCCAGGCCGGGCCGCTGGACTACCGGGCCCGGGTTGAAACGCAGTCCGACCGCGGGGTCAGGGTGTCAGCCGTGGCGTTGAGCCCCGCGGAAACGAATATGAGCTTTTCCCTGCCGCTGGCGGAAAAGGGAATCCAGCCGATCTGGCTCGAGATCGAGAACCGGGAGGACAAGGGGTTCTATCTGAATCTGCTTAGTGTCGATCCGAACTACTTCTCGCCATCGGAGCTGGCCTGGATGTTCCGCAACGAAGGGGAGGGTAGCCTCGACGACAAGATTGAAATGTTTCTCGACAAGCACGTTGCGGTGATTATTCCGCCACGAAGTACCGTGTCGGGCTATGTCTATACGAACCTTGATCCCGGCGCCAAGGCCTATGGCGTCGAGCTGTTTGGCGAGAAGGACGTTCGCTCCTTCGGGTTCGTGCAGGAGGTGCCCGGCTTCGAATCGGACTTCAAGCGCGTCGATTTTCACCGACTGTATCAACCGGAAGAGGTCCGGGAACTAGACCTTGATGGCTTGCGCCGCTATCTCGAGCAGCTGCCGTGTTGCGTATTGGGCGGTGATCAAGAGACGCCGGGCGATCCCCTGAATCTGGTGATTGTCGGTGAAGGGAGCCTGGTGGTGGCCACCCTCGTGCGGCAGGGTTGGGATCTGACTGAGACAACGCGCGGCGACACGGTCTGGCGCACGATTGGCTCATCGCTGTTCGGAGCGCGATACCGCACGTCGCCAGTGTCGGCGCTCTATCTTCTTGGACGACCCCAGGATGCGGCCCTGCAAAAGACCCGTGGTACTGTGGACGAGCGCAACCACTTGCGTCTGTGGCTGGCGCCGGTGACGCTGGAAGGACGCCATGTGTGGGTGGGTCAGATCAGCCGGGATATCGGCGTGCGGTTTTCCAGCAAGACGTTCGTTACCCACAAGATCGACCCGATCGTGGATGAAGCACGCCTGTACATTTCGCTGGACATTGCCGCCGCGCAGAGTCTGCGGGCGGTGGGCTACGTGAAGGGGGTCGGCTATTCCGATCGCCAGTCACCCCGATACAACTATACGGGCGATCCTTTCTACACCGATGGGCTGCGGGTTGTGCTCATCCTTGGCAAAGAGCACCATTCTCTCGGCGATATAGACTATTTGCCGTGGGAGCCTGTCAGGGGACGAAAAGAAGGTGCGGGGAAATGACGAGTCGAGGTGCAATATGAATCCCAATGCCGGGATTCCGGTAACGCTGTTTCCGTCGGCGCGGGGTTATCGGGGATCAGCCGTTTTGGCCCTGTCCGCGTGCATGCTTCTGTCGAGTTGCGCCAGCGTGGGCCCGCCCACTGTCAAACGGGACCGGTTCGACTACGTGGTGGCGATATCGGATTCCGTCAAACGCCAGACGCTATTGAACCTGGTCAAGACACGGTATCTGGATTCCCCGGTATATATGGACATCGAATCGGTGATCAGCCAGTACGCGATCGAAGGCGAGCTGGGATTCGAGTTCGCGCCGTCGTTTTCCGACAACAATCTGCTGCTTGGAAAAGGGACGTACGCGGACCGCCCAACCATCACCTACGGCCCCCTGACAGGCGAGAAATACAGCCGTAGCCTTCTGAAACCCCTGCCGATTAGCGGCGTGTTCCTGATGCTTCAGTCGGGTTACCCGGCAGATCTTATTCTGCACGTCTGCATTCAAACCATTAACGGTATCGACAACCAGCGAACCGGCTCGCTTTCGGCAACGCCGGCCGATCCGCGGTTCGCTGAGGCGTTGGTACTGATGCGCGATCTCCAGGCGAGCGGCGGCCTTTACTATCGCATCGAGCCGGGTGAAGAAAAGCGAGACGTCAAAGTCGTCTTCAGGCCGCCTGCCAGCCGGGATGCCAGGGAGAAGTCGGAGCGGCTGAAGCAGTTGCTGGGTTTGGATGCCAAGGCGAGCGTATTTTCCGTCGTGTTTGGCGCCGAAGGAAAAACCGGCACCGAGATTGGTGTGCTCACAAGAAGTATGTCGCAAATCACGATGGAATATGCCGCGGACATTGATGTGCCTCAGACTGATGTGAGCGAGGGCCGGGTGAGAGCGACGCGCGCGCCGTCGACAGGTGGTGACGCCGTGGCGTCTCATTTGATCAGGGTTCACAATGGATCGACCGCGCCCGATGATGCGCATGTGGCCGTTTCCTACCGGGGCCACTGGTATTGGGTGGCAGACACTGACCTGATCTCGAAGGCATCCCTGCAGTTCATGATGATGCTGTTCTCGTTCACGGAGCGAGGATCTGCCGAAAGGCAGGCACCGGTGATCACCGTGCCAACGTACTAGGCGACAGAGACCAGGTGGCCCGAGCGGTCAGGGCCGGCGGTCAAGCCGTTGGGACCGGTCAAGGGAAGTTCAGCGGAACAGGGCTCACTTCTCGGGTTCCGCGTCCCCCGACCCCTCGCGCGGCCGATAGTCGGGAGAACCCTTGGGCGGATAGTCGAGAATGTCCTTCAGCTGATTGCGTTCCTCTTCATCAAACTCGGGGAATGGCAGCTTGCCGGTGAAGCGCAGATGCCCTACCTGGGTTTCTGCTTCCTCCCGCCGCTTCTCGTCCAGACCAGTGTCGCGTGTCAGGTACGCTGTCTGCGAGGGGAACGCGAAACCGCTGCCCGCTTCCTTGATGATGTCCTCGATCCGCAGCAGTAGGTCCTCCTGAATGGCGAGGAACTCATTCTGTTCCCTGCACATCAAGTAGCAGAAAAGTTCGATGTCCTTCGAGTAGGCGCCATATCCGACGAAGCGCACGCGCGCCGGTTCCGGCGTGACCTTCGGGTGGCCCAATAGCAGCTCGCGCAGTTTCAACAGGATGAAGCGCAATTGGTTCGGCGTTGTTTCGTAGCGCAATTGCAGCGTGGTTCGCACCAGCCGCTGGTCGCGCTTGGTGAGGTTGACGATGTGCATGCCGGCGAAGGCGGCGTTCGGGATGGTGGTTAGCGTCCTGTCGATGCCCCGGATTCGCGTCGAAAGCCAGTTGATCTCCTCGACGGTGCCGATGCGCATCCAGTCGGTGGACGGATCCTCGCCATATCGGCAAAAATCACCAACCTGAACGGGCTTGTTGCCGAGAAGGATCAATCCGCCGATGAAGTTGGCGATGGTGCTCTGTGCTGCCAGCGCCACGGCAAGGCCGCCGATGCCAAGACCGGCGAGAAGCGGAACCAGATCCGCGCCCAGCGACCGGATACCACCGACGATGATTCCTGTCGCGAGCAGAAACCCGATCACCCACGCAGTGATTCGCAGCAACGCGGACTCGGACGTCTTGCCACGCAGGCGTGGCGTGGCGATGATCGTCTCGGCAAGCGCTCGGCAAAGGCTGAAGGCGACCCAGGCGGCCAGCACATAGAGCGTCGTTGCAACAGTGCTGGTTACAACCGCCTGGACGCTGCTGGTGAACTTCAGGCCAATATCAATAAATGCGTCCATCGCCCTGACAACGACAAAGACAATCGCGACACTGAGTAGCCGAAGCCAGTCCGATGCGGGCGGGTGGTTTCGTTTCGCCAGTGCGCTGACGCGACGGTACGCGACGTAGGCGATCAGCGCGGCCAGCAGGATAGAAACAAGGAGCCCGATCCACTGCCAGATCATCTGTCGCGCGTACTTTGCCTTGAACCAGCCGGGCAACGCGGCGACCACACGTCCCAACAGTTGGGCCTGGGGTACGAGATAACCGGAAGCAGCGATGTAACTCTCATAGAAGCCGGGGGATAGGGCCGGCGACAGGTACTCGAGTTCCGCACCGCCGAATTCGGCCCGGCGATAGTTGAGGTCCTTCACCTTGCGGTACATGTCCCCGACGCGCCGGACCGTGGCGGCACTGAACAGAAACTGGCCCTGTCGTTCCCCTTCGAGGATCTCCGTGATCTCAATCAGGGTGCCAGGAAGTTTCCAGCGGAAGGCGGGTCTGGACTGTAGGGGCAGACCAACTGCCTCCTTCCGGGCTGCCTCAACCATTTGTGCGGTCGGGATCACGTCGAGCGGCGGGAGCAGCATCCGGTCGAGAACCTCCTTCAGCTGAAGTGTCGCTTCAATACTGACGCTCTGACGCAGTGCCTCGGGAATCTGACTGAGATCAAGCGAGTCGCTGGCGCGCTGCAGAAGAGCAGCCGCATCAATCTCGGCTTGACGCCCTTCTTCGCGGGTCATTCCGGGCGGTGTGGCTCCTAGCGCCTGATTTGCCTGTGACGCGAGTTGGTAGGCGCGATTGACGTTGTCGAGGAAACCCTCCAGGGTCGATCGCGGACTGGAGGTATCGGCTGGCTTGAGCCGACTGCGCAACTGCTGTTCCCCTTCCCGAAGCGGGGAGTCAGCGCCGATCAGGTCCTCATATATACCGGGCGTGGCACCTTGCCGGTAGGGGAGGTGTTTCGCTTGTCGGTAGAGTCGATCGAGTGACTGAACAGTGTCGGCCGAGAAAAGAAACTGGCCGGCACGGGGGCCCTGTGTGACCTTGGTGATCGTGATTCCGGTATTGGGGATCGTCCACTGCGTCACGCTTCCATCGGCCACCTCGCGAGCCCCGGGAATCCTGTCGGCAGGAGGCAATTCGACGCGCGCGAGCAGTTCATGCAGCAGGGCGACGCGGTGGCTTCGAGCGAACCATGAGTCGCCCCCGGGTGTTGTGCTGAAGTCGAGTGTCTGGCTGGCGCGCAAGAAAGCGCGGTACGAGCTTTCGTCCCGCTTGTCGGTGCGAAAGGCTTCGATGGCTCGGTTGAAGTCGGTGATGAAGCCGAGCATCGTGCTACGTGGGCTTGATGTGTCGGCGGGCCGCAAGGGGTCCGGAGCTGGCTTCGAGTCCTGGGCATGTGCCGCAGACACAAGCAAGAAAAGAGCAAGGCACGAACGGGAAATGAATGCCCGCATTCGCACGTTAGTTGGCCTCGGGGTACTGATGATCGATGTCACTGGATTCGTCTCATCTTCAGATACGGCGTTTTCCAGTGCAACTCTCGGTCAGGGCCACCTGTCGAGTCCATGACCGAAATCAAATTTTTGGGTGAGCGGGGCAATGCCATTTCCGAAGGTTCGGACTCGCGTGCCTACTGGAGCGGTCTTGTGCTAGGCCTATCTCGCCGAGCGATTGTGACATCGAATCATGGCCGTTAGCCCCTCCTCTCTTGAGGAGCGCAAACTTGACGAGCCGGATCGGGATGCGGACGGCAACGCGGTTGTCTGGGAAAGGGCCTTGCCGTTTCTCGCGCAGAGAGCAGTTGATCACGGTTTCGACCTGCCAAAGCTGTACGGGATCGCGCTGATTCCGGCCTGGATCAGGCAGGACCTGGTCCTGAAGGACCTCGCGATTTCCATCAACAACGGGTCGATGACCAAGATTGATTTTGTGCATTTCGGATCTCTCCAGGCCGAGAACCAGGCGCTGCAGCTCAAGCGCGATGCCTGGGTGTTCCCGTTCATGAATGTGTTCACGACCGTGGGGTGGTTCAACGGCGAGGCTACAATCCCGCTTAAGATCGAGGGGACCGACCTGTTCCCCGGATTGTGCAGTGGCACGCCCAACTCGCCTTTGTGTGTGCGCACCTATTCGGCTTCAGCCAAAGGGATAATTCCAGATTCGCACAATTTGCAGCTGACTCGACCTGCGCAGCCTTGTCAGAAGCCCCATCCAAAGCGCATATAAGCCCCGTGGTTGGAGCCTTCGCCCTCGGCATATTCGAGTGTCGCGACCATCCTTTCACCAGGCTTGAGTACGAAGAAGAGACCCGCTCCGCCGTTAGGGTAAATGTTCTTGCCATCGCCACAGTTCTTGTCGCCGCCGTAAAGGCAGGCAATCCCGGCAAATGCGGTGAACCCCCAGCGCTCGCCCATGCGAAAGCGTTCCTCAGCTTCGAGCGAAGACATATTGCGGCCGAGATACTGCCCCGCGGTATATCCACGCAGTCGCACGGTTGCGTAGCCGCCGGGCGGTGCGTCGGATGTCCAGTGGTTGCTGAGGTACCAGACGAACACATTTCCCTGACCATGTCCGATGTATTGCTTGAGGCCGAGCCGATAAACGTCAAAACTCACCGAGCCGCCGAGGCTCTCCCGGTAGGCAATATTGTTCGCGTCGGCGAAAAAGCCGGACGACGGAGAGTTCAGGTTGTCGCGCGAGTCGTAGTTGACGACGGCGCCAATCCCGACGGAGTCGAATCCCGTCAGTCCGATCTTTTCGAGAATCTCGCCGGACATCGCATCTTGGCCCACGATCGTGTAATTGGTGTTGGTTGCCTGTGCGCCGACAAACCAGTGTTCGTACACGCGGTACAGGTAGCGCCCCGCCAGCGCCCGCAGGTTGTCCTCGGTCTGAAGCGGGAACCCGCTTCCGAGGAAATCCTCATACTCATTGTTGACCTTGCCACCTCCCGCGAAGACCACCAGGCGGTGGCGGTCCTCGCCGAAGTAAGTACGCGCGAAGACGCCGCCTACCTTGGAACCGGTGCTGGTGTAGAGGCCGGTGACGCCAAACATGGAAATCGTTGAAGCGGGGTCGAAGCGATAGAGGTACGCTGCCATCAGCCCGCCCGAGGTGCCGAGCTTCGGATCAGACGAGACGATCGGCACTGCGAGCCACGGTGAGTCCTGCGCTTCTGCTCGCCCGGACGCAGCCGGCCCCGGTGCGGCGGAAACCCCGGCCACGCCCAAGAGGGCACAGCAACACACCAAAAGTATCTGTTTAATCATGTTCGCGCGGTCGGAGCTTGCAGGCAGTCTACGACAGTCGCGCGAGGGCGCCATTTGACGCATATCAATACCCCTCGATGAATTCTGTCGCATCGTATTCACGCTGGTGTACGTGCATGCGGCACGGAGGCTATGGATGCCGAAGCAATCCGACTCTCTGGCTGTCTTCGCCGTCGCGGCGAGCCGTGAATTCGGCGAGCGGGTGGCACAGGTGCTCGGGCAGGCACTTGGCGCGCACGAAGAACGCGAGTTCGAGGATGGCGAGCACAAGATCCGGCCGCTCGAGAGTGTGCGTGACCGCGATGTCTATGTGATCCAGTCGCTCTACAGCGACTCGGCCCAAAGCGCCAACGACAAGCTCTGCCGCATGCTGTTCTTTCTGGGTGCGCTGCGCGATGCGGGGGCCGCGCGCACGACGGCGGTGATGCCGTATCTCGCCTATGCCCGCAAGGACCAAAAGAGCCAGACACGCGATCCGGTGACGACCCGCTATGTCGCACAGCTGATCGAGTCGGTTGGCGTCGATCGCGTCGTGACGCTCGACGTGCACAACCTCGCGGCCTATCAGAATGCATTCCGCTGCGAGAGCGTGCATCTCGAAGCCAATCGCATTTTTGTCGAACACCTTGCGTTGCGGGTCGCGGGGGACGGGGGCGTCGCGGTCATTTCACCTGACGTCGGCGGCATCAAGCGTGCCGAGCGATTCCGCCAGGTGCTCGCGCGCGCCATGGGCCGCGAGCCGGCGATGGGATTCTTCGACAAGGCGCGCGCCAAGGGGGTGTTGACGCTTGGGCAACTCACCGGGGATGTTGGCGGCAGTACGGTCATCATCATCGATGACCTGATCAGTACCGGCAGCACCGTTGCGCATGCCGCCACGGTTTGCCGGGAGCAGGGGGCGCGCCGCGTTATCGCGGTGGCAACGCACGGCCTGTTCGTCGGAAAGGCGGGCGAGCTGCTGGCGAGTCCGCTGCTCGATCAGGTGATTGTTACCGATTCGGTTCCGGCTTTCCGGCTCGAAGGGACGCCGGCAGCCGCGAATTTGACGGTGCTGTCCGTGGCCGGATTGTTTGCCGAGGCGATCCGGCGCCTGCACGGCGGGGGCTCGCTGGTCGAGTTGCTCGAGGGCTAACCCGACGCCGATAGCGTGCGGGCATATTCGTCGGCGAGCGCGAGATAGGCCCGCGCACTCTGCTGCCACTTCGGCCAGTCGTCGCGAACGAGTTCGTGCACGTGCCAGATGGCGAGCCGCGCGCGCATCGTGGCGCGAAACAACTTGTAGAAAGCAACGAGCGCCGGGGGCGGCGCATCGCCAATGGCGGCGAGGCAGGTGCTCGCCAGCAATTCACCCGGACCCGGCGCACCGAGGTAGGCGCATTCCATCGCGAGGAAAGCCAGCTCATCGGCCGGGTCGACAGTGCGCAATTCGTAGCTGAATTCGAGGCAGTCGATCACTACCGGCTCGGGCGCGAGGCAGATGTGCTCCGGACGCAGGTCGCCATGGCCTTCGACGATGCGGCCGGCCGCGACACGCGCCTCAAGCAGTGCCCGTTCGCGTGCCAGGAACGTGAACTGCGCCGCATACGCGTTGGCGACGATTGCCGCCGGCAGATCGAACTCGGGCCGCGACAGTTCGCGGCGATTCAGCTCGATGGCATCGGCAAACCGGCGGCAGTAACCGGGGGCGTCAATGCGGATCGGGGCGCAATGCCGGTAGAAGTCGGCCAGTCGCAGCGCAACCCGGCGCATCTCTGCACTGGCGATATTTCCGCGCCGGATGCGCCGATCGAGCATGTGCATCTCCGGCAGCCGGCGCATCTTGACGAGCCACTCGATGGGGGTGCCATCGCCGCCGAGTCGGATGACGCTATTCTCGTCAATCGTGAGCGCCACGGTGCCCAGGTAAACCTCCGGCGCAAGCCGCCGGTTGAGCCGTACTTCTTCCTCGCAATCGACGCGGCGCTTCTCGAGCGTACTGAAGTCGAGGAAATCGTAGCGGACCGGTTTTTTCAGCTTGTAGGCATGATCGTCGGTGAGGAACACCCAGGACATGTGGGTTTCGCGCGCTTCGACTGCGCGCGGCGCCTCCGGGTAGGTCGCCACATCGCGCAGCGCGCGAACCTTGGCATCGAGCCCGTAGTCTCCGTTGCCATCCAGTTGCAGGGTTTGGGCCATGGTGCAGTCGGCGTGAGTTGTCCGATCAGTGTATACACGCCGTGTTTTGTTGTCCCGTGAACACGCGCCGGGGCGATCGCTTTGACAGGGAAGCGGGCGGTTGCGAGACTGGTCTCAATCGCGTTCAGCACAGGGGTGTGCGGTGTCCCGAGGTCTGGCCATGGTAGTGGTGGTCGGGTTCGTGGCGGTGACAGTGCCGCTTGCGATGGGGAGACCTGCGCCGGAACCCGAGCGCCCGGAGCCGACCAAGCGGCTGGTTCTGGCAGCCGGGGTATTCGTGGTGGCGCGACGCGAACTGCCGGATCCCAATTTTCGTCGCACGGTGGTGTTGATCGTACAGCACGATGAGCGTGGCACCCTCGGATTGATCGTCAATCGCCGCACGCGGCATCGGCTGCACGATGCGCTACCTGATCTGCCTGGCGCGCAGGCCGCCGATTATCCGCTGTATTTCGGGGGTCCAATCGGCAAGAGCTTGCTGGTCATGTTGTTGCGCAACGAGAAACCCGGCAAGACCATCGATCGCGTCACCGACGAAGTGAGTTTTTGCGCCGATCGCGATGTGCTCGAGCGGCTGATCGCGAAGAAGAAGCCTGCGACGGAACTGCGCCTTTATCTCGGTCATGCCGGTTGGGCAGGTGGCCAGTTGACTCATGAGATCGCACGCGGCGACTGGTATCTGGCGAAGTCCGACGGCAAATCAATTTTTGGCGATGTCGAGAATATGTGGAATCGGCTGATCGAGGATCTCGATCCGCCGGGCTTCGAAGTGCGCCAGGGGCCCGACACCACCCGCGCCACGAGCGCTCAATAAGCGTCAAGACTCTGACCTTAGAGCACCCCGCCAAGGGCTGTTACAAAATTCCTGTTCCGGTTTGTCCCGGGATTCAGAGCGAAATGGCTGCTCCCGGTACGGAATGTGCTCGTGGCCCCTCTGTATTGGCAAGACCCAGTGGGGTAATCAGGGATGAGAATTCAATTCTTGTTGGCAGCAGTGATTTCCTTGAGTGTGCCGGGCGGCATGTGGGCCGCACCTGCGGAAGCAGCCGACCTCGACGACGTATCGGTGCGGCTTTTCAAAATGCAGCAGGCGAGAGCCGAGCGCGAGCGCAGCGCCCAGGCGCAGTACTATTTGGCGCAGATGTACGACTTTGGCCTCGGTACGCCGGAGGACAACGAGAAGGCGCGCGAGTGGTACAAGCGCGCGGCAGACCAGGGGCTAGCCGTCGCCAAGCTGCAGTTGCAGGAACTTGAGCGCGCCGAGCAGGAGGAAAAAGTCGATCTCCAGCGTGCAGCCGGGCGAACCAAGGCCGGCGCGCAGGCGTCGAACCCGGCGGTGCAGTCTGGCGGCCAATCGGTGGCCGCTGGCACGGCAGTCGTCGACGATGCGGCGCGGCGCGCGGCACGCGAAAAGGCACGAGCGGAGCGCAAGCGCCGGGCGATGGAGGCGCTTCGCAAGGCGACGGCGGCCGCCGTCGCTGTCGATCCTTTCGAGTAGCGGCAGCTGCGCATGTGCGGTGCGCGCCGGGACGCGTGCCACATTCCCAGCTTCTGGGGCATTGACGCACCGCGCTCGCGGCGCGTACCTTCGGGTGCCGGAACGCACCGATCATGGCGGAGATGCTCGAGATAGCTGACAGTGCCGTGGCGTCGCCGCAGCAGTTAACCCAGTCCGTGCTGCAAATTGCCGAGATGCTCGGCATGAACCGCGCCGAGCTCTCGCGCGTGCTGCACCTGAAGTGTGGTGATGTCGGCCAGCTGGGAGCCGTTCGCGGGACCCTCGTTCCCGACACCATCCCCTGGCATCAGGCGCAGCTGCTCGTGCACTTCTATCGGGCGCTCTATGCCACGATGCGTGGTGACGGCGTGGCCATGTGGCGCTGGTTGCGGAGGCCGAATGCCGCACTCGGTGGTGTGCCGCTCATGCTGCTCGTCGATGACGACCAGCTCGCGCGGGTCGCCGATTCTCTCGCATCGCCGTGATTCATTCTCGCCTGATACCAGCCGCGATACATTCCCGATGATAAAGGGCGAGCGCTTCAGCGGCATTACCCACCTGGTGGGCGCGACGGCGGCGCTGGCTGGCGTGGTCGTGTTGCTGGTATATGCGGCGGACGACGGCGATGTCCGGCGGATCGTGTCGTACAGCGTCTATGGCGCGACGCTGTTTCTCCTTTATCTTGTCTCCACGCTCTATCACAGCCTGTCCGGTCGCGCGAAGCATGTGTTTCGCATCCTCGACCACCAGGCGATCTATCTGCTGATCGCCGGCACCTATACGCCGTTCACACTGGTGACGCTGAACGGGCCGGTCGGCTGGTGGCTGTTTGGTGCCATCTGGTCAATGGCCGCGATCGGTATGGTGATCGACGCGCTGCCACGCCGCGGCGCGCGCATATTCCCGTTTTTCATCTACTTCGTGATGGGCTGGCTGGTGCTCGTGGCACTCAAGCCACTGCTGGCGGCGCTGCCGCCTACGGGTTTCTACTGGTTGCTCACCGGCGGCATTCTCTACACCTCGGGTATCATCTTCTTTGCGATCGACAGCCGCTACGGCTGGGCGCATGGTGTATGGCACCTGTTCGTGCTGGGTGGCAGCATCAGTCACTACATTGCGATCTTGCGGTATGCTTGAGCGCACCGCCGAACGAGGAAATCACCATGCCACCCGCCATGTCGGACGAACAACTTCAGTCTGCCAAGACGCTGACCACCGTGGTCTATGCACTCTATGCCGCGGCGCTGATCATTGGCATCAGCGCCGTGGTGGCCATTGTCATAAATTACGTAAAGCGCGATGACATGGTCGGCACCTGGCTTGAGAGCCACTTCCGCTGGCAGATCCGCACCTTCTGGTTCGGCTTGCTGTGGTTCTCACTTGGCGTCCTGACTTACATCATCATCATTGGCTGGGTCATTATGGGCGTCACCTGCGTGTGGTTCATCTATCGCATCGTGAAGGGCTGGCTGTACCTGAACGACAACAAGCCGATGTACCCGCCGGCAGTGAGCGGCGTAGCGCTGCCACCGGCATGAGCAGGCGCGTCTTTCGCCTGCGGCTGGAGGCGCGCTATCAGGAACCGGAGAATTTGATCGCCGAGCTCGAAGCGCAGAGCGAGGAGGAAGGACAGTGGCGCGAGTTCGTGCTGGGACCAGCCGTACCGGGATTCTTGATCTTTGTGTACGCCATTGCCAACTGCCAGCACCAGAACCTGCGCCTGGGCGCTACCGAGTGCGGGCTCGCGCTCGACATGGCTGACGGGTTGGTCGAAGTCGTGACCGATGCGGCGTGGCGGATGGAGAGCCTGCACGTGCGCTTCGAAGCGCAGCTTCGGTCAGGCCGCGCAACGCGGGAGGACGTCGACCACGTCATTGCCCGCATGCGCGGTTGCCCGGTTTCGGTAAATCTTGCTGATATCCCGGACGTCGAGATTTCCGTTCGGCTGATCTAGTGCGCGGTTAGAAGCGCAGGGCGAGCAAAGCGCTCAGCAGCGCCGCGCCATCCAGCCCGCCGTTGACGTCCTCGAATTCGATCAGGACAGCAAGTCGCCGGCCGATACTAATAGCGGCGCCAAGGGCGTTCAGGTTACCGTCAACACTGATCCGCGTATTTCGCCAAACCGCCGCGACATTGCGCTCAGGGCAAATAGAAACTTCTTATCACTACTTTGCAGCGTATTGACGCCTGACGCTATGGCAGGAGTAGGATTGAGTTACCACCCTGGACGGAGGGCGTGTCATGGGGGAGCTAGATAAGGTCACTACACCCGAGACGGTGGCTTGCAGAATCTGCCTGAAGGAAATTCCGAAGTCGGTCGCGGAATCAGCGGAAGCGGTGGAGTATGTCTACTATTTCTGCGGCCCGGAGTGTTACACGCAGTGGCGCGACGAAGGTGCCGCAGAAGCACCCGCGAAGAAGGGCAGAACCTGAACCGGCGACCTACGAAGCGCTTCGGGTCCGGATGGCAGTCGCCCGAGCGCTCACATTGCCGAGCCGGCAATGTGAGCAGCGCGACTACTGCCCGCGCGAATTGAGACACGGCTTTTCGATCCGCGACGGCTCAGTCACAATATGTCTCATGTGCCCACATGAGAATGTACCGATTGCGACCGATGAGCCACAGTACGTGGGTTTTTGGATCCGCGTCGTTGCCACGCTGATCGACACCGTGCTTCTGATCGCGATCACCGCGCCCTTGCTTATTAGTCTTTACGGACCGGCGTATTTTCGGTCGGACGCAATCGTGCAGGGGCCGATGGATATCCTGATATCGTGGTTCCTGCCGGCTGTGCTGGTGATATGGTTCTGGCGCGCCAAGCAGGCAACTCCCGGCAAGATGGTCTTTTCCGCCCGCATTGTTGACGCGACAACTGGCGCACCGCCTTCCGTTCGGCAGTCGGTGGGCCGCTACCTTGGCTACCTCGTTTCCACCATTCCTTTTGGCCTTGGGCTGCTATGGGTAGCTTTCGACAAGCGCAAGCAGGGCTGGCACGACAAGCTCGCCGGCACGGTCGTTGTTCGAGCCAGGCGTGCTAACCCGTAAATGGTGGTCGACGCAGGAGGTCGGTTGCGTAGCGCCAGATTGAACTGGCCGACATCATGGGAAGAAGCATCGCCATCATCCAGGGGCACCCCGATCCGCGCGGCGGCCATCTCGGTCACGCGCTTGCCGATGCCTACGCGCAGGGCGCCGCTGAGGCCGGGCACGAGGTGCGCCGCATCAACGTGGCCACACTCGAGTTCCCGATCCTGCGCACCAAGGAAGATTACGAAAAGGGCGCGCCGCCCGAAATCATCCGCCAGTGCCAGGAAAGCGTGACCTGGGCCGATCACATGCTGATCGTGTTTCCGTTGTGGGGTGGTGGTATGCCGGCGTTGCTCAAGGCATTTTTCGAGCAGCTGCTGCGGCCAGGCTTCGCGTATCGTGCCGGTGCCGGTGGTCGAATGGAGAAGCTGCTTGCGGGCAAAAGCGTGCGCATCGTCGTGACGATGGGCATGCCGGCATTTCTCTACCGCTGGTACTTTCGCGCCCACGGGCTAAAGGCCCTGACGCGCGGCATGCTTGCTCTCTGTGGGGTGGGTCCGATCCACGAGACACTGATCGGCATGGTCGAGGCCGCCAGCGACACCAAGATCGACAAGCTCCTTGAACGCATGCGCGCGCTGGGCCGCACCGCGCACTAGTTCACAACGGGTGACCCAAGCCATGCAGCGTATCCAGGGCATGCCTTACGTGCCAGGGACCGTGCGCGCGCTGATTACGCGTGATCCGCGCGATGGCTGCATTTGGCTTGCCGAGCAATCCGGGATCGGGAGCCTGCGGGCGCAGCCTGCAGGCGCGATCGTGGTCGACGCCGCGCCGTTCTCACACTCCATGATCGCGCTGCTTGCCCGCGGCGTGCCGACGGTATTGCTGACACGCGAGCAGGCGGGGACGCTGCGTGAAGGCGAAGTCGTGCAGCTGGACGGTGCGGCCGGTTGCGTCGTGTCGCCCGAGGTGTCGCCGCAATCGCTTACTCCGGTTCCGGTTGCACCGCCCGCAGGGCGGGCGGTGCACACCGCCGACAATGTCGCCGTGGAGTTGCGCGCCAGCGTGCGCGATGCCGCCGGCGCGCGCCGGGCACACGCGAATGGCGCTTGCGCAATCGGGCTGGTGCGCTCAGAGTTCCTGGTGCCACCGGATGGCGCAATACCGGATGCGGATTTCTACGAGCAGGCCCTGGGACAGCTGTGCGCGGCGGCACAATCCCTGCCGGTGGTGATTCGTCTGCTGGATATCGCGCCCGACAAGCGCCCGGCCTGGCTCGGCGCACTCTCCGGATTGGTCGGCCCACTTGGTCTGCAGGGCGTGCGACTGTTCGATCGCGAGCCGGTGGCAGGCGTGGTGCAGGCGCAGCTTGAAGCGGTTGCGCGCCTGCAGCGCCTCCATGCACTGCGCCTGCTTCTGCCATATGTGCGAAGTACCGAGGAAATCCGCCTGCTCCGCGACACCATCAGCGAACAATTGGCGAAGCCGCTGCTGGTCGGCGTCATGCTCGAGACGCCGGCCGCGGCGCTGGAAATTGCCCAATTCTGCGAGGCGGCGGATTTCGTCGCGCTCGGTACCAACGATCTGATGCAATGCCTGTTTGGGGCGGATCGGGATCGGCCCGAGGTTGCGAGCCTGCTCGATCCCTATGCGCCGGTGCTGTACCGCTTTCTGCGCAGCGTGGCGGAGAATGCCGGGCCGCACCTGATCCGCGTGCAGGTATGCGGGCTGCTTGCGCAGTTGTCGGGCTGTCTCGATCTTCTCCTTGGACTCGGTTTTCGGGTGTTTTCGGTCGATCCGGTATTCATTCCCTATCTCGCCGAAACCGTCGCGCGAACCGACACTGCTCGCGCCCGCACGCTCGCCGAGCAGGTTTGTGCGGCACCGTCATCGCGGGAAGCCAGGTTCGCGCTGGAGCGCCAACACGCCACTGGTTGACGAGCACGCTGGCACCAGGGCACGCGATGCTTGTCGTCGGGCGAGGCATCACGTTCACGCCGCCGCGCGCAGCGCCCACGCAGCGTGCTCGTGTATGCTGTGCCCATGAAAACAATCCAGTGGTTGTTGCTTGGGGCAGTAATTCTGGGTCTCGCGGGCTGTGCTGAGGCGCCGCCGCCATCGCCGCCGTCGGGGATGCCGGTCGGCGAGCCGCTGCCGCCGACGCGAGCGCGCGGACCGTGCCCCAATCTTCAGGTGTGCGCGCGCATTCTCAACGATGTCGTGACGAGCGAATGGAAGGTTCCGCCGAAGTCCACCAAGCGCCGCCTCAAGGCCACGGTGCTGGTGGACGTGAAGCCAGACGGTTTGATTCGCTCGGTGAAGGTAACCCAACCCAGCGGCGATGCTGCGTTCGATCGTAGCGTCGTGCAAGCAGTAGAATCCTCCCAGCCCTTCGTCGAGCTGCGCGACCTGCCGGAAGTGCGCGCAGAAGGCGGCATCCAGCT
>Ga0209742_10000558_pt1 | contig 19352 bp, 20 predicted proteins | sample DeeMarSeWOR38_10_FD_187462 | JGI IMG/M metagenome (GOLD analysis project Ga0209742, IMG submission 187462) | Marine sediment microbial communities from White Oak River estuary, North Carolina - WOR-3-8_10 (SPAdes) (version 2) | ecosystem: Environmental > Aquatic > Marine > Intertidal zone >... | reverse complement strand
AGCGTATATGTTAAGGCCGGCGCTGTCGACTTTGAACCAGAAGTGATCGAAGCTGCCGACGGCTGGCTGCGCATGAATATTGATAAAGGCAATCAAGCCAGCGAGGGGGAAGATATGATCAACCTGGGCACGCTGGCCAACCCGAATATCGACCTGGATACTTTTACTGGGGAAGAATTCGCCATCATGACCCTCACCAGTGAAGATCGACGGTTTGAAGTTATCTCTGATGGAAATGGAATAGTATGGTTGATCGTAGGAACTGATTCGGGTTTCGAAGGTCTAACCAGAGTTTACTACGATAAGATTTCTATCCAGATGAACGAAGTTGAGAGCGATTAAGATGCCTGGTATCGGAGATAATAAGGAAGATCATGCAAGAATACCTAGTCACATGAGGACACCCGGAAATCGTTCCCTCTGAGAGTTTTATTTCATCAACCCGAAGTTTTTTTCGCTCAATTCACCTGTCCAAATCCTTTAAATCTGGTACAATCCACTCTCGCCTTTGATGTGACACCCAATCCAAAATAGCAATCAGCGTTAGGAAATTTGAAAATGAATGATCATCCCTGGAAAGAATTATTAGTCGACCGCAACGTGCACTACTTGATGGAGGTAGATGGACAGCTGGTCATCGTTGAGCAAGTACCTGCCAGAGTAAACCCAGAAACAGGGGAAAAGCTATTCTCCCCAAAAACTGTGCAGCGCATGAGAGAGATGATCAAGGAGCGCAAAAGTCCTGCGCGCGTGATCGAGACGCCAGTCTATGAGTACTCGGCTTGATCAACCGAAAAAGTACCCGAAATTATAGATTCTGAATCCAAATAAATTGAAAAAGTAATAAGCCGCCCAATTTGCTCTGAGCGGCTTTGATGTTAATTTACAAGGGGATGAATAAGGACACTTCTCAGAATATGCCTTGACTGATCTTTCCGAAATGGGTGAGCTTCCGGTGTAGGGATGAGAAAATTCAGATCAGTCCCTTAAGCGGTGCGAAGCTTTTACGATGTATCGGGCAAGGACCCAGACGTTCTAAAGCCGTCCGGTGGAATGGGGTGCCGTACCCTTTGTGCTCCGCAAACCGGTACTCAGGATAAGTAGAATCCATTTCGGTTAAGATCTTGTCTCTGGTAGTCTTGGCCAGGATGGAAGCCCCGGCAATACTCAGTGAACGCTCGTCGCCTTTGATCAAAGATGTCTGGGGGATGTCACAATCCGGCAGGAATAAATAATCCAGGAGGAGATGATCGGGCAGCCCGGATAAGTTATGCAAAGCTCTTTGAGCAGCGATCCGGGTCGCTGGAATGATGCCCCACATATCGATCTCCTGGTGGGAAGCCATGCCAACACCCCAGGATAAGGCCATCTGGCGAAGAATCTCAACCCAGGTTTCCCTTTCAGCAGGTGATAACTTTTTTGAATCACGCAGTCCTGTCAGGGTATGATGCTGCTCAGGTTCTGAAGGTATGATCAGAGCGGCTGCGACAACCGGTCCTGCAAGTGCACCACGACCCGCTTCATCGATCCCGGCAATGCAATTGATCCCACTTTCCCACAGCCTACCTTCGAAGCTCAAGTTTGGAGCTGGCGGGATCACTCCAGGATCAAAACGTTTACTCATGCCTGCTATTACGGCTCTCCATACGAATCTTGAAGATATCTAAAGCCATTTGGAATGAATCCCCGAGGACACTGATCTGGCTTTGCGGATTGTAATACCAGGGGATCGGGATCTCCACTATCTGGTAGCCGCATTTCCTGGCCAAATAAAGGATCTCAACATCGAAAGACCACCCAGTGATGGTCATCCGTTGGAAAAGTTCTTCTGCGATCGCAGCTTTAAAGCACTTAAACCCGCATTGGGTATCATTCAAATCTGGAAGAGCAAGAACACGAATCAGGGTGTTGAAGATGCGACCGACCGCGTGGCGATAGGCAGGTTCTTTGTACCGGATCGCGCCGGGTGCTTCGCGGGAAGCGATGGCGATATCAAAATCCTCCAAGGAAGGGGGCAAGAAACGGTGAATCTCCTCAACCGGCATCGAAAGATCAGCATCGCACATGAATCGGTATTCCCCTTTGGCTGCCAGCATCCCTTTTTTTACTGCAGCACCTTTGCCTTTGCGCGGTTCTTGTAACACATTGATCGGTAATTTTGCACTTGTATATTGATTAGCAAATTCTTTCGCCACCAGGAAGGTATTATCCAGGCTGGCATTCTCTACAACAATGATCTCTGAAGGATAAGATTGATCCTTTAAATATCCCATCACCTGCTCAAGGGTATTGGGTAGGCGCATTGCCTCATTGTAGGCAGGAATTATTACAGAAAGAAAAGGGGTTGATCTCATTTAATTCAATATTCAGCCTAGATTGAGGATGAGATAGGCAGTGATGATGATCGTGATGAGCATGAGTATGGTCAGAATAAAAATAACCACCCACTGCCAAGGCTTCATGCGGACCTCGCCCACACCAACGGTCTCCTTTGGAGGCACGAGAGATCGAAGATTCTCATTCACCTTGGGTGGTGCTGGCCTGGAATTGGTCAATAATTCAGTGATGCGTTCCCTTTCTATCGGATCTAAGACCACATCTTCTTGCTTCAAACCGGAGGCGTAGCCTTCAACACCGTCGGCGTATAACAGGTGCACGGGTGAATCCGGAGTATCGACATGAACACCGGGATGCGCAAAGAACAACACCGACTCCGTCTCTTCTAGGTAAAACCCTTTGGTAAACAGATATTCATCAATTGCGCGCGACATGAGCTCAGTGCGCCTGACCAGATTTGGTCGCGAAAGTTTATAACTTTGACTGCGATGATCCAGTTCGTACCAAACATCTTCACGGTAGCGAAAAATTCCATCCGCACCGCTCACATAGAATGTGCGCACACCAGTCGGTCCGACCAGTACAACGGGGACGGGCAATGCAAAGCTGGGTAAGGCTACGTTGCTGATCAAAGTATATTTGCTGTCCAGCGATTTGCCCAAATTGCGGATGAGGATACTTTGAGCCTGGATGTCGCGATCCCAGGAAAGTCCGAACTTCCAAATGCCTCGAATGCGGTCACCAGAGCTTGTTGAACGTTCTTCTCCACCAATCGGTGAGCGTTCGATCACTTTCATATTGCGCTCCGATCGTACTTATTTGGGGATCGGTGTGAACTGCTAGCTGGCATCGACCTCACTCCAATATCCTTGGTCAAGTAGGATTGGATTAATTCCAGGTTCATAGAAATGATTTGATCTCGGAAATCTATTAAGGTAGCTCGAGGTATGCGTTCGAATACCTGTGACTCCATGTCAGTTTCAGACTGGACCAGTGAGTTAAATTCTAGCGGATCGATTCCCTGCCGAGATGCGAACAGATCAACTGTCTTGACTTCCGCTCCCGGCTTAAACTGGTTTGTGAGAAAATCCCTCCATTCGTCCAGATGGTAATCCCGGACAAACGGCAACCAATTCTCTGAGCAAGTATCTTTGAGATTCCCTACCACATCAGCGGTCAAAGTGGGGATAACCTGCCCGTCTAAATAGGCGCGTAAAACATTGTGCAAATACAATCGCCTTGGAAAGGTCTCCCAAGTTTGTTCCGGACCAAAAGTGGGCAGGAATAAGGTCAGCACCCATATCCAATCTGCTTGCAAGTGACAAAGATACCCCGCCAAAAAAGCGGACCGAGATCCCGGGAAGTGTTCGACGTGTATCAATTCTGGGTGCTCAAAAAGCATGGTTTCCCAAGGGGGTGCAGCTGCGGATTGGATAGGCAAGGTAAAAAAGTGAGTCACTTGCCGCGCTTGACCAGAAATAACCTGCACATCTGGTGCTGTGTTCCCGAGTAAAAACGCCCCAGCATGTTTGTTTAACTGAATGCGTACTTCAGCAGATAAATTAGGATGAGCCATTAGATCCTGCGCAATGCTCAAATGGTAAAAGGGAGTCGGCACGAGTTTTTTATATGATAGGCACGCCTTGCAAATAATCTCTATCAGCCTGAGCTTCACCTGAGACCAGGAACTCGTGACCATTCTGTTCAACCAACGCTACCAGTGAAGAAGTCTCGAAGGTGCCTCCTAAGAATGGCACTCGCTTGCCGATCACAATACGTTTTCCTGAATTCAGCTGCGCGATCAGTTCATCCCTGTCAAGCAGGACATAATCAGACCAAGTAGGACCACGTCTCAAAAAAGCCCTGACCCACAATACCTGACCATCATCGTCGTAGCGAACTGCCTGTACTACGCCATCATACTTTGGTTTCGCCATCGCTTATTCTCCATCTAGGGTTGCAATTTTTGTTCCTGGAAGGCTAGCATAAAAAGAAACGTGAAGCGTGGCTTGCGTTCGATTTCACGGTTCACGTTTCATAATCTGGTACCATGTGTCGGGGTGAGCGGACTTGAACCGCTGGCCTCCGCGTCCCAAACGCGGCGCGCTACCATCTGCGCCACACCCCGAGTGGAGTGAGTATAATGCCGATTATATCGATACGTCAAGTGGGAGTAGATGGCATCTGGTGTGAGACAGAAATGCCCTTCGTATGACCGGGCAAGGTGTTTAACCAATTGCCAAACAACTATGGTAAACTCAACCAAGAATTGGGAAAAGGTATGCAGAAGCCAGAAATTAAACAGATGACTTGTGGGGAGGACGTCGCCAGACGGTCCTCCCCACTCCCATTTTATCGGTATACGGATTGATATTGATCCTGTGATCTTGGAGGCGGAATGAGGACAAAATATGTGTTTCTTACCGGTGGTGTAGTGAGTTCAGTCGGCAAGGGCGTTACCGCAGCCGCGATCGGTCGTTTACTCAAAGAACGCGGCTTTTTCGTATCCGTCCAGAAATTAGATCCTTACATCAACGTGGATCCAGGAACGATGAGCCCTTACCAGCATGGTGAGGTCTATGTCCTTGAAGATGGGGCAGAAACCGATCTCGACCTTGGTCATTATGAACGTTTCATCGACACCAGTCTGAAAAGTGTCTGCAATGTGACCACCGGACAGGTATACGCTGAAGTGATCGCCAAAGAGCGCCGGGGTGATTACCTTGGGGGCACAATTCAGGTGATCCCGCATATCACGAACGAGATCAAGCGCAGGATTGGATTGGTTTCCAAGACGACGGGCGCAGAGATCGTCCTGGTGGAGATTGGGGGTACGGTTGGTGATATCGAATCGCTTCCTTTCCTGGAAGCTCTACGCCAGATGCGCACAGATGTTGGCCGGGAAAACAGCGTTTATATACACGTGACATGGCTACCTCACATCGGCGCCACAAACGAACTGAAGACGAAACCTACGCAGCACTCAGTGCGTGAATTACGCTCGATCGGCATCTCCCCAGATTTGATCATCTCCCGGTCAGATTATCCTGTTGACGATAGCTTAAGGGAGAAGATCGCCCTCTTTTGTGATGTTGAGAAAAGGGCTGTCGTTCCGATGATCACAACCCCAATCCTGTATGAAGTCCCCATTCTGCTCGACCGTGCTGATGTGGGTGATTATTTACTGGAACGTCTGGGATTGGACAAGCGACGAGAACCAGATTGGACCGACTGGGAACACCTGGTCAAAGAAGTGCGCCGGGACAAACCAGAGGTACGCATTGCGTTGGTCGGGAAATATGTGGAGCTGCACGATGCTTATATGAGTGTTCGCGAAGCTTTGCTCCATTCCGCACTCTCTTTAGGCATCGAAGCAAGCATAGATTGGGTGCATTCGGCGGAATTGGAAAAAGGGCGCAGCTGGGAGATCGTCAACGCAGCCGATGGTATCATCGTCCCGGGTGGATTTGGCGGTCGAGGCATTGAAGGGAAGATCCTTGCCGCCCGTCATGCCCGCGTAAATAATGTGCCTTACCTGGGTTTGTGCTTGGGTATGCAGTTAATGGTGATTGAATTCACCCGTCATGTGTTAGGAGATGACGAAGCCAATTCGACAGAATTCGATCGCGGAACGCCTCACCCGGTGATCGATCTGATGCCCGATCAGCGCGATATCGCTGACATGGGCGGCACAATGCGATTGGGTCTGTACCCTTGTGTATTGCAACCAGATAGTGTGGCAATACGTGCCTACCAAAGGGATATCGTTCAAGAACGGCACCGCCACCGCTTCGAATTCAACAACGCCTATCGCGACATATTGGGTTCTGAGGGGATGAGATTTTCGGGGATTTCGCCAGATGGGAGACTGGTCGAAATTGCAGAATTAGATAACCATCCCTTCATGCTCGGCACACAATTCCACCCTGAATTCCTTTCGCGCCCCAATCGACCACACCCATTGTTCACCACGTTCCTGGAAGCTGTTTGCGAGCGCGCAGAAGTATCATCGCCGATCGAGGTGGAGCCAGCCAAGGTAGATTCATCCTAATTTGTTCATAAACTACGTTATCCATCCGTTTCAACGCGCATGTCGCTATTAGATTAAAGAACGAATCCAACTAAATGAGGTGATTTATGAAACCAATAATCAAAGATGTTACTGCACGCGAGATCCTTGATTCGCGTGGCAACCCGACCGTAGAAGTGGAGGTAATTCTAGATGGAGGGATCAGGGGACGGGCAGCAGTTCCTTCAGGGGCTTCGACCGGAGTTCATGAAGCCCTGGAATTACGCGATGGAGATAAAAGCCGTTATGGCGGTAAAGGTGTGATGAAAGCGGTTGAAAATGCGAACGGTCCGATAAAGGATGCGCTAAAAGGGATGGATGCCAGCGAACAGAAAGAGATCGATATGCAGATGATCGAACTGGATGGCACACCCAATAAATCGAAACTGGGTGCCAATGCAATCCTGGGTGCAAGCCTGGCTGTGGCAAAGGCTGCTGCGAATCACCTGGACCTGCCTCTGTATCGCTATATCGGTGGTGTGTATGCCCACGTGCTGCCTGTTCCGATGTTAAATATATTAAACGGCGGCGCACATACCAGCTGGCAATCAACCGATGCCCAGGAGTTCATGGTAATGCCCCTCGGTGCAGGATCCTTCGCAGAAGCCTTACGCTGGGGATCGGAGATCTACCAGACGCTCAAGCGCGTACTCAAAGAACACGGATATATCGCTCTGGTTGGCGACGAAGGTGGCTACGCCCCGGCCTTAAAAACAAATTCTGAAGCGGTTGAGGTCATCCTAGAGGCGATAGAAAAAGCGGGTTATAAAGCCGGCGAACAGGTTGCCATCGCCCTGGATCCGGCAGCGTCCGAGTTCTATGAGGCAGACTCGGGTCAATATAATTTGCGCAGAGAAGGGGTGAAGCTGAGCAGCGAGCAGATGGTGGACTACTGGAAATCATGGGTTGGGCAGTACCCGATCGTATCGATCGAAGATGGTCTGGCGCAGGATGATTGGGATGGCTGGAAGATGATGACCGCCGAATTGGGGGACCGCATCCAGATCGTTGGCGATGACCTGCTGGTGACCAACCCAGAAAGGGTACGGCGAGCCATTCAAGAAAAGGCGGCAAACTCTTTATTGGTGAAGCTGAACCAGATCGGCACACTGACGGAAACGATCGAGGCTGTAGAAACCTGCCATCGCGCTGGTTGGCGAGCAGTAACCTCTCACCGTTCAGGAGAGACCGAAGACACAACCATCGCTGATCTGGCGGTCGCGCTCAATATGGGCCAGATCAAAACCGGCGCCCCGGCACGATCCGACCGGGTAGCCAAGTACAACCAATTAATCCGTATTGAGCATGATTTAGGAGTTACGTCGCAATATGCAGGCTGGCAGGCATTGAACCGGAAATAGCTAGGGAGAACTCCCCCTGTTATTACCTGCGGCTCAAGAATTCTTTGAGCCGCTTTTTTTATTCCTCGAGGGGCTCACCTTCAATGATATCTTTTGTACCTGCTTCTGGTGGTAGCTCTACAGGTGGTTCAAGATCTTGCTCTTCTTGTTCTTCTCGTTCTTCCCGATCTTCTTGCTCTTCGAAATACTCGACATCCAGCAGTGGTTCACCCACTACGGATTCGTCTGTGGGCTCATCCAATGTATCCGTGTCGACCCGAAGTGGGCGCAGGGCTTCATCCAGGGTCAGGTGTTCGCGGCGCATCCCTGGTGCAGGTGTGCCGCAATAAGGACAAATATTCCAGGGTAATTCCATCAGCTTGCCACAGTGGTGGCAATTCTTGCGCAGTTTGGTGTGACAATTGGGGCAGATTGACCAATTATCTTTGACGCGACGCCCACATCCTGGGCAAAGAGGGGCATCTTCTATGGCCTGAAGCAGCGCTTCCTCCTCCAGGGTATGTTGGTATTCTTGTTCTAAGGTGTGAGATGGCCTCAAGATCAGATAGATCACAATGCCAGGGATGAATAAAACAGCAACAACCAGCACTGCCAAAATGCGAGATAATGGGTCGCGAGCCCGCGCTTTGATATCCCTGTACGTCCAGAACACCAAGCTCAACCACAAGGCCGCAAGAAATGCTGCCGCCCAGGCAGTTAAGATCAAAAGAATATTGCCAAGTGCTGCGGGATCAAAGTTCATAAGCCACTAATTGGAAAAAATTATAGCACGGAAGCGCTCCAGCTCATAAAATGCTTGCCTTGAGATTTAAGCTGATGTATATTCTTATCAGGGAACCAGTTCATGCATAGCTGAAAGCGAGAGACGATGAACGGACGTAACGCCACTTACCGCATCACAGATTTTGTTGAATCAGAAAGACCGCGTGAACGTTTAGCCCGGCTCGGACCGAGATCGCTGTCAAACGCCGAGTTGCTAGCGATCCAGTTGCGAACGGGAGCACCGGGTGAGAATGCGGTTCAAGTCGCCCAACGCCTGCTCGACGCATTCGGCGGAGTGACCGGTTTGCATCGGGCTGCCTTTGAAGAAGTTTGTGCCCAGCACGGCATCGGTACTGCAAAAGCAGCCCAAATCAAATCCGCACTTGAATTGGGCTACCGCATGAAGCATGAATCACTTGAGAAAGCCACGATCCACAGCCCTGAAGAAGCTGCACAATTGATTTTGCACGACATGGGTGCACTGGAACAAGAGGAATTGTGGGTAATCCTTTTGGACACACGCAACAAGTTAATTTCCATTGAAAATATTTACCGAGGTTCGTTGAACTCTTCCCAGGTTCGAGTGGGAGAGTTGTTCAAAAACGCCATCCGGCGAAATTCTGCTTCGCTCATCGTGGCTCACAACCATCCCAGTGGTGATCCTACACCCAGTCCAGATGATATCGCCGTAACACGCGCCATAGTCGAGGCAGGAAAATTGCTAGATGTTGATGTGCTCGATCATCTGGTGATCGGCAGCGGAAAATTTATCTCTATGAAACAACGGGGGCTGGGATTCGGCTGAGAGTCGACCGGTTACAAAGTGGAGCGCACGTAAAAGGATTTAAATTCACCGCTCGGGGGCAACCATTCCAGATCAAGCTGGGTAACGTTGGACATGCTTGGTCCTCGCCGAAGGAATACCAACAATTGATCCAGTGCTTTGCGGTCCCCTTCCGCCATCACTTCAACTCTGCCGTCCCAGCGATTGCGGGTCCAACCTTTTACACCCAAAGTGAGTGCACGATCAACAACATAGGCCCGAAAACCGACTCCCTGTACGCGCCCTTGAATGTTCGCATGTAGACAGGCCAATTCATTTTCGCTCATAGTTCTATCCTCGTCGGTCTTTTGCGAATAATCACGATCCCGATAATGATGGGACCCGCCAAGATAACAAGCAATATTATCAACCAGGGCAGGAATTCCTGGAGCGAATTCATCAATAGGTTACCAGCAAAATTCGCTCTCAGCCAGGAATTCTCCAGGTTGGTCAGGTCAGTTCCGAGCGCACTCTCAACTCCACGTCCACAATCCAATCCAGAAGCATAGGCAGCCATCAGCTTGTTTAAGCCCGGATCCCCAAACTGGTCATGAAGATAAGCTGTAAATGAAGCTGATTCTGCGTAGGCAAGTAAGGCATCCTGGGAATCGATTGGGAACGTCGTGCAGAGAGATGCGAGAGGCAGAAGCTGATCGATATCGTAGGCTCTTTCAAGCATACTCTGGTACCCTGGATCGGGGTACAACTCAGCCAGCGAAGCCAATCCCTCATTGAACCAGGCAGGTAAATTGGTATAAGCATTGGCATCGGTGTAATACAAAGCAATGTGCATCAATTCATGTGGAATCTGGCGCTCCATCTCAAGCTGCTGGTCGGGTCCAGGTGGTAAAGAGACCAAAACAACCCCCAGGGCTGGGTCAGCGTGACCGGCGGTCCAATACCGAGCAGTCTCAGGCAATGCATCTTGCATCGCTTGGGGATTTTCATATACATAAATGTCAAGGCTTTCTGGAAAAAAAACTGGCATTAAATCCTGAACACTTTCATGGCCCGCCCAGACGATATCCAATACCTGTTCAGCGAAATCAAGTTCTCCTGCATACCAATGGATTTTAAACGGTTCGCTGTCAAGCATTCTCCAATCATACCTGTTATCCAGATAGACAAAATGATTTCGAGAGCCGGCGTAGGAACCTCCGTCGATTGAATTCACCTGGTACCAGTATTCAACATCTGAAAAAGCGCTGAGCGGAAATTCCGCCAAGTCAACATTAAGAGATGCACTTCCATCCTCCTCCAGGAAGACCGGGTGAACTTGAATATCAGAACTACGGGCATCCTGCAGGAAGAGCAGCACTTCTTCTATCTGGTCCGCAGGGGAGATCACTGCTGCGAACTCGATGTGATCGCCAAAAGCGTAGATGGGCTCTTCAGCTCTGATCTCAAATTCAGCTTGGGAACTCCCCAATCCAGAAAGTAAAATCGAAGTGCCAAGCAGAATTGAATACAGAAATTGGGCGAACTGCATGGTTGCCATCATGCACCGAGGTACATAAGCAATGGTGTGACAGTCAAAGGACTTAACAGCGTCGAGGTAAACACCGCGGTCGTCATGAATGCCGGTTCAATATTGTATTCGATCCCCAAAACCGTCATCAACACCGCAGTTGGAACTGCTGATTCAAGAACTCCCGCCTGAAAAGCGGGACCATCTAGTCGGAATAGTATGCCAACGCCGATCGCCAAAACGGGAGAAACGACCAGGCGCAACGTGTTTGATAATCCGATTGCAAAAGTATGCTTACTTCTGTTTGAATTATACAATTGAATGCCCATCAACACCAACATCACAGGGATGGCTGCATCTGCTAACAAGGATACAGTACGATCGACCGATAGCGGTAAAGTAAAATCTAAGCGGTTGAAGATCAAAGCCAGGATAACTGCATATAGGACCGGGACTTTAAACAGCCCGATAAAGGCATCCTTCAGGCTGGATTTGCCTAGAGAAGCTAAGACGACTCCCACAGTATATACCAGTATGGCGGTCGTCGCGAAATATATGCTGGCATATGCCAGAGCATCCTCGCCAAAGGAAAAAAGGGTAAGTGATAATCCATAATTACCAGCATTACCGAACATGACGGTTAATAATAAGGCGACCAGGATACTTCGTTCAAAATTTAGAACATATCCAATAATGGCGGCGATTACACCAATAGCCAGGACGACAACAATTGTATACCCAACCATTTGTAGGATGTCGTCGCCATCCAACTTGCTAGAGGTGAGTAAATCGAAGATCAGACAGGGGCTGAAAATGTAGAAAGCAATCTGAGAGACAGATTTTGGGGTTACACCGAGATATCGCGCAACCAGAAAACCCGCCCCTGCTGCTAATAATATGGGTAATAAATTGTTGCTAAAAATGATCAGCAGATCAGTCAATCCTGGAGATCCTCGTCATCTTCTTCATCGTACGTGTTATCCAGGAAGTCATCACCCACCTCTGATTGAAAATCGTCATTATCTTCGATCTCTTGAGCCATCTCCTGTGCTATCAGCATCTCATACAATTTATCCTCAGGACTATCTTCAGGGATATCGATGAGAGAAAATGGCTGTAAACCATCAGTAAATGCGAGATTGTCCAAAGCAACTTCTAAATAATCCGCATCCTGGTCATTATCAGCTTCCTTTAAAAGCCTTTCCAGAGTATGCCGTGCTCGATCCCCACCGATCTCCGAGAGCGACCAGATCGCAGCTGAGCGCACAATCTCCTCGCTATCCTCAGATAATTCCACGAGAGATGAGATCGCCTCTTTGCACTGCAGTTCGCCGGCGGCACGGGCTGCTTCTGCTCGCAGAGCAGGCATTTTGCTGTTCATCATTAATAGGACGGTCTTCTCCCAGCGGGAGTCCATTGAACGACCCATAGCCAATAAAGCAGAGGCCATTAATTCATGATCGTTGGAAGCAAACGCGGTTTCGATCAGTTCTGGTACTTCTGGGCGACCGGAATAACTAAAAGATTCTAGGGCGCGACTACGCACCTTTTCAGATCGATCCTCAAGGATTGATCCCAAAAGGTGATCCTCGAGATCGGTCGATTTCTCTCTTGGCAGCTGGTCCAACTCACTAAGGTAGACAAATTGCCCTAACCCGGAGGCCGCTGCAGCTCTCACACCTGGATCGGGATCGGATTCGAGGAGTTGGAGAAATAAGGGGATCAAATCGTAGGAGTCAAACTCCCACAATATCTGCACTGCAAGCCGCCGAACGATGGGATCTTCATCGGAGATCACACTACGTCCAACGCTTTCGAAGGAAAGCAGCATGTCTGCGCTGCCGAGTTCTTCCAGGTCTTCTAATAACGCCTTTCTGCGCCACAATGGTAATCGAGACCAGGTATGGATAAATTGGTTCAGCTCCTCTGAGTCGAGATCAGAGAGCCGATAGAGGTAGCCAGGATTGAATGGTGTCTCTTCATCCAGGAGAGAATCAATTACCGTTTGGAATGATATTTCGGGGGTTTCGGACATAACTCAGGTACCATTGCGTTTGAAGATAGCAGGATGGTTACCTCGGTATATCGATCGGATTTATGAAATCCTGCAAGTTTATAAAGATCAACAGCATCAGCAGTAAGGCAAAGCTGACCAGGTGAATGGCGTTCTCGTAGCGCGGCGGAACCCGGCGACCCAGGATGATCTCGGGTAAAGTGAACATTATCCGCCCACCATCCAGCGCAGGGATGGGCAATAAATTGAGCACTCCGAAGGAGATGGTGATCGTTGCAAAGAATGCAAGTGTATTGACACCTTGAGGAATACTCTGTTCGGCTTCCGTCTCTTGAACGGCTTGATAAACATCGAACATGCCTTTTAATCCCAGTAGGCGACCTTCGCTGGCTTCCATCTCACCGCGTAGAATTTGGATTGGGAATGTGAGCAGCATCTCGCCATGCTGGTAAACCGCTCCAACCCCTGATGGTAGGGCGGCAATCACGCTGACCGGTTGAGTTGGATTGCTCATCACAATGCCAATGGCGCCCTCTCCTTCCGGCGGCTCGACACGCGGTACCAGGGTGACGGTATCTATTTGATCGTTGCGGGAGTACGATATTTCAACCGGGTTGCCAAGATTATCATATATTGCCGTCTGAAGAGATTGAATGCTTTCTATATTCATTTCTGCCACCCCCAGGATCATGTCGCCTGGGAGCAATCCAGCTTGCGCGGCAGGTGAATTGGGTACCACCTCCATGATCTGTACCTGGTCCGTTATGGGATTACCAATACGGCTGATAATCATCGCATACAGAATGACCCCGACCAGCAGATTGGAAAATGGCCCCGCGACCAGTACCGCCAACCTCACCCATGGACTAGCGGCTGCCAATCCACCTTCAACGTTGGGATCATTCTCGCCTTTCGGGCGGACAAACCCACCGAAAGGAAGCATATTGAGGGTGAATTTCGTGCCCCCAGCGGTAAAAAGGGTGGCAATGCGGGGTGGGTAGCCGAGACCGAATTCTTCTACTTCAACCTTAAAAATGCGAGCGGCGATAAAGTGCCCCAATTCGTGGATTATTATCAGAGCAGCGATGGCAACTGCCAATTCTGCTATTTGAATGATCAAATCTGAATTCATATGTTCTTCCAAAAATAGACTAACAGCGATCTAAAACCTTCAAAATGATTATATCCTTTCCTGAGCCCGGACACCATACATCCCGGCAAGTCTAAGACGATTCTAAGAAAGAGAAGTTCCATCTATTTGATGATTTGAGGTGGTTGATCTCTTGGTTAGAGAGAAATCCAAATCGACATAGCGATTAATCTTCGATCAGGTGTACTGCTCTCCCTGGACTGGCGGATAACACCTCGCTTACCCCCGGGATATTGATCAGTTTGGCGATCACACCGGGCGCGTGATCCCCAGGAGTGAGAACGTGCACGTTTGGCCCGGCATCGATGGTATAACAAACCGGGGTTCCATCCTGCCTCAATTCCTTCACAGCCTGAATTACTGCTAATGTGGCCGGCTGCCAGTAAAACAGCTGGGGCTGGGAGGTCATCATCACGGCATGCATCAGGTTGCTGTCCAGCTCGGTGATTTGGGCGAAAGCCTCAAAATCCTTTTTCAAGATCGCCATCCGGCACAGCTCCAACCTGCGAGGGGTATCAGCAACGCGTGATGCCTGAAGCGGGCTGGTTTCCGCCAAAGCATGCCCTGCATGGGAACCGGTCTCTTTGTGCTCATGGCTGACCACCGCGATGCAGTCATTCAGGTTCCAATGGTCTGGTGAAGCGAGAGAGGTTGCAAAAGAGTTGGTATCTTCATTCCCTGGCTGCCATTCTACGAAGCCGCCTGGAACAGAACGGCAAGCAGAGCCAGACCCGCGACGAGCCAGGCGGGAAAGGTCTCTCTCGTCTAATTGCAGACCAGCAGCAGAGCTGGCCGCCAGGCTCAAGGCCGCAAAGGCCGAAGCAGAGGAGGCGATCCCCGTTCCGCTGGGGAAATTGTTCTCACTCTCTACCCTGGCATAAGCCTGCATTCCTGAAATTTGGCGCACATGTTCCAGAAATTTGGTCACCCGCTCGTGCCGGAATCCAGTGATGAGTTCACCACCCAAACGAAATTCATCCTTCTGAAACTCTGGATCAAAACTCACCGTGGTGCGCGTGTAGAGGCCATCCAGGTTCATCGAGATCGAGCCATTGGCTGGGATGCGCAGCTCTGGATCAATATCACCCCAGTACTTGATAAAGGCGATGTTTGGATGAGCTACGGCGGTAGCGGATTGCATGGTTCGAGTTTACCATATGGCTTGTTCTTAAATTGAATTCTCATCGCAAGTAACGAATAAATGCTATTAAACCCAACCCGATTGAGGCCGGTTTACAATGTGAAAATTTTTATACAAAGAAAAGAATTTAATACAAGGCTTGAACGTTATTTCGATGCAAATTCAACACCCTGGTGGAATAATCACTCTCATTGAACGTGCGCACACCAATCTCAGTACACGAGAAATGCCACGAGAAAGGAATTATCACACCAAAGACACCTGACAAGAAAACTATGAAGGACAATCTTCTACGCCTTGGGTACCTTACAAACACAATAAGAAGTCATCCCTATACAATTAAATGGACCTCATGGGTGTTACTTCATTAATATATTCTATACTGGAACGAGAAGGGGTGATTTGACATTTTATGGAATATCCACCGGGGTAATTACGTAACTTTGTATAGACAAATCCAAGTGTTTGGTGAACGAATTTTCCATTTGGCGGGAAATTTCAGGTTTTTTCTTCGAAGGGGTGATAATCTGTAAGCATGAAACAAATTAAAAAAACTAAACAAGGAAATCCTCTATGAAATAGTTAAATTCAAATGAAGAAAACAATACCATAAGCCGCACATCATATAAGTGGCTCAGATCACAAAGTGTTTCAATTTATAGGAGAGAAAATGCAATGAACAAGAAATTTGCAAGATTAAGTTTGACTGGTTTGGTGATGCTGATGATCCTGGTTGGGGTCACAGGAACGGCATCGGCAGCACCCTCACCCACCAGCGCAAATGCAAGTGCAGGAGTGGTGTATATAGACAGGTTTCACGACCAGGGCGCGGATGAGATCGTGAACTTCTGCGGCTCTGGCCTGATGGTCCAACATACTTTCTCGCTCGACATGTTTGTTCACGTCGTCCCGCACGGACCCGATCAGCTCGACTACTTCCTCGCGCACGGCGTGTGGACGGACACCTACACGAGCGCTGAAAAGACAGTCACGGCAGTTGCGAACGTCATGGAGAAAGACCAGATCATCACCGACAACGGTGACGGCACGTTCACCATTGTCATCCTCGCCACCGGGAATGCGACCGCGTATGGCCCGGACGGCAAGGCGATCGCCCGGGACCCGGGCCAGGTGCGGTTCGTGGTCTACATCGATGCCGATGGTAACCTCACCTTTGGCGACGTGATCAAGGGCTCAACGGGCCGCAGCGATGACTTCTGTGATGCGGCGGTTGCCGCGCTCACCGGGTAGACGCTTCGGTCACTGCCGTCGGCGTTCATTACATAAATAACCACGCTGCGGTCTCGGTTGCTCGAGACCGCAGCGCCGATATTAATGACGAGCTCTACATCGATGGACGCCAGGTAGTGGACCTGGCTTTATTATTTATAGATATCTGAATATTGCAAGTAGCAACCTTCCAGTGGCTGTGATAGGGTGTCGATCGTGATTATTTGATAAAGGGGATGTTGGGATTCGCCATTGTGGTGGCTGAGGATATAACGCGAGTTTAGCCCACGCGTTTAGCAGGCCTAATATCTTTCTGTGATCTTCGAAAGTGGTTACTTATTTGTTTATAAGGGCTGAGCTAAAGAAAATTTGTTTTCATAAATAGGTCCTTTCTAAGTTTTTTCAATGTGAGGATTCTTTTCTGTCTGGTTGGCGTTGCACGGAGATTAAGGTGACGCCCAAATCACGTATGCGATTGAACAAGCCGTGCAGCGCAGACTGGTCGAACTCTCCGCGGATGATAGTTTGGTCCTCAGCACTGGCTTTAACCTCCAGCCCCTCGAACCAACGCAGCCAGCGTTCATCGAGTATTCCCTCGAGACAGATTTGATAATGAGTGGATCGATCTGTAAATTTCATAGTGTTTTTATTTTTTTAATCTTCTGATTTGGTTAAATCGCTTGCTTGACGCTCGTGCCAACTACTTCGGTCAGGGGATTGCCGTTCTTTTCCATGTTCATCACAGCGGGGATGAATAAACCAGTCACCGCCATAAAGATGCACAGAATGCCTCCAAGCAGGAACCAGGCCTGAATCCCGAACCGGTCGGCGACGGGACCAGCGATCATCAATCCGAGCGGTGTTATTCCCGTGCCAACGCTGCTCAAGAGTGAGAAAACGCGGGCTTGCATTTCGGGCTCAACCGTGGATTGGATGACGGCGAAGAATGGGCCCATCGTCATTGGGGTCATAAAACCGACAAGCAGTGCAGCACCAACCGCGAGCGAGATTGCAGAGGCGGGTGACAGCGCCAGGATCAGGGTGCCTGCTCCCATGCCCATCAGCCCGACCAGCGAAGTGAGTATCTTACGTGAGAAGCCTCCCCAGATTCCTAGCAACGCGCCACCGAGGATCATGCCAGCGCCCATGGCTGATTCCACCCAGCTCAGGTGGATGGCGCCCCCGCCAAAATAATCCTTGATCATGAGCGGGAGCAGCGAAAAGGCAGGAATGATCGTGAAATTAATTCCCACCGTCATCAGCCCAATGATCAACAAACCAGGCCAACTGATCATATAACGTAAGCCTGCTTTGAAGTCTGTCCAGACGGTTGTTTTTTCTGCATCTACCCCATTTCGTTCTGGTTGGGGAACTTGGATAAATATCAGCGGCAGGATGGCAAATAAAGCTGTAATCACGTCAATAAATAGGATGCCCTGCATGGGGAGCATTCCCAACAGTAAGGCACCCAACGGCGCAGCAACCACGTTCAGGCCACCATTGAGCAGTTGGTTGAGTCCCTGAATGCGGGTCAGTTGCTCTACTGGTACCATCAGGGAGGTAGAAACGCTCATAGCATTCCCGTGAAATGTGCTGGCCAGGGAGCGGATCAAGATCACGGCGTAAATATGCCAGATTTCGACGACATCCAGCGCAAATAAAGCCACTAGGAGTAGAGTTGCCAATGCGACGATACTGTCAGCAACCAGCATGATCTGGCGACGATTCCAGCGGTCGACCAGCGTTCCGATGAACGGGCCGAGTACTACGTTGGGCAGCATACCGACCAGGGAGGCAGTTGCCAGCACAGTGGCTGAACCTGTCTGGACCGTCAGGTGCCAGATCAGGGCGAATTGCACCAGTTGGCTGCCCAAAATGGAAAGCGCCTGCCCGCTCCATATGGTAAAAAAGGTGGTCTTCCAGGGTTTGTTGTCTTGGACTGAAAATTGCGTTGCCATGAGCGTAATCCTTACTTTACATTTGGAACCATCCTTGAGGGCGAAGAGATGCGCTCCTTGCCCTCAAGGATGGTTCCGGGAAACCGTTTCATCTCGACCGAATATTATCCGGCTGCTGCAGAAAGCGATTTTTTCGTAGTTTCATCCGTTTCAGAGGTAATTTCATCCTCTTCCTCTGGCATGAGAACCTCGGTAACGCCGGTTCCTTTTTTGAACATCGTACGCCGATTTAGAACAACGATGACCACCGCCGCCAGTGCGAAAAGGAGGTTGTCCCAGGGTTGAGCATCGGGAAAGATGGGATTCATCATCTGAAAGTGATACAGGTAAGCGATCAGCAGGCTGCCGCGAGCGCTGTTGAACATGGGCGTGAGGATGATGGAGAGAGCGATGACGCCGCCATAGAATGGCACGATGGGCCAGGCGCTATTTTCAACCCCTCCCCCAAACAGAAACACAGGGAGGTGCCAGGTGGCCCAGATGATACCCACGATTAAGCCAGCCCAAAAGGGAGCCATCTTGCGCTGCAGCAGTGGCTGGGCGACTCCCCGCCAGCCGAACTCCTCGATCGTACCCAGGAGGAAAAGGCCCTGAAACAACGCTGGAAACACCTGATACCAGGGAGTAAAGGGGAACGGATCGCTGATGGTCCCATTCAGTGCAGCGGCAAGGTAAGCGATGGCAGGAATGCCCAGGAGCAAGTACAACCACCAGGCCAGGGGCATGCGCCATAAGGTCAATCGCCGAAAGAAGCTGCCCAGCCCTTTTAGCCCATAATGCCGCCAGACCACGATGGCGCCAGCAATCCCGGGCGACCATGCCATGAGGATAAATAAGGGATTGCTTCTGGTGATTTCACCAAAGATGGCGACAACCTGGTCGGTGAATAAGATCAGCAGGGCGGCGATCCCCCAGCTCAAGCCAAAGGTTATAACGAGAAACGGGATTAGAGTTTTGGTTTTCATGATATTGTCTCCTTCTTGGTTATTTTTGATTACGGTTACAGTTTAAAGTTTTATGCGGCTTTTGTCGCCTATCG
>Ga0209742_10000557_pt1 | contig 19359 bp, 16 predicted proteins | sample DeeMarSeWOR38_10_FD_187462 | JGI IMG/M metagenome (GOLD analysis project Ga0209742, IMG submission 187462) | Marine sediment microbial communities from White Oak River estuary, North Carolina - WOR-3-8_10 (SPAdes) (version 2) | ecosystem: Environmental > Aquatic > Marine > Intertidal zone >... | reverse complement strand
CAGAATCTTCCAAGCTTCGTGTCCAAAAAATACGTGGAGCACAACCCCGGTCTTTCCGATGGGCAGGCTTCGCTTCGAGACACTTTGGCTGCTCAAGATCGCGATGGAGTACCGACGATTCGTTACGAAAAGCTGCACCGGGTTTTGGCCGAGGGCAATTTCGTTCTCTCGGTATGTGAAGGGTTCCGGGATGGCTTGCACACGTCGTTTTATGATCTGTTCCGAATCGAAAGCGGGATCATCGTCGAACATTGGGATACAACCGAAACGGTCCCGTCGCCGAGCGAATGGAAGAATGAGAATGGTAAGTTTTGAGCGGCTGACAGCTAACAAATCGTTGCATCGGACATTTGACCCGCCACCTGCTTTTGCTACCGAAAAATCAGGCGTCGCCTCAAAAGCCGCAGAACACAGACGTTAGCAGCAAGTATTATCATTTAATCAATATTGTAAATAGGGCTTAAGTATGAGTGGAGTAGAAGATATCACTGACCGAATGGGCCGCGTTGTTTATGGCTTAATAGGTTTAACCCTAGGTCTTATCAGTCTCACAATGATGGCGGTAGCTATATGGGATGTTTGGGACTCAATACACGAAAAAACCCTTCTTGTGAAAGCCCTTCTCGATGCAATTGGCTTGATTGTGATTGGTATGGCAGTCTTTGATGTTTCCAAGTTTTTGCTGGAGGAAGAGGTCTTTCGAAGTATTGGCAAGGAATCACCCGCAAAACAGAGAGAGACATTAATAAAGTTTCTCGTCATCATTGCCATCGCAGTAAGCCTGGAAGCCCTAGTGTTCATTTTTGATGCTGGGAAAAAAGATATTAGTAATTTAATTTACCCAACATTCTTATTAATCGCTGCCGTTTTAGTAGTGGTCGGTCTTGGTGTGTATCAAAAACTGACTCGGAATGAAGTGAATTAGTCGTAATGCAATCTATTGTGGCGATGACCGTTCGAGTGTGGTAGTAGCATATTCTTACAGATGGCAATATTTGAAGTTTAAATGCAATTACATGGCTGCTAACAATTGGGTCAAGTTGACGCCAAGAAGCGGCGCAACTAACCCATAGCGTTAGCTGAAAATCTCGACTAGGAAAAAATAGTGTTAAATCCAAGTAGATCGGCCCGCTAGTTAGATGTAAGTCATGGGTTTCGTAAAGATTAAGGAGACAAAAAGTGAAAAAAGAAATTTACGGTTGTGCGTGCTGTAGTCCTGAGTTTGGAAAGATCTTTAACAGCAATAATAGAGTCACCGAACTGTCGGCAATGAAACCGTCAGAAGTAAAAGCAGAACGAATACATTACATTTGCGAAAATAAAATTAATCGGCGTACTTTTCTAAAAGGCAGTCTTGCTGCTGCTAGCGCTGCTGTCATTTTACCCGGGTTGGCTGCGTGCACGAAGACAAGCAAAGAGGCGACAACTGTATTCACAGGCGGGACAATTCTTACTGTTGACAGAAAATTTACACAGGTCGAAGCACTTGCTATTCGCGGTAATAAAATCCTCGCAGTAGGTACCGAAGCGGTGGTACGCGCCGCCGCTGGGGACAATGCGAACATCATCGATCTTAAGGGCAAAACTGTCCTTCCGGGATTCATTGATCCACACACGCATGTTATCGCGGGGGCGGTGGTGGACAGTATTATGGAGTATGTCGGTATGGCACGCTTTGGTACGGTTGCCGAGGTGCTCGAGCATCTGGAAAAACTAACCAAAGACAAAGCACCCGGGGAGTGGGTGGTGGTTAGAAACTTCGACCCCTCTATACAGGTCGGGCCAGATGCGCTGACATTCAAAGAGCTGGATGCCGTTTCAACACAACATCCGATCTTTGTGTTTAATGCATCCGGCCACCTGGCCTATGCCAACTCAAAAGCCTTTGAAGTTGCTGGTATCCCTGAGGATATAGAGAATCCGCCCGGAGCGGAATTCGTGCGGGACAAAGATGGCAAGCTAAATGGGATTATGAAAAACAACATTGCCTTCTTGCAGGTCCTCAGCAAGTACCCGGCGCTGTCACAAGCTAATCCTGGCGAGGCGGTGATTGGACTATTAGAAAAATGGAGTAAGCATGGCCTCACCACGGTGAGTGAATTATCTCTGGGAGGTCTGTCACAGTCGCCTGCTGATGTTTCAATAATGGACGAAGCTGCGCGGTCAGGAAAACTCAGTGCACGAATTCGAGCCTATCCATTTTATAGTATCGGCGAAGAAGCATGGGATGATGCAGGTGTCAAACCCGGTGATGGTGATGCACTGACCCGAATTGCCGGGTACAAACTTGTCGCAGACGGCTCTAATCAAGGTTTCACCGGTTTACAGCGTGAGCCCTATTTGAACTCTGATGATCGTGGCCTTGCCTACATGTCAGCGGAAGATCTAAAACAAAGAGCGATTGAACGGGCGAAAAAGGGGTGGCCGCTTGCTATCCACGGTAATGGCGATGCAGCAATTGATAATATATTAGAGGCTTGCCAAGCGGTACGCGAAGCTGGCGTCGATATGAGTAAAGTGCGTGTTCGCATCGAACATTGTTCAATTCTCCACGACGAGCAAATCGCGCGTATGAAGGATCTCGGTGTATCCGCGAGCTTTCTGATTGGCCATGTTCATTATTGGGGTGTGGCGATGCGTGATGAGGTATTCGGTGAGAAAAAAGCACAGCTACTAGATCGCTGCAATAGTCTTGAGCAGGCTGGTGTCGGGTTTACACTTCATTCCGACTTTATGGTCACAGATCCCGTTCCTTTGCATATGATCGAAATGGCTGTGACACGTAAGACATGGAAAGAGCCAGAATATGTGCTGGCACCTAAGGAAACTATTTCTGTTGAATCAGCTATCCGTGCACTAACATCCGAAGCCGCCTGGCAACTCTTTTCTGAACATGAGATAGGCAGTCTTGAATCAGGCAAGCTTGCCGATCTCGTGATCCTCGAACAGGATCCCCGTAAGGTTAGTCCTGATGCAATAAAAAACATAAAAGTGTTGGAGACGTGGATGGATGGAAAACAGATTTATAAAGCATAGGCCTGACAGAAGAAGATGAAATATAACTATAAATTTACATCAGCTAACAAGTAGGCCCAGTCGGACGCTAAAACCGCTTTGCGGTTTTATTATCGCCGCTGGCCATATACGTTAAGCGACCACTAAAATGAAAACACAGGTCGACTTCAGATCATCTAAGTTTCCGCCATACGAAGGCGAGGAAGAAGAGATAAACCCAGGTTTATGGGGTAAGAGACTCGCAGAATATTTGGTTGAAAAATTCGCGGAATTAGCCATTCAGACGGAAGATATAATTCCCGAGGATTGGGGATGGTACATTCCCGTCCAAAATGAAGAGTTTGATCTAGCTATATGTTGCGGACATCAGAGTGGTGGTGATGATGAATTTCTCTGCTTCACGGAGCCAAGCAAGCCCATTGTTAAAAAACTCTTTAGAAAGATTGATGCCACCGCTCAGCTTCAAAAACTTACGGCAGCACTTGAAAATATTTTGTCCTCTGATCCTGATATTCATGAAATAGTATGGACAGAACCAAGATAGAATCACCTAAAGGAAAAACGAGACAAACGGATCTCCTTAAATCACACTGTTAGGTGTAAAGAAAGATGATGGAATCAATCATTATTTTACTAATATTTTTCTTCCTGTTTTGCGCGGGCATATTCATCGTGTGGTATACCCGGCTTCTACAATCCTCGGAGTAATACATTGGTTGCTAAAACACAAAATAATTCAGATAGAACCATAGAAAAAATAAAAAACAAGGGGCAACCTGTTAAAGTTGCTGATATCGATATCGCGCTCCGGATGCTGGAAACGTATATGGATACCCAGGATATCAATCCATTACTATCAGCCCTGGAAACACTAAAAACAGATACACAAAATGAAGCATACCAGGCGCAGGTGATAGATGCGTTCAATGACCTTGGTAACCTGCAAGGCGCTGTATTAACGTATGCGCCATATCTCCACATCTTTGTTTCTGATGATCCGTTCGGAGATTATTAACGTTAGCTGTGTTTACTAATGAAATTTGAATGTTACTCCAGTTGGGACCAACTGCCATACGGTGCTAATGCGCTCTTTGAACAAGGAGAGAAAGACAGTTTCTTTTTTTCGCGCCCATGGTTTGAGAACTTAGCCGCTACACTTGATGATGATCAGGCTATGCTGCTGGCTTGCGTGCTGGACGGAAACAAAGTGATGGTAATCCTGCCCCTGGTGAAGAATGATGGGAGTACCTGGTACTCCCTCAAGCACCGATACACTACACATTATAGCCTGTTGCTTGCAGACGATGATCAGCAGCAGGTTCTTTCTTGCCTGATCCAGGGTTTGAGTCAGTTGCCGTTTAAAGCATTGCTATTGGAACCGGTTGCCGACAATGACAGCAGAATATCGGGCTTGCAACGGATCATGGAAACGGCCGGGTATAACTGTGAACGACTATTTCGTTTGTATAACTGGATTTATCGTGTGCAGGGACAGTCATATGAGGAATATATGGCAGCCCGCCCTGCCTGGCTGCGTAATACAATATCCCGCAAGAAACGTAAACTTGATCGTGAACACGGTTTTAAGATTCGTCTTTTTACTGGTGACGAAGTGCCGCAGGCAATGTCTGATTATTATGCGGTCTACACAGCCAGTTGGAAAGCGAATGAACAGTATGTAGACTTTCTCGATAGCATTGTCGCAGGCTTTTCCAGGCCCGGTTGGTCAAGGCTCGCGGTTCTTTATATTAAGGGGCAACCTGTCGCAGCCCAGCTCTGGTTTGTTCTTCGTGGTAAAGCAAGTATATTCAGGCTGGCATATGACGAAGCGTGGAAGCAATATTCACCGGGTTCAATACTTACCAGTTTCCTGATGGAGTACGTGATCGATATCGATAAGGTAGAGGAGATCGACTTTCTAACTGGAAACGAGGCTTACAAGCGGGACTGGATGTCTGATCGCAGGGAACTTTTCGCGTTAAGTTGTGTGAAAAGTGGGAAGCCTGCAGGCAGGTATGAACAGTTTGTCGGGTCGCTGAGGCGTATCTGGAAAAGACGATCGACATCAGGCATATCAGGCGGCAAGATGAATCGAAATTCTATTTAACGAGGAAAACAAAATGAAGCAATTCGTGTTCGTTTATCTGGGTGGTAATCAGCCATCCAGCCCAGAGGAAGCTAATAAACATTTTGCGAAATATATGGAGTGGTTAACTTCACTCGGTGACTCAGTTGTCATTCCTACTATTCCATTAAAGGATACCAGTACAGTAAGCCCCGATGGGGCAATAAGAGAAGGAGGAAGTAGCGCAATGTCCGGATTCTCGATAATTAAGGCCGACTCGATAGAGGCCGCACTAGCGATTGCACAGGCTTGCCCTTTTCTTGAAATTGGCGGTTCACTTGAGGTGTCTGAAATGATGCAGATGCCTGTTCAGTAATAAAAAAGGAATTATTCATATAGCGTGAGCTTCTCACCGCATGTTGCCGAAAGCAGAAAATTGAATATATTATTCAGAACAATGTGCCGCATAGCAAATCGCTCCAGGCGGACGCGTGAAAGCGTTAGAGCTCCGAGTTGCCCGCGAAAAGTAGACGCCTCCTTTAGGAGTTAACAGGAAGCTTTAACGTACCAAGCAAACCACAAAAATAGAACCACCTGATTAAAGAGAAAGACAGCTGGCCCCGTAATCAATTATTGTCGTAGCAGAAAATTCTTAATTATTTATTTTGGTATCAGAGCGTATCATAATAATACAGCGTTTAGGTTAGACATAAGAAGTTAGTGTATTTGTCCATGCGGGTCGCATATTCTCGCTTATGTTGTATCAGACTACATTTTAAATATATAAATGACTTCAGTTAGAAAGATAGTTTTTCCAATGATATCAATACTATTTGGTATTTTGATATCCATTGTCATTCTGGAAGTGATATTCAGGATTCTGCCAGTGCGCGACAGCCTGCTACCGTTGCCTGTAAATTCCAGCAACCCGGTTATTCGATTTACGGAAAACAGGGATGTCGTTTGGTCTCAAGGACCAACTTTTAGTATTGTTACCCGAAAACATGTGAATAATTATGGTTTTCTGAGTAATCGGGATTATTTTTCATCAGAAGATACCCCGTTATTGGCAATCATTGGAGATAGCTATGTGGAGGCGGCCCAGGTAGCAAACAGAGATTCGCTGCACGGCATATTGTCCCGGCAAGCCGAGAACGAAGGCAGAGTTTACAGTTTTGGCGCATCCGGAAGCCCATTGTCGACTTACCTGGCCTATGCCAATTATGCCAGGAATGAATTTAACGCTAATGCGTTCGTGTTTATAGTAGTAGGAAACGATTTTGATGAAAGTCTGATAAAATATAAAAGCGCCCCGGGTTTTCACTATTTCTCCGATACGGCGGATGGTTTAAAGCTGATAAGAAAAGACTACCAGCCAACATTAGTCAAACGCCTGTCAAGACGATCAGCGCTCATTCGTTATTTGGCGTTCAATATGAACCTGAGTTGGCGTTCCATAGGAACAATGTTTCATAACGACGCTGATGACGCAGATAAAATGTTCGTGGGTAACACGAGAGCAGATGCTGACGAAGTGCGTATTTCAGATTCAAAAAGAGCTGTGGATCGGTTTTTGGAAGAGTTACCCGTTCAGTCCGGTGTGGGAAAAGAGAAAATCCTGTTTGTCGTCGATGGAATGAGACCTCATCTTTACAATCCTTCTGCATTGCAAGAAGCCAGGGGTTCCTATTTCGATCTGATGCGAAACGATTTTATTACCAAGGCGAGAAACGCGGGATACGAAGTAGTAGATATGCAACCAATATTTATAGACAGGCATCAAGCGGAAGGTACGCGATTTGAGTTTTTAAGCGATGGCCATTGGAACGAGGCGGGTCATGCGTTGGTGGCGGAAACTATTAAAGACTCCATTGTTTACCAGGGCTTGTTTGCAAAATAGGCTGCTATTCGCCTGATGGCCGCATGATTCAAGCGTAAGCTTATGGGAATAGATAGCAGGTATTCGGTATAGAGCGACAGACTGGGTGTGGTGTGATTTTGCCGCGCTGTCAATAAAGTATTAAACAGGTGTAACAGACTTATTTTAGTTGATGATCGAGAGACAGTAACATGATTAAGCTCGTTAATAGTGTACAAGCCTGGGGTACGCCGGAATTTGAGACGATTTTGAAGAGCGAGCTAAAACAGCTTGATCCTGATCTGTTGCCATTGCAGCAGGGCTTGTCTCAAAGTAGTTATGCAACCAGGAGTGCCGTTGATGTGGTAGTGCTGAATAGTACCGAAAATACCAGTACCATTACTGTGAAAGCAGGAATTTTCTATAGTGGGGTTATTGCCGGCAGTTGTTGTGCAGATGACCCGACACCCATTGACGAACAAACCGAGTATTGTGAACTGCAATTAGCGTTGAACAAAGATACTGGCGAGGCGACGGTGTCATTGCTGCAGGATTCAAAATAATATTTGTGACAAAGGAGATGGGCTAGCGGCAAAAAATCCAGTACCACGAGTACACTATTGAGCATAATAAACGGGCATAATAAAAAACATTTTTAAATTGATGTGAAAAATTACAGTTATTATCAATCTGTATGGGTAGTGCTACTGTTCACGCTTGTGACATTGAGTGATGAGTTGTTCGCAGATACAGAAGGGAAAATGCGTGAGCCAATTACTATCGTTATCACCGGCTCCAATATTCCAGTAATTAAAGATCAGATCGATACCAGCGCTACGATTATTTCTAGGCAGGAGATTGAACAGATAAATGCGCGTTCAGTATCCCAGCTGTTAAATACAGTACCAGGGTTACATGTTGAGAACTCATCATCGCGGGGCGGAGTCAATGCAGTATATTTACGGGGTGCGGAGGCTAATTATACTGCTGTGTTGATCAATGGCATTAAAGTCAATGACCCCAACAATAGCCGAGGCGGTGCGTTTGATTTTTCTTTGCTGGATATCAACACCATAGAACGCATCGAAATAGTGAAAGGACCAGTGTCGTCGCTATATGGTTCTGATGCCATGGCGGGGGTCATCAATATAATCACTCGGCCAGTTGATAACGCAGTAAGTACCCGTTTGCGTGTTGAAGGGGGTCCCAATGACCTGATGAATGCCAGTGCATCGGTGGGCAAGACGTTTTCCAGAGGCAATGTTTCGTTTCAGGCAACCCATGCGGATGATGGGGAGCAAATTGAAGGCAGTGGCTATCAGGCAAATTCTGCAAGTCTGGGCGGAGAATACCAGTTACGCAGTGATACGCTGCTTTCCATGAACCTGTTTTTTCAGGATGCTGAAGCACAATCGTTTCCTGATGCCAGTGGCGGGCCTGAATATGCCGTGATACGGGATGTCAGTAAACAGGATACCCAGCAGCAACATCATTACCTGGCGCTGCAACGCGATATCAATTCCCGGCATTCCGTGAAATTTCAGGTTAATTATTTTCAGACGGATGAGCGAAGTGATGAAGTGGCCATTCCGCCGGTGTATCCGCCAATCGTCACTGACAGTGACTACCAGCGTCAGTCTATACTGGCGACTTATACTGGCAAGCCATACCCACAACTGGATGTAAGCCTGGGTAGTGAAATGGCATGGGAAGAGGGCGACAGTACCGGTGTGATAGATCTAGGTGGCCCCACGTTGCCTACCGACTTTAGTCTGGAGCGTCGTCTGTCGGCACTGTTTGGCGAAATACAGTACCAGTTGGACGCTCACTGGCGTGCCTATGCGGGACTGCGAGTCGATTCGCCGGAGGAATTTTCTGATCAAACCAGTCCACGCCTGGGCTTGAGTTTTCAACAGCAGGATACAACTATACGCGCTGACTGGGGGCAGGGTTTTAAACTGCCCAGTTTTTATGCTTTGAGGCATCCACTGGTAGGCAATCCCGAATTCCAACCGGAAACCAGCGAGAGTTATCAGCTGATGTGGCAGCAACGGTTTAACGCTGCTACGCAACTGGATATTACGGGCTTCTGGAATCACTACTTTGATCTCATTGATTTTGATGATGCGAGTAATGTGCTGGTGCAACGTTCGGAAGTGGAGATCAATGGCATAGAGATCGTTATTAAACACCGGCTCATGCCATCAATGAACGTGCAATTACAGTACACAGCACTGGAGATGGATATTATGAACAGCGATGATGAGTTGGAGAAACGACCTGACAGTCAGGGATCGCTGGTGTTGAGCTGGCAGGTTAATCAGGATATGCAACTGGCGGCCAGTGCGAACTATGTTGGTAAGGTTAAGGATTCTTCTGTGCCCACAGGTCCCCGTACCCTCGACAGTTATACTCGCGTTGACATGTCCCTGGGCTGGCAAGTGAACCGGCACTGGTCGACGCAGTTTGCGTTGGACAATGTGCTGGATGAGAATTATGAAGAAGCCATTGGCTTTCCCGCGCCGGGTGTCGGGGTGAGGCTTTCAGTTAGCGCAACGATGTAAGTCAGGTAGTTAGTGTAATTCGGGAAGTTAGTTACTTCTCGATAGTGTTTATCGCAAATTTATTATAAAAACTCGGAACTGTCGTGGAAGGCCCAGTGCCAGGGTTCGTAAATAAAACCATGGCGATTGCCCCGGGGAAATGACATGCTGAAACCAAATTCCCTGGCATGCATGTTCAACCAGGCAAAAGCATCCGTATGTTCGAAACGTTCCGTGCAAGGCGGACAATCAGGGGAGGTTAAATCAATGGCGCGTCCGGTGTGATGTTCACTGAAACCGGGGGCTGCCAGCACTTTCAGGATGTCGTCGATAGATTTTCCCTGATCCAGTTTTTTCCGAATCAAGCCCACCTGATAATCGACGTCGCGAAATCCCGAAACCAGGATTAAATGGATGCCGTCTTTGGTCGCGGCATATTTCATCCGTTTCCAGAGGGTACTGGTTTTTTCGGTGAGACGATGCACTTTGCCATTAGTGTCGACTTCGGCTGTCACCAGCGAAAGGGCTTCCTCAAACAGGCGCAGGCCCCGGTCATGCGCGTAGTGTTCGGGTACGCCTAGCTCTTGGTGTATCTCCAGGATACGCTGGTCGTAATCGCGATCGTCTGGGGTTGCGGTTTTTTCGTTCATGGCTGGAAATATCGATTTTGATGATCACCTAGACTATTGTAGATATCGTACCTGATTTCAAGTTACTTGAGTGATTATTGTGTGGCTCGCTTAACAATCAAACTGAGGCGGGTCATTACTGCGGTAAAATTCAGAATTATTACCTGTTATCAATCCATGAAGCTGGAGTGGATGCTGGTTTTCGCAGCTTTGTTACAGAGAGACACTGAGCAATCTGCCCAGACTTTTTATGGTCTGCACATTTAGTTGCGCCTGTTCGGAACCAGTTTTGGCCAGGATTTGCTGTTGCGCCAGGCGGTCTTTCAGTGTGTCAGATAACTCCTTAAACCATGGGCTTTGCTGTGCCTGCTGTTTTTCTAGCTCCGACAAACGCTGCCAGCCGGCAACAAATTCACTCACGCGTTCAGATGTCCATTCCGGCTGGTTGATGAAATCAATCGCCAGTTGTTGTGCGTGGTCCTGGGTCAGATTTGTGGATTGCAGGGTGTCCGGTTCCTGGTTATTGCCGGAGGTTGCCATGGTGACGAATATGATGGCAATGGCGATGATGGCAACGGCGATGATAACTCGATGACTGGCTGCCGGTGGTTTTGAGTAATCAGAATGGCTTGCTACAGGTTCGTGTACTTCGCTGGAAACAGCGGCAGGGGATGAACTGATTTCCGCCGGGGCAGGTTGCGCGGTAATTTCGTCAATTAACTGGTGGCGCTTATGACGGTAGTCATACTTATTAATACGCCCCAGCGCATAGTCTTGCGCCAGTTGTCTGAGGCTTTCATTACCCATACTTTATTCTTCCGCCAGGACCCCGAATCTCTGGAGTGTACCACCGTAATACCCTGAAAAAAAATAGGAAAATACTGCAATCGATCAGGTATTTCAGGATAAGTAAGTGAATTCAGCATACCGTAACCAGATATTGCCCAGACCCGCGAGTCGACAGAAGGTTGGCAATGGCGAGATTTTAAAGGAAGGGGTGTCAGGCGTTTTGCTTGCTTAAAGCGCGTACGACGATAACGGTAACATTATCAATGGCGCCGCGTTCAAGGGTGGTTTTAACCAGTTGTTGTGGGATTTCCGCGAGATTTTCATTTTGCAGGAAGCGAGCGATTTCCTCGTCAGAAACATGTTTGTTTAACCCGTCGCTGCAAAGCAAATAGGTGTCGTTTGGTTGCGCATCGACAATATCAATGTCGACGTAAATCTTATCCGCAGCGCCCACGGCGCGGGTGATGACGTTAGAGGCGGGATGCTCCTCGGCTTCTTCGCGCTGTATTATGCCCTGTTGCACCATTTCCTCTACCTGGCTGTGGTCGCGGGTGAGTTGCGCGCATTGCTGGTTGCGGCATCGATAGGCTCGGCTGTCGCCGGCCCATAACACGGCGCAATGTCCATCGACTGCAATCATGGCAACCACGGTACTGCCGATGGTCCGGTTGTCGTTGTGTTGTTGTGCCAGGCGCACCAGTTCGTTGTTGGCGATAATGATGCGGTCTTCCACTTCGTCCACGTAGTCGCTGAGTTGGTCGCGGGATTGGGTTTCATCGAGGATTTCCACAATGCTGGAACTGGCAACGTCTCCGGCATGGTGGCCACCCATGCCATCGGCGACTACCCAAAGGCCGATGTCGGAGCGTTCGAGGTAGGCATCTTCGTTAATTTGCCGCACGCGGCCAACATCCGTTGCGGCCGCAGAAATCCAGGTGAATGGTGCTTGCCCTGACATGGCTACAGACTCCGGACGTTGTTGAATATTAGAAAAACGAGGCATGGGCTCATGGATGACTTTTAATATAATTCATTTATGTTGATGCGCTGTTTATGTACGCTGTTTATGTGAGCTGTTTGTTCAATATGGTTTTTATAAAAGGAATTTATCGTCATCTAATAGTTTAGTCTTTCGATACCCCCATACCGGCTTTTTCCAGGTGCAGCACCAGTTCCGTTGTACCATCCGGATTGAGCGATATGACAGCGCGCCATTTAATGTTAGCTGTATTATGGTATGCGGCAACTACGCCAATATATTTAGCCCCGCGCTTCGCCTTACGCACGATATTGCGGTTTTGTTCCGGTTTTAACTCAAATTCTTCGCGTCTGACGAGATCTTTACCGATGGTGGCCTGCTCGTTGTTAATTAGCGTCGCGAAATCCGCCTGGCGAAAATTGTCGACGGCAGTTAATTCATAGAAACGCACCATGATGGGTGAGGGAGTACCCTGTGCATCAGGATTAACATCTTTTGTAGCCCTGATGGAAATATCGATATTATTGACTAAGCCAAGCGTTTTCCGGGCGGTGCTGCAACCGGTCAGGAGCGTCGTGAGCAACACAAAGGTTAACAGGAGGCAAAATGCCTTATCAACTTTTACAGATGCCGTCGCAGTATCGGCGATTAATGGATTTTTATTGATTATGTCAGGCACTGTTTGCTGGTTTCGCGCGATCTGATTGATAAATAGCCATTTTTGGCACGGTCGATGAGGAATTATTGCATGGTTACTCGCACCAAACTAGTGGAGTTAGGCCATCGACGCGGGAATTTCTATGGCAGTAACAGCGGCAACAGGGAATATGCGATAACATGCCTTATCAATCCCGTATCGGCGGTGCCTTGTATGCCAGCACGGTACCGAACATGACTATTATTGGTATCCCAATTATTGGTATTTCCATGTGGTTCGACTAAAGGGCGATACGGCGATTGTTAATCAGCCTGAAAACAGGTTTATGTATCAGGCACCCGCACGCCGGTAAACGTGATGGGATGATATTGCGTTTTAGGGCATCTCCTTGGTGATGTTTAAAAAAACGGGGATTCAGTTCACAATAGGCTGGATATCAAAATGATCCCTGGGATCGACCTCTAGTTTGGAACCGCTTATCTAATGACGCTTACAGAATTACGTTATGTTGTCGCCGTCTATCGGGAACGCCACTTTGGCCGGGCTGCCGAGTCCTGCTATGTCAGTCAACCCACGCTAAGTGCGGCCATTAAAAAACTGGAACAGGAATTGGGTGTGGATATCTTTGAACGTTCCAAACAGGATATCAGTGTAACCCCGGTGGGTGAGCAGGTGATCGAACAGGCGCAACGGGTACTGGAAGAAGCCGAAAAGCTCAAACAGATTTCGCAGGTGGGTAAGGACCAGTTGATTGGCACCTTGCGTATCGGTGCAATCTATACGATTGGCCCTTATCTGTTGCCCCATATCATTCCCGAATTACGCAAGAACGCTCCCAACATGCCGCTGGTGATCGAAGAAAATTTTACTGCGCGGTTGCGGGAAAAATTAAAAGCCGGGCAGCTTGACGCCATCATTATCGCCTTGCCCTTTGAAGAACCCGGGGTAGTGACTTTGCCATTGTACGATGAACCGTTTGTGGCGGTGTTGCCCGCTTCGCACCCTTTGAACCAGAAAGACAGTATCCGCATGAAGGATCTGGCCAAAGAAAACCTGCTGCTGCTGGGTGAAGGCCATTGTTTCCGGGAGCAGGTGCTGGAAGCCTGCCCGGAATGCCGCGATGCCAATATCAGCGGGGGCGCGTTTCATCAAACCATTGAAGGCAGTTCCATTGAAACCATTCGACATATGGTGGTCTCAGGTATTGGGGTGACGGTTTTGCCCTGCAGCGCCGCCGGTACCGATAAATATGCGCGGCGTCTGTTACAAATTAAACGCCTGAAGAACCCCGAACCCAAGCGCTGTGTAGCGCTGGCATGGCGTACCAGTTTTCCAAGGCCCAAGGCCATCGAAGCCCTGCGTAAGGCGATCATCAACAGCGCGTTGAGCTGTGTGAAATATAAATAACCAACCAAATGAGACTAAAGACGAGCTTATGCATCCTGTAGTCATTATCGGCACCGGCCTGGCGGGTTATAACCTGGCCAAGGAAATTCGCAAGCTGGACAGGGACATTCCCCTGCATTTGATCACTGCCGATGGCGGTGAGTCTTATTCCAAGCCCATGCTGTCGAACGCGTTAGCGAAAGGCAAGTCTGCCTCGCAGTTGGTATTGTCCACGGCAGAACAAATGGCCGCGCAACTGGCGGCAACGATTTATACCCATGCCAGGGTGGAGTCCATTGACCCGCAAACCAAAACCATTAACACGACGTCCGGCGACGTGCATTACAGCAAACTGGTGCTGGCGGTCGGGGCATCACAAATCGAACCGCCGTTGCAGGGTGACGCGGTGGATGCGGTTTATTCGGTGAATGATCTGGATGACTATGCAAAGTTTCGCGAAGCGCTCGACAAAGCAAATCACATTGGCGTTATCGGGCCGGGCCTGATTGGTTGTGAGTTTGCCAATGACCTGGCTGCCGCTAACAAACAGGTGACTGTCATTGGACCATCTGCAACACCGCTGGACCGTCTGTTACCACCCGAGGTGGGCGAGTTACTGATGCGGGAACTGGAAAAAGCCGGAGTTACCTGGCGACTGGGTGTGACGGCAACCGAAGTCAATAAAACGAACGGCGGATTTCAGATTACCTTGTCGGACGCCTCGCATCTGCAAGTGGACCTGGTGTTATCAGCGGTGGGTTTACGCCCCAACCTTGAACTGGCCAGTAACACGGGCATGACAGTGAACCGCGGTATCGTGGTTGACCGAACGCTGCAAACATCGTTGCCGGATATTTACGCGCTGGGTGATTGCATTGAATTGCAGGGTATGGTGCTGCCGTTTGTATTGCCCTTGATGAACTCGGCGCGAACCCTGGCGAAGACGCTCACCGGCAATCCCTCGGAAATCAGTTATCCGGCCATGCCGGTAGTAGTTAAGACACCGGCGCATCCCGTGGTGGTATCACCCCCGGCAGCCGACAGCGACGGTGAGTGGCAAATTGAACTGGAAGACAGCGGTGCGCGTGCACTCTATCGCGCAAAAGATGGGTCACTGCTGGGTTTCGTATTAACCGGTAATAAAGTGGTAGAGAAGCCTGTCTTATCCAAAGAATTGCCGGCGGTGTTACCCTGATAGTTACTTACCACAATCCAGGTATTAACTGAAAACGTTATGCAGCATGAGGCGCAGAATGTTCCGTTATTCTGGAGTTTTCACCGCATGGATCATGTGAACCTGAATCTGGGCGTCACGTTGGGCGTGCGTTTTCATCCAGTGTAAATTGTTTTTTCCATACTGGTAAAGTTTGTGGTTATAGCTAGTCCTGTATGTAAAAAATTCCAATCATTAAACTTTCACTACGCCTGAACGTTAAACGTTCGATGTGTGCTTTCTCTTTGGTTATCTATGCGCGATACGCGTTCTTCATTTTCAGTTCTGTTCTTCATTTCTGTTCTTTACTTCAGTAGTCACTGCTGGCTAATTGGGGACATTTCTCTAGCGAACGGTTCGCTGTTAAATTTTTTTAAAATTAATTTTTAAGTAGCCTTAGAACTGTTCTAACAAAAACCCTAACGGATAAGCTTTTTAAAAAGCGTCGTAATACGCTGTTTTGAAAGCTCGGAATATATATTCTTGAATTGCTCTCTATTGAATAACAAGCGACTTGCGAAAATTCTTACGTGGATTCGCGTCATTTGTGCAGTTTCTTTTTCGTTTTTAACTAAGATAGAATGTCCACCATTCTTACTACAGCGCGTTTTACTATACAGAAAACCTGTTACAAAAATTAAAAACATGTGAAACGCATTAGTTGTCATGTTGTATTTTACAGGATGTAATCAGAAGGGAGAGTAGAGGTGAGGATGTCGTTCGACGCCTCGACAACGGTATCAAAAGCCATGGTTTCCATTACTATGGTTTCCAAAATCATGGTTCCTAAAACCATGGCTTTTGTAACCTTTATCATTGTCATGCTGCTGATCGGCTGCACAGGTAGTGCAGATGATGGCACCGGGCAGCAAACCGTCAACACAGGCGATACCAATAATAATGCTGATGGGGGCGGTGATAGTGGTGGTACCAACAACAGTCCTGGTGCTGGCGGTAGTAGTGGCAGTGGTGATACCAGTGGTGGCGGTAGCACGGGGGGGAGTGCCGATAGCGGCTCCGGCGGTGATGGCGCCACTGGTGGGGGTAGCTCCAGCCCTGGAACTCTGGCTAGCTTGTACAGGGCGCCGAACCAACGTCTCAACATCAATAACTGCAACATGCTGGCCAATGGCTCGGTAAACTTCTCCGAAGTCGTGTTACGGTTGATCGGTCAGGCCGGTAATGACATCAATGCCGTTATTACCTTAACACCCGATAGTCAGTTTCTCGCCCAGTTTGATCAAGTCGTATTGACCCTGCAAGGAGCATTTACTGATTTGGATACTGTGGGTGGCAGTTTCTCCGCGTTGTCGACTATCAATGGAGAAGTCGTCGATCGTACTCAGGGAACGTTTGATATTACGGTTATACTTGGTGTTACGTTACTGGTAGAACTTACCGCCGACAGTGATGCATCAACCTGCCATATCAGTGGCGCGATGTATCTCGACGAATTTACTGATCCGGGTACCGGCGGCGGTGATACGGGTGGTAGCGGAGGTGGCGATACTGGCGGTGGAACAGGAGGAGACACCGGTGGCGGTACTGGCGGTAACACAGGTGGTGGAAGTGGTGGCGACACAGGCGGTGGAACGGGTGGCAGCGGCAGTGATAGTACGGTAACAGCCGGGCTGGTGATCGCGAATGGTCAATTTGGATCGTTGCAGATGCAGTCGCAGGAGTTTCCGGAAGACAATGGTAGCTTTGCAATGACCACCATGCAATTTGTCAATATTGCAGGTAACGAAATGTTCGCCTGGACCAATGACCAGGAATCGACAATCAACATCTATTTCGGACTGGATAACAGCAATACCACGTTGGACAGTTCCAACAGTCGAGAATATTTGTGTGATTGTTTCCCAACCGTTGATCTGATCAACAACCAGGTCTTCTTTAACAATATCGTGTTGACTAAACCCAGTTTACCCACGGGTTCTATTACGATCAATGGAACGCTGACGTTCCCGCCAGCCAATTAAATCTGATTCAAAAAAAAGGGCCAAATTCGTAGTTGAATTTGACCCCAGCGGCTCGCTTTTAAGGGAATCAATTAACAAGCAGGAAGTTGAGTGAAATGACGCTTAATTGCCCCCCTAATCGTTTGCTCGTGTTTGCGCTGTATTGTTTTCGCTACAAAAAAGTCGCTACAAAAAAGACGTTACAAAACCCGTTTTCGCTTTGCTTAATCTATCTGTTATTCATAGTCTGGCAATAAAACCCATTCTAATAAACACGACTAATCCTGATTTTATGTAGGAAAAATCCTAACCATCAAATGTGAATAATTAAGACTTGATAATTATTTGTCTAAGGAATACTGGATAACCAACTGTTATGGGGAGGTTAATAGCACTCTATCGTGAGCAAATTGAATATTAAATCCCCCTCAATCCCCCTTTAAAAAGGGGGAAGTTGGTTGCAGCTTTTATGTAGGGGAAGTTAGTGGTGGTTTTTGTATGGGGGATGTTTGTTGCGGTATTTATCTGGGGGATGTTTGTTGCGCTTTTTATATGGGGGGAGGTTGTCCAAGGTAGCTGTAAAAAAACATCCTAAGGTGTTTGAAAAATAGGAATTCGGCTCAGGCAATGAACGACTTGCCCAGTCTGTTGATAGATCCCTCCCTTTTTTAAAGGGAGGTTAGGAGGGATTTCATTAATCTTGCATAGCAGTAAATTGAATGCTGAGTTGTCGGTGTTAAATCGACTGGGTGGGGGTTGGCATGACCTGGCCGGGGCTGTGTTTTCTCAGCAGTGTGGTTTGTGCCTGCCATTGGGATTCCTGGTTCATTTCCTCGAGGAATTCCACCTGACCATTTTTGGACACGGCAATAGGTTTACCATTGCGGAACAGAATTTTATTTTTGTTGCTATTGGTAACCCGCGCGCCGGGAAGGAGAATACCGGTAAGATTGAGCGGGTCGACGGCGGAGATCACCAGCAAATCCTGATTCGATTCCTGCTGGGCTTTGCGTAACAGGCTTACCGCGTCTGGTACGGCAAACTGTTCGCCGCTGAAGCCTTCCACAAAGCGTCCACCGCGAATCTCGCCCCGGGCTTCCAGGCGCCGATAGACATATAGCAGTTCACGCCAGGAGGGCAGGTTGCTTTCCCGTTCCAGCAGTTTGCGGAACACCACACCATAACGTTTCAATAATGTTTTTGCGATGTGTTCGTGGGCGAGTGTTTTGTTGTCGTTGCTTGCATTGTTTTTTATCAAAGTCCAGCGACCGGCATCCTCTATATTCAGCGCATTGGAATTCAGACGACGTCGGGAACCAAAGCCGGGTCGTCGATTGGATGGAGTAACCAACGCACGCAGGCCAATGAAACTGTCCGAGGTCACCAGTCCGGCAGCAACCAGTTGGCCCAGCGCCGTTTCCACCTGACTGCGTAACAGGTGGCTCTCGTTCACCAGGTCTTCAAAAAACAGGGCGCCCTTGTGTTTTAACAGGTTAACCAGTGTCTGTGAATTGGCCGGCAATTCTGGTGAATCATCGTTGGATTTGTTTAACCATGCGCTGACATGCGGGCGTAACATCAAGGCAATGGGAGTAATACTGATGGGTGACGCTTTGGCTTTGCCATTGCTGTTGCCGGAGGCGATACGCATCCAGTTAACACGCCCACTATTACATAAACTGTCCATCCAGTCGGGTAAATAAAATGACATACGTGATGGCAGGATATCACTTTCCCAGGCTGCGGCAGGAATGGAAAAGCCTTCCAGCTGTTGCACGATATCCAGCAAGGCATCCTTGCTTTCCACCTTGTCATCCAGATGGTGCCAGTGGAACAAAAAGCGCATGAATGCGCTGACGCTGACCGGTTTGATTTCGTTGCGCAAGGACTTGATCGTGTAGCGGTGAATACGCGCCAGCAAGCGCCGCTCACACCATTCAAGTTGTGAGGTGTGGCTGGTAAACTGGCCGCGAATCGCAAAACCTTCGCCTTCGAGCGCCAGTAATGCCTGGTCAATGTCGGTGGTATCCAATGCCAGCTGCGTAGCCAGCTGTTGCGCTGTGACCGGGCCCAGACCTTCCAGACGACTGCGGATGATTTCCCGCAATGCATCCTCCTTGTTAAACGCCTGGTTCTTGCTGTCGATGACGGGTGTTATCTTTGGTTCATGCTGCTTGGCAGGCCAGAGCAGTTGCAGTTCATGCAGGCGTTCGGCGGCTACCCAAATGCTACGCGTGTCGGTCAGTTTCAATTGTGTGGCACG